>Ga0164297_10002972_pt1 | contig 16236 bp, 16 predicted proteins | sample GEODES058metaG_FD_113539 | JGI IMG/M metagenome (GOLD analysis project Ga0164297, IMG submission 113539) | Dystrophic lake water microbial communities from Trout Bog Lake, Wisconsin, USA - GEODES058 metaG | ecosystem: Environmental > Aquatic > Freshwater > Lake | place: USA: Trout Bog Lake...
AGCAGCGATTTCCCGCGCTGTGCCGCTGGCGATCAGTGCGCCTTCGGCCAGCACCACGACGCGATCGGCCAAAGCGGTGACGGCGCGCATCACGTGTTCGATCAGCAGCACGGCGACGCCGCTGTCGCGGATGGAGCGGATGCGCGCCACGATGTCGTCGATTTCGGTAGGTGTCAGGCCGGCCATCACTTCATCCAGCAGCAGCAGGGATGGTTTCGTCGCCAGCGCGCGGGCGATTTCCAGCCGCTTGCGTCCGGCGACGGTCAGCGTGGCGGCTTGGCGCTGCAGCCACGGGCCTAGCCCCAGGCTGGTGCCGATCTCGGACGCCAACGCCTCGGCGGCTGTTGGATCGGGTTCACGCAGAAAGGCGCCGACGCGTATATTTTCCAGCACCGATAGCCCAGCGAAAGGCTGCGTGATCTGGAATGTCCGGACCATGCCCAGGGCGGCGATGCGATCCGGGCGCCAGCCGGTGATATCCGTGCCATTGAACCGCACCACACCGGCATCGGGGCGAATGAAGCCGGCCAGCATCGCAAAGGTCGTGGTCTTGCCGGCGCCGTTCGGGCCGATCAGTGCGATGATCGCGCCATCCGGCACGGCGATAGAAACGTCGTGCACGGCGCGCAAACCGTCGAAACTTTTGCTCAGGCCCGTGGCGTCAAGCACGCGTGCCCCCGTTTGATTTGTCCGGCAGCAAGCCCGCCACGCCATGCGGCAACCATGCGACGATCCCTAGCAGCAGCACACCATAGAGCATCGGCGCGAAGCCCGGGGTGGCAATGAATGTCCGGGCCGTATCGTCGATCGTGTTCAACACGATCGCCCCCAATACCGGCCCCCAGACCGTGCCGGCACCGCCAACCATGGCGACCAGCAGCATCTCCACCGACCGTTCAACCCCGAACGCGATGGACGGGTCGATATAAAGGTAGCTCTGCGCATAAACCACGCCGGCCGGCGCGGCGATGGCGCCCGATAGCGCCAGGGCCGTTACCTTCGTGCGGACGACGTCGATCCCAAGCGCGGCAGCCGCATCCTCGTTTTCACGCACCGCGATCAGGCGTGCTCCGAAGCGGGAGCGGCGGAGCCACGCGGCAATCGCCACAGACGCTGCCAACAGCACAACCACGACACCATACATCGCCCGCCGATCCAGAAACTGGAAATTCCGCCACCCTGGGTTCAGCGGAATTAAAATCCCCAGCCCGCCCTTGGTGATGTCGAGACTATTGGCGAGGATACGAAGCGCCTCCGACACTGCCAGCGTGACGAGCGCGAAATAAGATCCACGCAAGCCTGCGCGGAACGCAGCGCCGCCCAGGATCGCCCCCGCGGCGGCGCCGAGCGCCATGGCGATAGGCAGTGCCAGCCAGGGATTGCAGGCGAAGCGTGTTTGCAGGATGGCAGCAGCATAGGCGCCTAGGCCGAAGAAGGTTGCGTGGCCAAAACTCGTCATGCCGCCAAAGCCGCCGGCGATGTTCCATGATTGGCCCAGCAGCGCCGCAAAAGCGGTCAGCATGACGAGATTGACCAGGAACTGCGACGGTATCGCGAACGGGACCAGCGCGATCGCAATGACCAGAAAAAGCCCTAGCCGCTTGCTCATCGCGCTGCCTTGAACAGCCCGGACGGGCGCAGCAGCAGCACCGCGACGAAGACCAGCGGAATGCCGATGGGACCCAGAGATTCGCCCAGAAAAAGACCGCCCAGGCTCTCGGTGACGCCAACCAGCAAACCGCCGACGACGGCGCCGGGGAAACTGCCCATACCGCCTAGCACGACGACGGTGAAGGCGACCAAGACAAAGGTGTTCCCGACTTGCGGTGAGACATAGAAACTGGGCAGCAGCAAACAGGCCGCAGCGCCGAGGCACGCAATGCCGATGCCATAGGACAGGGCAAAGATGCGCGGTGGATCAATGCCAACCAGCCTAGCGCCGTCCGGTTCCCGCGCCACGGCACGGATCGCTCGGCCGTGATCGGTGCGTGTCATGAACGCCCAAAGCAGCGCCGCCAGCACCAAAGCCACAGCAAAGGAAACCAGTTTCGGCACCGGGATCAGCATCGGCCCGAACTCGACCACATCAAAGCTATAGGGCGTGTCGATCGTGCGCGTATCGCCGGTGAACAGCACCAGTGCCAGATTGTCCAGCACAACGGCCAAGCCCAGTGTCGCAAGCAGGATGCCGCGATCATCGCCGCGCGACACGCGGCCGATGATACCTGCATACAGGCTCCAACCGGCGGCGAAGGCGATCAACGTCATCCCCGGCAATGCCACATAGGGATCGATGCCGAGTTGTGCCGAAAACAACCAACAGCCGAACATCGCCAGCATCAGCAGGGAGCCATGGGCGAAGTTGACGATATGCAGAACGCCATAGATCAGCGTCAGCCCCAAGGCGACCAGCGCGTAAACGCCGCCTGTCAACACGCCGTTGACGATGGCGGCGAGAACGATATCCAGCGGAGGCACCCCGGCTCAGATCTTGGGCCGCGGGAAGACGGGCTTGGCGTTGGCGAACTGCTCCGGCCAGATGACGGCGATATCGCCGTGTTGGATTTGCAAGCCCGATGCCTGGGCGCCCTGGTTCTGTCCGCTGACGAATTTGGTCGGCCCATAAGGCAGCATGTCCGGGTAGTAGGTGCTGGCGGCCAAGGCGGGCAGTGTTTTGGCTTTGTCCGCGCTGCCGGCGCGTTCAAATGCGTCGGTCAGCAGCCTGACGGCGTAATAGCCGAATAGTATTTCCCAGGTGAAGGTATTGCCGGCATCTTCCACCTTTTTGCGGAAGGCAAGCGAGGCAGGGACGCGCGGATTAAACCAATGATTGTAATCCATCACGTTTTCGGAAATTTCCGGCTGCTCTTTGGCGAATTTCAGGCTGAACCCGCCGCCTAGCACCGAGAACATCGCCACCAGAGGCACGCGCTGCTGCACCAGGGTGCGGATCAACAGGACGTATTCGTTGGCATAGTTGGAAAGGATCACCAGGTCGGGTTTTTTCTCGCGGATACGAAGCACAATGTTGGAAAAATCCCGGGTTGGCGTGGCATGCGGCATGATTTCCAGCACTTCGATGCCGATGGAGGGCAACTTCTCCTTCAGCACATTGGCGGTATTCGTGCCGAATTCGCTGTTTTCATGCACCAAAACAGCGGTTTTAACAGGCGATCCGGCAGCCTTGTTGACGCCGGCCAATTCGCCCATGGCGCCGTCTACGGTGGTGGAAGCGCCCGGGAACAGGCGAAACGTGTTCGCGAGGCCGCGCGTTGTCAGGCTGTCAGCGACGCCGGAGTCGATGCTGAACGGCAGATCGTATTTCGCCGCTGCCTGCGTCGCGGCCAAACCCAGGGAGGACGAATATGCACCCGTAAAGCCGGCAGCCCCGGCTTCGGCGAACTGATCGACCAAAGACGCCGCCAGTTCCGGTTTTAGCTGTGCATCGCCCAGCAGAGCCTCGATTTTCGCGCCACCCATGGATTTGATGCCGCCACTGCCGTTGACGTCTGCAATGGCCATCGTCGCGCCAAGTCGGCACTGACCGCCGGCGAAGGCAAGCGGGCCGGTCATCGGATGGATCAAACCCAGTTTCACAACCGGCGCTTCCGCGCGAAGCACGGCGGGCATGGCCAGCGTGGCGGCTGCGGTAAGGGCAGTGCGGCGTGTGATCGTGGCGGTCATGGCGCGGACGGTCTCCTGAAGGTTTTATTCTCCGCAGCGTAAACCCGACCTGATAATAAGGGAACTACCGAGATCAACGTCCGGGGCCTGGGCCGGCGCTGGGGGCGGGTCCGGGTTCGTGTCCGTGTCCGCGAGCGGGCGCAGGGCGGGAGCTGCTCCCGCGTGGCACAACGCAACAAGCATCACATCAGCCCGCGCGCGCGCTTTTCCGAACGCGCCTTAACGCATTGCCTATGCTGGCATTAACCCCATGCTGGGATTGACCTCATGATGGCACAAAACGCGGGTCGGTATTCGCGCCGCGCCGGCACCTGACTGGGGCCAGTGCCAAAGACCGCGCCAGCCTCGCAACGGCGGATGACGTCGGCGGCCTTACCCCGCTTGCGTGCCAAGGTCCTCTCTGCAGGCTTCGCCCCAGTCGGCAATAATATCCGCCCATCCGCTATCGCGGGAATAGGTCACCATATCATGCACCGTTTCGAAATTCGGGCCGTTGTAGGTCGCGATGATGAATTCTTCGAGCCGGACTGACGCATTGACCACTCTCCGGGATGCGACCAACCGCATGCGGGAAAGCAGGGCCAACAGGTTGACCAGCCGAGCCGGATCCTCCACCTGCCTTGTCAGACTGTCGGTGAATAACGCCACCGCCTCGGTAATGAAGTCGTGATACAACGCTTCGCGCTTAGCGCGCTGCGCTTGCCGGTCAGCGGCTCGGCGCTGCTCCCGCTGGATGATCCAACTGCTCGAGAAGGATGTCAGGCCGCCAATGATCGCGCCGGCAAGGCCAGAGATGGCCGAGAGATACCCTGGATCCAAAAATACCTCCTCAACACGAAATCGAACGTATTGCCTTTGCTGCGTGTCGCGGACATAGCGCTGCTATCCGCCATAAAGTGGTATCGATGATTTATCACATCGCGCGTGGCGGGGAAGATGCCGTTTAGGGTCCACTGGGCAAAGTGATCGCCGCCGCTTCAAACCCTTCCGTGGCAGGCGTAAGAGAGGCGCCATTCCGCGGCGCTCGGGTTGCGAGTGCCGTTTTTATTTTGCTTCCTCGAAAGGACATCCCGCCCCATGGTTCAGATTGATCGGGTCACAACCAAGGCGGGCGACCGCGGACAAACATCGCTGGGTGACGGCACGCGCCTGTCGAAATCGGATGATCGGATCGAGGCACTGGGCGCCGTCGATGAAGCGAATGCCTGCATCGGCCTCGTGCGTCTGCACACCGCCAATGATCCCGCGGCGGACGCGATGCTGGCGCGCATTCAGAACGATTTGTTCGATGTCGGTGCCGATCTGTGCATGCCGGACGGCAAAGCCGCCTTGCGTGTCACCGACACCGCGATTGCCCGATTAGAGGCGGAAGTTGCTCTGATGAACAAGACCCTGCCGCCGCTGACCAGCTTCGTGCTGCCCGGTGGCTGCCCTGCGGGCGCCTACGCCCACTTAGCCCGGACGGTAACGCGGAAAGCCGAACGGGTGGTGGTGCGGGCAGGGGGCGCGGGCGGCCCGGTTCAGCGCTATCTGAACCGCCTATCGGACCATCTGTTCGTCTTGGCGCGCAAACTGAATGAAGGCGGTAACGAGGTGCTCTGGCAACCAGGTGCCAATCAGACATCCTGACGCGCAGTCTGACACATCCGCACCGACATGCTAGGACCCGCGCTATGATATCTATTCGTGCCGGAACACGCGGCTCGCCGCTGGCCCTGATCCAGACCAGGACGGTCCTCAAACTGCTGGGGCACGGTCAGGAACGCATCATCGCCACCACCGGCGATGCCGTGCAGGACAAACCGCTGGCCGCGATCGGCGGCAAAGGGCTTTTCGCCAAAGAAATCCATGAAGCCCTGCTGGATAGGCGGGTCGAATGCGCGGTGCATAGCCTGAAGGATCTGGAGACCGAGTTGCCGCCGGGGATTGTCCTGGCCTGCGTGCTGACGCGCGAAGATCCCCGCGATGCCCTGATCCTGGCATCGCCGATACCGGCCCAGGACGATCCCTTGGCGTCGTTACCCGCGGGTGCCGTGGTCGGCACCTCCTCGGTCCGTCGTCAAGCGCAGTTGTTGAACCGTCGCCCCGACCTGCAAATCGTGTCCATCCGTGGCAATGTGCAGACCCGCTTGCGGAAATTGCGGGAGGGAACCTGTCACGCGACGTTGCTTGCTCTGGCCGGATTGAACCGCTTGGCGATGGACTTGCCGGAGGCACGGGCGCTGGATACGGATGTGATGGTCCCGGCGGCGGCGCAAGGCATCATCGGCATCACTGCACGCGCTGATGATGCGGCTGTGCTGAGCATGCTGGCGGCGATCGAGGATCCCGCTGCGCGCGTCGTCGCGACGGCCGAACGAGCCGTTCTGGCGGAACTCGATGGATCATGCCGCACGCCGATCGGTGCCCACGCGCGCGTTCTTGCCGATGGCGCGTTGTCTGTGACGGGTCTCGTCGCGCGCGCTGACGGCAGCTTTCTGCTTAAACACAGGATCGACGGCGACGCCAAGGACGCGGCGCGGCTTGGCGCTGAGCTGGGGCGCCAACTGCGGGCCGGATCGCCGCTGGACCTGTTCTCCTAGGCTTCAGATGGTCAAGTCGCGGCGAAGCCCCATCGGGCGGACGCCGCGAACCTAGGGGCGACGGCCGTTCTCGCTATGCCCCCTGAGGAACCGTGCCAAAGGTTGCCCCAGGGGTTATGCCAACGGGGTTATGCCAACGGGGTTATGCCAACGGGGTTATGCCAACGGGGTTATGCCAACGGGGTTATGCCAACTGGGTTATGCCAACTGGGGTATGCCGCCACGCAGACAAGAAAATTGATGGCCGTGTGTCTGCGATCAGTCTGCGCCGCTGATAACGGCGCCGAAGCGCACCCAGGTTTTGCCATCCCATTTCTGCAACTGCATCGCCCGGATAGGGTGATATTGCGTCGGGGACGTGCTGACCGATATGCCGGGCAGCAGGATCGGATCATAGACATCATGCAGATTGCTCGCCTGCTTCATGATGTTTTCCCGCGAAAAGTCGCCATTGCAGGCCTTTAGCGTGTGCAGCATCACCATGCTGACGCCGTAGGCGAAGGAGTAGTTGCCATCGCTCGTGTCCGCCCCGGGCATGTATTTGGCCATGAAGGCCCGCCATTCGTTCATCCCCGGGTCATCCTTGAAGGCGGGGTCCGTGGGGTCTTTCATGTAGCCGGCGGTGATGATGCCAATGCCGTTCTCGACGCCCGCCGGCGTCATGACGGAGCCGACGGATATGGACACGTTCGTCAGATAGAAGGTCGGGTGCCAGTCCAGATCATGCACCCGCTTGATTGCCTGGGCGGCGAATTTCGGTGTCGCGGCGACCAGCAGCACGTCGGCGCCGGACGCTTTTAGCGTCGCCAACTGGCTATCCACGGTCGGGTCTGTGGTTTCGTAGCTGGCTTCGGCGACCACGACCTTGCCATAATTATCCTTCAGCGCGTCCTTCACGCCTGCCGGATAATCTTTCCCAAAATCGTCATTTTGATAGAGAATGGCGAGTTTTGCGCCCGGATGCGTCTGCATCAGATGCTTGGTGTAGATCTGTGCTTCGGTCCGATAGGACGGCTGGTAGCCCATCGTGAACGGGAAGTGGGCATAGTCGCCCCATTTGTCGGCGCCGGTGGAAATGAACAGATGCGGCACCTTCTTCTGATTGACGTATTTTTGAATCGCCGAGTTGGTTGCCGTGCCGAGCGTATTGAACAGGAGCGCGACTTGGTCTTCCTCGATCAGTTTGCGTGTCATTTCCACGGTTTTCGGCGGGCTGTAGGAGTCGTCATAGGAAATGAAGGTGATCATATGACCGGCAATGCCGCCTTGGTCGTTGATCATTTTGAAAAATGCCGTCTCGGTCTTGGCGATGACACCATACGCGGACGCGGGGCCGCTATATGCGTTGGTATTGCCGATCTTGATCTCGGTCGCCGTCACACCGGGCAGATCCTTCGCCACGGCGGCGCTCGCACCGAGTAGAACCATGCCCGCAAGCAGCGCGCCTGGGATTGATCGTGTTGTCATGTGTTGCCTCCCTTTTATGGCAGCATCTTCCGGACTCCGGGCGGAGGAGACAAGGCAAAACGAACCGGGCTGATGCGTCCGCTTCGTCAATAGCCGCCTTGGTGCGAGAAAGGGCATTGCAACGCCGCATTCTCCGCCAAGGCAATCGCGCTGCTCCGCCCGTCATTTGCCCCCGCGATGTGTGCCGCCATTCGTCCCAGTGATTTGTCCCAGTGACTTGTCTCAGCCATTTGCTCCCGGCCGATCGGCACCATAGACTGATTGCCTCATACGCTTACCAATCCCAAAGGGCAGGAAACCATGCAGCACGGCACGTACGAACATATCGCGGTCGAGACCACGGGTAATATCGCCATCATCGAAATCCGTCGTGGCCCCAACAACTTCGTCGACACCGACATGGTGGGGGAAATTGCCGATGCGCTGGAAGTCTTCGATCGGGTCAAAGAGGTGCGCGCCATCGTTCTCTGCGCCGAGGGCAAACATTTCTGCGCCGGTGCCGATTTCGGTAGCCGTGGCGCTGACGGCGTTGCCATGCCGGCCAAGCGCGGCCGGCATCTGTACAAGGAAGCGCAGCGCCTGTGGCGCACCGGTAAGCCGATCGTCGCGGCCGTGCAGGGCGCGGCGGTGGGTGCGGGCGTCGGTCTTGCGGTCATGGCCGATTTCCGCGTCACCTGCCCGGAAGCTCGCTTCTCCACCAACTTCACCCGCATGAACTATCATCCGGGCTTCGGCCTGACCTGCACGCTGCCGCGCCTGATCGGCATGCAGCAGGCATCGATGATGATGTATACGGGGCGCCGTCTGACCGGCGAGGAAGCCGTGGCCATCGGTCTGGCCGATTACTGCGTGCCACTGGATCAGGTGCGCGCCAGGGCGATCGAACTGGCCACCGAGATCGCCGGTTCGGGCCCGCTCGCCATTGTTTCCACGCGTGAAACGCTCCGTCGCGGCTTGGCTGATGCCGTCACCGCGGCAACCGAGCGCGAGTATGAGGAACAGGCGTGGCTGCGCGACACGGCTGACTTCAAGGAAGGCACCAAGGCGATGGGTGAACGCCGTCCGCCGAACTTCCAAGCGGCTTGAGTATATAGGAGACGGTGGGGTGGCTTCGCGCTACTCCACCGTCACCGATTTCGCCAGATTGCGCGGCTGATCGACATCCGTTCCCTTCAGAACTGCGACCTGATAGGCCAAGATCTGTACCGGTATGGCGTACAGCATCGGCGCAACGAACGGATCCACTGCCGGCAGAACGACGGTTTCAGTGGCGATGCCACGCAACTTCTCTGCGCCCGCGGCATCGCTGAAGACGATCACCTGCCCCCCGCGCGCCGCCGCTTCTTGAAGGTTGGAGGCCGTCTTTTCAAACAGCGGGCCGGATGGCGCGATGGCAATCACCGGCACTGCGGGGTCGATCAGGGCGATCGGTCCGTGCTTCATTTCGCCCGCCGCGTAGCCTTCGGCGTGGATATAGCTGATTTCCTTCAGCTTCAGCGCGCCTTCCATCGCGATCGGGAAGCAGTTGCCCCGGCCTAGGAACAGCACGTCGCGCGCCTTTGCGACCCGCTGAGCGATCGCCTGGATCGCCGCATCATTCGCCAAAACCTCTGCCGCTCGGCTTGGCACTTCTAGCAGAGCCGTGGTGAGACGAGCCTCTTCGGCGGCTGATATGGCGCCGGTGGCGCGGCCCGCGGCGATGGCGAGACAGGCGAGAACCGATAGTTGCGCCGTGAACGCCTTGGTGCTTGCCACCCCGATTTCGGGCCCCGCGACGGTTTCCAAGACGGCGTCACTTTCCCGTGCCATGCTGCTTTCGGGCACGTTGAGGATCGACAACACGGTTTGCCCCTGGTCGCGCATGTAGCGCAGCGCCGCCAGGGTGTCGGCCGTTTCGCCGGACTGTGACACCAATAGGCCCAAACCCTGTGCCGCCATCGGGGGCGCGCGGTAGCGGAATTCGCTCGCCACGTCGCCGTCGGTGGGAATGCGCGCGGAGGTTTCGAACCACCAACGCCCCACCAGGCCGGCGTAAAAGGCGCTACCGCAGGCACTCATGGTAATGCGCGGCACCTTGCGAAAATCGATGCCCAGATCAGGCAGCGAAACGGAACGGCTTGCCGGGCTGATCATACGGTGCAGCGTGTCGCCGATGACGGCGGGGTGCTCGTGCAATTCCTTTTCCATGAAATGGCGGTAATTGCCTTTGCCGATCGCCGCCCCGGTCAGGTGCGTCAATTTGACATCGCGCTGCACCGGATTGCCGTCCAGGTCGAAGAACGAGGCCCCCCTGCGGTCGACCACCGCCCAGTCCCCATCGCGCAAATAGGCGATCCGCCGCGTCAGCGGTGCCAGCGCCAAAGCGTCGGAACCGACGAACATCTCATCGTCACCGAAACCGACCGCGAGCGGCGCGCCGTGCTGGGCAACGATGATCAGGTCCGGGTGGCCGGCGAAGATCATGGCCAAAGCATAGGCACCTTCAAGGCGGCGCAGTGCTTTTCCGGCCGCCTCGATCGGCGGCAGGCCCTGTTTCAAATACAGATCGACGAGTTGTGCCACCGTTTCGGTGTCGGTTTCGGTCGAGAAGATTTGGCCGGCCGCTTCCAGTTCAGCGCGCAGGTCGGCATGGTTTTCAATGATACCGTTATGCACCAGGGAGACGCGCGCAGTGCCGTGCGGATGGGCGTTGCTTTCCGTCGGTGCGCCATGCGTCGCCCAGCGCGTATGACCGATGCCGATGCTGCCGCTCAGCGCGCGCTGTTGTAATTGCGCGGCGAGGTTGTTCAGTTTCCCCTCGGCCCGCCGCCGGTCGATCTGGCCGTTCACCAAGGTGGCGATGCCGGCGCTGTCGTAGCCGCGATATTCCAGCCGCCGCAGCGCATCCAGTAGGATTGGCGCGGCGGAGCCGGTGCCGATGACGCCAACGATACCGCACATTCAGACTGGTTCCTTTTTAAATTTCGCAGCACGTCCCGGCTTCTGGACCTGCCGTTGGCGCGCAATGGCCAGCGCGCCCGGCTCGACATCGTCGGTAATGACGCTTCCGGTTGCAACATAGGCACCATCGCCGACGCGCACCGGCGCTACCAGCGCGACGTCCGAGCCGATGAAGGCATCCGCGCCGATGACTGTCCGGTGCTTGTGCTTGCCGTCATAATTGCATGTGATGGTGCCGGCTCCGATATTGGTGCGAGCGCCGACGGCGGCATCGCCGATATAGGTCAGGTGGTTGGCCTTGACGCCTTGCGCAAGGTGCGAGGCCTTGATCTCCACGTAGTTGCCGACATGCACGTTCTCGTCCAGCACGGCACCGGGGCGCAGGCGGGCAAAGGGGCCGATGATGCCGCCATCACCGATCGTCGCCCCTTCGATATGGCTGAATGCGCGGATCGTGACGTTGCTGCCGACCGAGACGCCAGGCCCGAAGAAGACGTTGGGTTCGATCGTTACGTCCGAGCCGAAAGCGGTATCGTGTGACAGGAAGACCGTCTGCGGGTCGATCATGGTCACACCCGAATCCATTGCCGCCAACCGCAGCCATGACTGCACCACAGCCTCGGCGCGTGCCAGTTCGGCGCGCGAATTTACCCCGCCCAGTTCTTCCTCGGGTGCCTCCACGGCGCGAACGCGGCGCTGGTCGCGGCGCGCAAGCGCAACGAGATCCGTCAGATAGTATTCGCCCTTGGCGTTGGCATTGTCCACCAGGCGCAGCCAGCGGGCCATGCTGGCGGCGTCGGCACTGAGAACCCCGGCATTGCACAGCGTCACGGCGCGCTGCGCCGCGGTCGCGTCCGCATATTCGACGATCTGCGTCACGCCCGCATCATCATCCACGATCACCCGTCCGTATCGGGCCGGGTCGGCGGCACGGAAGGCCAGAAGGGACAAATCGCTTCCGGCGCCGTCTTCCAACAACCGGCGCAGGGTCGCGGGCCGGATCAGCGGGTTATCGGCATAGAGAATGGCCACCTTGCCATCGCCGAAATGATCCACGGCCTGCAGCGCTGCATGCGCTGTCCCCAGACGTTCGGCTTGCACGACACAGGCATGGGGCGCGGCCTCCTGGCGGACAAGATCCATGTCGGGGCCAAGAACGACGACGATACGATCAAACACCTGCTCACAACTGGTCAGCAGATGCTTCAACATGCTGCGTCCCGCCAGACGATGCAGGGTCTTGGGCAAGGACGATTTCATGCGCGTGCCCAGACCGGCGGCAAGGATGATGGCGGTTGCTTGCATGATCGGCCCCTGGTTGCCTAGGCTGCTGGGCGTAGCGGCGGCGGCGAAGCCTCGTCAATGTCTACCTAATCGGGTCTGGTTCAATTTACGTTTCGGAGTGCAACGCGGTGCCGCGAACCCTGCTGCTGGATCTCGATGGGACGCTGGTGGACACGCTGCCGGACCTGGAAGGATCATTGAACCGCCTTATGCACGATCGCGGCTTGGAGCATTTCCGGCCTGAAGAGGTCAGGGCGATGATCGGTGATGGCGTGGCGGCGCTGCTGGGCAAAGCGTTCGCCGCACGGGGCGGGGCACCGGATACGGCTGCGTTGGCGGATTTTCTGCAGATTTATGAGGCGCGTATCGCCCATTCCAGCCGGCCCTATCCTGGCGTGCCGGAAGGGCTTGCGGACCTGGCGGCGCAAGGCTGGCGGCTAGCCGTCTGCACCAACAAGCCGGAAAAGGCGGCGCGCGAACTGCTAACGCATCTGGCGCTGATTGACAGTCTCTCGGCCATCGGTGGCGGTGACAGTTTCCCCGTGCGTAAACCCGACCCGGCGCATCTGACGGCGACATTGGCATTGGTCGGCGGCGATCCGGCGCGTGCGGTGATCCTGGGCGACCATGCCAATGACGTCGTTGCTGCAAGAGGTGCCGATATTCCCAGCATTTTTGCCGCCTGGGGGTATGGGACGGCGGCCATGGCGGTGGGGGCGGCGGCCGTTGCCGATCATTTTGCGGACGCCGTCGCCATTGCCAATCGTTTGGTGCCGCCGGATTGACCGCCGGCAGGCAAGGCTGCGCCGCCGATCCGGCATTTCCGGCTTATCGCGTCGCTTCTGACCGTGGCGCGCTCTGGCCCTGACGGTTTGCCCCGAGACGGGTTTCGGCTAGCCTGACGGTAAGCAAGCAAACGTTGGAGGAAATCATGGACTTTACCGGCAAGGTGGCACTGATCACGGGTGGCGGAAACGGCATCGGGCGGGCGGTTGCTGCCGGTTTCGCGCAACGCGGCGCCAAGGTTGTCGTGGTCGATCGCGATCAGGCGGCCGGAGAAGCGACCGCCGGTATTCTGCGCCAGCAGGGCAGTGAAGCGATCTTCGTTGCCGCCGACGTGACGCAAACGGCCGATGTGCAGAATTACGTCAAGGTCGCGCTCGACACCTATGGCGCGATCGATTGCTTCCACAACAATGCCGGCATCGAAGGCCAGGTCGCGACCACATGGGACTATGATGAAGCCATGTTCGACCGCGTGATGGCGATCAACGTCCGCGGCGTCTTTTTGGGCATGAAATACGTCCTGCCGGTGATGATCAAACAGGGCCGCGGCGCGGTGGTGAACACTGCGTCGGTAGCCGGCCTCGTCGCCTCGCCGGGCATGTCGGCCTATGTCGCCTCCAAGCACGCGGTGATCGGCCTGACCAAGACAGCGGCAGGAGAGGTCGGGCGCAACGGCGTGCGGGTCAATGCGGTATGCCCCGGACCGATCGATACGCGGATGATCCATTCGCTCGAGGCGATGCTGAACCCGAATGATCCCGATGCGGTCGGCAAGGGGTATCAGAACAATATCCCCATCGGCCGCTATGGCACGGCGGACGAAATCGCCGGCGTCGTGATCTTCCTCTGCTCCGACATGGCCGGCAATGTGACCGGCGCACAATATGTCGCCGATGGTGGCCGCACCGCGACCGGCGGCGCGGTGACCAGCAACGTGGTTCGTCTATGATCAAACGCGTTCGCACGCCGGTTCTAGAGATCGCGTATCTTGAAGCAGGTTCGGCGGATGGGCCGCCGGTGATCCTGCTGCATGGCTGGCCGTCCGACGTGCACGACTATGACGGCGTGATCGCGCCCCTGGCCGCGGCAGGCAGCCGGGTGCTGGTGCCTTGGTTGCGTGGTTATGGAGAGACCCGGTTCCTCAACCCCGCCACGCCGCGGTCTGGTCAGCAAGCGGCACTGGGCGCGGATGTGCGTGACTTCATGGATGCGCTGGCGATTCCGTCAGCCACGTTGGTGGGCTATGATTGGGGTGGTCGCGCGGCCTGCGTCGTTGCCGCTTTATGGCCGGAACGGGTCGCTAGCTTAGTCGCCATCACGGGCTACGGCATTCAGGATATTCCTGGCTCCGCGCGTCCAGGGACGGCGGAGCAGGAGCATCGCTATTGGTATCAATGGTATTTCCACACCGATCGTGGCGTCGCCGGGCTGACCGCCAATCGGGCGGAGATCACGCGGCTATTATGGCGTCTGTGGTCGCCACATTGGGCGTTCGATGAGGCGACGCTGCAATCCACGCTGGCAAGTTTCGACAACCCTGATTTCGTTGCTGTCACCATCCATTCCTATCGCCACCGCTACGGCAATGCGGTCGGCGATCCGGCCTATGACGCGTTGGAAGCGGCCTTGGCGGCATTGCCGGCGATCGTCGCGCCGACGATCGTTCTGCACGGTATGGAAGACGGTGTCGGCGCCCCTTCCGGCTCGATGCCGCGCGATACGCTCTTCACCCGCCTGATCGAACGGCGGAACCTTCCCCAGGCGGGGCATTTCTTGTCCCGTGAAAACCCCATGGACGTCGTGCACGCAGTGCGACGCCTGCAGGAGATGACACCATGAACATCGTGCCAAGCGGCCAGACCCTCGGGGCGCGGATCGAGGGGATCGACCTCGGTCAGCCTCTATCGGATGCTGATTTCAAGACCATCTTGCGCGCTTTGGGCCAGCACGGCGTGCTGTGTTTTCCGAAGCAGAGCTTCGCCGTGCCGGAATTCGCCAGCTTCGCCAGACGCTTCGGCGATCTGGAGGTCAATGTCGCCAATCTCTACTTCGAGGCCGGCTACCCCGAGATCATGATCCTGTCGAACATGATCGGGGCGGATGGTAAGCCGCTCGGGCTGAATGATGCCGGGCAGGGCTGGCATACCGATATGTTCTATTCGAAGGACATCGCGCTGGCCAACGTGCTGCACGCGCAAAAAGTGCCCGAGCGCAACGGCCAATCGGTCGGCGAGACGCAGTTCCGCAACATGCACGCCGCCTATGACAACCTGCCGCAAGAACTGAAAGAGAAACTGGCCGGTCGCACCGCCATCCATGATTTCGAGAAGTTTTGGGAAGTGATGCGTGTGCGCCCGGGATCGCGCCGCAACAAACTCACCCCCGAACAGCGCGCCAAGAAACCGCCCGTGTCACAGCCGATCTTCCGCATCCATCCGATCACCGGCAAGCCGATCCTGTATGCCAATCCTGGTTACACGATGTATATCGAGGACATGGACCGCCACGAAAGCGACGTGATCCTGGATTACCTGTTCCGCCATCAAGAGCGCGCTGATTTCCTTTATGCCCATCACTGGGCCGAGGGGGATGTGCTGATGTGGGACAATATCGGCACCGTTCACAATGCCGTCGCCGATTATATGCCCTATGAGCCGCGTTACATGCGCCGCGCGCAGGTCATGGCGACACTGGATTACCCGGCGCTGGTCGCCTGACAGGAAAGAGCCGTCACATGAAACGATTGCAAGGCAAGATCGCCTGGGTAACCGGCGCGGGCACGGGAATCGGGGAGGCCGCGGCGTTGGCCTTGGCCGAGGAAGGTGCCACGGTCGTCCTGACCGGTCGTAGGCCGGGCCCATTGGAAGATGTTGCGCGCCGCATCAACCAGACCGGTAGCGCCCATGTGCAACCCGCCGACCTGACCGTTGCGGCGCAGGTGCAAAAGGTCGGCGATTATATCCGCACGACGTTCAATCGCCTGGACATTCTGGTGAACAATGCCGGCGTGAACATCGTCGAGCGGCATTGGAACATGCTGACACCGGAGAGCATCGACTATCTGCTGCAGGGCAACCTGTCCGGCGCGCTCTACTGCGTGACCGTCGCGCTGCCTTTCATGCGCGCACAGCAGGATGGCGTGCTGATCCACACCGCCAGCATGGCAGGGCGCTTCATCGGTGGCGTCAGCGGCCCGATCTATACCGTGGCCAAGCACGGTATCGTCGCCATGAGCCATGGCCTGAACATGCAGGAGTGCGTCAATGGCATTCGCTCCACCGTGTTTTTGCCGGGCGAGGTAGCGACGCCGATCCTGGACAAACGCCCCAACCCGGTCGGGCCAGAAGTGCGTGCGCGCATGGTGCAACCGGAGGATTGCGGCGATCTGATCCGCTATATCGCCTGCTTGCCCAACCATGTGGTGATGAATGAGGTGCATCTGGCGCCGACCTGGAACCGTGGCTACGTCGCGGCGCTGCAACGCCAACTCTAA
>Ga0164297_10002975_pt1 | contig 16230 bp, 12 predicted proteins | sample GEODES058metaG_FD_113539 | JGI IMG/M metagenome (GOLD analysis project Ga0164297, IMG submission 113539) | Dystrophic lake water microbial communities from Trout Bog Lake, Wisconsin, USA - GEODES058 metaG | ecosystem: Environmental > Aquatic > Freshwater > Lake | place: USA: Trout Bog Lake...
AGCCCACTTTGAACTTGGCTGTCGCCCGAAAGCGAAGGCCTTGGTTTGAGGGTTTATGGGCTAATGCAAACGAACCGGTTGACTGGTCATATCGACCTCAGCCGGCCTAATGGACAATGTCGGATTAATATTTATGCTTAACGGTCGAATTTAAAAGGACTCATAACTCTCCATTTGATCCCTATAGATCCTTGGGTATACATTTGGCTTGTCCAACGTTGAAATTAAAATGGATATTTAAATTAAAGCCTCTTGAAATGTATGACATGGTTTATGAATGTACAAGAGATACGTACCTAAACCTAAGGACTTGAACCACAAGTAGGATGCTAAATAAAAATTGCTCTGCACTCCCCAGATATGATCATTTGAATGACGCAAGAGTCTAACTTTACTAAAACTGTTATTGATCGCCCCATTGATCCGCAAGTGGCTCCATTAATTGATCCGCTACTGGCTCCAAAGCGCGATCCGTGACAACTAAAACAAAGTGATATACAAAATTACAGCCAATGACTAGCGTAAACAAGGTGCACGAAAACGACCCTAAACGCCTTGAGCGACGTGCTATAAGACCCATTTTTTTCTCGATCAAATGGTACGTTTAGCGCTGCTAAAAAAATGAATGAATGACCGACTGAATTCATCAGCGCAATGCCCCGCCCCTAAAACCACTCTATTTTTAAGGCGTAACTTGGACTGGATAAAGATGTCGAGTTTCTTGCCCCAATTTAATAATCATCTCCGCCGCCCTGAGCGTTTTTAAGAATTTTTAACTTAAAGCAGAACTTATCAAAATATATTCTCTGATACATATTCTCTTCGGCGAGCTCATCCACTGTGTCGGCGTTGATGATTCGGTAGTCAATCAAAAAGTTAAAAGACTTGGACGAGTGAGAAATTTCATGCCAATGTGCTTGATAACTGAGTTTAATATTTTTCGAGCAATGAGTAACTAATTTAAAACCCAACTTAAAACCCAACTATAAGGAAATTTATGAATAAACAAGACGTACCGACAACTTTCGGTATATTCAAGCCTGTTGGACATACCCTTATCGCTTTTCACACTGCCTTAGAGCTTGAGAGCGCGACAACAAACCTAATGTCCCTTGGCTTTTCCAAGGATTCGATGGTGCGTTACAGCGATACCCAAATGTTGGCACAAGTTTGCGCAGAGCTTGAGAATGTAAGCCCGATGGCAAACTTTGGGTATGAATTAGATTTAGTTCGTAAACACAAGGTGTTAGCGGAACAAGGTTGTTGCTTCCTCGTCGTCAAAGCCGATACCCAAGCTTTAGAAAAGCTGGTATCAGATCTTGTGCGCTCAATCAAACCCGTATCGGCTCAGCAATACGGCGACTTTATGATAGAAGATTTAACTGAGAAGCCTCCAGGACGTATGCAAAACTAAATTTTGGAGGTGTGTTAATTTAGAAAGGGCAGCCCAACTTTTATTGATGACAGGGGGGGTGCCGGGTATAGGGCGAAATGTTGTATAAAAAATGATTACTTAATTCGATGCAGAATATTTGTTCAAACTCAAAAAAACTCACAATATACTTTCAGTTGACTCACTAAGTGCTTAATTTTAAATAATATTTTATCTCGATGGAATGAACGAAAAGCATCCTAAGTTATTGATTTCATTGAAATAATTACTAAAACTAGTTACAAACTCCTAAAAAACCTGTTAAAGTGCAAATAAGTGGTATTTAGTGGGAAATTGTGTAATGCAATGGTTCCCGCTTTATCTTTGCATTTTAAAAGGGGTTAGTAACGTGTTTCAAGGCGCATCATCACTCAGCTTAGACGGGAAGGGTCGGTTATCGATACCTACTCGCTACAGAGATGTGCTGAGTGCAGCAGCTACAGGCAAGCTTACTGTTACCAAGCATCCTCACGGCTGTTTGATGTTATTTGCACGTCCTGAATGGGAGATTTTTAGCTCACGCATTTCTAATTTGCCGATGTCTGCGCAGTGGTGGAAAAGAATCTTTCTTGGAAACGCAATGGATGTGGAGATGGATGCAACGGGACGCGTCTTAATTTCTCCAGAGCTTAGAGCCGCGGGCGGATTAACAAAAGAAATTGTTTTACTCGGAATGGGCACTCACTGCGAGTTATGGGACCGAGCAACTTACGAAGAACAAGAAGCTAAAGCGTTACAAGGAGAGATGCCAGATGTGTTTAAGGAATTTTCTTTTTGAAGGAACCTCGTGACCCCCCAATGGACACACACCTCTGTGATGCTATCAGAGGCCCTAGAGGCGCTAGCGATCCACAGGGACGATACATACATCGATGCCACGTTTGGTCGCGGCGGGCACGCTCGGGAGATTTTGAAAAAACTCTCAAGCCAGGGGAGGCTGATTGCTTTCGACAAGGATTTGGAGGCAGTCAAAGCAGCTCAGGAGATGGGGGACGAGCGGCTAAAGATCCATCACAGCGGTTTCAGCGCCATTTGCGAACTGCCGCCAAGCTCTGTGGCTGGAGTGCTTTTGGACTTGGGCGTCAGCTCACCACAAATAGACAATCCTGCCAGGGGTTTTTCATTTCGGTTCGATGGTCCTTTGGATATGCGAATGGACTCGACCAGGGGGGAGAGTTTAGAGGAGTGGTTAAACAAAGTATCAGTCGAGGAGATGGCTCGAGTGATTCGTGACTACGGAGAAGAAAGATTTGCCAACTCAATTGCTAAAGCAATTGTGTTGCGCCGGGAAGAAAGGGGTTTGCCAAGCGGAACCGCTGAGTTGGCTCGCCTGATTGGAGAGCATGTGAAGACAAGGGAGTACGGACAAGATCCTGCAACTCGAACATTTCAAGCATTTCGAATTCAAATCAATCAAGAGCTCGAGGAGCTCAAAGAAGCCTTAGAGGGAGTGATTAACGTTTTGAAACCAGATGGACGTTTGGCGGTGATTAGTTTTCACTCATTGGAGGACCGAATCGTTAAACAATTTATTGCCAGTCACTCCAAAGATGAGTACGACAGGCGTCGACCGTTTGCACAGCCAAAGGTAATGGCTTTGAAAGCGTTGGGACGGGTGCGTGCATCACCAGAGGAGGTGAAGGCAAACCCAAGAAGCAGGAGTGCGATTCTTCGTATCGCACAAAGAATAGGGCCTAGTTTGTGACACGGATTAATTTATTGCTGTTATTTGCTGTGGTGGCGAGTGCACTGTATCTGGTGAGGACTCAGTACGAGTCTAGGAAACTCGTCACAGAGCTTGATCTAGCAACTGCGCAGGCGCATAAATTAGAAGTTGAATACGGTCGTCTGGAGGTGCAAAGAGGATCTGAGGCAACGCCCGTGCGAGTTGAGAAGTTGGCACGTGAACAATTAAGAATGCGACCCATTACTCCGGCAATCACAATGTACGCAACGCCCCATGGAGAGGTCTCAAAGCTGGGTGGATTGGCTAATTTTGGAGAGACGCCGTGATTGGTAGAAGCGTCAAATACACTTCCAGTCCCTTGCTGGCAAGTAAGACGCCCATATGGCGCAGTCAGTTCATTGTCGCGGCTATAGCGCTAGGATTTTTGGGGCTCGTTGCAAGGGCTGCCTACGTGCAGGTTTTAGACAACGCTTTTTTTAAGCACCAGGGGGCTGTACGGTTTATTAGAACCTTGGATTTACCCGCTAATAGGGGAAAAATATTAGATCGCAATGGTCTGATTATGGCCTCCAGTGTGCCGGTTCCTAGTATTTGGGCGAGTCCAGAGGGGATCGATCGCGATCCGCAAAAGCTCAAGCAGTTGGCTGGTTTACTGGGACTGAGTCCAACAGAGTTGGAGAAAAAACTTCAAGACGAAGATAAAAGCTTCGTGTGGCTTAAGCGACAAGTTGAGGAGCCCATTGCACAGCAAATAACTGAGCTAAAAATCAAAGGTGTTTTCTCCAGAATGGAGTACAAACGCGTTTATCCTGAAGGGGACGCGGCCGCTCATATCGTTGGATTTACCAATGTTGAGAACAACGGGCAAGAGGGGTTGGAGCTCACCTTTAATTCGCAACTCGGGGGGAAGCCTGGAACGCGTCAAGTTATAAAAAACCGACTTGGACAAGTAGTCGAAGATATCGGAGAAATGGTCCCCCCCTTGGATGGGCGTGATTTGCAATTGAGCATTGACTCGAAGATTCAATTTTTTGCGTTCGAGAAGCTCAAAGAAGCTGTGATACAGCACAAAGCTCAAGCCGGCAGCGTGGTTGTCTTAGACGTGCAAAACGCAGAAGTTTTGGCGCTTGCCAATTACCCAAGTTTCTCCCCCGATAAGAGAGACAAGCTGACAGGTGAGCAGCTTAGAAATAGGGCGCTTACGGATACCTTTGAGCCAGGCTCGACGATGAAACCCTTTGTGGTGGGACTCGCTCTTGAGCGAGGCATAGTCAAACCTGAGAGCATGATTCAAACGGGTAATGGCCATTTAAACATGTCGGGTGTGGTGATATCGGACTCACACCCACACGGAACTATCAGCGTTCGCGAGGTCATTCAAAAATCCAGCAATATCGGGGCCGTAAAAATAGCATTACAAATGCAGCCAAAAGATATGTGGGAGATTTATACGCAGGTGGGCTTTGGACAAAGGCCGCAAGTGCCGTTTCCAGGGGCTGGTTCGGGAAAGCTGAGAGCCTATAAAACTTGGCGCCCTATCGAGCAAGCAACAATGAGCTATGGCTACGGCCTATCCACAAGCCTTTTTCAACTTGCACAGGCCTACACCTTATTTGCTGCGGACGGGGAGATAATCCCAATGAGTCTGATAAAGCGTAAAGAAAAACCAGTCGGCGCAAAAATCTTAAGCGCAACAAATGCCTTAGAGCTTAGGGGGATGCTGCACATGGTCACGGGGCCAGGGGGAACCGCCCCGCTTGCTCAAACCATGGGCTACTCAGTGGGCGGCAAAACCGGTACCGCTCACAAACAAGAGGGTAAAGGATACTCGAGTAATAAATACAGAGGATTTTTTGTAGGTTTAGCTCCCATTGAGCAGCCCCGAATAGTTGTGGCCGTGATGATCGATGAGCCATCAGATGGCGTGTATTTTGGCGGTGAAAATGCAGCTCCCGTATTTAGCCAAACGGTTCAACAGACTTTGAGGCTACTGGGTGTACAACCCGACATGGCTGTAAAACCACAAGTTTTTAGTGCAGAAAAGGAATCTTTGTGATTTCAACACTAAACACACCCATTCAGGCTGCCCGTTGGTTGCAAGACAAAGTGCGTGGTGATTTGAGCGCAGACAGTAGACGTATTAAAAAAGGTGACGGCTTTGTGGCGTGGCCCGGATACGCTGTTGACGGTAGAGTCTTTGTTCAAAGTGCTTTAGAACAGGGCGCAAACGCATGTCTGGTCGAGGAGGAGGGGATCGGTCTATTTAGCGAGAGTGTAGGCCGCAAGGAATCAAGTGTTGCGTCCTACAAAGGGCTCAAGACAGATTGTGGTCTCATAGCGGATGAGTATTACGGCAGACCCAGTGAGAGGTTAAAAGTACTAGCCGTAACCGGGACCAACGGAAAAACCTCAATCGCTTGGTGGGTCGGCAGTGCGTTAGAGTTACTCGGCGCTAAGTGCTTCGTTATCGGCACCCTCGGTGTGGGTGAGCTGCCAAGCGCTCAGGAGCAAGACTCCACACAAGTATTGTCCAAATTTAAGCCAAACGGCCTTACTACGCCAGACCCTTTGACACTGCAAAGCAGCTTAAGAGAATTTAAAGAAAAGGGATATAACTACTGTGCGCTAGAGGCCTCCTCAATAGGGATTGCCGAGCACCGGCTAAGCGGAACTCGCATTGATACTGCAATTTTTTCGAACCTGAGTAGAGATCATTTGGACTATCACTCAAGTATGGAAGAGTACTGGAGAGCTAAAAAATCTTTATTTGATTGGCCAAATCTTAAAAATGCAGTCATCAACTTAGACGATCCTAAAGGTCTTGAGTTGTATGAATATTTGATGCTGAGAAAGGATTTGAATTTAACGCTTATAGGCTACGGTCAACACGTTAAATCTGACCTTAAAGCAAGTGAGATTTCCTATCCTAACGAGAGTGGCGGATTGAGCTTTAAAGTAACCTACACCGATCAAATATCTAGGGAGCAAAGCGGCGAGTTGGTCACTCAATTTGTAGGTCTATACAACTTATCAAACTTACTCGCAGTAATTGGGGCAATGTGCGCTCAGGGGCACAGTTTGAAAGAGATATTGGCTAAGTGCACAAGACTCTCCTGTGTGCCAGGGCGAATGCAGCGAATCGAGAGCTCCAGAGTCGGGGTGCCAACGGTTATTGTGGATTACGCCCACACGCCAGATGCACTTGCTAAAACCCTTCAAAGTCTAATACCTCTTAAAGAAAAGATAAAGGGGAGATTGCATTGTTTGATTGGGTGCGGGGGTGAGCGAGACGCTGGTAAACGCCCTTTGATGGCTAAATTTGCGAACGAATACGCCGACTCAGTCCTACTCACCTCGGATAACCCGAGAGGCGAAAGTGCGCAAGCCATAGTGGATGACATGCTGCGTGGAATCGAGACGCTACCCAGCCCGAAAATCGAGGTAGAGCTAGATAGGGCGCTTGCAATCACAAAAATTATTGATCGAGCAAGAAGCGAAGACATAGTGTTGATAGCCGGTAAAGGGCATGAAAATTACCAAGATATCAACGGCACTAGAACTCCGTTTTCAGACGCTGAGCATGCCAAAGCTGCCATGCTGAGTCACCAATGCACGCGAGAGGCTCAGTCATGAGTTCAAGGCAAAAGCAACTCATGAACTCAACCCTTGGGGAGATTGCACTCATGCTTGGTGCATCAAAAGCCAGTATCTCAAAGTCTACAAAAGAAAGAGGCGCCGTCCAACTTATAGGCAAAGAGTCTACTGCGGTACAAAGAATTCAATTGGACTCTAGGAACGTGCAAGCAGGGGACCTTTTCATCGCGTTGAAAGGCGAGAGATTTGATGCTCACGATTTTTTACAAGATATTTCGAAGGTAGAGGGTGTTTGTGCGTTGATCAAAGAGAGTGCGCGAGAGAGCGCATTAGCCCTTAGCCTTGACGCCGTATGTGTTGAAGATACGCTGTCAGGTCTTGGACAACTCTCAGCTGCGTGGCGTCTTAAGCACTTGGTACCTCTCATTGCTGTCACAGGCAGTAACGGTAAAACAACTGTGACGCAAATGATTGCAAGTGTCTTAAGAGAGCACGCAGGCGAAGATGCGTTAGCAACGGCGGGCAACTTAAACAACAATATTGGAGTCCCGCAAACTCTCCTAAGACTCAGGGCTCACCATACTTGCGCCGTTGTCGAGTTGGGTATGAACCACCCAGGCGAAATTGCTTATTTATCTGACTTGGCTCAACCAAGCGTCGCCTTAGTCAATAACGCCCAACGCGAGCATCAAGAGTTTATGAGCTCGGTTAAAGCTGTTGCGGTTGAAAACGCACAGGTCATCAACGCGTTACCCAATGGCGGAATTGCTGTGTTTCCTCATGAAGATGAATACTCAGCTCTGTGGGCGTCAATGTGTGAGCAAAAGAAATACCTAACTTTTTCAACAGGTCAGGTGTTTGAAAAAAGTCCAACTTCTTTTAACCTTGCAGCCAAGCGCGAACCAGATGTTTATTTATTAAGTGCAGAGTTCTCAGCTGCGGTTTGGAGCATAAAAGTCAAAACTCCTTTGGGAATTGTTGAGACAAAGTTGCACATTGCGGGACAACACAATGTTAAAAACGCACTTGCCGCTATTAGCGCTTGCACGGCGCTGGGGGTGCCTTTGAGTGAAATATCCAAGGGACTGGAGTGTTTTGAGCCGGTCAAGGGTCGCTCTCGCTTGCTTGAGTTAAAAATGAGTGACAGGGATATTTTTGTGGTCGATGATACCTACAACGCCAACCCTGATTCAGTTTTAGCAGCTATTGATGTCTTATCAAGTATGAGTGCGCCGAGGCTTTTGGTGCTTGGAGATATGGGTGAGGTGGGTAGTAAAGGACCTGAGTACCACAGTGAGGTTGGAGCGTATGCGGCGTCCAAGGGAATCACTGCGCTGTACGGTCTTGGAGAGCTTACTCAACACAGCATAAATGCTTTCAATGACTTTAATATGCTGGGTAAGCGCAACGCGCAAGATCAACATGTAGGTCTTCATTTTGATTCAATGCAAGCTCTTTGTGAGCAAACTAAAAACGCATCTCAGTCTTACGCAAGTTTGTTGGTAAAAGGCTCGCGCTTCATGAAAATGGAGAACTTTGTAAATGAATTAGAAAAATTAGTTACGCTGAGTTCTATTTCAATTCCGAGTGCACAAGTAAATGCGGAAGAAAATGCGGACGTAAATTCTATTTCAAATGCGCTGAAGAGTGCTCACCTTGAGGAGGGCGCATGCTCTTGAATCTTGCCATTTGGCTACAAAACTTATCTCCCGATTTAGGTTTCTTTCGTGTCTTTCAATACATCACCTTTAGAGCTGTGATGGGTGCGATGACTGCTTTATTGATTGGATTGATCGCAGGCCCCTTTGTGATCAGGAAACTGACTGCATTAAAAATTGGGCAGCCGATCCGTGAGTACGGAGTGCAAGAGCACTTGAGCAAGAGCGGCACCCCCACGATGGGTGGAGTGTTGATATTAATTGGAATTTTTTCATCCACACTTTTATGGGCCGATTTAACAAACCGTTTTATATGGATTGTGTTAATTGTGACGTTTGGATTTGGTCTGATTGGTTGGGCAGATGACTGGCGCAAAGTGGTTGAAAAAAATCCTGAAGGGATGCCATCGCGTGAAAAATATTTATGGCAATCGTTGATAGGTTTGGTTGCTGCAGTTTGTTTGGTGTTTAGTATTTCCGAGAATTCCAATTACAGAGTGTTTGAGCTCTTTATCACTTGGGTTCAGTCTGGTTTTGATGTAAGTTTGCCGCCTAAAGCGGGTCTTTTATTGCCTTTTTTTAAGGAGGTAAGTTACCCACTTGGTGTGCTGGGGTTTGTGGTGCTGACTTACTTGGTAATTGTTGGATCGAGCAACGCTGTCAACCTAACGGACGGGTTAGACGGACTTGCGATCATGACCGTTGTAATGGTTGGCTCCGCCCTTGGCGTGTTCGCATACGTGACGGGGAGTGCTGTTTATTCTAAATATCTGTTGCTCCCTCACATCTCAGGATCGGGGGAGTTGATGGTCTTTTGCGCTGCAATGGCCGGATCGGGTTTAGCGTTTCTTTGGTTCAATACATTTCCCGCTCAGGTCTTTATGGGAGATGTGGGTGCACTCGCCCTCGGCGGGGCACTTGGCACGATCGCTGTGATTGTGCGTCAAGAGATCGTACTTTTTATTATGGGCGGTATTTTCGTTGTAGAAGCTCTCTCGGTCATCATCCAAGTGGGTTACTTTAAGTACACCAAAAGAAAGTACGGCGAGGGCATAAGAATTTTGCGAATGGCGCCCTTGCATCATCACTTTGAGAAAAGCGGTTGGAAAGAAACTCAGGTTGTAGTGCGCTTTTGGATCATCACTATGCTTTTGTGCTTAGTGGGTTTATCAACATTAAAACTTAGGTAAATTGCTCAGGTATGTATCTTTTTAAAGATCAGCACGTTTTAATTCTTGGGCTCGGAGCCTCAGGGCTTGCCATGGCACGGTGGTGCTACGCAAACGGTGCCTTTGTAACCGTTGCCGATACGCGCTCAGACCCGCCGTGCTTAGGGGACTTAAGAAACGATTGTCCAAACGCGCGGTTCGTCGGTGCAGAGCTGACAGCTGAGTTGTTGGAAGGACATATGGAACCTTCAGTGCCTTATGAGGCAGGTGGCGCAGAAAACCTTATGCGTAAAGGTTCTGTCAAAGCAGTGTTTAAGAGTCCAGGCCTAAGCCCAGAGCAAGTAGCCCCTGTTTGGACCCAGGCTAAAGCGATTGGCCTATGGGTTGGAACAGAATTGAGTCTTTTTACTCACGCTTTGGGACAACTTAAACAGGAGATTGGGTATGAGCCGACAGTGCTGGCTATAACGGGCACGAACGGTAAAACAACGGTTGCTTCACTGACCCATCTGATGCTCCTGCGGGGGGCTGTGAGAAGTGCAGTAGCAGGCAACATTGGCCCAACGATGTTGGACACATTAGCTGAAAAATTGGCTGAACAAAAAGCATACAACCAGAGTCTTGATGCGAGAGAACTTGAAAAAAATCAAGATCAAAATAAAGACCAAGACCAAGACCAAAATAAGGAGTTGGGCACCCCTGCAGATCAATTCATCTGCAAATTACCTCAAACCTGGGTGCTCGAGCTATCTAGCTTTCAATTAAACGATGCGCAAGACTTTGACCCAACAAGTGCAGTTGTCTTAAATATCACTGAGGATCACCTCGATTGGCATGGTGATATGCAGTCCTATGTGAACGCCAAGGCTAATATTTTCGGTAAACACACTACAAGAATACTGTGCAGGGACAATGATTTAACTCTCGCTTTAAAACCCGTTGAGTTAGTAGAAAAAGAGCGCAAAAGGGCAAGGCTTCAAGCTGAACAAAACGGTGAGGAATGGTTCGAGCCTGAATTGATCACGTTTGGGAGTGACTTGCCGAGTGCGCCCGGTGATTATGGATTGGAGAGCATCAACGGTATGACTTGGTTGGTCAAAGCCGTAGATCCCAATGAGGATGAGAACGAGCCAAGAACCCGCAAAAGAAAATTAGAGGCCCAAAGCGAAGAGCTTTTAATTCAGCGCTTAATGCCCTGCGATGCGCTTCGCATTAGAGGTTCACACAACGCACTAAACGCACTAGCTGCGCTGGCTTTGTGCGCCACCACTAAGGCCACTAAACTGGGTCACGGCCCTATGCTTTATGCGCTGAGGGAATACAAAGGCGAACCCCACCGAGTAGAACCAATTGCAAGGATTAATGAGGTCGAGTACTTTGACGACAGCAAAGGCACCAACGTGGGTGCAACTTTGGCTGCAATTAATGGTTTAGGAGCTGAGTATTCGTTGCTGGTGATCTTAGGGGGGGAGGGCAAAGGACAGGACTTTAATCCTCTATCCAAGCCGCTTGCGAAATACGCCAAACTGGTTGTGCTTTTGGGTCGAGACGCTCAAGCAATAGAGGATGTTTTAAAGGACTCTCAGGTAAGTACGCTGCGAGTTCAAACTATGCAAGAGGCGGTCGACGTGGCGCACAGCCACGCTGGCCGCGGGGACGCAGTGCTGATGTCCCCCGCGTGTGCAAGCTTTGATATGTTTAAAAATTATGAGCACAGAGCCCAAGTATTTATAGATGCGGTAAAAGCGCTAGCCCTTGAGGAGGGCCCCGTATGAGTTTGAATTCGCGCTTCTCTCACACCCCAGGGCAGCAAAATGCACAAGCTGGTGGGAGCTTTTTTACTCGTCTAACCTCCTGGTTAAGTGAGATGTGGAGTAACTCACCCAAAGTCGGTGTAGACGCTTTACCTGTTCGAGTGCATGGCCGTGAATTTGCTAGAACTGCAGTTGCTCCGGTGGGAATTAAGGGCTTTGATCAAGCATTGATAGGGTCAATTGGGACACTGCTGATATGCGGACTCATCATGGTTTATTCAGCCTCAATTGCAATGCCCGATAACCCCCATACAGCCCAGTACTCTCAGACACACTACTTGTTTAGACACGCTATTTCTTTGGTGATCGGTTTTGTGATTGCCCTCTTGGCTTTTCAAATTCCAATGGATGTATGGGAGAAATATGCACCGCATATTTTTGTAGGCTCCCTCGTACTGTTGGTGCTGGTGTTAGTACCTTTCATTGGAAAGGGGGTCAACGGTGCAAGGCGCTGGATAGCGTTTGGAGTCATGAACTTTCAGCCCTCTGAACTAGCCAAACTCGGGGTACTTTTGTACGCATCAAACTACATGGTTAGAAAAATGGATGTGAAGGAGAAATTTTTTGCCTCTGTAGCTCCAATGAGTATTGCAGTTGGATTAGCAGGATTTTTGTTGCTCTACGAACCCGATATGGGCGCCTTTATGGTGATCGCAGTGATTGCCATGGGAATTTTATTCTTAGGGGGCGTGAACGCTCGTATGTTCTTTCTCATCGCCTTGGTGCTGGTGTTTGCGTTTGCGTTGATGATTTATTTCTCTGATTGGAGGCGTGAGCGTATTTTTGCTTACCTAGACCCTTGGGGGGATAAGTATTCGCTCGGAAAGGGCTACCAACTCTCTCATTCATTAATTGCACTTGGGCGGGGGGAGATTTTTGGCGTAGGACTGGGGGGCAGTGTGGAAAAACTGCATTGGTTACCTGAAGCTCATACGGATTTCTTGCTAGCGGTGATTGGTGAAGAGTTTGGATTTATAGGTGTGTTCACAATCATTGCTTTGTTTATGTGGCTTACAAGAAGAATTATGTACATAGGGCGACAAGCGATTGCAATGGACCGTGTGTTCTCGGGCCTAGTTGCGCAGGGTGTAGGTGTGTGGATGGGGTTTCAAGCATTTATTAACATGGGAGTTAATTTAGGGGCGCTACCGACCAAGGGTCTAACGCTGCCCCTTATGAGCTTTGGTGGATCTGCTATTTTGCTGAATTTAATTGCACTTGCTATTGTCTTGCGAGTGGACTATGAAAATCGTTTGTTGATGCACGGAGGCAGGCTTTGAGCAGTGCGTTCACCCCATCTGCAGCTCTTTTACATCGCACTGCACTCGTTGTAGCCGGTGGAACGGGTGGGCATATCTTTCCTGGATTAGCGCTTGCTGGGTTGCTGCGCGAAAGGGGTTGGACGGTGCATTGGATGGGGGGATTAGCACCAAGCATGGAGAGTCAAATCGTGCCCAAGCAGGGCTTTGATTTCCGGGCTATTGATTTCTCTGGAGTGAGGGGCAAGGGCCTACGCGCTCTAATCGAATTGCCGATTCGTTTGCTTAGGGCCTGCAGCCAGAGCGTGAAAATCATACAAGAATTACGTCCCGATGTGCTCATTGGGCTAGGAGGCTACATCACAGTTCCCCCTTGTTTGATGGCTCTCGTACTGGGTAAGCCTTTGGTCTTGCATGAGCAAAACTCCATTGCTGGGAGCGCAAATAAACTGTTGGCTAAATTTACCAGTCAAGTTTTTTGTGCATTCCCTGGTGTGTTGAACGGCAAATGGGTCGGTAATCCACTTAGACAAGATTTTAAAAATCAAGCGACCCCGCAAGACAGACTCTCAAGCAGGCATGGTCCGCTTAGAGTGCTCGTGGTTGGGGGGAGCTTGGGCGCTCAAGCACTGAACAACTTGGTACCTCAAGCCTTGGCACTTATACCAAAAGAGTCTCGTCCTCGAGTTCTCCACCAAGGCGGATCAAAACAAATTGACGCACTTAAAGTGGCTTATGCAAACGCCGGTTTACATGAGGATGAAAACACGGAACTTGTCCCTTTTATAGATGATATGGCCAAAGCCTACATGGATGCAGATCTTGTCATTTGTCGGGCCGGCGCAAGCACGGTTTGTGAACTTGCGGCCCTGGGCGTAGCGGCTTTGTACATTCCGTTTCCCCACGCAGTTGATGATCACCAAACCGTGAATGCCAAGTTTGTGGTGGATAGCGGGGGAGGGTGGCTCATGCAACAAAGGAATTTAGAAGCTCAAAATCTTAGTAATTTCCTTATAAATTTAAGTAGAGAAGAGATTCTTGAAAAAGCTAAGTCCGCTTATTTGATTAGAAAAGTCCAAGCCACTGAGGCAGTGGTACGTGCCTGTGAGGAGATTTTGATTTGAAACAAGCTATAAGACACATTCATTTCGTGGGAATTGGGGGCGCTGGAATGAGCGGCATCGCTGAGGTGCTGTTCAATTTAGGTTACACAGTTTCCGGATCAGATTTGGCCTCGGGTTCGGTGCTACAAAGGTTGGGACAACTAGGTATCACCACCTTTATTGGACACAGCGCTAAAAATATCATCAACGCAGACGCAGTGGTCACCTCCACCGCCGTCAAGGAAGACAACCCAGAGGTCGTTGCAGCGCATAAAAAATTAATCCCCGTGGTTCCACGTGCAGTCATGTTGGCTGAGTTGATGAGGTTGAAAAAAGGAATCGCTATCGCAGGCACGCACGGTAAAACGACCACCACAAGTTTGGTTGCCAGCGTGCTGGCCCAAGCCGGTTTAGACCCGACATTTGTGATTGGGGGGAAACTTAACAGCGCCGGCGTGAACGCCAAATTAGGGCAAGGCGAGTACATCGTGGTTGAGGCGGATGAATCCGACGCTTCTTTCCTGAACCTCTCCCCAGTCATGTCCGTGGTCACGAATATTGACCAAGATCATATGGATACCTATGGCCATGACTTTAACCGTTTAAAGGCAGCGTTTGTGGAGTTTTTGCACCGCATGCCTTTTTACGGTGCTGCTATCTTGTGTGTTGATGATCCGGCACTTAGAAGTATTTTGTCCGAAGTCTCTCGCCCCATTACGAGTTACGGATTCTCAAAGGACGCTCAGATCAGGGCCTTTGATGTGAAGGCCGAACACGGAAAGATGAGCTTTAAGGTGTCTAGATCAAATGGGGTGACGCTGCCTGAGCTCAAAGTGGAGCTTAATTTAGCGGGCGAGCACAATGTACTCAACGCACTTGCGGCGATCGCGGTGGCTGTTGAGCTCAACATCTCTGATAAAGCCCTTTTGAAAGCGCTTTGCGAGTTCAAAGGCGTGGGCAGACGCTTTCAAAGACACGGAGAATTAAAAGCCGCAACGGGTGGGGCTTACACCTTGATTGAGGACTATGGTCATCATCCAGTTGAGGTGGACGTCACCATTAAAGCGGCCAAAGGGGCCTATCCAGGCAGACGAATTGTGGTGGCCTTTCAGCCCCATCGTTTCACAAGAACTCGGGACTGTTTTGAAGACTTTGTACAAGTCCTTAAAACGGCCAATGCAGTGTGGATGACCGAAGTTTACGCGGCAGGAGAAAAACCAATCGCCGGCGCTGACGGACGGGCACTGACTCGGGCGCTTCGCTTAAGCGGCCAACAAGAGGTTAGTTTTGCCAAAACGGTGGACGATTTAAGCAAACACATTTTAGAAAACGCACTCGGAGACGACGTGGTACTTTGTATGGGAGCAGGAACCATTGGTCTAGTGCCTGCAGCTGTCATGCAACGGGCAAAACAATCAGACTTATTGGTTGAACTCAAAAAAATCAAAGATAAGCCAAAGAGGAAAGAAAAGAGCGGTGAAAAAGAGGGTGATAAAAGCGAGAGGAAGATAAAAAAGAGCTCCCAATTGAGACTTAAATTAGTGGAGGCTAAAGCGAACACAAGCATTAAAAACAAAACAAAAGCTGACTCAAAAACGAAAGGTGCCTCACCTGAAGTCAAGATTCACAAAGCCTCCAAAGCTCACAAAGCTCATAAATCTCAAAAAGGAATGAGTTCATGATGCACGGCTCGCGCGGCGCTCCCATACAAAGCTCATTTGACATTCAAAATGCCAAGGTAGCCGTCATGATGGGCGGAGACTCTGCAGAGCGGGACATTTCTCTCATGTCGGGCAAAGGCGTGTTAGAGGCTTTAAGAGCAAAAGGCGTAAACGCTCATGCGTTTGATCCCTCACAAACCCCGCTTGAGCAAATTAGGATTGAACAATACACACACGTTTTTATCGCACTTCACGGGCGGCACGGGGAGGACGGGACGATTCAAGGTGCGCTAGAGTTGATGGCAGTACCCTACACCGGCTCAGGCGTCATGGCCTCAGCAATCGCCATGGATAAACACATGACCAAACAGATTTGGAGCGCCAAGGGCTTGTCCACTCCACACTCTGTTTATTTAAGACCGCACGAGCAAACCAGTGCAAGAATTAAGCAAATTATTGAAGAAATCGAGTTACCCCTCATCGTCAAGCCTCCCCGGGAGGGCTCGTCTATCGGAATTACAAAGGTAGAGCGTGCGGGGGATTTGGAGCGTGCAGTCAAAGTAGCCACAAAATTCGACCCAGAACTTTTGTGTGAGTCCTTTATTGAGGGGCCTGAGGTGACTTGTCCAATTATTGGGGCCGGTCCCAGTGCCAGGTGTTTACCTGTTGTGCGTATCGTTGCGCCCGGTGGAGCGTATGACTACAACAACAAGTACTTCACCGATACCGTCCAATACCACTGCCCGAGTGGCCTAAGCCACTCTTTAGAAAAAGAGATCCAAGAGCTTGCGTTGAATGCATACCTAGCTCTCGGATGCAGGGGTTGGGGGCGCGCAGATTTGATGATTCGCCG
>Ga0164297_10002978_pt1 | contig 16218 bp, 10 predicted proteins | sample GEODES058metaG_FD_113539 | JGI IMG/M metagenome (GOLD analysis project Ga0164297, IMG submission 113539) | Dystrophic lake water microbial communities from Trout Bog Lake, Wisconsin, USA - GEODES058 metaG | ecosystem: Environmental > Aquatic > Freshwater > Lake | place: USA: Trout Bog Lake...
GAGGCGGGGCATGCGCGCCTTCCAACACGCCCTGAAGCACACATTATGCACTTTTCGATTTTTGGCGGTCGGAATCTGCAGGGCGTATCACACTGCGCCTACGACGCGCCACTACGCTACGACTACGCGGCCTCAACGTAGCGTAGCGTAGCGTAGCGTAGCGACTACGAAGGCCGAATCCACGTATTGGCCAGCCCGGGCTCATTTCCTTTCCACACGGTGTTCTCTGTTCCATCTCACACTTGTGCTGCCTGATTGAGCGCCACCGCATCGTTCTCCAGCGCCTCCGTCTCCCCCTCATTTGCTGCGGGCCACTCGATGGAGGTGAGGCAATTCTGGCGCCAATCCGGTATTAGTGGTTGCTTCGCCATGGCCTTCACCGCTTCCCTGCCGCCAGCAGCCGCATCCGCAGGAATGAGCTGAGCCAGCGTCTTGGCTCCACCCGCCACTGTACGGCATCGCTGGACGAAATGCTGCATGGCGGAGAGGCATTGTGGCCACGCATCGCATTGCTTGAACGCAGCCGCGAACATTTGCGCATCGATGCGCGCTTCAGGCAGACCCATACCTCCAATAGTGCTGGTGGCTGAAAGAAGCGCCGGCACTGCATTGCGAGCGCCCACACACCCAGCCTGTGCGTGCTCAAGCACCGCGCTGGCGCAGCACAGCGCAGTATTGTTGTCCACTCGAGGGCAGAGACATGCCAGGAGCGCACAGCAGGCATCACATGCTTGCAGAGACCACGCGAGCATGGCAGTCGATCCCGTCCCAGAGCAGCCACAGCGCGAGAGAGCAGTCAATGCAGCTTGGCAGCACACCTTGCCTAACTCTTGCTCTCTTCCGACTCCCCAATCACGAGTCGCATGCACGACTGCATGGATCGCCCGTGCGACTTGCGTGATTCGGAATGCGTCGCTGCCAGCTTCACTCATCTGTGCTGTGAGCGAGCGCTGGAGTGCGCCACCTTCAATGTGGCCGGAGATGTTGGCATCGCAGAGCTTGACGTACTGCAGCGGCAGTGGGCCAGCGTAGAGCAGCACCAGAGCTGTCAAGCTGAGGGTTGTGCCGCTGGACGGCATATAGTGACGGCCATAGAGCTCTGTCAACAGGCCCGCATCACCTTGCTGCCACGAGGCTTCCAACAAGCGCCCAGCCGCGTGACAGAGTCGACATGCTGCATCAGCTTCATTAGTGGAGGGAGCAGCCTGTTCGAGTACAGCATGCGCCATTGACAACAGCATGTGCACGTGCTGGCGTGCCAGCTGCGGCGGCGCGCGAGCAATCAGCTGCGTCCATGCGCCTAGAATGATGTGTCGCGCTACAGGGTGCGCACTCAGTGATTGCGCCACCAAATGCTGCTCGGCCAACTGCCAGGACTCACCGCCCACACGTGCAGCTGCCACCATCGCACACATCAAGCCACGTGTTAGCGCGCCACGCACGCCGCCACCAACAGGCGGGGGAATACGTAGCAGCAGCGGCGTGTTTTGATGGGCCACAATCATCGCCCAATCTAGATAGCGTATTGCCAGAGGGGTCAGCACCGCAGCCTGCTGCTGCGTCCATGCCCCTTCTCGCGCGAGCACAGCGTCACAGTATACAGCCAGGCGCCCGCAGGAACGCAGCAGCGCATCTGCCAGCGAAGCGCATTGCCGGTATTGTTCGATGTCACACAAGCGTTCCAGCAGTGCGGCGCACTGGTGGCTACCATCGTTGCTGCCCACGACAGATTCAGCCTCAAGTGCGCGATACAGGCATGCGTCACATCGTCGACGCGCCTCCTCCAGCGATGTCTGAAGTGCTAAGTCTGGAGTGGACCAGCTGGCTGTGCGCACCACCACACCCGCGCATATGAGTGCATCCCACTCGCGCACGCCGATGCTTGGATGCGCAGCTACTAGCTGGAGCGCAGTGGATGCGAAAAAACCGCACAGTTTGAGAGCCCTCTCTTTGACAGCTTCGCCTGCGGTGCACAGGCACTGTGCAGCATGCGTCTCCACATGCGCTGTCAGCGCATGCGCGAGCTCGGCAGCGAACGCAGCCGTCACAGAGTTCAAGGGCGCGGCGGACTTGAGGACAGCCAAACAGGTCGACCACGCATTTTTGATGAACACCGAGTCCAGGTCTGGCGCGGTTGTGAACTCGTCAGCAGCTGCGCGGATAGCACGCAGCAAGTCGCAGGCCTGGTCGGGCGCTTCATCCACCAGGCGCTTCGCAGCCGCTGAAAGGTCGTCAACCAGGAGGTGCTTGACAGCTGCACGAGCAGTGGCAAGCTGCGGGTCGCGTGTCGCGGCAACAGTGCGTGCCACATGCTTAATAGTAGCCCCCAGTGGCGGCTTGCAATATTGAAGCTGGCTGGCTAGCGTGCGGATGGGCGGTGCTCCAATCGCAGTGCCTGCGAGGGCGGCAAGCTCTCTTGCCAGCGCGGTGAGTGCGAAGTTCACTCTCCTCACCACTGCAGCACTTACTGCGCCGTTGCCAGCACGCAATTCATCCGCAGCAGAAGCCGCGTCGCGAAGCGTGACGCAGAGTTCCGCCGCTCGCCATGGAGCAGGCTCCATGAGACCGCTCCAGATTCACGTGCAATGCCGCATTGCGCCAAGCGTACGACAAATGATCAATGCCTTACACGGAGGATGGCGGCTCGGCGACGGGCTCCTCCCTGAGTGCGGTTGCCACGCTGGATCCTCCCATAGCAGTCGTATTCCCTCGCCGGCGCGCGTGTGCGCTTGCTAGGCGCTGCTCCGGGCCGTAGGGCTTCGATTCGCGTCGCCGCGAGGTAGTCAAGCAGCGTCCTGCCCGCGAGCCGGAAGCGAAAGATGGCAGTTCGGTCTGCTGCCGCGCAGTTCGGCGCGACGACGACCAACGGCGCCGCCCCTCCGGTCGCTGCTCGTCCTGCGTCTGCAGCTGCTCCGGCGGGTGACGACACGGTGCCGTTCAGTGTGCTGTTCCGGCAACAGATCAGGCCCCTGCTTGACGTGGTGGACCGCGTCCGGCCGTACCTGACCACCGAGAAGATCGAGCTGCCCGCCATCGTCGTCGTCGGTGACCAAAGCAGCGGCAAAAGCAGCGTGTTGGAGAGCCTCAGCGGCATCGCACTCCCTCGGGGCACCAACATTGTGACGCGGTGCCCCCTCGAGCTGCAGCTGCGCAACGACACCGAGACGTACGCCATCATCTCGCGCCCAGCCTCCGTGGGCCTATTTGGCGGCGACCCGGGCAAGACGGTGACGGAGCGCCTGAACAAGCTGGAGGACATCGGGCCGGCCATTGAGCGGTACACCAACGAAGTTGCTGGCGCGAACAAGGGCGTCTCGGACCGCCCCATCTCGCTGCGGGTTCACAAGCCTGACGCGCCAGACCTGACGCTGATTGACTTGCCCGGTGCGTTGAAGGCAGCGGGTGCGCCCCTTTGACAGGTTGTTCCTGCTGACAAACAACCGGCCTGCATTTCTGCGTGTGTGTGTGCGTGTGTGTGTGTTGCGCCTGCAGGCATCACCCGCGTGCCCGTGGGTGACCAGCCCGAGGACATCTACGCCCGTGTGAAGGCCATGATCATGCGCTACATCAAGGGCGAGGAGAAGATCATTTTGTGCATCATCCCTGCAAACGGCCCTGACTTCAGCACCGCAGAGGGCGTCCTCCTCGCGCGCAGCGTGGACCCACAGCAGCGACGCACACTGGGCGTCATCACCAAAGTTGACCGCGCGGAAGCGGGCATCCGGTCCAAGCTGCTCGCAGAAGATGAATCCGACCTGAAGCTGTCTCTCGGCTTCATCGCCGTGCGCAATCGCACTCAGGACGAGGTTGCCGCCCGGGAGCCGCTCAGCCGAGTGCGAGCCAAGGAGTCTGCGTTCTTCGCGTCGCACTCGGAGCTCTCCAGCCTGGTGGGCACCGACGTGCTGGGCATGACCTGCCTTGAGCGCCGCCTGGTGTCCATCCAGGCTGATGCCATCAAGGCTGCGCTGCCACGCATCAAGCGCAAGGTGGCGGAGCAGAAGGCGAAGGTCATGCAGGAGTTGAAGGGCATGCGCAGTGCTGTCACCACGGAGCAGGAGAGCGTCCTGTTGTTCAGCGAGCGCTTGAACAGCGTGCAGCGCATGTTTGCCGGCGCAGCGGAGGGCGATTTCAGGAGCGTCAACTCCGCGTTCAGGGAGTGGCCAGCAGACCAGGTGAACAAGCTCCATGTCGCGCCGCGTGTGTACGAGCGCTTCACGCAGTTCGCCACCGATTTCGGGACAGCCATGCCGGATTTCTTGTCCGACAAGCATTACACGCACATGGAGAACTTGTCGCGCGAGACCAGGGGCGCAAGCCTGGCTAACTTCCTGTCCAGCCCGGTGTTTAGCCGCTGCTACACCGAGTCCGTGCACGGCAAGATGGCGAGCCCTGCAGAGGCGCTGGTGGAGAGCGTGCGCGCGTACATCCAGACGGTGCTGGACACCCTGGTTGAGCACGAGTTCGGGACGTACCCGCGGGCGTGCAGTCTCGTCAAGTCGCACATCAATGAGTTGCTGGACGACGGCCAGGTTGCGGCCAGTCACCTGGTGAAGGGCTTGTGTGAGCAGCAGCGCCATATTTTCACTCTCAACCCGCTGTACATGGACACCGTTGCCAAGTTCAAGCGCACTGTGGCTGACATCCGCGAGGCTGCCAGCCAGCCTCCGCCGCAGCCATCACCTCTGAATGGCGGTCTCCGCATGCCTGACCCGCTGGGCTTGGGCGCCGCGTTCGGCAACATGGGCCAGCAGCCACAGCAGCCCCACAAGCCGCCCGAAGCAAGCTGGCTGGGGCGTGTGCCCAAGGATTTGCTTGACATTGCGGATGAGGCGTTCCTCACCAAAGCCGCCCGCGCGAGTGGCGGCGAGGAGATCGGCATCCGAGAGATGCAGCTCAGCCTCAAAGTCTATTCCAAGGTTGTCATGCGTCGCGTCGGCGACGACGTACCGCTGGCCGTGCTGGAGCACCTCGTCATGGCAGTCGCAGAGTCACTTGCGGTGGCGGTGCAGCGCAAGGCGCAGGGTTCGCAGCTGTCACCCCTGCTTCAAGACGATCCGACCACGGTTGCGCGCCGGCAGCGTCTAGAACGCAGCCTTGTGAACCTGACAGCAGCGTGGGACGAACTGAATACAGTGGCTTGAGCATCGATTCATAATCCATTACACATCAATTCTCCAGCACAGTCACCAGCTTCAGAGCGCCGCCGCCCCCACAACGCACAAATCTCCGCCGGGGCTCAGGCTGGGGCTCAGCAGGCTTGGTCGCGCGTCTGGTTACAACCCTCCTTCTCTCGTCACTGCTGCGTTCTTGCACTCTATGAGGGGACGCAGCTGGCGCCTTTGCCTTCTCTGCTGGAAAAGCTACGGCGCCTTGCTGCTGGGGGTGGTCAGTGTCCTTGTCTGCGGCCTGCGTGGGTTTTGCCCTTTTTGGAGCAGCTGTCGCCCGGCGTTGCATGTGCGGGCGTACGACGGGGGGCAGTGGCTCGACAGCTGTGTATTTGAGAAGTGAAGTCAGAGGCCTGGAAGTGGCGCGCCCCCACTGAGCAGCAGGTATGTGCACACGGGAAGGACGATAAGTACGCACGTTCCGGCGGCGGCGGTGGGCGTTGGAACACAAGAGGCTTTCCAAAGGTGAATGGAGGTCCAAACCAACGAGAGTTAGACTGCGGCCTTGAAGCTTCACGCGGTGTTCCTGAAGACTTGTGTGACGTGCGCATGTCCGTGAGAGACAGCGTCTCGGCGAAGGACACCAAGGGGTGAATCTTCCAACACGTTGGCAGTGGCCGTCGTCCTTCGCCGGCGCCATCTGATGCTATGTCTAGAGACGAGGGCCCCAGTGAGCGTGACTGCGCAGGCGCTGGAGCGCTGAATGTGACAGTCATTTCTGCTGCCATTGCTTCTGCTCAACAGAAGTTCGCGCACCTTCGACCTAGCTTCAACTGACCGTGATCGCACCCACAAAAGCGCATGGCGCTAGCCTCAGCGCCCGGGGACACGGTCCTGCTTCCATCACTTGCACCCCCTGAGAAGATGAGCGCGGTCGACACCTCAGTCGCGACACAGACAAAGCCGCCCGACGCAGCTCCAGGAGACGGCACCGACGATGAATTAGCACTGACTCGTGCGCTGGCAGCTGAGCTGGAGGCACGGTCACCCTTCTGCCAGAGGTCCCTGCACCGGCACTGTTCTTTGACCAGTGCTACTCTCCGCAGGCGCACGAGCTTGCAGCTGTGCGCGACGTGTTATTGAATGAAATCAAGCAGCAGCAGCAGCGAGCGGTCGAGTATGAGAACACAGCCGCTTCCGTCGCCGCTCAGCAGGTGCAAAAGACGAGTCTCGTTCTACCTTTCTCCATCACTTCGCCGCTCGCTCTCACCTCCCTCTTTTCCACTGCTCTTCACAGGCGGAGGGCGAGCAGCGCAGCGCTGAAGCAGACGAGGCAGCTATGCGGCAGCAGGAAGCCGCAGTGTCGGAGCTCCGGGCTGCGATTGACGCAGCGAGAATCGCGCACGTTGCCGCCCTGACATCTTACGATGTGGATGATACAATGACAGCATCATCGATGGTGTCACGGCCAAGGCGAGAGCGCGACCTCGTGGCGGCTGAGGCGCGGCGATTGGAGACGGAGGTGGAAGACTTAGGCAAACGCAGCGTCACCATCGAGGCCGCGCTGCGTGTTGCGCGTTCAGAGACTGCGCAGCTGCTTGAGGACGCCGCACATGCGAAAGAAAATGCAGAGCAGGCGGCGAGTGCCTTGCCTGCGCTGCGGGAGAAGGTAGCTGAAGCGGAGTCACATGCTGAATTGCTCGCACAAGCCGTTCAAGATGCGCGGACAAGACGTGCTGAACTCGCTGCTCAAGCCGAAGCTTCCGCGAGGAAGCTGCAGCACGCGATGAGCGCTGCCCGTGATGCAGAGGGTGCCAAAGCAAAAGCCTTGAGAGAGTGTCTTCGCGCGGAATCGGCACTGAACTTGGTGAGAGCCACACTGCCGCCATTGCAGCAGTCCATTCTCAACGCACATGCCGCTGTGGCGGTGCAGCTGCGCGCACAGGAGGTGTCCGCAGCAGAGGCGCGCACACTACAGATTCGGCTTGATGAAGTCATCGCAGATGTTGCAAAGGCGCAAGGCAGTTTGCCTGCCGGCGCAGCTGCAGTGGCATCTGCAGCTGCGGAGGAGGCGGCGCTGCGAGATTCCGTGCAGGCGGCGAGTGTAGAGGTGCAGCGAGTGCGCCGCGCATGGGAGGAGGCGCGTCAAGGGCTTGACCGCGCGCGGAGTAGCTTGGCGGCGACCCGACGACAAGTGAGCGAGGCGCAGCAGAAGGCAGACGTGCGCCGTGCGGAGGCGGATGCGATGCGTCGTGACGTGGAGGCGACGAAAGGACAGATTGGTCGACTGGACGCGCTCATCGGAGAGGTTCTGGCCCAGAAATCAGGCTACGCTGCTGCCACGGCGCAGGCGCGGTCCATATTTGCTGACCTGACGGCTCAGTCGCAGCAGGGCGCTGATGATGTGCGCGCGCTTGAAACAGAACTTGAGAAAAAAGAAAAGCAGCTCGCAGACGCACGTGTTGAATTATCATCCGCGCGTGCAGCGCTGCAACGCACGGCTGCTGACATCCGACAAGCGCGTGCAGAGGAGCACACCGCCAAAGACGCGCTTGAAGAGGCATTAGCGCACAGCAGAGCGCTCGGCGCATCGGCCGCGGGGCTGGAGCGCGCATGTGCTGCTGAAACGGCGGCATTCGCAGCCGCGGCTGCGGCTCGTACCGTGACTGCAACTGCGCTGGTCAATGCTACCGCAAAGCTAGCGGTGTTGCAGGAGCAATTGAAGCTAACAGACAAGGCGCACAGGTTGGTGGCGTTGCAAGCATCAAAGGAGGAGGAGCATGTGGCTCTGCTCAAGCACCAGCTGCATGCCGTGCAGCGCAGCTGCGAAGTAGCATCCCGCAAAGCAGCAGCTGTTCCTTTACTCGAATCAGCGGTCGCCTCGCTCAAGGCGCAAGTCTTTCTGGAGCGCAGAGCGGCTGATGTCGAGGCCGCGAAACAAGCAGCCGCGCCATCTGTGCGCATATTGTCTGGCCCGCCGATGCCGAGTGCAGAGACGTTGGCGCAGCGTGATAGAGCGTTGCGTGAGGCACTCGCAGCCAAAGAGCGGCAGCTGGCGGAACGCAGTGCCGAGGCCGCCGCCGCCGTTGCCGCCACTGAGGAAGCTCGGGCGGCAGTCACTGCGAGTGCGGATGGGGTGCGCATCTTGACGCAGCTGAACGAAGCACGCGCCCGGGCGTTCCGGCTGCAGAGAAGCGTGCAAGCTCTGACCGCTGAGATCCGCGTGTATGTCAAAGCTCTTGGGCTGGATAGCGCATCTGTGGCAGCATCACGCACGCATGTCGGATCTGAAACCTTGGAGGCGTGCTCTTATGCAGACCAATTCGAGGAGGAGATTGCGGCGCAAGAGGCTGCTCTGGAGGCGTTCGTCACTTCGCTGCCTGGCGTTGCTGAAGCCGAGGCGCTGGCTGCGGGGGACGACGCTGCCATCGGATGGTGATTTTACCCCTCGCAAGTTTTGTCCCAAGAGCGCCCCACAGCGAAACTCGTCGCAGGCTCCATCGCACCCGACCTACACCGCGATCCGCCGAGCAGCTTGCATATGGAGAGCTACCTGGCATCTGGTTTCGTCGCGTCGCCTGGCGTCATGGAGCAAGACGAGGAACGCCTATCCAAGATCGCCAGCAGTCACTCCATCTCCTTGGGGGACGACGGCATGGAAGTCACGCCCGAGGCGCTGCAGATCAGCGCAAGTGAGGTGCGCGCTGTCGCGCACGCGGCTGGTGGCTCTAGCTTTGTCCCGTCCTCCTGATTTCATCACCGTCTCGCTCTTGTGCGCCAGGAGGAGATGTCGACGGGCAAGACGCCGCGTGCATTGGTCGGCGTCCTCGCGTGTATTGCTAGCCTGTCTGGCCTGCTCTTTGGCTATGATGCGTCGTCAATTAATGACGCGCTTCCACTCATCACGGATCACTTCGGACTGTCACAGACAATGAAGGGCAATGTGGTGTGCCTCTCGTCTGTTCCGTTGGAAGGCCTCTGTATGAGTGAACTCATTCTTGTCCGTACGGATGCACGCGTGCAGGTGTCTGTGCTGCTGCTGGGCGCCGTGATTGGAAGCCTGCTAGCGGGATTTCCAGCGGATCGCTGGGGTCGTCGTCCGACTATTCTGATGAGCGGTGTCACGTTCTGCGTCGGCTGCACTGTATCTTCCTGGTTGGCTCGTAACGTCGCCTTACTCATCCTGGGGCGATTAATAATCGGCTTTGCGATCGGCATCACATCGAGCGTTTCACCGCTCTACATCGCGGAGCTGGTGCGCGCGTGCTCACTTCCGACCTTTTCACTCTGGCAGAGGAGGCCTTCGCTTACGCATCCTCCCCCCGCGGCATACAGGCACCAGCAAAGAATCGCGGCGGGCTGGTGATGGCATTCCAGCTGTCAATCACACTAGGGATTCTGCTCGCTCTTGGCGTGGGGACTGCGTTGACTCCCAGCGGGAATTGGCGGCTCATGATTTTTCTGGCGGTGATTCCAGCCGCAGCACAGATCGTGGGCATGTTCTTCGTGCCGGAGAGCCCGCGTTTCCTTCTCAGCGTTGGCAAGCCGGAAGCGGCGCTGGATGTCCTCTGTCGCATCCGTGGAAACCGCGCAAAGGCGGTCCTTGAGCTGGCAGAGATTCAAGAGGTTAAGGAGGAGGAAGGCAAAGTGAGCTGGGGAGACTTGTTCGGCGGACATTACCGTGGACCCATGCTCGCCGGGTGCGGGTTAGCCATTCTGTCTGCGTTGGACGGAATCAACGCCATCATGTACTACTCAACCGGTGCGTCCAGCAAGAGCGGCCTATGCGCCGCGCAAGTGCTGTGCTGACGCATCAATGGCGCCATCTGTTGCTCAGAGATGTTCAAAATCGCCGGGCAGTCGAATGCGACAATGTCCTCGCTGGCCGTTGGCATCACCAACTTTGGGATGAGCGTGATCGCGCTGTGGCTCGTCAACTCATTCCCTCGACGACGCCTCCTTTTCGTGGGCATCACTGGCCAGATTGTCGGCCTGGTGATGGCTTCTGCCCCTCTTCTCGTCACCAGCGGCATTTCAACCACGGGTGGCTGGGTTATGGTCGCTGGAGTGCTGTTCTTCATCGTTCATTTCGCCTATAGCAGTGGGCCACTCGCGTGGGTGGTCATCTCCGAAGTGTTCCCGTTGGGTGCCCGCGGCAAAGGCGCTGGCATCGCCACAGCCTGCAACTGGCTGGCCAATTACGTGGTTGCGTTGGTCTACCCCATCGCCATCGGCAGCCAGAAGGGCAAACAGCAACAGCGCAGAGTCGGCTGGTCATTTGTTGCGTTTGGCGTCGTATGCGTGCTGAGTCTTCTGTACGTGCATCTCTTCGTACCCGAGACGCATAAGCTGACTCTGGAGCAGATCGAGGAGCAGTTCGAAGAGCGCAGGCTGAGCCGAAAGCGCAAGGACGCTGAGGCGGGGCATCTGGCAGAAGCCGGCGCTGCAGACAAGCCGATGTAGCTGGCCAGGTAGATGGACACACTCCGCCCCTCCCCCTCACACACACATGCAATCAAGCACTCACAATCACCGCTCCGCAACCTTGATGGATCATCCCATGATGGGCCACGTCGACAGTTGTGCCCACTTTTCGGCGCCCCGCCGAATCCATTTGCCATGGCGCAAGCCACAGGCGGAGGTAGCCGTCTGGACCGCCTGCTCAAGCTCCTCGAATGTGCGCCCGCGCGACAGTGCATCGCTCCTGACTGCACCGAAACTGACTTTGTCTTCTGTCCTTCTCTCTGCGCTGCTTCACGTGTGCGCCAACCTCAGCTGGGGCAACACCAGCAACGCGGTCCAGTGCCGCGGTCGCTATTGGCGAGATTGGTGGCACACACCCAGCGCAACTGCCGCCACTCCTTCGCAGAGTACGTGACTCCTTTCACGTCGCCCGCACCTCCCCGAGTCGCTCTTCACCTCGCGCACCCACGCAGTACTGCGTCACTGACTCGCGCGTGTGTTGTCGCTGCACAGTTGCGTCCGCTACTCGCAAGTCACAAGTGGGAAACGCGGGTCGCTGCTGGCGAAGCCATAGCTGCGCTTGCGGAGCGGACAGCTCACTCCAGCGCAAGTCACGGTGACGATGACGGCACGCCTCTGTGTTGCTGTGCACTCGTGACTCGCGGCTTGTGGCTGACGGTCCGTTGTTGGCTGTCTGCAGAGCCTGTTGGCAGTGCCCACGCCGCATCGGAAGGCTTGCTGTCCTTCGACTCGTTTGATATGGACCGCGTCTTGGCATTCGGCACGCCCCTTCTTGCGTCTGGCGGACAGGTGAGTTCCGTGCGTGTCGTTGCGGGTGAGGCAGTGTGTTGTGACTGACAGCCCGCATCTGTGTTCCGCACTCGCGCGGCGCGCACAGGAATATGATTTGACATCTAGTGCGTCATCCGGCGCAACGCGGGCGGAGCGGTTAGCAGCTGCACGAGCGTCAGTGCGCAAGTGCCTCGGCCTGGACGGTGCCATGGCAGACATGATGGACCTGGGCACCATGGTTCAAGACACAGACCTCGAGGCGGGACTATCCCAGCTGAACGGCAGCGGAGAGGACGGCGGCGCAGCTCGCCAGCGGGAGGCACCCAGTCGCGGCGCGGAAGACATCATCTGCGAAATGGCCGCTGCACCTCAGGGTGGTGAGCCCCACAAGGAGCTGTCCGCGCGGGAACGCAATCTGCTGAAACGCAAAGCGAAAGCGGCCGCACGCGCTGGTGGCGGGGGTGGGCATCTCGACAAACGCGCGCGCAAAGATGACGGTGGCGGGAGCACTGGCATGGATGCGGAGGCGATTGCAGCCCAGGCGGCGGCAGATGCGGAGGAAGACGCAGCTGCTGCGGCATCGGGAAGCTGGCCGTTCCAATCTTTTGCGGATGACGTCATCCTGGACTTGTTTGCGCCGCGATGGGAGCATCGCCATGGAGCGGCATTAGCCCTCCGAGGCATCCTGTCCAATCGCGCGACATGCGCGAGCGTCTCATCTGCTCACGACCCCAGCCAGGCATCGCGCTCGAATGCAACATGGCTGTGTGACGCGGCTATACGCCTCGCGTGCGTGCTCGCCCTGGATCGGTTCAGTGACTTTCTGTCGGACGCGGCTGTGGGCCCCGTGCGCGAGACAGCGGCGCAGGCTCTTGCTGCTGCTGTGCGTCCTCTCCCGCATGCAAGCCGCAACGCATGTGCATCGGTGCTGCTGGTGCTAGCGGCGCGGCCGGAGTGGGAATGTCGCCATGGGGGGTGGATGGGTCTTAAGTACTTGTGCGCCGCGGCGCCATCGGTGGCGGCTCATCACGCACAACACGCGATGCCAGCCACACTGAAAGCTCTGGCAGATGCAGACGGAGACGTGCGCGCAGCGGCAGCAGCAGCGATGCTGCCAGCTGCCACCGCCGGTGTGTTGAGCGCGGACAGTCAAGCCAGCGATTCGCTGCGTCGCGCATTGTGGAACGCGTTGCGTGAGTTGGATGATCTTTCACCAGCAGCGAGTAACATGATGCAGCTGCTCGCATGTTTAGCGCAGGCGTCATCAGCAGAGGTTGCCCAGCACATGCCAATTCTGTGGCCATTTGCGCGTCACGCCAGCGCTGCGGTGCGCACTGCCACCGGCAACGCACTGACTCGCTTCATTTGCGCGGATGCACGGGTTGGAGGCACGCACGCGGGCGACATCATACGCCTTTGCGCGCAGACTCTTGCCCTTGACGGTAACGAAGCAGCCGCACAAGCATGGGCAGACGCACTTAGCGCACTGCTTGCTGTCACGCCTGCCGATGCGCTTCACCGTGCGTGTACAGCACAGGTCACCGCGTGCATCCGCTTGGCTTGCCTCGCGGACGGCACCAGTCCGAAAGCTTCGGAGCTACTGCTGCACGCCAATGACAACACCCTGGGCGCATACGCGGGCGCAACAATGGTAAGTGGAGCACGCTGTCGGCTTGCATCTGCGCTAGGCGGCATCTGCGCATTTGCGGGACAGAGCGCAAGCGTTACCCTGGTTTCTTCACTTCAATCCAATTCCGCTTACGCGCGCCTTGGCGCGAGTTTGGTGTCTGCCGCATGGGGCAGCAACGCTATGCTACCGGACGCAGTGACAGCTGCGCTGCGTGCAGTGGTGGAAGCGCCGCCGACAGACACGGTTGGAGGCTGCTTGTTTGCAGAGCTCACACCATTGCGACGCCGTCTACGCGCAGAAGCCACCGCTCTACTGACATCCGCCAAGGCGGCACTGCAAGCAGCGACAGCGGACGATCTCAACGCGGCACTCGGCGCTGCTACTCCGGATGGCGGCCTTGGAGCTGATGCAGCGGTGGCCATCGTGACAGCAGTACCGCCGCAAATGCACACCTCATCGCGCGACCGCGTCCTTGCTACCGCTGGCTACCTACGCACTCAAGACGGTGCACTTTGTCTAGCCATCTCAGCCACTGCGGCTGCCGCATGGGTGGCGTCAAGATCACCACTGCCTGCTAGACTCAACCCCCTGATCCAGCCGCTCATGGCATCCATCCGGAGGGAACGGGACGACCACCTGCAGCAGGTGGCGAGCAGAGCGTTGGTCAGTCTCCTGGACGCGGTCCGAGACCGAACACCGAGCCCGAGCGAGCGGGTTGTGCGCAACTTGGTGACTATGGCGTGTGGCGATGCTGATGTTATGCCACAGCGCGATGACGACGACACTGTTGGAGAAGCGGGAGCGAAGGCACCTCATGCTGGCGCAACATCGGCGGTGGCCCTAACGAATGCCATTGGGGACACCACAGGTGCCGCAACTGCGGCAGCCGCTGACGCCGCCGCAGATGCCGGACTGAGTGACGCAGCAGTAGCGCGGCGTGGCGCGGAGCACGCGTTGCGTAGCTGCGCGTCTCGCGCAAAGGGCAAGTTCGCATCGCATGCGCCGGAGCTGTGGGGAGTCCTCTCCGCCCCACTCCTCGCGTGTGCGCCTCCATCCAGCGGTGCATGGGGCGGCATCACCGCCGATGATGAAGCCACCAACACGGCATTGTCGGAATCGCTGCGCGTGCTTGCTGTCGTCGTGGACGCCCTGCCTACTGATGGCTCCGCCCTGAGCGCCGATGTGATCACGACGCTTCTGCACCCTGTGGCTGCATGCGCGCGTCATACATCTCGCCGAGTACGCAGTCTCGCAGCAGCCGCACTGGCTCGCATCGCTGCCGCCAACCCAGAGCGGTGCCTTCCTGCAGTGGCTGCCGCTGTGGTAGAGCTGCTCGGCCACGATGCCGCTTGCGTGCCTGCCCGCTCCGGCGGTGCAGCAGCCGCGTCTGCGCTGGTGCTTGCAGTGGATGGCGCGCGTCTCGCCCCTGTCGGCGTCCTCATCCTCGTGCCACTTATGTCGTGCATGGCGCACGGCCACGCTGCAGTCCGAACCGCCTCCGCCTCCGCCTTCGCGGCACTTGTACCTCTCCTCCCGCTAGCTCGTGGTGCACCACCACCAACTGGCTTGCCAGATGCGCTTGCGCAGCGTGCTCAGCAGGACGGGCACGTGTTGGAGTCTCTGCTTGATAATGCAAAGATGGAGGATTACGTGTTGCCAGTGCCGCTCGCGCTGCCGCTGCGGCCGTACCAGCAAGAGGGTCTCAACTGGCTCGCATTCCTGCGCCGGTTCGGCCTGGCGGGCGCACTGTGCGATGACATGGGTCTGGGTAAGACCCTCCAATCGACCGCTATCCTGGCAGCGGATGTGTTCGAGCGCCGCCGTGACGGCCTTCCTGCGCGGCCGTCCCTTGTGATTTGCCCGCCGACGCTGGTGGCGCATTGGGCGCACGAGGTTGGGCGGTACCTGAGCGTCCCGCACCAGCTGACCATCATCCAATTCGCGGGCCCCCCTGCTGCTCGCATGGCGGCTGCCGGCGGTAACTCAGGCTCCAAGCTGCGTGTTGCGAATTTGGTGGTGTGTTCATACGACACCGCCCGCGCGGAGGTGGAGTTGTTAGGTGCCATTGACTGGGGGTACCTTATCCTGGACGAAGGCCACGCGATCCGCAATCCGACAGCAAAAGTGACGCAAGCCATCAAGCGCATCCGCGCGGCGCACCGCCTGCTGCTCTCAGGCACGCCGATCCAGAACGACATTGGCGAGCTGTGGAGCTTATTCGATTTCCTCATGCCCGGCTTCCTGGGCACGGAGCGCGAGTTCAAGAAGCGCTACGGCACCGGTGGCAACAGGCAGTCGTACAGTGTGGACGCGCTCGCGCTGAACGCGCTGCACAAAGCAGTCATGCCGTTCATCCTGCGGCGAATGAAGGCGGACGTGCTCAAGGATCTGCCGCCCAAGCTCATCTCCGACGTCATAGTAGAGCCGAGCCCGCTGCAGCGGGCGCTACATGACGCATACCAGAGCAGCGCGGCGCACAAGCAGGTTGAGTCTGCGCTGACCACCACCAGCAGTGACATCCCCGACGTGGCCCAGGGCGCGTTCGCGGCGCTGCAGTACATGCGCAAGCTATGTGCCCACCCAGCGCTGGCACTCGCTGGCGTGCCGCCTGAACGTCTCTCAGCGCTGGCTCAGGAGCACGGCGACTCCGGCGCTGTGGGTGACCCAGCGGCGTGGCTGCGTCGTGCTGAGCACGCGCCCAAGCTGGCTGCACTCACCCAGATCCTGCGCGACTGCGGCATTGGCACCGATGCAGCTACCGCCGCTGATGAGAATGGCGGTGGAAGCACGGCTGCTGAGTCGAACCATCGCGTGCTGGTGTTTGCGCAGCTGAAAGGCCTGCTCGATATCGTAGAGCGCGATGTGTTGGGTCCCCAAGGAAGCTTGGCTGGTGTGTCCTACCTTCGCCTGGATGGCTCCGTGGATGCATCACGCCGGTTCGACATCGCGCGCCGTTTCAACGAGGATCCGAGTGTCGCGGTACTACTTCTTACAACGCACGTTGGCGGCCTTGGCTTGAACCTGACGGCAGCTGACACAGTGGTTTTCCTTGAGCACGACTGGAACCCGCAGCGAGACCTTCAAGCCATGGACCGCGCGCATCGCCTTGGCCAGACGCGGTGCGTCTCCGTCTACCGCCTCCTGACGCGGGACACGCTGGAGGAGCGCATCATGTCCTTGCAGCGATTCAAGCTGGACATTAGCAACGCTGTTGTCACGGCCGACAAC
>Ga0164297_10002979_pt1 | contig 16212 bp, 27 predicted proteins | sample GEODES058metaG_FD_113539 | JGI IMG/M metagenome (GOLD analysis project Ga0164297, IMG submission 113539) | Dystrophic lake water microbial communities from Trout Bog Lake, Wisconsin, USA - GEODES058 metaG | ecosystem: Environmental > Aquatic > Freshwater > Lake | place: USA: Trout Bog Lake...
AAACAAGTTATCTTTAGACCTTTTTTAGTAAAAGAGCAAAAGAATTTAATGATGGCTCTTGAGTCTGATGATAAAGATACTGTAGAAAGAAACGTCAAACAAATTTTAAATAACTGTACTATATCTACTGATATTGATATTGATGAGTTACCGGTAACTGACATTGAATATTATTTTATTAACTTGAGAGCTAGGTCTGTTGGTGAATTTGTAGAAAACAAATATGTTTGTACAAATACTGTAGACGATAAGCAATGTGGTAATAAAATGGAAATAAAATTAAATTTGCTTGATGTTAAAGTTGAAATGCCGGAACAAAAAGATTTAATTGACCTTGATGGCAAATTATCAATTAAATTAAAGTATCCTAAATTTTCAATTATATCAAAACTAGCAAATAAAAATTCTACGGTAGAAGTTGCATTTGACATTATGATTGATTCTATAGAATATATCTTTGATGGTCAACAATATTTTTATGCGGTCGATAGTACTAAAGAAGAACTTAGTGAATTTATAGAATCACTTAGTCAAGAGCAATTTAGTAAACTTGAAGAATTTTTTGAAAATTTACCAAAAATAAAACAACACGTTGATATGAAATGTTCGAGATGTGGATTTGACCATTCAATGGATGTGGAGGGTCTTGAGAATTTTTTCGGATAATGTTCGGTTATGATAGTCTTAAGAACTACTATATGACAAACTTCTCTCTGATGCAACATCACAAATATAGTTTAACCGAACTTGAATCAATGATACCTTGGGAGAGAGATATTTACGTTACTTTGTTAATGCGATATATTGAAGAAGAAAATGAAAAGGCAAAACAAAGAATGAAGAAGTAATAAATGCAAAACGAGTTATTCAATCAACTACTTTCCGAGGGTAAATTAGGAGTTATCCTTGAAAATGGTGGGGCCAATCTTACTACAGCACAGATACAAAAAGTTAAAGAAGCCGCTAAAGAACAGGCGAACATGACTTTAGAAGAAGTGCAACGCAATGCGGATATCTTACATGGTATTCGTACACAGCGTAATGTTCGTTCGTCTGATGTAATGAATGACTATACCGGTAATCTTAAAGATAAGTTTGAGCCTCAACGTATTGCAAAAGCCATGGATGGTTCGTCAAAGTTAAAAGGTAAAACTAATGATGAAATGCAAGAAGAACCTGAGGAAGAAAAATATGAAAAGCGAAAAGATCCTAGTATATCCAAAGTTGCCCCTAGCACTCATTTAAGATTAAAGAAAGGTGATTCTGAAGCTGACATACTTGCCAAAATGTTAAATTTAATTAATGAAAATTATGTTAGAAAAAATAAAAGTCAATTAAAATCCGATAAAATGAAAATGGAAATTGACAAGAAAAAAGAAATGCAAAATAAAACGCTTCTTCATGCGTTTGGATATAAAAAAGATAAAAAGACAGATGAAACTACTCACGAATTTAATTGGTTGAAAGTTGCATCAATAGGTGCAATTGCAGGATTTGGTTTACTTGGTGCTGAAGAAGCCCATGCAAAGTTTAAAGATGTACAGAAAATTAAATTTCCGACTATCGATGAACTACTTAATAAGTCTAAAGAAGAAATGGATAAGGTTAAGTTGAAAATACCTTCGATGGGTGATAATAAAGATAATATTGAATTTGACTTTAAAGAATTTCCTTTCAAAAGTGATGAATCTATTGCCGGTGGCCCTGTCGCAAAAGAAATAGTAGATGTGTGGCAGAAAATTAAAAAATCACATCCTGATGCAGTTATTACGGCGGGTAATGATTTATATCATCGTACTTTACCAAAATATTCTAATGGCAAACTTAGTTTGCATACTGAAGGTACTGCTACTGATATTGTTATGGATAAAATGAGTAAAGAAGGTGCTGAAAACTTACAGAAAGAACTTGGCAATAACACGAGGGTTACGTATGAACCGCCAGATTTACGTCCTAACAGCAGAAACAAGAGTGGACATTATCATATTGAAACACCAAATATATCTGGTGAAATGGTAAATATTGTTAAAGTTCCTGTGCAAAAGAAAACACAAGAACCTACAATGGTTGAAAATGTAGAATCTAAAGCACAAGAAAATAAAACAAAATTACCGGAAATTGTTAAAAAACCTTATGCACTTCAAAAATCAGATGAAGTCGTTAAAGAAGCCCAAGACACTTTAGGTGAATCGAAAAAGCCTAACGTAATTGTTATTAATGAAACAACTAATATTAAACAATCAATTACTAAAATGGTTGATAGAATCAACACAATGAATAAAGAACATGATATCGCTCCGGCATTAATTAAACAAACTGGTTTAAATATTAATATGTTGCAATACAATTAGGAATAAGAAATGGATTACGAAACAGCTAGACGAGTCAAAAGTAGAAGTGTAAAAGAACTTACAATTCGAAACATTGAACAAGGTGAAGGCATTTTAAATTTTGCTTTGGAAGGATTTGGTCTTGGTTCTGCAAGAAGGGCCATAAGTTCTAAATTAAATGCATCGGTTACAGGATTAATTGAAAAAGTAGATCCATTAAATTTAGTAAGTAGTCTTTTTGGACCATTTCTAACATCATCTATTGGTAGACTTACTGGTAGAAGTCAAAAAACCAGGGAATATTTTAGGAAAAAAGCTCAACAAAGACAGCGTGAGAAAAAATATTATACAAAAGTGGCGCCTGGTCGTGCAACTAAATTACGTATGGGTGATTCTACGGTAGATATTCTTGCCAAAATGTTAAATTTGATGCAAAAAGACCATGATGAAAATTTAAAAAGATTTGAACTTGAATCTATACATAATCGAGCTAGGTCCGATTTAGATGAAAAGATGCATAAAGAACTTCTTAATATTATTTCAAATTCGATGGGAGATGTTTCTAAACCTAAAAAAGAAAAAGGTAAATCATTTTTTGAAAAACTTAAGGATGAATTAGTAAATGTTTTTGATGACCTTAAAAAGGGATTTGAAAAGTTTTCAAAAGTTATTTTAGGTATTGTTGAAGATGTTTTTATTGTATTTAAAGATATTTTTAAAGGTATTTTAACGGTATTTGAATTCTTAGGTAAAATTGGATTAAATCTAATACAAATGGTTTTTTCAGGTGTAATGGAAACTTTTGGAAAGTTTTTTCCTGGTATTTTAGCATTGTCTAAAGTTCTTAATAAATTAAAAAGTGCCTTTATAAGTAAAGTTATTTCATTCGAACAAGAATTAGTATCAATTTGGAAATGGATCGTTGTATTAAGTCGAAGAATTAGTATAGCTAACAAAAATACTAAAGGTAAAGTAATAAAACTAGCCGTTGATTTAGGGATGAGTGCTCTTGTTGTCGATATTGCAAAATCGAAAACAGATGATGAAAAGCGAGAAAAAGTTTTAGGATATGCACAGGAGCATAAAGAAGAAATCGAAAAAGATCCTGAAAAATTTGATGTCATTCAAGACCTATATGATATTGCATCAAGTTTCGGTCTTGATGAGGTTTTAAAATTATCTTCTATGGTTGCCGAAAAATATTTTCCGACTGCTAAAGGTATGTCGAATTTTTTTGCGGAAAATTTAAATAAACCAAAAAGTTTTAAAGATTTTGCGACACTTGGATTCTTAGATAAACTAGGCGTTAAACTACAAAGTGTGACTACTGATGATTTTGATAATATTTTAGATTATGGCAAAAAAGCCTATGAATACATGAAAGAGAATAACCTAACTCCTGAAATGGCTAAAAAAGACCAAAAATGGCGTCAACTTGTAATGAGTTACAGAAATGAAGTTTTAATTCCTTATTTAAAAACAGCAGGAATTGAATATAAAGGTGAATATCCAGAAGACTTTAGCTCTAGGTTTGTTTTAGGTGATAAACCACTTTTTACGGTTTCTTCAGCAATTGAATCTCACGATAGAATTATTGAAGAAAAAGAAAAAAATCAAAAAGATAAAGAAAAAATTGAGAAATTAAGAAATGATTTTGAGAAATCGTTAGGTTTAGAAAATATTGATCCTAAAAAAATAGAGCAAGACATACTGAGTATGAGTCATAAGTTATCTGATATGGCTTCTGGTAAACTAGAAATGTTACCAGGTATGTTACCAGATTTTTCCGATATTACTGAAAAACTTAGAGGTACTGTTGATAGTGTATTCAGTAAACATGAAGGCGCAACAATTATCAATAAGGTTACTAATAATCTTGGTACAGAACCAGAAATGAAAAATATAACAGGTGACGGTATAGGTCTTGTAAGAACTACAGAAAGTTCTTTACGTCAATGTCAATCTAATTACGCTATAGCCTGCTAACAAAAAACCCACCTTGCGGTGGGTCTAAAACTCTTCAGAAGACACTTAAGAAGAAAGAGTTTTAAATGAGTTCGTAGTCTTCCTTACCACATCCACACTCTGGACATTCAAAATCTTCAGGTAATGTTTCCCATTTACCTTCAGTCTCCTCATCATGTATGTGTCCACATACTAAACATACGTGTTCTTTCATAGAGCCTCCAATACTTTAGTGTATGCATCAGCGTGTCTTTTCTCTACTTTAGCAAGAGCCGCAAACTTCTTTTCAGCCTTCTTTAGAACTTCTTTGAATTGTTCAGCGTGTTCTTTAGATTCTGCAATTTGTTCTTGTATCTCTTTTTGGGCTTCAGATTTACCTTCTGCAACTGCAATAGAATAAAACTGAGGATACATTTCTGTAAACTCATATGTTTCACCATCGATTGCCTTCTGTAAACATTCTTTAGTTGAAGGCTTACCGATTAACAATTCTAAATGGCTCCATGCATGTAAGATTTCTTGGTCAGCAGTATGTTCAAAGTGTTTTGCAACCTCTTCAAAACCTTCTTCCCTAGCAATCTTTGCAAAATATCTATACTTGATATGTGCCATGGACTCTCCTGCCAAGGCACTCTCAAGGTTTTTGAGAGTGACACTCATATTAATCTTCCTCTGCTAATTTTGCGAAATAATCTAAATCGTCATCTTCAGCTAACTCAGGTTCAGCACTAAACGAACGTTGAGCAACTTTAGGTGTCTCTTTGAGAATTTCTACTGTTGTTTTACCGGCAGTATCTACTAACCCAAGAACTTTGTCAAGGCGTTTCTTCAAGTCATCATATGATTTAAACTCTTTTTCACCCACAAGAACTTGTAGTGAATGTTCAGAGTTATAAATCTTTTCTAGTTTTGCATCATCTTCACTCAATGGTGCTGGTGTAGCAAACTCAGACTTATCATAAGATTGATAGCCATCAACTTTACGAATCTTCAATTTGAAGTTCGCACCTTTCCACAAATCAAATGGGTCGAATGGTTTTTCATCAGGGAATGTAGGATTCCATGCTTCTACCAATTTTTCATAGATTTTCTTACCGTACTTGAATAAAAATACTTTACCTTCATTCTCTGGATGCTTAGGGTCAGAAACAATGTATACATTAGATACGTAATTTAACTTACGCTTTCTATCTCTTGCTACTTGTTTGTTTGCCTCGATGCCAGAATTCCATAACAAACTATTACTCTCACAAACAGGACAATTCTTACCTTGAGTTGTCAAACAATTATCAATTAACCAGCCACCAGGACCTTGAAAGCCATGATGCCAGTATTTGACCCATTGTAAACCATCTTCACCATCTTGCGGTGGTGTAGGTAAGAAACGTATTTCAGCCATACCATTACCAGCCTTATCGACTTCTGGTTTCCAAAATAGTTCTTTGTTTGATGCACCATCGAATGAGGTGTTGAGTGCTTCAGCGGCTTTTGCAAGACGGTCTAGATTTGAACCTTCTTCCGCTCTTTTCTTTAGTTTAGAAAAATCTACCATGTGTATTTCCTTTCGTTGTATACGTTGTATTTTCGTTTGATTTCACAGTTTTCATAATATAGTCTATTTATAAGAGTTTTTGTAACTCTTTTATTGTTTCTTTGGCATTTTTATGCCAAATTGCAATTCCACCGGCTTCAATCCAATCGTCAATAACACTTCTAGTGTCATCAATAATGATTGAGTCCTTATTCGCAAATTTGTACTTGAGAGCCTTACCAGGTACAAAATGTCTTGGGTATTCGATACCGTATTTCTTTAACCATATAGTCTTCTGTTCAGAGATTGTTTCGTGCGAATCTTCTCTTGCAGATGAGGATAGAATGTGTATAGGAGGGTAGGCTTCATTTAAGAACTGTATGAGTTCTTTCATGTCTTCCATAGGCTCAAGTGTTTCAAATTGACGAGTCTCGATGAAATGTGTAAAACTCTTACCGAATGTACCTTTACGTTCAGCCATATCGGTATGATTATTATACAATTCTTGATATCGTTTTTGAAAATCACAGATGACACCATCCATGTCTAAGTAAATTGTTTCAATCATAATAAATGTTCCTTCATAATATCTCTACATTGATCCTTATCAAATTTTAAAAATGGGGTATATTTTAAAATAAGATTTCTTTTCTGAGGCCATATTATAGTTTCAGAAATCTTTTCCGACCACATTGTGGTAAATTTTAATAGACTTTCCATGATACATATAGTTTCAAGTTTGATGTCACCGTGTAGCCATTCGGAAAGTAATTTTGGATATTCACCATGATTTACTTTCAGTAGCTCAGATGGGTTATCTTTAACTAAATCTTTTAAATGCATTATATCTTGTTCAAACGCATATGTCAAAGATTGTTTTGTTTTTTGCCATTTGCGGTAGACTTCATCAGATTCTGTATCAAGTAAATCACCAGCCCATTTCACATTTCGTATCAAGAAATTAGCAACTAAAAAATCCATCAATTCATCATAGGAGTATTTTTTTGCAAGTTTGTAGAATTGAAATTTATCTTTTCTTCTTGCAAACTGATCCTTGGTAACATTAGACTTTCCGTTATACTTAAAATAATCATAAGAATCAGTAGTAAAATGGAGTTTGATGGCATTATAAAGTGAACAAGCCGCAAAGCCTGTATTCTCATCATTCATATTGGTAGTTTAGAAGTTCTCTTAAGTAGATTTAATTCTTGTGCCTCATCTCGTATCTTTACTTTCAATGCCGAGGTGAGTAGTTTTGATGCCACATCAACCTCAAGGCCTGTCTGTTCACAATGCCAAAGAATTGCTTCCATTTTAGATATTCTTTTGTCTGTTGATATTGTTTCAATCAAAAGAGAAAAGTCGCTTATTTCAGATTTAGTTGGTGTTGTCATAGTATAATTATATCACAATTAAGTTAATAAGTCAAGTTAATATTTTGCATAAAACACATGATTGCCAATTATTTTTACTGGATGAATATTTGTCCAACCAGGATGTACATATGTGGCATGATAGAACATCACATTTGCTTTTGCAATGTCTTTGTGCAATATTGGTTCTGTTAATGCTTTTCTGGCAACTATAACAGATTCTTCCCATGCATATTCATTACGAACAGGATAAGATTTCTCGCATGTCCATGTGAACTGGCAAGTTTCACCAGTCTTTTGATACACTACACCACATATATCCGATGGATAGTTTTTGTTTTGTGTACGATTCATCACCACTTGGGCTACTGCTAGTTTACCTTCATAAGGTTCCATAGCGGCTTCATAATATAAGTTTTTTGCCATACAAAGTATTTGTTTGTTGAACTCTGCTTTAATTGTATCTGTTAAAGTAGAGGGTTGTTTAGCATTAGTTGTAATAAGTGTCAATGCTAAAATAAAAATGATAGTTTTGCTAAAAAACTTCATTAGTTCTCCTGCTGATTGAGCATACTCTGATGAGTTGCTGGCCTTCTATGTAGTTTGAAGGATGGAATTATGAATAGCGTAGATTCATAATAGGGGTTTTTATGAAGAACCCCATAACTTCTCTAATTATTTATTAGAATGATACTTTTACACCGGCAAGATATGTATTGCCGTTAAAAGATTTTGTAGTAGATCCACTTGCACTTGCTTCATAACGATAGTCGGCAGTTAATGCAACGTCCTTAAGAACATCAACTGAAACGCCAGCACCAACTACACCAGCAAAGCCGGTATCTTTAGCTTTTGTATTGAATTGATTGAGTCGTTGATCTATGAATAAACCACCAACTTTAACAGTAGCTGTAGCAGGACCGAATTTTGCAACATCGTAACCAGCAACTAAACTTAACTTTGTAGTATCTGTTTTCTGGTAGAAATCTACACCAGCAGTAGCAGATAATTTGTTAAAATGTTGACCTACGGTTAGACCTAAGCCTGCATCTGAATGGTTATTATCTGTACGGTCACTTGAACCATTAATACCCACTTCTAATGCACTTGCACCTAATACAAATGTAGCCAATAAAGTGGCTAGTAACGTTTTTTTCATTTAAACTCCTTTTAGTTGAAAAATTGATTGGTTATTCTGTTACTAGGAAACCAATCGAAACCCTAAGCCACGTTTATGCGGCTAATGCGAATAACTCATCGTTTGCAGTTATTAAATTTTGCTTTTAACGTCTACTCCTGACGAGTTGTCTGTGCCTCTACTTGTTGCCCTGTCGAAACTATGCAGGCCCATCAAAAGCATACTATCTCTACTTAAAGTTTATCAGCAAGCCGACTCACAGTATGCTTTTGGTGGACCTGGGGGGATTCGCACCCCCGTCCAAAACACTTTTCGATTTACTTCATACAACCATAATCATCTAACAGATTGCGTTTGCTTTCTCTTAAATGATTTTCTTAAAATCTTAAGCCACAGTTTTTTAGCTTTTCTTTTTTGATGCTTAAACTCTGCTTTGTTTAGCTTGAAGATTAACTTTTCAGTTTTCATTATACTCTTTTTTTAGTTATCTGTCAAGGTAAATAATATTTTTTTATGCAGTCGGGCCATATAATCCACTATATCCTGTGGGTATAGTCACAAGAGGAAAACCTGTTATAGAATGACCACCGCAACCTCCTGAACCACCACCCATATACGTTGTACAAGTTGGTGGATTGTGATATCCCGGACAACCCGCCGCACCCAAACTACCACCAGGACCACCTCTAATAGTTCTAGTTGCATGATCTATCGGTGAAGTGGTAACTATGTATGCTTGTGGATTACTTCCGCCCCCGGTTAAACTACCTGCAGTTGAATTACAACCAGTGACTGTAAAACGTGGAGTTGGTAGATATGCTGAGTGTAGTCCTCCACAACCATATCCAGCACCACCCCCACCAGCAGAATCCCAAAGTTGATAAACTCCACGGTCACCAATATATGCAGAACCACCACCACCGCCACCACCGCCAATAACACCATTATTAACTATGGTTACTGGGGTAATAGTATTCAAGGCACCACCACCTGGTTGTCCGTCTAATGGATAATTTGTTCGACAAGCAAACCAATTTGACATACCACCAGTACCACCTTTACCAACTATGTAACCATTATTTACTAGAATAACGCCTTGAGGAAAACAACCGCCAATAACTAGACCAAATAAATAATGACTAGTCGAATAAACAACAGAACATGATGGTATTACTGCGGTTAAACCAGTATTTTGAGGCCATCCTGCGTTAATAGCCAATCTAGCTAAACATGCATTTGTTGTCGTACCTATACAGAATACGAATCTGTTTGATTTACCATAAGCACAATAAAATGATATTGCAGAACCGCTTGATGGCTTGCCTAAAAGATTTCTAACCGCAGGATCATTCATTGAAATTGTAGCAGTACCACTTGGATTGTAGCCAGGTGTTGATGGTGCTAATTCGACTTCAATAGAACGTGAGGCGCAACTGCCACCCAATGACATTGCGGCTGGTGATGCTGATGCTGGTATAAGTGCCATTTATTTCTTTGCTGTTATTATCGCTGTGGATGTTTCCTTGTCAAATTTAATGTACCCTTCACAACAGATATTCCAGTCATCGTTTCCTTGACCGTCACCAGTAGTTTCATCATGTGATTTAACATCTATTCTAAAATGTTTGACAAGATATTCTTTTTGTTCGTTTTCAAAAATACGCCAAACGTGTTGCATTGAACCTCGTCCTGGCTGTCCTCTTGATTTATTGAATCTTATATGGTATTTATTCATATGACCTCTGCAACTGGACGGCAAACTTGATTAGGCACTTGATTCACCGGTATAATACTTAAATTAAAGTGAATGAAAATAAAAGCACTATCTGAGCCATGTCTACCAAAAGCATGAGGTAACCATGAATTTGAAAACATAAATGTACCTGATTTTGCAGGAAAATTAATTGCAATACTAGCCGCAGTTACTTCAGCCATGTTTCTTTCCGGTAAATTAATTTGTTTTTTACCAGGTCTTGGGTCGTGAAATATTACATTTGAGCAATCTTCAGGACATTCTAGTAAATAAAAGCCGGTTAATTGAGAACCAAAGGGATGTATATGTTCTTCATTATGCGAATGTTTATAATGTTCTTGTGCCCAAAAGTCTTGTATGTATACATTGTAGTGTTGCATATCATAGCCTTGGCTATCTAAAATATTCCAGCCAGCTTGTGCAGTATATTGTGCCATTTCTGCTATTCTTGGGTCATCATGGAATGAATTAGTCATAACTACAGGATATAATTGATTTAATTTATCACCATAGTTTTTTCTGGCTTCTCTTAAATGTTCTCTTGCAACTGTTCTTGCAGTTTCTAAGAATCTTGGTTCTTCAATCGCATAAATGATGGAAGGAAAGTACGCAAAGGCATTCATTTGTGCCTGTTCAACTGGTGCCTGTATACTTTTTTCCGCTTTCACTTTTTTCACTTTAGCCATTTAATTCTTCCTATTATAATAACGAATCGCATCAATCAAACCATTTATATGGTCTTTAGTCTTTTGTTTGAATATGATTGGTGGGTTATCTTGTACAGCCATGATAATTACCAAATTTTGTATCGGTACACCAACTAATTCTTCATACATCAATGCATACGCAGTTGTTTGCCAAAAATAGTCTTCAATATCTTCTATTGCCTTAACACGCTTTGAAGTTTTAAAGTCAATAACAGATAATTCACCGTCAAACTCTGCAATACAGTCTACACGACCAGCCAATTTTAGTTTAGTAGACCACAATGCTTGTTCTTGATAGTGTATATTATTTATTCTATTGAGTATAGGCTTTATATCTTTGAACATTTCTTTAGCATCAGGCATTGCCTCACTAAGCGGTTCATTATTAAGATAATCTTCGCATAACTTGTGTACCGATGTACCTTTGGTAGATGCTATCTTAGATATTCTATTGGCTTCTTCCTCACCAACTTGCTTACGCCAATCAAAGAACTTCTCACGAGATTTTAAACCAATAACGGTTGTAACGGAAAGAAGTTTAGTACCATCTGGTAGTGTATAAACTCTCTTTCCGTCTTTTTGTGTTATCGATTTTAAGTCTTCAATCTCTTTTGGTTTACATGTTATAAACATTAATATTATTCTCGTACATTATGAACATTATGATTTGCTAATTCATAGTCTCTTTTTTGTCTAGCATATTCTGCTAATTCTTTGATTAAACGCTGTTTTTTCATTTGTTCGTAGTAAATACGCACAGCTTTTGGCATCATTCTTTTTTTGCTCATTGGGTCTCCCATTGTTAACAGAATTGTTCTTTTTAACATTTGGGATGGTTACATTAGGCTTTTTGTCATCAACACTCCTAATTGGTGGAAGAAATAAGGCTGGAATTTGTGTGACTTTTACCATTCTCTTTGCATCTTTGTTTTATGCCCACCCTTGATTGTATTTCCTGGGATGGATTCTTTCATACGATTAATAACATATTTTTCAAAAGTCGAATCTGCTTTACCAGTACCAGGTGTACTCATACGCATACCATCACCGAAACCTGGTAAAGTCTCGGCTGAAAAATATCTTTCTAGATGAGGATTTTGTTCTTTAAACTCATCTAGTTTAGTGTAAGACATTGTGTGAACTTCAACTTCATTTGTATTCTTATTCAGAAAATCATACATTGGCATGAAACCACTCCGGTATAGGTCTTGAATTTACTTTGCCTCGCCATGATGCGAGGTGCTGTTTGTTATTTATATAGTAGTTGCGATACGATTGTATAGAATTACCTGGAACTTTTACCTCGTCCGGCATGGCAGGAAAAGGCTCATCAAAGGTTCTGTCTACGGTTTCTAATTTTTTAGGTATCATAGACAATGCAGTAACTAGACCTGAACGTTCGCATAGGTGAACTTTGCCGTATCTGTAGGTATATTCTTTGCACACTTCAATCAACAATGAATGTAGCCATTGATAGTTTGGTTTACTTAGTCTTGCCCATATAGCAGAAGGATGATTCAAGTGAGTTGCACTATACAATATAGTATCACGAAAATCAGAAAGAACATAAGAGGTTTTCTTTCTTCCCATTTTAGACAGACCCACGGTAGGAGTCCCATCAAGTACACGGTGAGCAGTTGATAAAAGTTGAGCATATTCAAGGATCATTTTAATTGAATGTTTATCGGTATGCATTTCTGCACAGATTTTTGGGTCATTGTGGAGGTAAAAAATGTTCATGCGTTTGTTCCTATAACGTTTCCTAATTCATCTATTTTAACTCTATCTACAGATATCCAAGGACCTGTAGACTCCACACTACCATATTGAGTGTGCATTACAATTTGATATTGTAAACCGATTGAAGTGATTTTATTTTCTTTATTCACATACTCGGCTACACGGAAATTGTAGGTGGGTATATTAGGTATCCATACTTCAGGTGCCGGTATTTTGAATTCAGATTGCGAGTACGGCTGGTGCTGTGTTGACGATAGGTTGTAAGTGCATATAAGTCTGCTGGTGGGTAATGTAGTATTCATAATATAATTATATCACAGTTGAGACAAAAAAGCAACACGAATGTTGCTTAAAAGAGACACTTTATTTGAACTGAGGACCCGTTATCCACGCTACCAGCGAGTATCTTGTGCCTTTAGTCACTGGAGTGACTTCGTGCATTGTATAGCTTGGAAAGACTGTTAGAAACCCTTGTGTACGCTTGGATGGTGTAGGTTCTTTACCAAAGTAAAGATTCAAATCACCACCCACATAATCATCAGGATCTGATAGTTGAAGTGTTATTGAAAGTTTACGTGGTGTATACATACCCATGCCGCGGTCGACATGCATATCATAAAAGCCCTTTTCTTTTGAATCATATTTGGTAAACTGAAAGCCTTCAGTAAAACCCCATAAATCAAAACCAAAGAACCTTTCATTCAATGAATGAATATAGTGAGACATTTTTTGAAATACCCAAGTCATATCATCTTGAGGAAATAGCCAAACAATATCACTACGTCTAACTTTTGGATCGTTTAAACCAGCCAACCCACCACCAATTTGTGCTTTGACTTTCCTACGTCTTTCACCGATATCAATAATTTTTTTACATTCTTCTATCGTAAACGCATCTTGCCAAAAAGCCCAAGTTTCAAGTTTATCATTCTTAAAAGGAAAAGCACCACCGTTAGATTGAGGTATTAAATCTTTTTCTTTCACTTCAGCAGGATCATCAAAAACTTCTTCACCTATAACTTCGGCCGCAACTTCTTTTACTTTTTTAACTTTAGCTTTAGTCTTAATACCTTTTGGTTTTTCAACTTCAGTCTCAATCTTTTTCACTCTTGCCATGTTTATCTCCTGTAACATTATCTGTAATTGTTTTAGCTTTTATGCGCTAAATTTCACAGCTTACCTTCTTCTAAACTGTTAGTAATTTCACCAAAAGACTTTGCTTTTGCTGGTGCTACTTTAGGTTTGTTTTCTTTAGGTGTAATACGATCAATAGTCTTTGCAATATCTTCAGTAGTTACTCTTTGCAATACAAACTGTTTGAAATCGGTATATTCATTAAGAACTTTCATTGCATGTTTACCATTCACAGATGCGGCATCTGCAAAGAATATTGTGCAACCGCCAGTACGCAATGGTGCAATTTCTAATACATTATCTAGATTGATAATGATAGGGCAACCTTTTTCAACGGAATCAACTTCTACAAATAAACTCATATTATCTCCTTATTTTTTATCGCAATCACTTACACGAATCAAATATACAGTCACATCAGAATAAGGTCTAACAAAGAAACATTCACCTTTCAATGACCATACTAAATGGTTCTGAACTCCATCTTTGAACTCTTTAAGAGCCTCAGGTGTATGAGTATTTAGTCTATCGGTCAAGACAATACAACCAACCATAAGACTAATACCGAATACATACTGAATGATTTGCCCCATATGTAATTTGATTTTATCCCACATTATATTACTCCATAGTTAATAAGAAACTGATACGAAGCCACACCGATAAGAAACAGAAAGGCTATAACAAAGAGAGTATATGCTAAAAGAGTTCTTGCTTCATTCTCATAATACTCCACCTCTAACTTAACAAAATCTCTTTGTGCAAGTATCATTGTTGGCACATCATCTTCTTTATATTTATCATGCTTTAACATAGTAACAGTTTTTTGCAACTCTTTTAGTCTACGTTTAGCGGACAGTAAATGTATTAAAGACATCATTCCTCAGACTCCAGATATAAACGATACATTTCATTAACTAATGCATCAACTGCTTTATTAAATTCAACATTAAAATCAATTTCTTCTTTATTAATATACCGTCTTGATAGTGTATTAAAAGCAATCTCTTCAATAGCCTCTTCTGATGGTGCATTGTGATTTAAAAATTCTTCTAAACTCATTTTCTCTTTCATAGTTCATTCCTATCCAACATTTGTAGAACTCTGCCCTGTAAAGCACCAATTTTTTCATTAATAGTGATTGTGCATAATACCGCTTCTGAATGATAAGGTATTGTTACGGGTTCCTGTTTTTCTTCCATACCGATACCACTTCTCATTACCGGAAAGAAACTAAGATTCAATGTTTGCATATGCTCATCCAATACAGCTAAAGACTTTTCAATAATGATAAGCATTTCCATTAGAGAAATTTTAGGTTCCGCAACTTGGCTTTCATGGTAACTCTGTGCATAACTACGCTTTTTCAATATTTCTTCCGTTGAAACATGTTCCCCGGCATAGTTTTCATATCTTTCATGTCTATACTTGTTCATTGCTCTACCTCATAAGTTATTTCATAACCACCTTTGCGGTCAGTCCACAAATCATCATATTCGTGGTCCCAATCAATATCAACCTCACCAAAAGCATCACTCATAAATTCTTCAATGTCTGTGGTGCCATCTTTCAGGCCTTTTAGAATCTCTTTGTTTTTCTTTTTGGTGTTATCTGGATAAAGTTCATTGACCAAATCTTCATCAATTTCGGCAACATATTTCTTTTCAATTTGATGCCATTCACTCTTATAAATTTTTACCTTCATATTTTAATTCCATAATCCTTGATAATATTTACCGAATAGTCTAAAGCCATTTTGTATACGCTTTTCATACTCCCTCATGCCTTCATAGTCACACACATATGTATCATTAGAACCTTTTTCAAACGTGTACATTGTTGGCTTACCGTTTTCATCCCACTCACAGGCTACACTTTTCATATCGTGTACACCAGAGCGAAACAAATCTTCCCATGAATCATCAACCTTACATTCAAAGGCGAATATCATTTGGCTTAGTACATAATTCCAACGAGCAAAATGCCTTTCTTCATCAATTTGATATTCGTCAATATATGGTGAATCACCGATAGATTTCAGTTCATACGGTACATCAGCATCATCAACATATGGTGCACCATGTTTTAATTCTTTCAATTGTCTTAACAACGGTAGAATAATATCAGCCAATGTATTGTCCATTGACCATGTATCCCAACGGTCAATTTTAACATAGTTGATTCTTGGATAAACAAGGTTTAGCGCCCATTTAATTGCCTTGGAAACGGGCACCAATAAATCGGTTATCTTTTCGTATACACCACCGTCTTCATAAAATACATCGGTATCTTTCTCCCAAAAACAAATCTTCTCAACTATTCTATAAGGAGAAACCCAATGGTCTCGGTAATTTGACTTGTATATTTTCATTGTATCCTCTTTGACATATCAATAACAGTATTCATCTCAACTTGTAATTCTAAGAGCTTGAAAAACAATCTCAATGTATTTAATGCATCATCATCCGCACGATGAGGCACCCCATCAAACTTTAATTTAAACTCACGTATAGCGGACTTTAGACCCACTTTACCCGGTGG
>Ga0164297_10002980_pt1 | contig 16204 bp, 13 predicted proteins | sample GEODES058metaG_FD_113539 | JGI IMG/M metagenome (GOLD analysis project Ga0164297, IMG submission 113539) | Dystrophic lake water microbial communities from Trout Bog Lake, Wisconsin, USA - GEODES058 metaG | ecosystem: Environmental > Aquatic > Freshwater > Lake | place: USA: Trout Bog Lake...
ACGCCCGGGTCGCTGGACGGCGCTTATCCGCCTGAACTTCTATACCTGCCGGCCGAGTCTGTGGTGCGGCGATGGGATGCTGCGGCCATCTCGCCGACGGCCAAATGGTTCGCGGCCGGCGGCGCCGCGAATGGGGACACGGTCCGCATCACGAAAGCGCCGCGCCGTTTGCGCTGCTACATGGTCCGGACCAACGCGCAATGGTTGCGTTTGGCGCAGGGCGTGGAGGTGGCGACATGCATCATGCCCGCCGGCGCTGGGTGCGTCGCGACGGTTGCGGGCCAGGGGGACATCGCACCCGCACGACGCATGACGAGGTTCCCGGAGGCGGAGGCGATACCGTTGGATCAGCGGCAGCTTCCAGTGCTGCTCGCGGCGGACGGCCAATGGGCGGCGCTGATCGCACGCGAGCGAGTTGGCGATGACTTGCTGTTCCATTTTAGAGTTCACGCCGCATCCGAGCACCTGCAGGTCATGTCGATGGCTTATTTGCCGATCGGGAGTCAGGATCGCGGACCAACCGCACGGCGGTTTGGGGTGGCGATTTTGGAGATTGCGGTCGATGGCGTGCCGCTTCCGTTAGAGGGAACGGCCTTTTTAGCGGGATTTTATGAGCCAGAAGGTGAGGCGCCACGCCGCTGGCGCTGGACGAATGGCGCAGGCAGTTTCGTAATCCCGATGGGCGAACAGGCGCGAATGGTCACAGTGCGCCTGACTGATTGGCATGAGTTGTTGCGCGATCAGCCCGAATAGGCGTGCGATTTAGGCTTTGACGATAAAAAAGAGCCACTACCTTTACAGGTAGCAGCCCTTTTAGTGGTTTAAACCTACGCGACTAGCTGAAGATCTTGCTCACGTTCGAGGTCGCGTCGTTCAAGAAGGTGATCTTCGTCTGATCCGACAGGGTGACCACGAGGTTGTTGCCTGAGGCTACGGTGCTGGCAACAGAGATCGCGGCGCCGACGCTGCCGGCGTAACCGTTGTTGATCTTAAAGACGTCCGTTCCCACCACGAAGTCGCCAATCGTATCGGACCCGGCGGCGGCATAGAGCTGATACGTGTCCGACGTCGGGCTTGCCGCGACGGTACCGTGCTGACCATAGACCACAGCGGTGCCCGAACCGAGCCCGATGGTATTATTACCGGCCCCTCCGCCAAGCACTGTCGCCACACCGGAGCCGGTGATGAAGGTGTTACCAACGGTGGTATTGCCAACGGCGGCGAGAATATCGGTGCCGGAGCCAGCGCGCAGCACATCACCGCCCGCTTGGGCGATCAGGGTGTCCGACTTCCCGGCGCCAATCAGAGTCGTTACACCGTTCACGGTGCTGGTCAGCAGGATGTTGCCACCCGCGCTGCCGCCGGTGAACATGCCGGTGCCACCAAACACGGTCGCGGTGCCGGTGCCGCCGGCAAGCGTTTCCGCGCCGGCGCCCGAAAGAATGACCACATCGGACGCGTTCGGGTTGATGAACGCATTGCCGCCGTTCGGGATGTAAATGAGGCGCGAGCCAGAGGTTGTCGCACCGGCGACAGTGGCGACGGCCGGGACCGTGCTGGACCCGCCAGAGCTTGTCGCCTGCGACACGGCGACCACAACCGTGCCGGTCTGCGCGACGATGTTGGAGGAGCCGCTGCTGCCCTGTTGAACGTTGACCAAGCCGTTATTGCCGATGGTGACGTTGGACGATCCACCATTCGAGTTATCGATAAAGGCTCGGTTGTCCGCAAGCGACTCGCCACCGGCCATTGAGGTGTTGGTCGTGGTATTGGTGCCGCTATTGCCGATGTAGGAGTTACCACCGAGCAGGCTGACGCTGCCGACGCTGCCGCGGTTGATGTAGGCGGTGTTACTGCCGGAGCCGGCCACTAGCGTGGTTGCTGCGACGGTCGAACTGATGACCGCGACGGTGCCGCCGCTGGTATCCGAGTTAATCACTTCGGCGTTGGCGCCAGTCAGCGTGCCAAGATTGGCGACGCCCGGAACCGTGGTTGTGACTGTGCTGCTGCCGGTTGCCGCGACCGTGGCGGCCGCAATCGAGGCCACATACACCGCGGTGGTAACGGTGACAGCCTGAGTCGCCGCGATCGTGCTAGTCCCACCGCCAGGCGCAGTCACGGTTTGCGCGACAGTCGCCGAAGTGGTGACCGGGATGGTGCTGCCCTGCACCGTCGAGTTCGGGTTGTAAGCGCTGATATTGAGCGAGCCAGAACTAACCTGCGAAGTCAGCGCACTCAGAGCGGCTTGTGCCACAGAACCAGAGTCGCCGTTTGGCACGCCAAAGGCGATGCTGATCGTGCCTGCGGTCGCGACAAGGGTCGAGTTCGCCATTTTCTGTGCCAGTCCTGCAATCAGGTTAATAAATATTGACCTCTCTTTACCCACAATATCCGATGCATGCAAGTATCAACATGTGACCGGCACGATCAAAATTGATACAATTCTCGCAAAAGAGCGGTTCGTTAATGCCGACCATGGACGAGAAACAGGCCGGGAAACCCTTCCCGGCCTGCGATTAGGCGCGATTGCGCGTGCGTGGACGCCAGCCGGCAGGCAGACGTTCGTGACGGAGGGATGTTAGAGCTTACTCGGCTTTTTTTGCACGATCACGGCCGCGGGCGAGGCGCACGGCCGCACGCATGAGAAAGGCGCGGTCGTCTTCCGAGCAGGTGCGATAGAGGCGCAGTAGCGCGCGTTCCACCGCATCTTCGGCTGCCCCGTCTTGCTCTCGTTCTGCATCGCCATCAACGAGATAAGCCAGCGAGACGCGCAGAACCGCCGCCACGCGCGACAGATTGCCGCGCACCTGGCCCGCACGATCCGTTTCCCATTGGGCAACCGCGCTGCGTGAAACACCAACTGCCGCCGCCAAATCGCCTTGGGTCATACCAAGGGTCTGCCGGGCAGCCCGAATGCGCGCGCCCGCGCCAATGAATGCGTTTTTTGAAGTGCTCATGGGGATGGAGTTTATGTCATGAGAACTAACTAATAAAGGTTATTTTTCTTGACACTTTACCGTTAGATCGAATAACTATCCTCCAGCACTGGAGGACAGAAACATGCCGTATCCCCTGATCTGGACCGAACCTCGCGACTCGCAACTCCGGCGCATGCGCGCTGAGGGCGCGAGTTGGGATGAAATCTCGGCGACGTTGCGGGTGAGCCGCTGGGCAGCCATCGAACGAGGCCGGCGCGTGAACGCGCAAAAGCCCCCGCGCGTGCCGGTTGTGCGGCCCGTAGACCTTGGGCGCGACCCCCTGCCGGCTGGGCACGGCCTGAGTTGGGGGATCCTGGTGGCCGGCACGGTGCTCGCAGGCTCTGCCTATCGGGCCACCGAGCGGGACGCAGCGGCATCCCCGCATCACGCGCAATGATGACGACCAAAGGATCACACATGACCGATGAACACATCGATGCCGCGACCGTCATTCAGCGGCTGGAAGACGCCGGGCGGACGCTGTTGGCACTGCCGAGCACTGGGTTTTCCACCCGGTTGCGAACCTTCAATCTGGAAATCGTGTGCAACGCGATGGAGGACGGAGGGGGGACGCAAGACCGGGCGCGCCCGATGGTGCCTAAAGCGGGGCAGATTAGCCGAATGGATGTGGCGCTGACCTGGGTGGCGCTGATCCCTGCCGATCGCTACGTGCTGCGCCGGGTTGTCGGGGCACGAAGCCTGGTTAATCCACTGACCGATCGCCATTTATTTCCCTGGCGGCGGCTGGGGGCGACCTTGGGGGCTGACCATAAAGCGGTGCAGCGCTGGCACGCGCAGGGAATCGACATGATCGTGGCGGCCCTAAATGTCGGGATGCGTGGCAACACGGGCGCCGCGCCGCGGCACCTGGCTGGTCAGGTGCCGCGGCGCTTGGCATCATAGCCACGCCAGGAAACGACAGGGTGGAATTCGCTATGATTGATGGGATCGCGCGGCCAGATATGGATGCGATTGCGGCGCTGCGCGACGCATTACGTCCGTATATCTTCGAGACGCCGGTGTTCACGCGGCCAGGGGCAGTCGGGGATGGCGCGCGGTGGCAGTTTAAATTCGAGTGTTTGCAAGCAAGCGGGACCTTCAAGGCGCGGGGGGCGTTTTCAAATATGCTGGCGCTGAGCCCGGACGAGCGGGCACGTGGGGTAACGGCGGTATCTGCCGGTAACCACGCGGTTGCGGTTGCATATGCGGCCATGCAGTTGGGGGTTTCGGCCAAGGTGGTCATGCTGGCGACCGCCAACCCGGCCCGGGTGGCGCTATGCCGGGCCTATGGAGCCGAAATCCTGATGGAGCCTGACGGCGCGCAGGCCTTCGCCCGTGTGCAGCAGATTGAGCGCACCGAGGGTCGGATTTTCGTGCACCCGTTCAACGGCTACCGGACGGTGCTGGGAACCGCGACGCTCGGCGCGGAATGGGCGGCACAATCGGGCAGGCTGGACGCGGTTATTCTGCCGATCGGTGGCGGTGGATTGGCGGCGGGGGTGGCGACGGCCTTCAAGCTCGCGATGCCGGATGTGGCGATTTACGGCGTTGAGCCTGTGGGGGCGGCGTCGATGGCGTTGAGTTTTGCCAGCGCCGGGCCGGTGAAAATGGGCGCCATGCAAAGCATCGCAGACAGCCTGATGGCGCCGCATACCGAGGCCTATAGCTACGGGTTGTGCCGGGAAAACATCGACCATCTTACGACGGTGGATGACGACATGATCCGGGCGGCGATGCGTTGGCTGTTCGACACCCTCAAACTGGCTATCGAGCCATCCTGCGCGGTGGCCACAGCGGCGGCGATGGGGCCGTTGCGGGCTGCGTTAGCTGGCAAACGTGTGGGCGTGCTGCTGTGTGGCAGCAACACCGATCTGGCGACATTTAATCGGCATATGGGCGCGGCTGGCTAGGCGCGGTTGCGGGCAGCGTCACCCGCCGCCGATCCCCAGGATATCGCGGTAGTAGCGTCCGTTCTCGATGGCTTCCGCAACATCGGGAGCGGTGGCGGGATCGAATTTGCGGGCGAATAATGCTTTGGCGCCGGCAGCGCGAAAGCCAGCGCGATCAAGCGTGTCATCACCGCGGTCACGCCGGGCGTGGTCGGTTAACATTGGCGTGCTGTGTATTTGGCGCCCGCCGAGCAGAGTGGGTTGATTGCCGAGGATGGTCTGGAGCATGTGCTCATCCGGCACCTGCATGTAGCGGAAATAGGCTGTTATCGCTGGGTTTTGCAGCGTTGCGAGCAGGCCGGCGACGGTGGCGCCGGTGAGCGCCCACCATTGCGCGCCATAGTAAAACCGGCGAAACAACTCCGCGCGAGGCGGAATTTGGCCAAGGATTTCGGCGACTGCGTGCTGTGCCTCGCCGCGAATCCAATCCATTGGCGCGCGCGGCACGCCGTAGCGGTTGGCGGCGTGTTCGCCTTGCATGGGGTTGAGCAGCGGATGATCCCAGAAGACGTAATTGTGCCGGCGCCAGGGTTGCACCCAGCCGTGGCGTTCGATGGAGCGGCGTGGATCAGTGCCGGCGAGGGAGGGATCGTCGGGAACTTCGATCAGGTCGATATACTCGACGTCCGACCGTTCGAGTTGGGCGGCGAGGGAGTCCAACGATTGCACCGGCAGCGAGTCGCCGCTGATGAGGATCTGGCGGGGATGGTCGCGGGCGGCTTCCATGAGCGCCAGGGTGGCCCGCATCATCGACCAACCGCCCCAGAACACCGGGATGCGCGGGGTGATGAACGTTGCGTGGCGCGGTAGGCGTGATGGGGCGAGCGCGAGGTCGGCCTTGGCATCGACATGGATGTAGATCGCGAAGCGGTCATCCAGCAGATTCAGCAGATAAGGCAGCTTGGCAGGCTGATGAGCCAGGATGAGGATAGCGGTCTGTGCGGACATGCGAACGATGCTAACCCGGGCAGATCGGGCCGGCCATGGGAAATTCGGCAGCGTGGAGCATGACCACGCTGCCGTGACGACGGTTAGGGTGTGCGCAGCACCGCGCCGATTTCATCCAGGATCGCCGGATCGTCGATGGTTGGCGGAACGGCGACGGTTTCACCATCGGCAATGCGGCGGATGGTGGCGCGCAGAATCTTGCCCGATCGGGTTTTCGGCAGGCGCAGCACCACGCGGGCATCCTTGAAGGCGGCAACCGGGCCGATACGGTCGCGCACCAGGGCGACGAGTTCGCGACTGATCTCCGAATGCGGGGTTGCAATGCCGGCCTTGAGCACGACGAGACCGACCGGCGTTTGGCCCTTTAATTGGTCGTAGGCGCCGATGACGGCGCATTCGGCGACGGCGGGATGGCTGGCTAGGACTTCTTCCATCGCCCCGGTCGAGAGACGGTGGCCGGCGACGTTGATGATATCGTCCGTGCGGCCCATCACCGAGACATCGCCGTCGGCATCGATCATGCCGGCATCCCCGGTGCGGTAATAGCCGGCGAAATCGGCCATGTAGGCGGTGCGGTAGCCGTCCGCATTGTGCCACAGCGTCGGTGCGGCGCCGGGGGGCATGGGCATGCGGATGACCAGATTGCCAGTGTGGCCGCTGGGAACGCGGTGGCCCTCATCATCGATGACTTCGACCGCATAGCCTGGTGCGGGCCGGCCGCCGGAGCCAGGTTTGGCCGGGAACAGGCCGAGGCCGCGGAAGCCGGCGGTGATCGGCCAGCCGGTTTCGGTCTGCCACCAATGATCAACCACGGGAAGGCCGAGGATTTCATTCGCCCAGATCGCGGTTGGCGGATCGCAGCGTTCACCGGCAAGATACAGGGCTTCAAGCTTGGAGATGTCGTATTTCGCCAACTCGGCGGCGGTTGGGTCTTGCTGACGGATGGCGCGGAAGGCGGTGGGGGCGGTAAACAGCACTTTGACCCCATGTTGGGCGCATACACGCCAGAACGCGCCGGCATCCGGGGTGCCGACGGGTTTACCCTCGTACATCACGCTCGTGCAGCCGGCGAGGAGGGGGGCATAGACGATGTAGGAATGGCCGACCACCCAGCCGACATCCGACGCGGTCCAGAACACATCACCTGGGTTGAGGCCATAGATTGTCGGCATGGAGTTCACCAGCGCGACGGCGTGGCCGCCGTTGTCACGGACGATGCCCTTCGGTTTGCCGGTGGTGCCGGAGGTATAGAGAATATAGAGCGGATCGGTCGCCAGGACGGAGACCGGGTCGGCCGGGGCAGCGGCGGCCTCGACGGTGGCAAAATCATGGTCTCGGCCGGGGACGAGATCGGCTTGCAACATGCGGCGTTGCAGGACGATGCAGGCTTCCGGCTTGTGGGCGGAGATCTCAATCGCGCCATTGAGCAGCGGCAAATACGGGATGACGCGACCCGGTTCGAGGCCGCAGGACGCGGTGACGATGACTTTCGGGGTGGCGTCTTCAATGCGTTTGGCAACTTCGGCAGAGGCGAAGCCGCCAAAGACGACGGAGTGGATGGCGCCGAGGCGGGCGCAGGCGAGCATGGCGATGGCGGCTTCGGGCACCATTGGCATGTAGATGACCACGCGATCCCCGTAGCCGACACCGAGCGCACGCAGGGCGCCGGCAAATTTGGCGGTGCGGTCGCGCAACTGGCGGTAGGTGAAGCGCTCGATCCGACCTTCCATGGCGCTGTCCCAGATCAGCGCATCCTGGTCGGCACGACCGGAGACGACGTGGCGATCCAGCGCGTTGAAACTGGTGTTCAGACGCCCACCGGCGAACCACTGGCCGAAATTGCCAAGCGATGGATCAAACACCCGATCCCATTTGCGATCCCAGTCCAGGGCCTCGGCAGCCTTGGCCCAATAGGCTTCCGGATCGCGTTGCCAATCGGCATAGATTTCCGGATAGCGGCTGATGATTTGGGGCATGGTTTCCTCCGGCGGGCGTACACGCAAACGCCGGGAGTTTCCTCCCGGCGTTCCGTTCAGTCCAGTGATGCAAATCAATCGCCGGCGAAAATATCGCGGTTCTTGGTTTCGGGCATGAAGATCAGCCCGATGACGAACGTGCCGGCGGCAATGGCAATCGGATACCACAGGCCGGAGTAGATGTTACCGGTTGCGGCGACGATGGCGAAGATGGTTGGCGGCAGGAAGCCACCGAACCAGCCATTGCCGATGTGATAGGGCAGCGACATGCCGGAGTAGCGGATGCGGGTGGGGAAGAGTTCCACCAGCATCGCGGCAATCGGGCCGTAAACCATGGTGACGTAGAGCACCATTATGGTCAGGATCACGATGACCATGAACATGTTGGTTTTGGTCGGGTCGGCCGCGGCCGGATAGCCGGCGGCACGAATGCCAGCGGTAGCGGCAGCGGTGAAGGCGGTAGCTTTAGCGCCAGCATCGGCGCCGGCTTTCACGCGATCGAACGATTCGATCACTTTGTCGCCGATCTTAATCGAGGCAACCGTTCCGGCGGGGGCTGTGACGTTGGCGTAGTTCACCGAGTTGGTGGCCAGGAACGCCTTGGCGACGTCACACGAGGAGGTGAAGCTCGAGGTGCCGGTGGGGTTAAACTGGAATGAGCATTCCGCCGGGTCCGCGGTCACGGTGACCGGTGACTTCGACTGCGCGGCATCGAGATCCGGGTTCACCGCATGGGTCAACGCGGCGAACAGCGGGAAATAGGTGAGCGCGGCCAGCAGGCAACCGGCGAGGATGATCGGCTTGCGACCCACCTTATCCGACAGCCAGCCGAAGAAGACGAAGAACGGCGTGCCGATCAGCAGCGAGCCGGCGATGGCGAGGTTCGCGGTGAACGGGTCCATCTTGACCGTTTGGGTCAGGAAGAACAGGGCATAGAACTGGCCGGTGTACCAGACGACGGCCTGGCCAGCCGTGCCGCCGAGCAGGGCGACGATGGCGATCTTCAGATTGTCCCAACGGCCGAAGGCTTCGGTGAGTGGGGCGCTGGAATGAGTGCCCTCGTCCTTCATTTTCTGGAACGCCGGCGATTCGGCCAACTGCATGCGGATCCACATCGACACGCCGAGCAGGAAGATCGAGACCAGGAACGGCACGCGCCAGCCCCAATCAGCGAAGGCGGCGGGGGACATTATCCAACGCAATGCCAGAATCACGAGCAGCGAGGCGAACAGGCCGGCGGTGGCCGTGGTTTGAATCCACGACGTATAAAAGCCGCGGCGGCTATGCGGCGCGTGCTCGGCGACATACGTCGCCGCACCGCCATATTCGCCACCCAACGCCAGACCTTGCGCCAGGCGACAGGCAATGAAGGCAACTGGCGAGATGATACCGATCGTGGCGTAGCCGGGAAGTAGGCCGACGACGAAGGTGGAAAGACCCATGATCGTCATGGTCACGAGGAAGGTGTATTTGCGGCCGACCAAATCCCCGAGGCTGCCGAAGACAAGGGCGCCGAACGGGCGCACCGCAAAGCCCGCGGCAAAGCCAAGCAGGGTGAAGATGAAGCCGGCCGTCGGGTTCACGCCAGAGAAGAAGTTGGCGCTGATATTGGCGGCCAGCGAGCCAGCCAGATAAAAATCATACCATTCGAAAACGGCGCCGAGGGACGAGGCGATAATCACCTTGCGCTCCCCTGCTGTCATCGGCGGGACTTCGGCATCGGAATGCGGAAGGTATTCTTTCTTGGCCATGTTTTGTTTCTCCCTGGCGGAGCGATCGTGACTGTGGTCGCCATCATCCGTTTGTCCATTTGACCGATCATGGCCGATTTGGGAACAACAAATTCATTTTCGCGCCCCCAGGATCGAGGAAATATGCTCCTTTCGGCGCAATTGGGTGGTCGTGGCCAGCGCGGCGTATGACAAGAATGTTAGATCGTTTCGTAAAGTTGCCATTTTTCCGCCCCGGGGACGCCATAGCCCGGCGACATTCTCCCCTTGTCAGGCAATCGCGCCTGACACTGCGGAGACCACACCGATGACCCGGGTATCCCTCCTGACCATTGCCGTGCTGACCGCGCTGTCACTGCCAGCGATGGCGCAGGGAAATGCTACCGCCGCCCCGACCACGCCGGCCCCGATCACGCCAGCCGCTGGTGCGCCAACGGATATGGCGCCCGGCAAAGCCAAGCCGACCGCGGCAACGGCCGCGAAGCCGGCATCGCCTACCCCAGCCGCCAAGGCGGATATGGCCGCGCCGAAGAAACCGGCGGCGGCGACCGCCGAGGTGAAGCCGGCCGTGCCGCCGATCGCCAAGACCAACTGATCTCGGATCAATCAACCTGCCACCGGGGCCGGGACGTATGTCTCGGCCCTTTTTGTTTTGCGACATGTGGTGCAATTGCCCCATGCATGCAGATCATTTGCACACGAACAAACGGCGGATTATACCGGCGCATCTGAATTCGGAGAGGCAGGTGCCGGGATCGTCGCAGGCGCGTTTGTCCGTTCTGGGCGATTACGTCCTGGAAGCGCAGGTTGGCTTTCTGTTGCGCCGCGCGCATCAGCGCCACGCGGCGATCTTTCAAGAGAGCATGGGCCGGCTGGACCTGACGCCGACGCAGTTTACGGCGCTGATTACCGTGCTGCGGGCCGGTAAGATCACCCAAAATCTGCTGGGTCGGGTGGCGGGCATGGACCCGGCGACCATTCAGGGCGTGGTAAAGCGCCTGCTGGCGCGTGGATTGCTGCGTGGGACGCACGACCCGATGGACCGCCGGACCTTGGTTTTGGCGGTTACAGAGGACGGGCGCGTGCTCGCGGAGCAGGCTGTGCCCGTGGCGCAGCGCATCACCGAGGCGACCCTGACCCCGCTTTCCGCCGCCGAACGCGGCCAGTTGAATTCACTTTTGCGCAAGTTGGGCTGAGGCCTGGAGATGAAGATGATGAATATTGCGACCCCGCTTGTGCCCGGATTGGGCTTTGGACTGAGCTTCGCGGAACTCGCCACACGCGATGGCCTGGTGCGGCTGGACAAAGTTTTCGTGGCTGAATTGGCTGAGCAGCCGGACTTGCAGGCCCGCTTGCTGGCGGCGCGCGCCGCACCAGAGAGCCTGGACGCGAAAGCGGAGAGTGACTTGATCGTGGCGCTCGGGCCAGTGATGGATGGGTTTATTGGCACGCTGTTCGGTATCGACGCCGAATTGGATGCCAATGCCGCCGAGACCCTGAGGTTGGACCCGGTGCATGCGTGCAAACGGTTGTTTGTGCAGCGACAGGCGGTGAAGAAATACGCTGATGTGTCGGGCCTGGACGGCGCGGCGCTGCGCGCGGCGTTGGAAGCGTTGATCGGCGGCGAGCTGAGCGAGGTGGGTTTCGCCAACGCGGTGGCCCAATGGGAAAAGGATGGCGACAGCGCGAAATTAGATGTGGCGTTGCGCTATGCCGCCTGGGCGACGCTGAGCGCCGAGGGCCGAGCATGGCATGCCGATGGCACGTTGTTCCGGGTGCCACACAAGGTTGATCCGCAGCATCTGGTGCCGGTGGAAACCATCGAGCGCGATGGCGTGACGATGCAGCGTTTGCCGGAAAGCCATTGGCGCCAGCGCGAGGGCTTTGCGCTGACCGATCTGGGAATGTCCACCCAGGGCGCGCTGGACCAGATGAATTACTGCATCTGGTGCCACGCGCAGGGCAAGGATTCGTGCAGCAAAGGGCTGAAGGATCGCAAGACCGGCGGCTTTCAGGCCTCGCCGTTCGGGGTGACGCTGGCCGGCTGCCCGCTGGAGGAAAAAATCAGCGAGATGCACACGCTGCGGGCGCAAGGCAGCCTGGTGGGAGCGTTTGCGACCATCGCAGTGGATAATCCGATGATGGCGGCGACAGGTCACCGGATCTGCAACGACTGCATGAAGGCCTGCATTTATCAGAAGCAGGAGGCGGTCGATATTCCGCAGGCCGAGACCAATGTTTTGAAGCAGGTGCTGGCGCTGCCCTGGGGCTTCGAGATCTACAGCCTGCTGACGCGCTGGAACCCGCTGGATATTCGCCGGCCACTGCCGCGGCCGGATAGCGGGCGGAAAGTGTTGATCGTCGGGCTGGGCCCGGCCGGCTTCACCCTGGCGCATCACTTGATGAATGACGGGCACACCGTGGTGGCGATCGATGGCTTGAAGATCGAGCCGCTGGGCTTCGATCCGACGCAGCCGATCCGCGATGCCGAGACGTTGTTCGAGAATTTGGATGATCGGGTGCTGGCCGGCTTCGGCGGGGTGGCGGAATACGGCATTACCGTGCGCTGGAATAAGAACTACCTGAAGCTGGTGCGGTTGCTGTTGGAGCGTCGCGCGGCGTTTGCGGCGTTTGGCGGAGTGCGGTTCGGCGGCGGCGCGACGTTCGGGTTGGACGACGCGTGGCAGTGGGGTTTCGACCACGTGGCGCTGTGCATGGGGGCTGGCAAGCCGACGGTGATCGACATGCCGAACGGACTGGCGCGTGGGGTGCGGCAGGCCAGCGACTTCCTGATGGCGTTGCAGCTGACCGGGGCAGCGAAAATGTCGTCGATCGCCAATCTGCAAATCCGGCTGCCGGTGGTGGTGATCGGCGGCGGGTTGACGGCCATCGATACCGCGACCGAGAGCATGGCGTATTACGTTCGGCAGGTGGAGAAATTCGCGCTGCGCTACCGGACGCTGGTGGCCGAGCGTGGCGAGGCGGCGGTGCGGGCGACCTGGTCGGCGGAGGATGCCGAAATCGCGGGAGAGTTCCTGACCCATGCGGCCGCGATCCGGGCCGAGCGGGCCGCGGCTGCAGCGGAGGGTCGCGAGGCGCGTTTGGCTCAACTGCTGGACAGTTGGGGCGGTGCCACGCTCGCGTATCGCCGCAAGCTGGTCGAGGCGCCGAGCTACACGCTGAACCACGAGGAAGTGGCGAAGGCGATGGAAGAAGGCGTGCGCTTCGCCGAGGGGCTGACACCGGTGGCGGTCGAGGTTGACGGCTACGGGCATGTCGCCGGGCTGCGGGTGCGCGGCGCGGATGGGCAAGAACGCGTGCTGCCCGCCAAGGCGCTGATTGTGGCCGCCGGCACCCAGCCCAATACCGTGCTGGCGCGCGAGGACGGCCGGGTGAAACTGGACGGACGCTATTTCCAGGCGGTGGATATCGACGGCAATCCGGTGACGCCGCAACGCTCGGCCAGCAAGCCGGAAAAGGTGGAGGTGCTGATGCATCGCGCCGAGGACGGGCATCTGGTCAGTTTCTTCGGCGATTTGCATCCGAGCTTCTTTGGCAACGTGGTCAAGGCGATGGGCTCGGCCAAGCAGGGCTATCCGATTGTCAGCCGGGCGCTGGCCAGCCGGCCGGCCTCGACGATTTCCGGCGCGGCGCTGATCGCACGCTGCCGGGATGAGTTGCAGGCGCGGGTGCATGCGGTGCACCGGCTGACCCCGAACATTATCGAGGTGGTATTGCGGGCGCCGGCGGCGGCGCGGGCGTTCAAGCCCGGGCAGTTTTACCGGTTGCAGAACTACGAAATGCTGGCCGCGCGCACGACCGAGGACGGCGTTGGCACCACGGTGCTGGCGATGGAGGGGCTGGCGATGACCGGCGCCTGGACCGATCCGGTGGCCGGATTGGTTTCGGTGATTGCGTTGGAAATGGGCGGCAGTTCGGATTTGTGCGCCCATCTGCCGGTTGGCCAGAACGTGGTGTTGATGGGGCCGACGGGGACGGCGACGGAGATCCATGCCAACACCACGGTGGCCTTGGTAGGCGGCGGATTGGGCAACGCGGTGTTGTTCAGCATTGGCGCGGCAATGCGGGCGGCGGGCAGCAAGGTGATTTACTTCGCCGGCTACAAGGCCTTGCGCGACCGCTACAAGGTAGCGGAAATCGAGCGGGCGGCGGATGTGATTGTGTGGTGCTGTGATGAGGCGCCTGGCTTTAGCCCGACGCGGTCGCAAGATCGCAGCTTCGTGGGCAATATTGTGCAGGCGATGGCGGCTTATGGGTCTGGCAATCTGGGCACTCAGGAGGTGCCGTTGATGGATGCGGAACACATGATCGTGATCGGGTCTGACCGCATGATGTCAGCGGTTGGGGTGGCGCGGCATGGGGTGTTGGCCCCTTATCTGAAGGCCGGACATTCGGCGATCGGGTCCATCAACTCGCCCATGCAATGCATGATGAAGGAGGTTTGCGCCCAATGCCTGCAACCGCATGTCGATCCGGTGAGCGGTGAGCGGACGGTGGTGTTTTCCTGCTTCAACCAGGACCAGGCGCTGGATCGGGTGGACTTTACGGCGCTGAACGAGCGGCTGCGACAGAATGCGGTGCAGGAGAAACTGACGGCGCAATGGATTGACCGGAGTTTGCGGCAATTGGCGGTCAGGCCGGCGATGGCGGCGGAGTAAATTGGTCCGGTGCGGCAATTGATTGACAGGCGCGATGACAGTTTTGCAATTTGTATCCGTTTGGCCAAACTGGCCTGATGGGGGATAAAATGTCGAAACCTATTACTGAAGATCTGTTCAAATTTTCCGGACGCCGCAACCGGAAATCTTACTTTATGTATTTTGTGGCGGTGATGGTTGTGCTGGCGATCATCTGGGGCATCGCCGTCGCCGCCGATTCAGCGGTGCTGATGGGCGTTGCGTCGATCATATCGTTGGCGATATCCATCTCAAGCTTGGCGGTCGGCGCACAACGCTGTCGTGATTTTGGCTGGACGGGCTGGGCGATCCTGATCCAGATGATCCCGGCGGTCGGCTTCATTTTCGCGTGCGCGATGTTGTTCGTGCCTGGCAATGTGGGCGAAAACCGCTACGGTCCGGACCCTATCCCCGGCGCTTAAGGACAACAGATGGCACTGGCAGCAGGACCTGAGCGACAGGTCGGAAAACTGGTCATTCGCAATATTGGCCTGCTGCTGAGCGGACTGCTCGAAGCGCCGATCCTGGATGCCGACACCATCGTGACCGAGGGCGGACGGATTGTCGCCATTGGCCGGGAAGCGGAGTGCGACACCGGCGCGGCGCGGGTGGTGATCGATGCACATGGCTGCGCGCTGGCGCCGGGATTGATCGATAGCCATGTGCATCCGGTGTTTGGCGATTGGACGCCGCGGCAGGGGCAATTCGGCTGGATCGAGTCATTCCTGAACGGCGGCGTTACCAGCATGATATCGGCTGGTGAGGTGCATCTGCCCGGCCGGCCGCGCGATATTATTGGGGTGAAGGCGCTGGCGATTACCGCGCAGCGTGCCTACGCAAATTTCCGGCCAGCGGGCGTGAAGGTGCTGGGCGGCGCGCCGGTGATCGAGCAAGGCATGGTGGAGAGCGACTTCATCGAATTGGCCGCCGCCGGGGTGACGTTGCTGGGCGAGGTGGGGCTTGGGTCCGTCAAAGCCGGCTACGAAGCCAAGCAGATGGTAGCTTGGGCCCGCAAGGCCGGCATTAAAAGCACGATCCATACCGGCGGGCCGTCCGTGCCGGGATCTGGCTATATCGATGCCGACACGGTGCTGGAGGCGGATGCCGATATTATCGGCCACATTAATGGTGGACATACCGCGTTGCCGCTGAGCCAGATTCGCTGCTTGTGCGAGGGATGCGGGCGCGGCATTGAAATTGTACATAACGGCAATGAATTGGCCGGACTGACGGCGTTGCGCTTTGCCCGCGAGCTGGGCCAGTTGCAGCGGGTGATTCTGGGCACGGACAGCCCGGCCGGCTCTGGCGTGCAGCCGTTGGGGATTTTGCGGATGATCGCCCTGCTGTCGTCGCTGGGCGATTTGCCGGCCGAGCAGGCGTTCTGTTTGGCGACCGGTAACACCGCGCGGATGCGGGCGCTGGATTGCGGGCTGATCGAGGTTGGCAGGTCCGCTGATTTTGTGTTGATGGATCGGGCGCAGCATTCGGCGGGCAATGATTTGCTGGATAGCGTGCGCAAGGGTGACCTGCCGGGCATTGGCATGGTGATTATCGATGGGATTGTCCGTTGCGGTCGCAGCCGGAATACGCCACCAGCAGAGCGTGTTCCGGAGATTTTGTGATGCCTGCACCGCCCCCCGTCGGCCCCGAGGTTGATACCGTTCCCCGCCCCTTGCCGGCGCGGGTGAAGATCAGCGGACGGTATGTGGAGCTTGAGCCGCTGCATCGCCGACATTCCGCCGATTTGTGGCGGGCCGTGCAGGGCGGCGACGATAGCTGGGCGTATATGGGCTACGGCCCGTTTGCCTCGGCCGAGGCGCTGGATCGGTTTGTCGCCGATTTTTCCACCACGCATGACCCGATTGCCTGGGCGGTGCGGCCAACCGCGACCGGAGAGGTGACGGGCTGGCTGACGCTGATGGAAAT
>Ga0164297_10002987_pt1 | contig 16167 bp, 14 predicted proteins | sample GEODES058metaG_FD_113539 | JGI IMG/M metagenome (GOLD analysis project Ga0164297, IMG submission 113539) | Dystrophic lake water microbial communities from Trout Bog Lake, Wisconsin, USA - GEODES058 metaG | ecosystem: Environmental > Aquatic > Freshwater > Lake | place: USA: Trout Bog Lake...
AAAGATTCAAAGAGAGGTGATTCAAATAGGTGGTCCTTTGATATCGTGATCGATGACGGATCTCACCGGTCAGGCGACATTATTAAATCCTTCGTTAATTACTTCACGCATCTTGCTGACAATGGTGTGTATGTTATAGAAGACTTGCACTGCAGCTATTGGGAAGGTTTTGAGGGTGGATTATTTGCACCTTATTCTTCTATGATGTTTTTCAAGCAATTAACGGACCTGATTAATTATGAACACTGGGGTGTGATTAGAGATTATACGGAGATCTTAAAGGGCTTTAGTGTCCAATATGACTTGAGTTTTAAACAAGATGTATTAGAAAAAATTGAATCGAAAGGAAATTTAAAAGCGTTGTGTCTTTTTCTTTTAGTAAAATTGAAAAATTAGAGCTTTGTACAGCCCTCATTTTTCTTTCACTAACTTTAGTAATAGCTTCAAGATACCACCTAAATGGCAACCCCTCAGATCTTGGAAGAGATAAATTAATCATCGCACATTTTATTGAGTCTATCATAGCGCGTCCTATATTATTTCCTTGGATTAGTACTTTTTATCATCACATGAGTGATACATTAACTTTTTTTGGCTTTGCTTTATTTTTAACAATTTTCTTTTTTGGATATTATTCGTATCAAAAAAATGAGACTGCTGAACGTGTAATTGGACTTGGAATTATTACCACACTGTTATTTATTTCAATTTTGATTATTATATTGAGACCAGGCCTTACAAATTGGATTGGTAATTACAAAGGGATTTATCCAGATCGGTATTTTATGGGCCAGAATTTATTGAGTATTTGGCTGATTTTATGGGCACTTAATGGAATAAAAAGACGATGGTTTAATGAGTTTCCATTAACTGTGATTTCTTTATCTTCTTTTATTTTAATTCCCATTATAATTAGTTTCCTGGGAGTTTTCGAGTTTTATAAATCTCGAGCGCAAATACCATTGAGTAATAGTTTCAAGGAGTCTATAGCGTTTGAATATACAAAAAATCCCTCAGCATCCATTTTTAGAATTCAGACATACCCCGAGGGGTGGTTTGTGGATTTGCCCGCCCCTTATGCAAGGGCGACCGCTTTATCTGATTACGATAGGAAAATAAAATGAAAAAACAAAGTCTAATATTATTTGCTTGCTTGGGCGATTTTAAGTTTTATATAAGTCGAAATCAAACTAATTGTATTAGTTTGTCTAATTTAGTACTCATGATAATTTAAAGGAATCCCAATAATGAATTTCTTTAATGTTTTTCTTTCGGTAGTTGTTGTTCTTCGCAATAAATCAGAAAGTTGCGAAAATATTTTATCTGACATTTCTTTAACGGTTCGCGCTTTAGTTTCTGATTATGAAATTGTTGTTATCGACAATGCTTCAAATGATGAAACAATTTCTACTCTTAAAACACTTACAAGCTACGATGGTATCCCAAATTTGCAGGTATATGCATTAACAAAAGAAGTTGACATAGATACAGCTTCATTGGTCGGATTAGAAAATGCTCTAGGAGATTATATTCTTGTTATAAACCCTTTAATAGATGATTTGAATTTTGTGCCAGAAATGCTCAAAAATGCAACTAGTGGTTTTAATGTTGTATTTGCTAAGAATTCAATAATTGTGTCTCAGGGATTATTTTATCGGGCTTCTTATAGCATATTTAACGCTATCTATAAATTGGCAAGTGGTATTGATTTGTCTAAAGATGCGCCTCAATATAAAATAATAAGTAGGAATGTCGTTAATTTTATTTTACAAAACCCTCGACCTATTCTTGCTTATAAGCACTTGCCTGTAACAGGCGGATTTAATCGAATTAATCTCGGTTATAAATGGATTCCTAAAGGATTCCCAGCTAAAAAACTAGGTGATGATTTTAATCGGGGCATGCGACTACTTTTTTCTACAACTCGTTTACCGATGCGCCTCGTAACCACCCTCTCACTATTCGGTGCTAGCGCTAATTTTCTATATGCAATTTATGTTATTAGTATAGGATTTTTTAAAACTGACGTTGCGCCTGGTTGGTTAACCTTGTCACTTCAGCAGTCCGGAATGTTCTTTTTGATATCAATTGTTCTTTTTGTGCTTGGTGAATATATTATTCAAATGGTTACTTTATCAAATGAAGGGCCCCCTTATCATGTGGCTCAGGAATTTAATAGCGCTCGCATTACTCGTAATGAGAAATTAAATATTGAAGAAGTTAATTCTAAGTAATAAATTGTTTTTAATTGCTAACACCATTTATGTCCTCTGATTCCATTACCCATGATGCAATTATTATTGGCGGGGGATTTTATGGCACAGTTATAGCATCATACTTAATTAAGCAGCGTGGGTTTAAGCATGTTGCATTGATCGAACGAGAAGCTGGACTTCTTCAGCGAGCTTCATATAAAAATCAAGCTCGTGTTCATAATGGTTATCATTACCCTCGAAGTTTTTTGACTGCTTATCGAAGCCGAGTTAACCTTCCGAATTTTGTTCGTGATTGGCCTAATGCAATAGTACAAAATTTCGATAAGATTTATGCTGTTGCAAATCTAAATTCTAAGCTTACTGCTAAACAGTTTGAGCGTTTCTGTAACGATATTGGCGCTAAAATTAAAATTGCACCAAACTCTTTACGCTCTTTATTCTCATCTTACTTAATTGATAATGTTTTTTTAGTTGAAGAATATGCTTTTGATTCTATCAAATTGGCAAGTTGGGCAAAAAAAGAGCTTGAAGATTGTGGTGTTAGAATTTATCTTAAGACAAATGCGCTGAGTATATCAAGATATTCAAACAAGAATTTGAAAGTTCTATTGAGTCAAGAAGGAAAGCCTGAAGAGTCAATTATTACTCAGCATGTATTTAATTGTGCCTATAGTGGAATCAATCAGTTTGAAGGTGATTTTGGAGGGATCAAGACAGATATAAAACATGAAATAACTGAAATGGCATTGGTTGAGCCACCACCTATACTTAAGGATTTAGGTATTACCGTCATGGATGGTCCTTTTTTTTCTTTGATGCCTTTTCCCGCGCGTGGATTACATACATTATCTCATGTTCGTTATACTCCTCATTTACAATGGACTGATAAGCGAGGTATGGATCCCTACAAAAAGCTAGATATGTATCAAGCTTCAACTCGATTAGATCGTATGATCAGGGATGTTGAACGTTATATGCCTTCTATAAGTAAAGCCAAATACATTGATTCATTGTTTGAAATAAAGACTGTTCTGGTTAAGAGTGAGGTTGATGATGGCAGGCCTATTCTATTTGAAAAGCATCCAGAATTGGCTGGTTGTTACTCTATATTAGGTGGAAAAATTGACAATGTATATGATGTTCTAGAAAAATTAGATGCTGAAAAATTTCAGATTTAAATATTCACATATATCATTTAGCGATTGTCTTAAGATCAGCATTGTCCTGTGTTGGCTACTTTGGGCAATATTCTTCTCTTTAACAGCATCAATAAATATACCCACATTTCATTTGGATGGCGCATTTCAAACTGCAAGTGGCCTTTATAGGCTAGATGCAGGACAATTTCCTGGGAAAGATTTTTTTCCTTACCTAGGCATTGGCCCAATAATTGTTTTGTATCCATTTTTTAAGATTTTTGGCAGTAATATTTCTGCCAGCGTTTTTTCATCCCAATTTGTAACTATAATTTTTCACCTAATTTCTGTGGCATTTATTTGGCATTTGATATTTCAACCAAGATTACTTATTAACTCACTTGTTGCTGGATGTCTTTTATATCTATTACCCCTCGCGATTTGTAATCTTTTAACGATAAATTTACCAAAATACATTTATTCAGGAGGTAATTCGCTTCGGTCTATAAGAAGTTTTGCTCCATACTTAATTTTCATAATTTATTACTTTTTTGTATTACCCATCAAAAAAGATCAGTACAAATATTTTCTATCAGGGCTGCTATCAGGTTTAATTTTATTATGGTCAAATGATTTTGCTATTCCAACCGCATGTTTATTTACGATTTTTATTCTTACAGATTCAATTTTCTTCCTAAAACATAAATTTTTTAATGCTTTTATTTATTTAGTTACGACGTTGTTATCTTGGACGTTTCTTCTTACCATTGCAACGCATGGCCATCCAATAGAATTGCTTCATTATAATTTTTTGGATGTTGCGCATGATCAGTGGTGGTTTTTTGGCCTTTATGATCTATCTTCAAGAATTTTTAATTTTCAAGATTTTCTTCTTCATGCTGCAGAAATACTATTTCCTGTATTTATTCTTCTATTCACATTTATTTTGGCAGTTAAAAAAAAATTAATAGAGTATAAATTGTTATTTTGGATTGGTTTGATTTTGTTTGCTGGCGGTTTACTAGCTTCCATAGGTGGCCATTTTGGGGGTTATTTCTTTGGTTCTTATCTCTGGGGTATATTGGTTATTTGTATTGGTCTAGCTCGTTTAGTGTGGATAAAACTATCCTATTATCTTTCACAGGCAATAAAGCCAGCAGTTGCAATATTCTTTTGCGTATCAATATTTTTTTCATTCGTATCAATAAGTTTATATTTCTCTGCAAATTATAATGCCGCTCAAGATCACAATCGATTTTATGTATCTGAGCTCGGAGGGTATTTAAATTCAGAATGGAAAAATTATATTTATTTAGCAAGAAATACTTCTGAGCCAGCAATTTTTGAAGAGTATTGGGGGTTATGGAGTGCTACGCGTAAAATTTTTCCTAATTGGCAAGTTGACTCGGTTATTCATGCGCTTGGTCAAAAAAGGATAGAAGCAGGATCAGCATTAAAAAATGCGAAATTAATCATAACCACTAATGAATTTGCATACCCAGATTGGGTAGGTTGGAATATCTCGGAAAACTACTGGTTTTATCAGGACTTACTGCGTGAGTGGACCCCTGTAGCTAAAAGTCCTTTAACTACTGTGTGGCAAAAAAGCAAACAAAACCTCTCGTCTCTGAAAGTGCCATGCCAAATAGATGCTAAAGATACAATCAAAATTCTTGTTAATCAACTAGGCTTATTGGAAGTAGGTATTCAATATCAAGTAAGTGGATTTAGGTCGTTACTTTTAGTTGATAATAATTTTTCATTTAGCCCAGTTACAAATGGGTTTGTTTCACTTGATCCAAAAGCAAATAATGCACTAATTCCAATGTATGCATCTAATAAGGGAGTAAATATTTATAAGGCTCGCTTTTTACCAGCCAATAGAAATTTAGAATCCAAACTTATAGCATGCACAGCAAAATTACTTTCTGGTGACATTGTTTATGGAAAAACAATGATTATTGCAACTCCGGCAAACAATTTAAGTGATATTAATTGGCAAAAGGGAATTGGTAAAAATTGTGCTGGATTTTTTGTGCTTAATACACCAAATAATATTAACCTTTACAAGGTTGGTCGAAAGATAAAGAATATAGCAGGTGAGGTTCGAACTATAAAAAATGTAATTGTGGGAAAAAATTTCATACATATAAACTTATGGGGTAAAATTTTAGATGGCGATATGGAAGTTTTTCCAGATAGAGTTGAGGTATTAGAGTGAATAACGCACTAGTCGGCTACTCTGGATTTGTTGGGACTTCAATTTTAAATCAAGCCTCTTTTGAATTTCTATATCGCTCATCAAACATTGCAGATATAAAAAATAGTTCGTTTAAAACTGTTGTTTGCGCTGGTGCGTCAGCTCAAAAATGGGTTGCCAACCGCGAACCTGATGCAGATCGTCGAAGAATTAATGATCTCATAGCCCACCTTAAAACTATCGAGTGTAAAATGTTTATTTTGATCAGCACTGTGGATGTATTTAAAGACCCAGTAAAAGTTAACGAAGAAACTTTAGTAGATGAGTGCGGACTTCATCCTTATGGATTACATCGGCGTTTGCTTGAGAAATTTGTTGAGAGTCATTTTCCTAACTATCTTATAGTGCGTTTGCCTGGGCTTGTTGGTCCTGGCCTTAAAAAAAATGTTATTTTTGATTTTTTGAATAACAATAATCTTAAAGCAATTGAGAGCAGAAGCATCTTTCAGTTCTATCCAATGATTAATCTTTGGAATGATATCCAAATCGCACTTAATGCCGGGTTGAAGCTAATTCATCTTACCTCGCAGCCTATTAGTGTCGCGGATATTTCGAAGTATGCATTTGGAAGAGCTTTCGATAATGTCTTGTGTAATCCTCCAGTGACCTATGATATGCGTTCTATTCATGCCAAAATCTATGGGGCAACTGGAGACTACCAATACAGTGCAAGTCAAACTATCAGTGCAGTTAGAAATTATGCCCAGTCCGAGCAGTCTTCTATAAAACCTCAAATAAAGATATGAGATTAGCCATTTCAAATATAGCATGGGATGTTTCTGAAGATGAGTCTATGGCTTCTTTACTCAAATATCTTTATATCGACGCAATTGATGTGGCTCCAGGCAAGTATTTTTCTGACATTATAAATACAACTGATAAAGAGATTGCCAATGTTAAAAATTGGTGGTCTCAGAAAAATATAGAAATTACAGGCATGCAAGCTTTATTATTCGGTAAAACAGATTTAAATCTATTTGACCAAAAGAAGTCTCAAGATTTAATGTTAGATTATCTTCAAGCTATCTGCCGAATTGGTTCTGGGCTTGGAGCAAAAAAATTAGTCTTTGGATCTCCAAAAAATAGAAATCGAGATGGGCTAGATGATAACGAAGCTATAGACATTGCGACTACTTTTTTTCACCGCTTAGGTGATATAGCTCAATTGCATGATGTGCTTATATGTCTCGAACCCAATCCAGTTTGTTATGATTCTAATTTTATGACTAATAGTATTGATACTCTGACTATTGTTAAGCATGTTGCCCACCCAGCTATTAGAATGCAGTTTGATACGGGTGCATTAATAATTAACAATGAAAATCCCGCTGCCATACTCCGAGAATGCTCATCTTTTATTGGTCATGTGCATATTAGTGAGCCTAATTTAGTGCCTTTAGGTGATGGAAAAAATGATCATATAAAAATATCTAATGCACTTAAGCAATTTTTACCAGATCAGTTATTATCGATTGAGATGTTAGCTACTAAAAATGAGTCTCATGAGTTATCAATTGAGAGAGCAATTAATTTTGCTATCAAATGCTATGGAAATGAAAAAGTCAGGAGCTAAAAGATGAGATGGGTTATTTTAATTCTTGGCATAATTTCTAACGCTTCTGCCAGTGTTTTAGTGAAAATAGCAATAATGCCGCCCAGAAGTTTTCCTTCCATCAATGATCCTATGTCTGCTTTAAGTAATTGGCCATTTTGGTTGGGTATATTATTTTATGGCTTAGCATTTATACTCTATGCTGCAGTCTTGGGAAGATTGCCATTAAATATAGCTCACCCCCTACTAACTGCTGGTGCTATAACGGCAGTAGCAATTTGCTCTGCAGTGATTTTTAAGGAGCCATTTTACTGGACGACATGGCTTGGGATCTTATTGGTAATTTTTGGCGTAATATTAATAACATTTCGGGTGGCGAGATAAGCTCATAAAAGATATCCCAATGCGACTAAACATTTATTCAAAAACCCGTGCAACTTGGCAAGTTCCCATTTTTGATACTAAGTTATGGCTAGGTCGAACGCGCAGATGGTGCATTGTGATTCCAGTTATTAATGAGGGTGAAAGAATTAAGAAATTGCTTGCTAGAATGGCAGTTTTAAATATTCGTAACATTGCAGACATTATTATTGTAGATGCAGGTAGTTCTGATGGTTCATTAGAATTAAAATATCTAAAACGACAAGGCGTTAAAGGATTATTGGTTAAAAAAGATTCGGGTAAATTAAGCGCGCAACTTAGATGTGCTTATGCATTTATTCTAGATCATGGCTACGATGGGGTTATTACTATCGATGGAAATAACAAGGATAATCCTGCGGCTATTCCAAATTTTATTGAGGCGCTTGAACAGGGCAACGACTTTATACAAGCATCACGTTTCATTAGAGGAGGTATCGCTAAAAACACTCCTAGGATCAGAGATTTTGCTATTCGATTTATTCACGCACCATTGTTGAGTTTATTTTCCGGATTTAAATGGACCGATACAACGCAGGGATTTCGAGCTTACAGCAAGAGAATTCTTATTGACCAAAAAGTCGCACCATTTAGAGATATATTTAATTCATATGAATTATTAGCTTATATGTCATATAAAGTTCCAAGACTTGACTATCGTTGTTTAGAATTGCCTACAACTCGAGAATACCCTAAAGGTAAGATTCCCACAAAGATCAGTGGTTTAAGGGGAAACTTAAATCTTATTTATATTCTAATAAAAACATGTACGGGTAAATACAACCCTTGATGCTTAATGTAATAAATATAAAAAAATGTAGCTCGCTCTAATGTTTATATTTAACTCTAATAGTTTGAATGGTCTTGTTTTTGCCACCGACAATCTAAACAACATAATTGCTTTAGAGAATATCTAATGATTATTGATATTGCCTTTCTTAATAGCAGGAAATTTTTGGTTTTATTGTTTTTTGGTCTTTTTTTTATAGGTCTTGGATATATTTCGTTGTTGCCAGTATTTGAAGGTTTTGATGAGACCGCTAACTATTCCAGAATTCGTGAGATTGAGAATTCAGCCTCATCAATGTTTGAAAAAGAAAGTTATATTGATCAACTGATTATTGATTACGCTGGCCCAATGCCTTATTCGTCTGGCTCCTCACCATATAGTCATGAAAATACCTATGATAATTTTTTCAATCAAGAAAATCTTGTTGATAGCTATAAGGAAAAATATGTTAATCAGCCATTAGACAGTCAATTTCACCCTTCAAGAGAAATAAATTGGCAAATACAACATCCGCCACTTTATTATTTTCTTGTCTCTAGACTAGGCACTGTTTCTGAGAAATTACCTCTCGCATCACAATTTTTTGCACTTCGAATGACATCATATTTATTTGTGTTAATTGGTATTTTTTTTGGGGCTATGGCTGCATCAAATATAGCTAATCATGATAGTGAAAAAACTGCAAACATAAGGCTCGGTTTTTTGGTTTACCCACTTATATTTCCTATGTTTTTTTTAGAATTTGCTCGCATTGGTAACGATTCATTATGTATGTTGCTAGTTGGTATTACCGCTTATTTAATGTCTTTGTGGCACAAAGACAGAGGCTCATCAGTAATATCGATTGCTATAGGATTTACCTTGGCATCGGGGCTTATTACCAAAGCTTTTTTTATGCCAATTACTGCAGCTGTTGGTATTGTTTTAATACTTAATTTAGCACGAACGAGTGCTCGTAAAATGAAGCTAAAATTACTTAAGAGTTCGTTTCTAATTTTTTTACCATTATGTTTTATTGCTGGCAGCTACTACTTTTTCAAATACATTATAGCTAGTGATTCTGGTTTAGGTTTTGAAGCATTTCAGTTAGCCCAGCAGGGCGGGCTTCTTAATGGCCTTAAAGAGCATTTTAATTTTGTTGCTTTTGTTAGAGGTTTAATCGTTCCTTTTGTGACTTTCTTTTGGGCCGGCACTTGGTCGTTAGTGCGAATGCCCTTACCTAGCTATGTGCCCTTATTTGTAGCTGCAGCTTGGTTGATTAAGACTTATATTTTCTTACCAAAAGAATATAAAGTCGATAGGTTAACAACTTTGTTAATACCATTATTTTTCTTAATGTACTTTGGACTGGCTTGGCATGTAATGATTATGATGGGATTAAATGGCGTAGCAACAAGTCCAGGTTGGTACTTCCACATTTTAATGCCACTGATAGCACCGCTAATCGGTATAGCTTATTCTTCGATTATTAAGGATGCTTTCAAAGCAAATTTTTTTATTTATCTTTTAGCGTATTCATTTTTATTTCAGCTAAGTGCGATACTTTTTCATACAGCACTATTTGGTGCTGGCGCAATTAAAGGTGATGATAAGTCATTTATTTTTAATCAAAATATTTTGACGGCAGATGGTATTTCTAGGATTTATCATAATTTAACTATCGTAAGCTTTCCAAATTTATCATTCATATCATTCTTACTTGGATTTTTTGTAATGGCTTACTTAATAAGAAAAATTCAATTCGGCCAAAAGAAAGGCTCGCTTTTTAATGATGAATAATTCAGATAATCAAAAAAGAAGATTTGTAATTTTTTGTTTATTATTAATTAAGTCATTAATAATCTGGGCCATTCAAATAATTAGCTTTATTCTGGGCAGGAAGAGATTTCTTGCTATGTCACCATCTTTTATTGACTCCCAGTTTTTTTTAGACAGACTTAAGAAAAAAATAATAAAAGTTAAGATTCGTAATTGGATTGATTGGCAAACATGTAGACAAATATTTTATCAAGAGGACTATAGATTGTCACATTTAAAGCGCTATCAAAGGATACTTGATTGCTATGAAGGCATAATCAGATCGAAGAAAATACCGCTTATTATAGATTGTGGTGCGAATATTGGTCTGGCCTCTTATTATTTCTCTCTTACATATGAGGCTTCTCAAATATTAGCCATAGAACCAAATAAAGACAATCTTCTGCAAGCTAAAATTAATTGCTCTTCATCAGTTCGTCTATTTCAAAATGCTGTTGGTAGCGAGCCTGGTAGGGTTGATATTATTGATCCTAATTTAGGTAATAGCGGGTATAGAGTTCAATCATGCGAAAGTGGAGAGATCGAAATGATCTCAATTAATCAGATGCTAAAAGATTTCCCATCTAATAACTATAGCCCGTTTATTATAAAAATTGACATTGAGGGTTTCGAGTCTGATCTTTTTTCTAAAAACGTAGAGTGGTTGGCTAAATTTCCAATTATCATAATTGAGCTTCACGATTGGATGTTGCCGGGCACTGCGAATTCTAATAGTTTTCTAAGAAAAATTTCTATGCTTGATAATGACTTTATTATTAAAGGTGAGAATGTGATTAGTATCTCCAATAAATTGGTTGATGTAGCTAAGAAATGATTATCTAAGTTTATTTATTAGATAATAAACTCCCCTTAAAATATCTCCATTGAGAAGTCTACCAATTGCTACTGTGAGACATCCATAAATTATTGCAAGCGGCCTAGGTAACGAAGCTGTCGGAAGCAACCAAAGCCATAAGTAAATGGATTTTATATAGCGATTCTTTAAAATGATAATGTTCTCAGTTTGATCGACTTTTCTTACTCTCTGTCTTAGTAGGTAAAATGGAAGGTAGTTAATCATCATCTTTCTATCAAATTTCGATATAGTGTCTTCCGAAACCCCTTTTTCTTTTAGGGCGTCTAAAAAATTGCCAAGATTCTTTACGAATACCTTGATGAAGTTATATCCGCCGGAGTTATTTCTTTTTGCCGCTATTTGGTAACGAGTGGAGTATAAATTTATTTTTGCTTTCATTGCGGAGGCAAATATTAGGGGCACGTGAACTAACCAGCTGCCGCAGTTTTCTTTGGCATCAAACTTGCCCAATATCTCTTTATTGAAGACACAAGCAGATGTAAAAGTAACTAATGGCCCAATGCTTATGAGGAAGTCGCTGAAGTTGGTAAATTCTATTTCTTTTCCTTGTCGCCCTGGGAATTCAGCATTATGATCTTTTTCGTAGCCATATGCTTTCATGCAAACCACACCGTAATCCTTTTGCTTTAATGTATTAACCAGCCATTTTATAGCGCCATCAATAAATAAATCATCATCTCCTAGGATAACTATGTACTTACCTTTCGCCTCATTAATGCATTTAGCGACATTCCCATCTAAACCTAAATTTTTCTGATTTTTAATGTGATTAATTTTCATACCTTTAATACTTGCTTTTCTAACCACATCGTCAGTATTGTCAGTACTGCAATCGTCATAAATAAGAACCTCGATGATCCTATCATTAATTAAGCGCTCATCTTTTTTTAACTGTTGAAGCGATAAAGCAAGGAAGTTTGCTCTGTTATAGGTCGGAATTGCTATTGTTAGAAGAGGTTTATTCATGATGAGTAAGCCTCAATTTTTTATTATCTTGTCGCCAAGAGTTTATTGATAAAGGCACTGTAAAGATTATCTGTATTGCCAATATAGATAAGATAACTTCATTTGTGGAGTATTTGTAGGCAGAAAAAAAGGCTAGTGGTAATGTCATAAATAAACTCGATATTGTTATCCCAACAAATGGCTCTTTTTTAAATGAGCGAAGTTGGCATGTAATGGCCCATATTAATTGGTTTAAGAAAACAATCACATATATACCTAATATCCCATTCAATGGAAGAAACCTGGCTTTAAAATCATTAGGTAACAATATTAAATAGACACCAGTTAATAAAGTTATGCCGGCTAAATAGAACGCAATTGATTTTAAAAAATTGTTTAAAAATAAAGTATCAAAAACTTTCCAGTTTTTTAGAGCGGCTGCTTTTCCCAATGCAGGTATTTGGTGGCTAACCCATGACTGTGCAAGCACACCAATCATATTAATGATTGTTAAAGTCAGGCCTAGCTGCCCTGCTATGATTGCACCTTGAAAATAAAATAATATTGGGACATATATTTGGCTTGATAAGAACCATGTTGTTGAGGTTATACCCAATTTCCATTGCATTGGCCAAACTTCAGTTCTCCAATTAAATATTTCATCTCTTTTTTTAAAAGAGCTCTTTACCAAATCTTTCTGTGAATTAATTAGCCAATAAAATGTAACTATTGCCGAAGTGATTGACATAGATGCCACTGCTAAAAGATTAAAACCTAGAATTAGTAGTATCCAGCTAAAAATAGACCCTATTAAATTATTTATAAGTCTTAATGAGAATATTTCTTTTGTTCTTCCACTTCCCTCTAAAATCGAAGTAAAGGGGAGCGTCATAAAATTCAGAGATGTTGCAAAAGCTAAAAAAACCCATGCAGGTAACCAGTAATAGTTATCAGGAGAAATTGAATTACTACCGCTTCGAAAAAGTAAAATTCCTAATGGAAGAATTACTATGAAAAATAGCAATGATATTTTTAAATAAATACTCGCAGATTGCCGGATAAAACAAATAATATTCTTTGAATTTTTTCCATCTGGTAAGCCATTAGAATCCCATTGAACTTTTGCAAATAAATGAGATGATATTTGTATGAGAGTGGTTGAAAGTCCGAAGTCAAATAATGTGTACAGAGCCGCGAAACTTGAGAATGTATAGTACCAACCTTGATCGGTAGGGGATAGAAATTTTGTTATTAGAATTAAACTGACTAGACCCGAAAGAGCTTGCCACGATCTCTGTGAAAGAAGTATTAGTAAACTTTTGCGGTCTGACATGAGTTTAATTTGGTTCCGTATAGTACTTCTTTAAAGTTTTACTGAGGTAGTCATTTTTGAAATTCAATAAAATTTTTTCTGCCGTTTGAGTTGATAAAGTTAGATCACATTTGAATGTATTTCCTAGATCCTTTTCTTTATATAGAGCCTTTTTACCGGTAATGTCTTCGAGGCAATGAACAATACTTTTTATTGATTGGTCGATCCCGGTTCCAATATTTATTACTTTATTGTGAGAACTACCTTCTTCTATAATTTTGTGGCAAATTTTAAATGTGTCCTCAATATCAATAATATCTCTTTTTGCATTCACCCATAAATCAAAACTTTCTTCCGAAGAGACTTTTCTGTGTAAAAAATTAACCAGCGTATTTGGATTTCTTGATTTACCAATAATTTGGGGCAATCGAAAAATTATAAATTTATTAAACTCTTTAACGAGCGCTTCCATATTTTTTTTATGTTTTACGTAATGATTCTTTTCCTGACTTGGATCCAAAAGGGCCGTCGTGCTGAAATATACCAATAAGTAGTCTTCATTTAAATTTTTTAATTCATTAGCTTGTTGTAATAATTCTTTTTCTCTTTCAAATGCAACTTCAGAGCGCTCATTTGAATTGGATACACCAGAAGCAAAAATTAGAACTCTTTTTTCATTCTTATAAAATTTAAATCCATTTGCAATTAAGCCTTTACCAATAATCATTTTTTATGCCATTTTTATGAAAACATCGATTTATTTTTATAGTAGTTATTGTTAATATTGTCCCATGATTCAGCATAAATCTAGCAGTAGTGATTTGATCAATAATTTTGACTTGTTTAGATTTGTATTTGCATTAATTGTTTTTTTTGTGCATTCAAGTGCACTATCTTTATCGCCTGACCTTCAATTCACCCAGCACTTATCATCAAGCATGGCAGTAAAATCTTTTTTTATAGTTAGTGGATTTCTTATTTTTATGAGCTATGAAAGATCATCTAATTTAACCCAATATTTTTCAAAGCGTATTCGAAGAATTTATCCGGGTTATTTATTTGTTATTCTCTCATGTGCATTTTTAGGTGTTTTTTTTAGTTCATTAGATTTTAGAGATTATTTTACTGGTGATTGGTTAAAGTATGTCTTCTTTAATACTTTTTTTCTTAATTTTCTTAAGCCAGATTTGCCTGGTTTATTTCAAGACAATATTTTATCTGCAGTCAACGGAGCGCTTTGGACTCTTAAAATAGAAGTCATGTTTTATATTTCGGTACCTTTAATTGCCATTGGGGTAAAAAAATATAGTGTACCCCTTGTTTTCATAGCAATATATTTCTTATCTTTTTTATACCAATTTTTGGTTTATTCATATGGCGGGTCTTTAGCTGCGGAACTCGCAAGACAGCTTCCGGGGCAATTTGTTTATTTTATTTCTGGAGCAGCTGGTTATTACTACAAGGATTTATTTAAAAAATATTACTTATTTTTAATCACTATTGCGTGTTTATTTTTTTTAATTCCTTCTTTAAGCGATATGAGTTTTTTTGAGCCGATTGCATTGGCGATAGTCATCCTATACTTTTCTTTAATATTTCCTTATTTAGGTAATTTTACAAAATATGGAGATTTTTCATATGGGATATATATTCTGCATTTTCCAATATTGCAGGTCTTGATCCAATCGGGTTTATTTAACTCAAATCCTTACTTAGCCTTTTGTTTAGGCTTAATTCTTGTATTAGTTGGAGCTTTTTTACTCTGGCATCTTGTTGAGAAACATTTCTTACAGAAATCTTCTCACTACCTAGCAAAGATGAAATAGATAATAGGTTTGCTAATACCTTTTAGCGAACATCAAGAAGTTGAGTCGATTTTTTCTAAGCGTTTTTTCTTTTGCTTTGTCATGAATTGTGTTTTACCACCAATATGATCGATGCCACGTTCTTTGGCTAAGATCACTTGTTTTTGCCGTTCTGTGAGCGCTTGTAATTTCTCTGGGGTATGGTGGTTATAGCAATGGGGGCATGAGATCCCCGGGTTGTATTGGTCGCTCTTCAAATTCTCTTGAGATAGGGGATAACGGCATGCGAAGCATTGATCATAATCACCGACTTCCAACCCATGTTTGATTGCAACCCTTTGATCAAAGACAAAGCATTCACCTTGCCATAGACTTTTCTCTGGCTCAACTTCTTCTAGGTATTTAAGGATACCGCCTTCTAGATGATAAACCTCGTCAAAGCCCTCACTCATCATGTAGGATGAGGCTTTTTCACAACGAATACCGCCTGTACAAAACATGGCGACTTTTTTATGCTTCTTAGGGTCAAAATGCGTTTTCACGTATTCAGGAAATTCGCGGAAGGTATTGGTTTTAGGATTGACTGCATTTTTAAAAGTCCCGATCGCATATTCATAGTCGTTACGTGTATCGATCAAGACCACTTCAGGGTCAGTTATGATGGCATTCCAATCTTGAGGTTTGACATATTTACCTACCATTTTGGTGGGCGACACACCCGGCACACCCAAAGTCACAATCTCTTTTTTGAGTTTTACTTTCATGCGGTAGAAGGGGTGTTTATCCGACCAAGATTCTTTGTGACCAAGACCTTTAAAGTTGCCTTCAAAGAGTGGATCTGTTTTTAAGTAACTGAGTAGCTCTAGAATGGATTTTTCAGAGCCTGCGACCGTGCCATTAATCCCTTCATCCGCTAAAAGAAGAGTGCCTTTAATCTCACGTGACATACAAAATTGAAGTAACGGTTCGCGTAAGGTTTTAAAGTGAGGCAGACTCACAAAATGGTACATCGCGGTGGTTAAATAGGTGTGCTGCATTAAGCTTTGTTCTTTATTAA
>Ga0164297_10002989_pt1 | contig 16154 bp, 12 predicted proteins | sample GEODES058metaG_FD_113539 | JGI IMG/M metagenome (GOLD analysis project Ga0164297, IMG submission 113539) | Dystrophic lake water microbial communities from Trout Bog Lake, Wisconsin, USA - GEODES058 metaG | ecosystem: Environmental > Aquatic > Freshwater > Lake | place: USA: Trout Bog Lake...
CAGTTTTAATGGTGAAGACTCCAGCTTTGATCATGAAGACTCTAGCTTTGACGATGAAGAACGAGTTTTTAACCAATTGATACGAATATTTAAAAATCAAGTAAAAAAAGGTAAACTTTCGCACCGAAAAACAATGATTTTTGGCAGTGAAAGGATTTATAAATAGCAGTTAGGCAGGGTGTTGATGCCTCATTCATAATACCTTTTCGTTGGCTTAAATGCCACACCTAATTAAACACAGGTGACTACAAGTATAAAACCAGTAAATTTGCTTTCTAAATACAATAAGATGGGACAACTAATAAGTATCGAAGATATAAAAGCACTCTATCCTAATGAGTGGGTTTTACTTGGAAATCCAATTATGGACGACAGTAAAATTGATGTTCTTTCGGGTATCCCTTTATTTCATAGCAAGGACAAAAAGGAGGTTTGCTATATTGGTCGTGACAAAACTTCAAACTTTGACAAGATAACCCTTATTTATACAGGCACTTTCAAACCGACAAGAAAAATCACAGGCATTTTTAATCGCATTACAAAATGACCTATAAATTTAAACGAGAACCTGAGAGTGGACTCATACTTGTGAATATTGAGATTGACAATAAGTATGAATTGAAAATGGTTTTGGATACAGGTGCTACAAACACAACTATAGACAGCAATGCTTTGTATTTGCTTGGACACGACCTTAAAGACAGTATTGGAACTGTTGAAATAGAAACTGCAAACGGCATTATCGAAACCGAAGTTTTTGAGATTGATACTTTTTCATCTCTAGGTTTGACCAAAGAAAAGTTTCAGATTCAAGTTTATGACTTTTTAGCGCACGGTATCTTCTCAGACTATAACGGGCTTCTAGGACTGGACTTTTTAGAAGGAACAAGGTTTTGTGTTGACACGACAGAAAACACAATTACACTTTCCTGACAATAAACATTAGCTAATTCTATTATCGCACCCTATACAAATAGTTTTATCAGCAGCCAAACAAAGGGCGTTGCCACCAATAAGGAATCGAACCTATCCAAGAAACCCCCATGTCCCGGCATTAGCTGGCCACTGTCTTTCACGCCTGCCATACGTTTTAGTTTGCTTTCCAACAAATCGCCCAACGTGCCTACGATAGCTGCAGTTGCAGAAACAATCAACAACAATTTTACATTAGGAATATGGAAAAGATACTTGCAACCCAACGTAACCACCACTATCGCCAATAAAGCACCGCCAATTGTGCCTTCCCAAGTCTTTTTGGGGGAGATGGAAGAAAGGGGCGTTTTGCCAATAAAAGAACCTACGATATATGCCATCGTATCATTGATCCAGATAGAGGCAATCAAAATAATGGGCAACAGCCATCCACGTGTATCAAAAGTATCAATGACCAATGTGGAAGAGTCCCACAAACGAAGCATCAATCCCCAACTTAAAGAGATATAAACTAGCCCTAGCAACGAGTAGCCGACTACTTTAATATCCAATTCTTTCTTTATCACCACCTCGTTCAAACAAAAAATAATAGTCAACACCATCATTGCATACCAACCGATTCCATAAAGGGTAATCCGCCCAATGTGGTAAGTATTGTTGGTGCAAATCAGCATAAAACACCAACCCAATAGCATGATACCATTTCGATGAAAAGGGGTAGTCTTTTTGTATTCTGGGTATATCAACGCAATCAGCTTTTGATATTCTATCCAACAACCAAAATGAATAAGGGAAAACAGTGCAAAGAAACTCCACTGATTATACAACAACCCTGCAAGCATCACAACAACAAATACTATAGCTGTTAGCGCGCGGGTTTTAAATACTTGAAAATTGAAAGCCATTTTTTTAATTGATAAGTGAGAATTGGTAATTGATAATTCAAAGAAATAAGTGCTTATGTCAATTGTAAGCTATCAATTATCAATTAAATAATCTTCGCTCTTCTGTTTGAATCTAATTAATAAGAATATTAAGAATCCAGTAGCAGCGAGGCACAACCAAAAAGGGAAATGATCTTCGAGGGAGTCTTTTGTGAGTTTGCCTTGCAGGGAATAAACATACAAACCTGTTACCGCAACTGCATTGTTTAGAAAGTGGGCAAGTATATTCAGCCATATACTTTTGCCATAATAAAACAACAATCCCAGCACTATTCCAAGCATTGCCCTCGTTAAAAATCCATAATAACTCATGTGGATGGCACTGAAAATAATGGCCGTAACAATGATTGCCACCCAAGGATTGCGGAACCAACTGATAAGGAACTGTTGCATCATCCCCCTGAAAAAAGTTTCCTCAACAAAAGCTGGTAGCAGTGCGATGATGAATAGGGTGATAAGGTATTCTTTAAAATTCTTCATCTGTGCTATTGCCAATACTTGGTCGCTGTATTCATCTTCTTTTGCCTTGAAATAATCATGTAAGTGTTTGGATATGGGTATCTTTTCATTCAAATCCCCCAACATACTCCCAACAAACAACGCCATAAAAGCAATGAGTACCACCAACCCCAATTGTTCCCAAGAGATTTTTAGATTGAAGCCTAAATAAGTCAAAGGTTTCTTGTGAACAACCCAACCAAATAGTACGGCAGGTACAAAAAACATTAATATTGTGGATAGTATTTGAATCACTTTTACTGCATCCCCATTAGCAGGATTCAATATTTCTTTATCCATGTTAAATAAACTCACCTGGGGCATCATTAATTTCACTAAGGCAATTGTTGCCACCCCGGCTGCCATGAATCCCACTCCGATAAATACCAAAAGAAATGCAAACTGCGACCAATGACTTACCTCCTTTTCCTTGTATGGTGCAGGTGAAAATGGTGTAGATTCAACAATGTTATCTTGTTCTATTTCAGGTAAAAAATCTTCTTGTTCTTCCATAAATAAATTAGCTTGTAATTTCGCCGTTTCGAACAAAGATAAAGGGAGATGGTAGATAGTAGATATTAAGCACCAATTGTTACTACTTAATATCTACTATCTACTATCTAATATCTAATATCTAATATCTCATAACTAGAAAGATGGTTTTAATAGACAAAATAGAATTACCCGATTTCCCATTGTTGTTGGCACCGATGGAAGATGTGAGCGACCCGCCATTCAGGGCCGTCTGCAAGGACAATGGTGCAGACTTGATGTACACGGAATTTATCAGTAGTGAGGGGTTGATAAGGGATGCCATAAAAAGCAGACAGAAGCTGGACATATTCGATTATGAACGCCCCATTGGCATTCAAATATTTGGTGGCGATGAAGATAGTCTTGCCCTTGCTGCAAAGATTGTAGATGTTACCAATCCTGATTTGCTGGACATTAATTATGGTTGCCCTGTAAAGAAAGTGGCTTGTAAAGGCGCAGGTGCAGGCGTGTTGAAAGACATAGATTTGATGGTAAGATTAACGACTGCCGTTGTAAAATCTACAAGCCTTCCCGTTACCGTTAAGACCCGTTTGGGTTGGGATGAGGACACCAAAAACATTGAGGAAGTGGCTGAACGCTTACAAGATTGTGGTATAAAAGCACTCGCCATACATGGTCGTACCCGCAGCCAAATGTATAAGGGTGATGCAGACTGGACGCTGATTGCCAAGGTGAAAAACAATCCTCGCATACACATACCCATCTTTGGCAATGGCGATATTGATAGTCCACAAAAGGCTTTGGAATATAAAAACAGGTACGGTGTAGATGGCATCATGATTGGTCGTGCCGCCATTGGTTACCCTTGGATTTTTAGGGAGATAAAACATTATGTAGAAACGGGTGAATTGTTGCCAAGCCCGTCTTTAGAAGAACGTATTGAAGTGAGCAAAAAACACCTGCGCAAATCGGTGGAATGGAAAGGGAATGTAGTTGGCATCAACGAAATGAGAAGGCACTACGCCAATTACCTGAGGGGTTTGCCCAACATAAAAGAATTTAGGAACCGTCTAGTAACACTAAAAGAAAGGGAAGAAGTGGAAGCTGTTTTGAATGAAGTAAAAGCCTATTACGAAGGATATGAAATACAAAGAAGCCCCATAGAACTGATTAATTACCACGAAAAATGTCCTGTATAATAATCTAGAACCCTTTTAGAAATGGTTTTAATGAATAAAAACGAGTTTTTTAAAGAAGAAAAAAATATTTTTCATCACTAAAAAATGTTTGCGGACAATAAAAAAAGTATTTTTTGTCGTTAAAAAACTATTTTTCTTGAATAAAAAACACTAGAAACTTGTTTGAAATAACTTTTACATAAAGGCTAGTTACTGAAACCACCCTATTTAAAGTTACATTTAGCCTAGGAAATATCTACTTACTCCTCCCTTACTGTGATAACTAATAGGTACGCGAAAGAATCTTACTAACAAAAAATAATCATTGATTAAACAATCCTAAACTGTTTTAGTCATTTCTTTGCAAATATTTTTATTTAATGAGAAAAGATTATCGTAAGTCGCTTTTGTGTTCCCTTGGTTTGGTAATTGCTTTGGGGTCTATTGGTTATGGTCAGGAAAAAGTAGATAGTACCAATGGCTATAGTGCCAGATATGAATCCCTGTTGAATTATACTGCCCCTGAATGGTATGAAGATGCAAAGCTTGGTTTTTGGGTGCATTGGGGCGTATATTCTGTACCTGCTTTTAGTGGCGACCATGCCGCAGAGTGGTATGGAAGATGGATGTACTGCAAGGAAGGACAGAGTGAAAACAACAGGGGATTGGCTACGCATAACCACCATATAGCAACTTATGGTGACCCTTCTGTTTTTGGCTACAAAGACTTTATCCCGATGTTTAAGGCAGAGAACTTTAATGCGAATGAATGGGCAAGTTACTTTGTAAAAGGCGGCGCCAAGTTCTTTTGTATGATGGGTGCACACCACGACAACTTTGCTATGTGGGCAACAAAACTATCAAGGTTTAATGCCGCACAAATGGGCCCTAAGAAAGACTTAGTGGGAGCAATTGAGAAAGCGGTACGGGCTAAAGGATTAAAGTTTGGCGTATCAAATCATTCTGGTTGGAACTCGGGTTTCTTTCAATGGAATATTATCAATGGCTATGATGCAAAAGATACTACCTATCAAGATTTGTATGGTAACCCAATTATTAAAGACAATAAAGCATTACCGAGTGAACGTGATTTGAACCGTTGGTTAGCAAGAACCGAAGAGCTTTGCGATATGTACAAACCCGACCTGTATTATTTTGATTGGGATATTAATGGAGGTGCATTCGAGAGTCGCCGCAAGGAGTTTGCCGCTCATTATTACAATAAAGGAGTAGAATGGGGGGATGGTAAGTTAGGTGCACCTGGTGTTGTTTTGAATTATAAAAACAAGGCATTCCCTTATGGTGCTGCCGTATTAGACCATGAAAGAGGTCGGGAGAATACAATTCCACCAATTGTTTGGCAAACAGATGACTGTGTTTATGATGGCAGCAATTGGAGTTATGTTGAGAAAACCCCTATCAAATCGCCTAATACTATTATTGATGAATTAGTAGATATTGTAAGCAAAAGAGGTGTATTGATGCTATCATTTGGTCCGAAGGCTGATGGTACATTTCCTGAAAATCAAAAGCAACTCATGTTTGCAATGGGCGATTGGTTGAAGATAAATGGAGAAGCCATCTACAGCACAAGACCGTGGACTATCTTTGGAGAAGGGCCTTCGGTAGAAAATAAAGGTAAAAGACAACCTTATACTGCTGCGGACATCCGTTTTACTCGCAATAAGGCTAAGACTATCTTATATGCCACTTTATTGGATTGGACTGATGGAGATATAACCATTAAAAGTTTGGATTCTGCTACGGTAAATAAGGACGACATCAAGAAGATTACTTTGATTGGTTCAAAAGAAAAAATTTCTTGGACAATCAATGCAGATGGATTGACTATTCAGAAGTTGAAGAAGCCTATGTATGATTACGCCTTCCCGATAAAGATTGAATTTAAGAAAGCTATTCCTGAGAAAAAACAATAGAAAGTAAGATGAAAAAAGCGATAAAGCAGTTTCTATTATTTGCAATAAGTGTATCTATATTAACAGGGACTGCTGCTAATGCACAAATAAAAGTTGATAGCACTAATGGATATAGTCCTCATTATAAATCCCTGCTAAATTATGCCGCACCTGAATGGTATGAAGATGCCAAAATTGGTTATTGGGCAATATGGGGTGTTTATTCTGTTCCAGCTTTTAGTGGCGATCATGCAGCAGAATGGTATGGGCGATGGATGTATAGCAAGGAAGGACAAAGTGATAAGAACAGGGGATTGGCAACACATAATCATCATGTTGCAACTTACGGTGATCCATCGGTTTTTGGCTACAAAGATTTTATCCCGATGTTTAAGGGGGAAAATTTTAATGCCGACGAATGGGCTGGTTATTTTAAGAGAGGTGGTGCTAAATACTGTTGTTTAATAGGTGCTTTTCATGACAATTTTGCAATGTATGCAACTAAGCTTTCAAGGTTCAATGCCGTGCAAATGGGACCGAAAAGGGATGTTGTGGGAGAATTAGAAAAGGCCTCACGGGCAATAGGACTCAAGTTTGGAGTATCTAACCATTCAGGCTGGAACTCGGGTTTTTATGAATGGAACTTTATCAATGGCTATGATGCAAAAGATACTACCTATCAGGAATTATATGGCAAACCTACTATAAAAGATAATAAGGTATTTGCGAGTGAATGGGACTTAAATCATTGGTTGGCAAGAACCGAGGAACTCTGCGATCTATACAAACCCGACCTTTATTATTTTGATTGGGATATAAATGGTGCGCCCTTCGAGAGTCGCCGTCAGGAGTTTGCGGCACATTATTATAATAAAGCAATTGAATGGGGTGATGGCAAGTTCGGAAATCCAGGAGTGGTCATGAATTATAAAAACAAGGCGTTCCCTTTAGGGGCAGGAGTATTGGATCATGAAAGAGGGAGGGAAAATAGTATTCCACCAATCGTTTGGCAAACAGATGACTGCATTTACGATGGAAACAATTGGAGTTATGTGGAGAAAACGCCTATCAAATCGCCGAATACTATCATAGATGAGTTAGTGGATATTGTGAGTAAAAGAGGGGTATTGATGCTTGCCTTTGCCCCAAAAGCAGATGGTACATTTCCTGAAAATCAAAAGCAACTCATGTTTTCTATTGGAGATTGGTTGAAGATAAATGGGGAAGCCATTTATAGTACAAGGCCTTGGACTGACTTTGGAGAGGGACCTTCATTGGTGAGTAAAGACAGAAAACAGCCTTATACTGCTGCTGATATTCGTTTTACTCGGAATAAGGCAAAGACAACATTATATGCGACATTATTAGATTGGACTGATGTAGATATAACCATTAAAAGTTTGGATTCTGCGACAGTAAATAAGAATGACATCAAAAAGATTTCGTTGATTGGATCAAAAGAAAAACTTTCTTGGACAATCAATGCAGATGGATTGACTATTCAAAAACTAAAGAAACCTGCGTATGATTACGCCTTCCCGATAAAGATTGAATTTAAGAATCAGATTCCTGACAAGAAAGTCAATCATGCTGTTGCTGACTTTCAATTCATAAACTTAGGTGATTCAACAAAAGCAGGTTCAGTAAAGACTGATAAGGACGAAATAGAGATTACTGCAAGTGGAAAAGATATTTGGGGCAAACACGATGAAGGTTCTTTTGCATATAAAAAGCTACAAGGGAACTTCGATTTCAGTGTACAGGCAGAGAGTCTTTCTGCGGCTAATTTATATACTAAGGCGGGCATCATGGCTCGTGCAGATTTGAGCGATAGCAGTCAGCATGTTTTCTTTCAGTTGTTTACGGATAATAAACCCCGCCATAACAACAAATGTGGTAGCGAATTTCAATATCGGGAAGTAAAGGGAGGTGGCATGAAAGCGATATATCCCGATTCATTGACGGCAGGCAATAAGTTTGATGTTGACTATCCAAATACTTGGATTCGTATGAAACGCAGTGGAGATATTTTTACAACTCTTATTAGTAAAGACAATAAAACTTGGAATGAATACACCTCATTTACCCTGAAACTACCGAATGAATTGTATGTGGGAATGGTCATCACATCGCATGATGCAGGAAAGTTTGCAACGGCAAAGTTTAAGGTTAATTAATGGATTGCTCGGTAGTAAAATATACTCGTTTGTATTATCCTTAGGCATCTTCATGCCCATGATAAAGATATTGTTTATCTCATGCAAAGCTTACCAGAGTCCGATAACAAAAGAAAGTCCATTATAAACCTTTCCACAGAAACAAAGTCATTAAGCCCTAACAATTACCTAAAAATGAAAAATAATTATACATCAGCAATCAATAGACTGTTGGTAGTCGCTTTGCTTTATTGCATCAATGTAAATACCATCATTGCTCAAATAACCCATTCTGTTGGACATTCAAAAGAGCTGGTAAGCAATAAAAGCGACATAGCATTTGAATCGTATCCGCTCACAAAAAAGCTTTTCTTTCCGCGCCCCCACAGAATGGGTATAGTGGGAAAGGATATGAATGCTAATGGGGCTTGGGGCAAGTTGAACTCGGATTATGATAGTGCGAAAACGGGATTGTGGTATATAGAACAGCAACGATATGGGGCAGATGCAGTTGTTGCTGGAATCGTTAAAGATGATAGTGGTGCGATAGAAAGGGGGATGATTGCGTTGGAATGGGGCATGAAACAGCAACAGCCAGATGGCTCTTTTCATTGTCCTGATGATTTTCATAGTACCTCATTTTATATAGAAGGAGTGGCAAATTCCTGTTTGCTATTAAAACAAAGTAAATATTATGGGAAGTATGAAGTTAGAATTGATGCACTAAAGAATTGTATAGCGAAGGCTGCAAACTGGATGTTGCGACCCGATGTATTGGAAAGGGGTACGAAACGTAATACCCCTTACACCCACAGAAGGTATTTGGTAGCAGCAGCAATTGGTCAGGCGGGTGTATTGTGTAAAAATGATTACTTTATAAAACAGTCCGACAGGTTTATAAAGGAAGGGATTGCTTTGCAAGACACTGCTGGGTTCAACCCCGAGAAAAAAGGTTATGACTGTAGTTATCATGCAGTAGGATTGTTATTGGCCCATAGATATATTGATATAGTGGCTGATGAATCGCAGAAAAAAGAGCTGTTAACTATGTATGCAAAGGGTATTAAATGGTTACTGACAAGGATAGATACGGCAGGCAATATTAACGGGGAAGGCAATACCAGAACCGGTTTCGGACAAGAGAAAAGCAGGGATGGCAAGCCTAAATCTCTTAATGCGGGTTGTATAAGTAATGCGCTTTTGTGGTGGGCACTTTACACTGGTGATAAACAATTGGAAGCATTGGCAGAGAAGGTTTTTGTTACTTCGAGAATAAAAGCAAAATAGAATTTGATTTTACCATCGCCGTTGTTAGTATTCCTCACCAACAACAATCAATACAAGATTATCTAATAAATTACTTCATCACAAATATATCAACTTGTTTGAGTCAAGAACACCAACGTCCCCTGTAAAAAATAGTTTAATCTTTTATTAGGTAGTCTGCTCGCATTAACTGAACCTTTGCAGGTGCTCATCAACTTATTGGTTGCCCCCGTCAAAAACCCTTCTGTGGCGACTGACACACCTAAGCACTTCCTTCATCAGATTTTTCAACTGGTTTTCTGTTTTATCTTTCCCTATAACTTACTTATAGCCCACTATAATTTACTTATAGCCCGCTATAATTCATTTATAGCCCGCTATAATTTACTTATAGCCCACTATAACTTACTTATAGCCCGCTATAATTCATTTATAGCCCGCTATAATTTACTTATAGCCCACTATAATCTATTTATAGCCCGCTATAATCTATTTATAGCCCGCTATAATTTACTTATAGCCCACTATAATCTATTTATAGCCCGCTATAATTTACTTATAGCCCACTATAATTTACTTATAGCCCACTATAAATCAGTTATATACTACCCCATAAATATCTTTTTACTCATAAACTTATTCTCTTTACACATTAAACTTCACAAGGATGTCAGTCTATTTTATTGATCAAAACACAGAGGAATTTAGCACTCAAATTTCTGTTTTTGCAAAACAACTGCCCAAATATTCCGACCTGTTAGGTTTTGACGACGACGAGAAGACAGAAGCTGTCAACGATGCAGCCTACATGGCGTGGGTGGTGAAAACGACTGCAAGCCGCAACAAAAACAAACTTGCATGGACAGCTTATGAGAATTTGACGAGGAATGGATCGGATGAAGTTTTGGTACTTACAGCACCTATAGAGACTGCAATAACGGCACCGCCAACTTTGGTTTTGCCAGGCATACAGAAACGCTATGCACAAAAAGCGGCAAAAGCAAAGGCTAACCCTAACTGCTCGGTTGATATTCAGAAGATTTTAGACATCTATAAAAATACAGCAACAGATACAAGCACTTCGCCGAATTTGAGGTTAAAAGAAGAAGCAGGGTATCCACTGATTAGCTTTTTTAAATATGATTTTGTAGCCATAAACCTCTATCGCGACATTGGAGATGGCTACGGAAGTAAACCTTATAAAACATTGACAACTAGCCCATTCTTGGATACCGACTTGCCAGCATTGGGTATAACTGCACGGTATAAGTATAAGGGAATATTTGTGGTAAAAGACGTAGAAACGGGAAGTTTTAGCCCAGAAGTGAGTATTAATGTAATTGGAAGATAGTTATGAAACATGATCTGGGATATAACGGAAAAGTCGGAAGTAAACTGTAATCGTAAGTTTAGATTTCTTATTTTAGATTTTTTGCTCCTACCGATTTATTCTTTATTGGCTGCGCAAATTATTCATACCATCAAACCATTCATACTACCACTAAATTAAACGAATTTTAAAGTTTAGAGTCATTGTTTGAACAATAAGGTTTTAATTTGCTTGGAGAATTTAAGAATTTAATTAATCCTAACTAGGAATAAAAAGATTGGTTTGCTGTTGTTACTTTCTTAATTCAAAAACTTTCATCTAAAATTTAATACAATGATTTTCAAAAGATGTGTCTGTTTGCTGTTGCTACTAAAACATTTTAGCTTATTTGCTCAATTAGTACCCTTTTCCTTGATTTCCGACAATATGGTTTTGCAGCGCAATGTACCTGTCTCGATATGGGGCACAGCCGTTGGTAGCAGCGAAGTAACTGTACAATTTGCGGGCATAACCAAAAAGACTACTGTTGTAGACGGCAAATGGATAGTGAAATTAGACGCAGAAAAAGAAAACAGTACCCCACAAGACTTAACTATCAAAACAGAAAAAGAGTCATTGGTGTACCATAATATAGTAGTTGGTGATGTTTGGATTGCTGGTGGACAAAGTAATATGTCGAGGAACTTAGGACTACATGCGCCACAAAAGCCACTGGATAATTGGGAAGCAGAAGCGGCGCAAGCGGACTATCCTTTGATTAGAGAGTTTTCTGTGCCGGTTAATAGCGATGTGCAGAAACCTGTAACAAGTATCAATTCGAAATGGGCAGTTTGTAATCCTAAAAGTGTATTGAAGTTTTCGGCTGTTGGTTACTATTTTGCAAAAAATTTGCACCAGCAGATAAATGTTCCAATAGGTATTATCAATTCATCTTGTGGCGGAACGGAAGCAGAAAAATGGATTAGTAAAGAAGCGTTGGAGGCAAATCCAGATTTTAAGAGTATTGTAGACGCCTATAATCAGTCGATAGCAAATTATCCAAAAGCAATGGCAACTTACAAAGCCAATAAGGATTCTTTGTTTAGCAAATGGTTGTCCGACTCTACGTTTGCTGCAATGAATAAAAAGCCAATACCCAAACAACCAAGTGCCCCTTGGCATCCGCTAACGCATGGTAACTGTGGGGGTTTATACAAGAATATGATTGAGCCGCTACTGCCCTACCCTATCAAGGGCGTAATTTGGTATCAGGGTGAGGCAAATGTGGGCAATCCTGTATTGTATAGTAAGTTATTTCCTGCGCTTATTGCAGATTGGAGAGCTAAATGGGGTGTGGGAGATTTTCCTTTTTTATGTGTTCAATTGGCACCCTACAAAGGCAATACACCAGAGATAAGAGAAGTGCAAATGCTGACCGTTGAGAAAGTAAAAAACACTGCGATGGTGGTTACACTTGATTGCGGCGACACTACCGATATTCATCCGCCTCATAAACAAATAGTAGGTGCAAGGTTGGCATTGGCAGCGAGGGCAATTGCTTACAACGAGAAAAAGCTAGAATATTCGGGGCCTATTTATAAATCGTACAGTATAAAGGATGGGAAAGTATTGATTGAGTTTACGCATGTAGGCAAAGGTTTAGAGGTAAAAGGTGATAGCCTGATTGGCTTTACTATCTCGGAAAACGGGAAAGACTTTGTAAAGGCAAAAGCAATTATTGAGAATAAAAAGGTAGTCGTATCAGCAGAAGGAATTGCAAATCCAGTAGCGGTGAGGTATGCGTTTGTAAACAGTGCTTACGGGAATTTATTTAATAAAGATGGTTTGCCAGCGTCGCCCTTTAGGACTGATGTGCCGAAGGAATGAGTTATGAGTATTTAGTAATTTTTCTTTTTTATCACTAATTGAAATACATGAATAAAATATTCTTTTTAATCTTAATTACCATACTTTCTTTTGGGAATCGTTCCCTTGCCCAACAAACCCTCTCTCCCATTCAATTTAATAAGGTTTCGTACATAAAAGATGGCAAGCCTTTCTATTTGATTTCTGGTGAGTTCCATTATTTCCGTGTGCCAAAAGCCGATTGGAAACATCGAATGGAATTACTAAAACAAGGCGGGGGAAACTGTATTGCCACTTATGTTCCTTGGCTGATTCACGAGCCAAAAGAGGGTACGTTTGATTTTGGCAGCGAAAGTTTTAGAGAAATGGAGAGTTTCTTGAAGTTGGCAAAAGAAGAGAACCTATATGTGATTGCCCGTCCTGGACCGTATCAATATTCTGAACTTGCTTATGATGGCTTGCCAGAATGGTTAAGCAAAAACTATCCACAGATAAGGGCAAAGACATTACAAGGGCAGGATTTAAGAGGGGGACTTTCTTATCAGCATCCTTTGTTCCTCAAAAAAGTAAAGACATGGTTTGACAAGGTTTGTCCTATGTTGGCAAAATATACCATCAGCAATGGTGGACCAATTGTTTTTGTTCAACTGGATAATGAATTGACAGGTGTTCACTTTTGGAATGGTGGAATAGATTATAATCCAGAAACAATGGGCTTTGGCAAGGTTAGGGGCAAATATCCTACCTTCTTGCAAAGCAAATACAATACAATTGCTGCTTTAAATAAGGCTTATGGAACGAATTATGAATCCTTTGAAAAAGTAATACCTATTGAAGCTAAAAGTTATGACAAGGCCGAAGATTTAAGGCATGTAAAGGACTATTATGACTTTTATTTTTCGATGGCAGCACAATATTTAGATACACTTGCTACAATGATTCGTGGTAATGGTATTGATGTCCCCTTAATTCATAATGCTGCTAACCCTGGAATGATTCCACAATTTAAAGAGGCTGTAAAGTTGATAAAGCCACCTTTTTTATTGGGTATGGATAGTTATTATAACCTAGACCAAAGCTGGGGACAAAACAATCCAACACCACAATTCGCCATTGGTACTTTTTGTGGTTTAGAAATGTTGCGAATGATGGGCTATCCATCTTCTATTTTCGAGTTGGCTTCTGGTAGTGCTTCTGATTGGCCTGCGATGAGTGCCACAGATGCAAAAGCTAGTTATATGACCAACATTGCTTTGGGTATGAAAGGACATAATTATTACATATTTACCGGCGGTCCGAATCCGTTGGGGTATGGTGCTACCACAGATAACTACGATTATGGCGGCCCGGTTAGTGCAAATAATGAAGTGCGCCCATTGTATTATGCACAGAAAGAAGTGGCAGATTTTATTGGTAAAGAGAAGTGGCTACTGAATGCAGAATTGGAACATGACTGTCGCATTTCTTTAGACTTTGAATATGGAAGAGCAAGTAATTATTGGAAAGGCAAAGGAAAATTCGCCGTTTCTAGTCCAGAAGCTTTTGAGTTTATGTCGAAAGGAGTGCTAACTACAGCGATGTTATCAAGTGTTTCCCCTGAATTGTGCGACCTTTCTAATCCCGATTTTCTTAAAGAATCTACGCCATTGATTGTAGTATCTTCAAGTGCTATGTCGGCAGATAAACAAAGGAATATTGTTTCTTTTCTTAAAAAGGGAGGTAAGGTATTATTGTTGCCAACCATTCCTGAGGTAGATGATGACTTAAATCCATGTACCATATTAAAAGACTTTTTAAGTAATATAAAATTGAGGACACCTGACTCTGGAGTGAAGCGTGCAACCTTTGGAACGATCAATAATGTTAGAAAGAAAAGCCTATTTGTGTTTGAAAAGATGCCCGACAATGCAGAAGTGATTGGTAAGGAAGAGGCTACCGGAAAACCTATTGCATGTAAAATAAAAACTGAGGGCAATGGAACGATTGTCATTGCAGGGATCAGTTGGATGGCTAGTCATTTTGAGCAAAATCAAATGCTTTTGTACCTATTATCTAAGTTGGATTATCAACAAAAAGTTGTTTGCGACAATCAAAATATATGGCATACACTTCGTTCCGATGGCAAAAATGAGTTATTGTTCTTAATCAACTTAAATACTTCTGTTCAAACTGCCAATATTGAATACACTAACTTGGAAGGTAAGTTGGTGAAACTAGGCAATGTAAGTGTGGATGCAATGTCGGTTAAAACAATAAAACAGAATAATGATTAAATGATTTGAATGATAAAAATGATTTAATCGATTATATAAACTTACTAACTTTCACTAAACACCACAAATTTCCACTTTAATAATTACAATTTTTATTACATGAAACATTCATTTGCATTTGCCATTCTAACCTTGTTTGTATTGACGAACAATCTCTTTAGTCAAACAAGTTCAGACTCTTTAAAAGCAGTCATTCTTACACCCTCTTCTCCCGAAAAGCCACGTATCAATGGTGCTAAAGTGTTTGGCGTTCGTCCGGGTTCGCCCTTTTTGTTTTATATTCCAACTACGGGCATCCGTCCAATTAAGTTCTCGGCAACTAACCTTCCAAAGGGCTTGAAATTAGATGCAAAAACGGGTATTATTACGGGTAATGTTGCAGAAAAGGGTACTTATGTTGTTGCGCTAAAAGCAAAGAACTCGAAGGGTGTTGCCGAAAGAAATTTGAAAATAGTAGTAGGAGAAACAATTGCATTGACGCCACCGATGGGATGGAATAGTTGGAATGTTTTTGCCGCGGAAGTTTCTGCCGATAAGGTTAAACGTGCCACTGATGCAATGGTAAATAGTGGTTTGATGAATCATGGATGGTCATTTATCAATATAGATGATTATTGGGAAAACAACCATAACCCCAGAAGAAAAAACGACCCAACCTTGCAAGGTGATTACCGTGATGCACAAGGAAATGTTCAACCGAATGCTCGTTTTGCAGATATGAAAGGATTGGCAGATTACATTCACAGTAAAGGATTGAAAGCTGGATTATATTCTTCACCGGGTCCTCTTACTTGCGGACAATGCGCTGGAAGTTGGCAGCACGAAATGCAGGATGCTCAAACATACTCAGATTGGGGATTCGACTACCTTAAATACGATTGGTGTACTTACGATAAGATTGCTAGAGATAGTACTCAAACCGATGTACCTTTCTTTAATAACAGAAAAAGAAAAACAGGCGACTCAGTTGGTGCGATATATCCTTATGCCTTAATGGGCAAAGCATTGGCAGCACAGAAGCGTGATATTGTTTTTAGTCTTTGTCAGTATGGAATGGCGGATGTTTGGAAATGGGGTGCATCGGTTAATGGCAACTGTTGGAGAACAACGGGCGATATTGTTGATACATGGAAAAGCCTTAGTAGCATTGGTTTCAATCAGGATAAATGCGCACCTTATTCAGCACCCGGACATTATAATGACCCAGACATGCTGATATTGGGATATGTTGGTTGGGGCAAACCACATCCCACAAGATTGACTCCTGATGAACAATATACACACATCAGTTTGTGGAGTTTGCTATCTGCCCCTCTACTA
>Ga0164297_10002994_pt1 | contig 16137 bp, 16 predicted proteins | sample GEODES058metaG_FD_113539 | JGI IMG/M metagenome (GOLD analysis project Ga0164297, IMG submission 113539) | Dystrophic lake water microbial communities from Trout Bog Lake, Wisconsin, USA - GEODES058 metaG | ecosystem: Environmental > Aquatic > Freshwater > Lake | place: USA: Trout Bog Lake...
GACGAAGTAATAAGGATAAGAGGTGTTGTCGGTGAAGGAGAAGGAGACGGGGGAGGCGGTGCCGTTGACGGTGTAGTTGGAGGAGTTCAAAACCGTACCGTTTCTGTACACCGTATACGTGTAACGTCGGTATACCTTTTAGTCCAAGGTCCACGTCAAGATACGCGCAACCCATTTTTATTTTTATCTAACAACCAATAAAAATAAAAACCCTCTATCAATACCTCACGAAATATTCGTGAAATACGATATCGCACTCACCATCGGGACAAACGCGGACCCGTGATCGTTAAAAAACTTCTCGTACGTTTCCAGTGCGACATCGTTCTGATAAAATCGATACGGTACCCACTGGCACCCATATTTCAATATGTAATCCCCATAATTCGGATTCTTATTGGCCGGGTTCATCAAAAAGACATTGTCTGGGTTCGCGACTGTGATATGCTGGACAGTGGTATGGACATCATCGTCCAAGATCTGGATCGTCGGTTTCACCGTGACAAAACTATACAGTACCAAATTCATGTCCTGGCTGCCGTTCTGGATATTCACATAATTGGCGAGGTCGTAGCAGGGACCTGTACTCGCACCTGCACTTCCCGCCGTGCTTAAACAATTACTACTATAATTAATATAATTCGGGTTAACCGTCTTATCCATCAGCACGACCACTCTCCCCATGATATCGCTCAGCACCGTGTTCTTGGTCACATGCAAGGCAGGGTTGATCCCCGTATACGTCGACACATCGGTATACACCGTCTTAGCCGGGTCACTATATATCTTCGGGCCAATGCTATTATCGAGCGCGGCAGCTATGTCTGGATAAATCCCCGTATTGTTCGACTTCACCCGTAAATTAATAAACAGTGGATCCTTATGGTTCGGGCAGCTCGGCGAGAACGCGGCCGCGACGGCATACCCCAACACTTTATCGAGAACAATAGTATTATACGACCCCACTGTGCTATAATCCGTCGCGTTCGTGAACCCCACCACCGGTTTCATGGGCGCATACGAGCTAATGCTCGATTCGTCGACGGGAACATACAGCACCTCGAAATCCAGGTAGCGGCACCCGCGCCCGATCACGTACCCCAGCATGTCCAAATTCACGTAGTTGCCGCTGATCGCGCTATTGTACGACGCTTTAACACAAAGTTCGCTCAGGGAGAGGTCACGGATCGAGGTCGGGGCACTGGTCATAGTTATTTTAGAGCTGTTCTCGACACGTCTCAGTTCAACAGCTTCGTTCGTGGACAAGAAAGAAAAGGGCTCGAGCCCTTCGATATTGGTGCCCGGTATAGAAGGGCCTGGCCCAAACTGGGTTCGCAGGGCCATCCGCACAACAATGAGCCGCCAAAGTACCACCAAAAAAATGACCACGGTGACCAATATTAATATTTTTTTTACAATTGACATGAAAAGAATAAATTATATTATATAATAAAGATATATAATGCCGGGAGGTTTACTAAACATTGTTTCGGTAGGCAACAACAATTTATTTTTAACCGGAAACCCTTGCAAAACTTTTTTCAAAACCACGTATGCCAAATATAGTAATTTCGGTCTACAGAAGTTCCGCATCGACTACGACGGTTCCCGTGACCTCCGTCTCACCGAAAAGTCCGTCTTCACCTTCAAGATCCCGCGGTATGCCGAGCTGTTGATGGACACCTATTTGGTCGTCACGCTCCCCGATATTTGGAGCCCGGTCTACCACCCCTGCCCCGACACCAACTATAACTGGGTCCCCTACGAGTTCAAGTGGATCAAAAATTTGGGGATCAACATGATCGACGAGGTCACGATCACCTGCGGCTCCCTCACCCTCCAAAAGTATAAAGGGAAATATTTGGAAGCGATGGTGGAGCGCGATTTCACGGCCGATAAGAAGGAGCTGTTCAATAAAATGACAGGTAACACGCGCGACCTCAACGACCCAGCGAATGCCTTTGACCGCCTCGATACCTATCCTAACGCCTCGTGGACCGCAGACGCGCAAGGCAACACGATCCCGGCCGAGCCATCTATCCGCGGCCGGACCCTCTATATTCCCATCAACACCTGGTTCACTCTGAATGCTAACTGTGCTTTCCCGCTCATCTCGCTCCAATACAATGAGCTTGTTGTCACAGTGACTATGCGCCCGATCCAGGAGCTTTTTGTGGTGCGCGACGCCTTCGATAACCAGTATAACAATCCCTATGTACAGCCCGACTTTACCAAGTCGTATTTCCAGATGTATCGCTATTTACAGACGCCAACCTCGCTCGATATTTCTACGGAAAACTATGCGAATACGGTGCAGACGTGGAACTCGGACGTGCACCTGTTGTCGACCTACTGTTTCTTATCGAGCGAGGAGGCGAAGCATTTCGCCCTGGAGGACCAGATTTATTTGGTGAAGGACGTGTTTGATCATACGTTCAATAACGTGACGGGGACGCAGAAGCTGCGGGTCTATTCGAACGGGATGGTGGCGAACTGGATGTGGTATTTACAACGGAACGACGCGTTTTTACGTAACGAGTGGTCGAATTATACGAACTGGCCCTACGACGCCCTGCCGTCCAATATCACATTGGTGGTTATGGCGGATGCGGCGATCACGATCCCGAATTATAATAATGGGGGCGTCGACGTCAGCTTCAGTATGGCGGTGAACCCGAACGGATCGCTGACGACCGGTATCAATGTGACCGGGCCGGCCCATCCGGAGAACCAGAAGGAGATTTTGAACACGATGGGGATTTTGCTCAACGGTGAGTACCGCGAGAACAATTTGACCAGCGGTATCTTTAATTATGTGGAGAAGTATACACGGACCCCGGGGTCCGCGGTCGAAGGGCTGTATTGCTATAACTTTGGCCTTAATACAAGCCAGTTCGAGAACCAGCCGTCGGGGGCGATCAATATGAGCAATTTTAAGACAATTGAACTGGAGGTGAGCACGTTTGTTCCGCCGATTGACCCGGTCGGCTCGAGCTTTGACGTGATTTGCGACGTTTGTGGTAACGCCGTGGGGATACGGAAAACGAATTATCAGTTGTACGACTATAACTATAATTTACACTTGTTTGAAGAGCGGTATAATATTTTGACGTTCATCGGGGGTAATTGCGGGATGATGTATAGTCGTTAAGGGAAACCGTAGGTTTCCCTTAAGATCCCATCCCTGCAGGGAACCTACGGTTCCCTCAGGGCGCCTACGGCGCCCAAGGGTTGAGCGGCTTCGCCGCTCTGACCCCTGCGACCCCTCCCTCAATTATGCTAGTCAGATTGTTGCTCTGTTACATAATTTTCATAAAACTATGCCCAATCACCTGAATGCAATCAGAGTCTCACCAAGGTAGTTCAGAAAAAAGACTAAAACAAGTGTCATACTTAAGGGAAGGGGTCGCAGGGGAGTTAGAAACGCAAAGCGTTTCTTGACGTAGGTTTCCCTGCTTTAATCGTGGTTGTATAATTAGGTGTAAAAACAACATAAAGTCTCCATCGTTATTTATTCAAAAAAGCAAGGGCATGTTCGAGAACTTTGAGGGTCGTTATTACCGTTTAGCTGACAACTGGTATTCAATGGTGAACCGTGATAATTTTGTGAATCGCCCTATCAACTATTTAGAGATCGGGACGTTTTTTGGTGCGAACTTGCTGTCGGTCGCGAATTCCTACGCCGCCCACCCCGGCAGCAAGTTATATTGTGTCGACCCATGGGAGGACTACGAAGACTATCCTGAGTATAAGAACGAGCAGTCGAGCATCTATTCGACCTTTACGCGCAACATCGAGCGGTCCGGGTTCCAGGACAAGGTGGTGGTCAATCGTGGGTATTCGAATAACGAGATTCTCAAGTTCGATGATAATTTTTTCGACATTATCTACATCGACGGTAACCATGAGCCGGAGTATGTCTTGGAGGATGCGGTCTTGAGTTTCCGTAAGTTGAAGGTAGGTGGTATGATGATCTTTGACGATTACGGGTGGGGCGGTCCGGATTTGACGAAGCGCGGCATCGACGGGTTCTTAAACGGTTATCATAAGCGTATCACGATTCTGGGCGAGAAGGAGTCGCAGGTGTTTTTGGTGAAGAACCGGTAAGTGGGGTAAGTAAGTCGGGTAATATGATAGTATATTATAGTATATATTATAATATAAAAATGGAAAGTTCGGGGGACTTCCAGACCATGAACATGATTTATAAAATGAAAAAAATTAAAAAGAATAAAAAGGCTGTGGTGGTCAAACGAAACATGCAAAATATCCCCCCGTTCGAGGTTTTAGATAATTTGAAAGGGTCCAATGTTGAGGATGGGGGTGAGGTGGGGAAGGAGGGTTTTGGTAATAAAAAGGTCGTGATCGAAGGGGTCGACGACACCCTCGAGGGTATTCTGCCCGGCGATTGGGACGGTCTCGATACCGTGATAAGTGACCCCACCAAACCCGCGCATCTCGTGATGTACGACCTGTCCGGGTTCATCAACGAGATCTATAAAATGATCATCACCTTTAACTGTGTTCTCGCCCTCAAAATTGCTAACGGTGTGGACGGCGGGAAGGAGCACATCACTCAAGGCTATATGTACAAGAACCATATGATCGACGTGAACCTGAGCCACACGAAATTCGGGCAATCGATCAACAATGCCCCCATCGTGGACGGGACGTCGGGGATAAGCCAAGACATCATCGACGACGCAAACCAGCTCTACCTCTACATCTGCTATTTAGAATCCCTGATCGCGGCCTACTACTTCGCGATGGTGTGGTACTATGTGATATTTTACTGTTTCATCGAGGGGTCGCCCCATAAGACCTTTTTCGACGCCATCTCGCTCCAAAAGTTGCGGGCGAACAACAGCGCGATTGCCATGATTTTCCTCTTTATCTTCGAATATTCGCTGGTGATCTTTGACCATTACCGCTGGATCCTCATGGATATTATACCTTATTACGGGAGCGTGGCGGTCAACAAGCCCCTTTGTTTCATTTTGCTGTTCCTCTTCCTGTACTATTTTAACACGTACATTGTCTCCTATTTGCGAGGATTTATCCTTGATTTACTCAGCTCGAACTATAACAATAAGCTGTTGGACCTGCTGTATGTGGTGATTATTGTCGAATATATTGCGAACAACGTGAGCAAGTACAAGAGCAAGATGTCGACCGCGGCCACACCCACTGCGAAGGCCGAGATGTTCATGGAGACATACGCTAATTATTTGACGGCGAACCCGGCGATGCAAATCCTGTTCTTTTTGAAGGAGGTGTTGCGGATTGGGATTATTTTGCTGATATCGGTTCCGGTGGGTGCGCTCCTGTGCGTGGTGCATTTCCTGTGGATATCGATCGGGGTGAATTATAAGACCCTGTTTGCGGGGAAGGGGACGTTCGAGGCCGTGGTGCGTTTCATTTACGACGACGTGACGCTGGAGGACGAGCAGGATCCGTGCGATATTCCGACCACGTTTATGGAGAAGTTGAAACGTGGCATGAAGTATGGTCTGTCGTATTTTTCGCTGGGGACCTACAACTATTTGATTTATATTATTTTGATGTTGTATTCGCTCCGTGTGCTCCTCTCGCATTTAGGCGTTATTAACGGTAATGGGACACAGATGGTGGTACAGATCGTCAATATTCTGATGCTGTTCTTGACGGCAATCGTGTTATTTATCAATGTGCGGACGTATACGAAGACGGGTATGACGGACATATTTAGATTGATCGTGAAACCGCCCGTGGTGGAGTTTGTCCAGTCGATGATGGGGATTTCGAAGGTGATCGGGGGGACGTTTTTAGTACTGATCGTCGCAGTATTTGGGACGGTCCTCACTATGTATCTATAAAGCAGGGAACCTTAGGTTCCCTCAGGGCGCTTTCAGCGCCCAAGGTGGAGCCCCGCAGGGGACTCGATCCTTGCAAACCCTCCTCTGCGGGAACCTGTCGGTTCCCTTTTCTTTATATTTGGTTTCATAAAAATAAAATCATGTTATTCGACAGACTAACACGATTAAGGGAGCCGTAAAGATCTTGCTATATATAAAGTATCAACAATAAATAGCTTCCAAAAATGTACAAGACCCATAAACATAAAACTCGGAAACAGCGATTCCACGACAAAAACAGAAAATTTGCCCCCTCGGTCTGCACCGACCAGATGAAATTCCAAGATTGCGAATTGGCGATATTAAGGGAGGCAGTCGACGAGTCTGAGCAAAACAAGGGTCGCGAGATCTCGAACAGCGAAGAGATACGTAAAATCCTTACCATTGTGGAAGACTTCATTCGTAAGAAAAAAGTCATGCTTTACGGCGGTATCGCGATCAACAATATTTTACCGAAGTACGCCCAGTTTTACGATTTCACGAAGGAGGTGCCCGATTACGACTTTTATTCGCCCGATGCACTCAAGCACGCCAAGGAGCTCGCCGATATCTATTATAAAGCCGGATATGTCGAAGTCGAGGCCAAGGCCGGGATCCACATGGGCACGTTCAAGGTGTTTGTGAATTTCATACCGATCGCGGACATCACCCAGCTCCACCATCGGCTCTACGATAATTTATTCAAAGACGCGATCGTGATTTCGGAGATGCACTATACCCCGCCCAACTATTTACGTATGTCGATGTATCTGGAGCTGTCGCGCCCGGCGGGCGACTTATCCCGGTGGGAGAAGGTCTTCAAGCGTCTGTCGCTACTCAACAAATATTTTCCGTTTACGCCCACGCATATGTCCCAGATCAGGTGCCACGAGATCGACTTTCATAAAAGTGTGGTCCCTAACAGCGACCTTAATGATGCACTCTACGACGAGGTACGCGATAATTTCATCGATCAGGGGGTGATTTTCTTCGGGGGGTACGCGACCAGCCTCTATTCGCGCTATATGCCGATCGAATTCCAGATGAAGGTGAAGAAATACCCGGATTTCGATGTGCTGTCGGAAGAGCCGGAGAAATGTGCCGTGATTTTAAAGGAGCATTTACAGCGATTCGATTTCAAACATATCAAGTTGATCAAGCACCACGAGATTGGCGAGATCATCCCCTACCATATCGAGGTCCAGGTGAACAATAAGACCATTGCCTTTATTTATAAACCGATTGCGTGCCATAGCTATAATAAGATTATGATTAAGAACCAGGAGATCAATGTGGCGACGATTGACACGATCCTGACGTTTTATTTGAGTTTTTGGTATGCTAATTTGAAATATTATGATAAGGATCGCTTGATGTGTATGGCAAAATATTTATTCGAGGTGGAACAGCATAACCGTCTGAGCCAACGGGGTTTATTGAAACGTTTCAGTATCGATTGTTACGGGAAGCAGATGACACTGAGCGACCTGCGGGCCGAAAAGGCGCGGAAATATCGAGAATTGGCGAATAATCGTAACAGTGCGGAATATGAAATGTGGTTTTTGAAATATTATCCGCAGCAGCAGGGAAGCTCCGGAGCAGGGAAACCTACGGTTTCCCTCAGGGCGCTTTCTATGGGCGAAGCCCAAAAGCCCAAGGTGGAGCCCTCAGAACCACCTTCGGTGGTTCAAGGTTGCGAGCTTCGCTCGCTGACCCGAAGGGGCTCAATCCCTGCGACCCCTTCCCTTATCCCCAAAAAGTCTGTGAAACAGGAGGAAAAAGATTCTGAAGAAACGTCCCTTGAAAAGGCTGTAAAAGAGCAAAGTTTTATTGAAAGTTTCATAGGTTCTCCCAAGCAGTCCAAAAAGTCTTCTGAAAGATCAAAGAGACCTTCCGAGAAACAAAACAAATCGATAGTTAGTCCGATTGTGACGTTTTTGCGTAAAACTCAGAAGAATAAGACCGGGGAGTTTTTATTTTGAGCAAGGAAACCAAGGTTTCCTTGTAAACCTTCCTTTTTGGGGGGAAGAGACTTAATGGTTCTTTTTTGTGTGAAATAATACTGTAAATACAAAAATACAATATTATTATTAAAAGTTGTTAGCATAAATGGTTTAGGGTGAAGTGGAATGTGTAAAAATATCTGCGACAAATATATATGACAACCACTAAGCGCCGTTCTGCGAAGTATTCGTTCTTTGGCGGTATTCGCCGGAAGCACGCTCACTCTGGACACTCGGGACACAAAAAAACCCACCGGGCCAAACACCATCCCCACCATGCTCACCACGGTCACCACCCCCATCACCCTCACCATCCCCACCACCACAAAATGGGCGGACGGTCAACGCGTCGTAAGCGGCATTAAACTTTTTTTACAATTTAACGTAAAACTACGTCCAAAGCAGGGAACCTACGGTTCCCTGCAGCGTAAAACTATTCTATGAATGCGATGGACTTCATCAATAAATAATAAGCCCCGCCGAACATCGCGCTTTTAAGTAAGAGTCCATTGAAATTAAAGTGTCCGTCCGGAAGGTAGATCGCCAGGAAGGAGAACCGCTTAAAAAAAGCGTTCACGTTCGGAAGCTGAAAAAACAAATAAAGGATAGCAATGAAGATGGGGGTTTGGAGTTCGTTCAATAAAATGTCGAGTTTATGGGCGCGTTTGTTCTTCTCCTCGTATTCCCTCAGGTTTCGCTCCGTCATGTCCTCTTGTTTCCTCACATAATCCTCGGCAAACCGTACCTTGGGGACGTAGTTCGCGCGGACCTGCTCGTCCTGCATATGATCGGCGGTGTCTTGAGGGATGTCACGGGAAGGCAGACGTTGGCGCTGCATTTGCATCAACTGCTCCTCCGAAAAATAGGGGCCGCGCTGCTCAGATGCGCGCGAAGGGCCTTGGGCCTGCTCTGGCTGTGGCATAATAGGATTTTGAGCGGAGATACCGTAAGGATTGGGATGAACATTGATCGGAACATAACCACCTGGGCCGGCCACCTGACCTGGGCCCTGACCCGGACCCCCCATAGGCGCCTGGCCAGAAGGAATCATCGGACTGTAGCCATTCGTCGCCCCTGAATTTTTCGTATTGGCCATAACATTGTTACTGTCAGGCAAATCAGAAATACGTGTTATCGTGTCCATTTCAAAATATAATATAATGGTCCCCTAAAGATTATATTATACATATGACGCAGGGGAAACCTATGGTTTCCCCTACAACCCCATCCTTCAGGCAGTAAAAGATCTTTGCAATCGGGTTAACAAAATTAAGGGAAGGGGGGTCTCATACAATTCATCTTTAGTTAATTGCATAATTTTACGTTAATTATTCAACGCCCCCTTACGCTACTTGCGGTCTGGAGATCTCTATGACGCGTTTGGTGCTATCGCACTTATCGGGCTGCGCCTTGTAGGTATAGCATTTTTCGCCGTATTTGTATATTTTTCCGTCGATCTCACTGAACACAGGGCCGTTGAAGACAATACAATTTTTGTCTTTGCAAACGCGACTGAACAAAGTGGCTAAACCCAGACCGAGTAATGCGGAAATGAAGATGCGACCGGTTTCGGAGTTGATGACCTTTTTAATATTGGGCTGATGGAACATATTTCTACATTATACAGAGAAAGATACAATGACTTTCACATATAACCTACTGAACAGGATGGGATCTTAAGGGAAACCTGGGTTTCCCTTAATAAAATTGAAACTTTTTTCGTATTATTTTCTAAGTTAACAACTCAACAACCCAACAAACCAATAGTGTGACCGTGTGACAGTGCAATGTTTGGATTTAGGTTACCCCGGTTAGGAGGCAAACGTAAAAAGGCAACCAATAAGGTGTTTATAGATAATGTCATTGACGAACGTGTCGAAGAGGAGGATGAGAAGGGCGCAGCGGATGAAACCGTGAAAGAGGTGTTGGACGAGATCATTGGGGAGATCTTGGAAAAGGCTGAGCAAGCTAAGCAAGCTGAGCCGGTCGAGCTACCGTCCTTGACCGAGTCGGCCATCCAAAACTTCATATGCCCCATCAGTATGGAGATCATGGTAAACCCGGTCACCAACCGCGACGGTTATACGTTTGAACATCAGGCGATTCTCGGATGGTTGAAAACTAAAAACACCTGCCCAATAAGCCGAAACCCTATGCGTCCGGCAGATTTGATTTCAAACAAAAACTTGAAAACAACGATTATGTGGTATCGGCATCATAAACTGTTGCCCCCACTCCTCCCTAAGACAGATGGAGAAGAAAAAGGCACATATAACTCGGACCACCTGCCCCCTATCGACATACCAGAACATCCCGACCTAAGCTTTCTAGATCAGTCGGATCGACGGATGATTGAGTCGGCCTACCATGTGATGAATCGCTTAGGCGCCTGGGACTATATGCGCCGTTATACCCCCACCCACCGCTTAGGTTATAGCTTCGACCCCGACCTGGCGATCAACCGAATCATGAACGAAATCAATCACGAGTATGGACTCCACTCGGGCGTATCTGTCGGCTACACGATGCGACGGATCGAGTTTATTGCTAAAAACGGCTTGTCGTTCTTCAGACAACAATATATCGAGGCGAATAGTGATTAGCCTTGCATCGGAATAGTGGTGATCTTACTGGTATCGGCGGGACAAGCGACCTCGGATTGTTTGAACGAGAAACAGGTGTCGGTGGCGTCTTTGTACTGGAGAACATCGACGTTCTCGGGGGTGGGGTAGACGTAGATTTTGCGCATGTCGGGGGCGGTCACGTATACCGCGAAGAGGCCAAAGGCGAGACTGATGAGGAAAATTTTGAAATCGATGTATTTAAATAAACTCATTTTCTTTTTTTCACTTTCTATCTATACTATAGTAGGAAAACCTCCGTATCAGGGGAACCAAGGTTCCCCTCAGACCCCTCCTTTAAACTGTATTAGCTTATTTATGAAGGTGGTTTATTACTCGAGGGAAGGGGGTGCGGGGGAGTTAGAAACGCGAAGCGTTTCTTGACGTAGGTTTCCCTGCAAGGATGGGATCTTAAGGGAAACCTGGGTTTCCCTTAATTAAAAGCCAGGTTCATCCGTAAAGATCTGGGTCTGCCCCATATCAAAGCTCTTCTTCGCGCTCACTACATTCAAAAAATCAACCATCGAGCTATCAATATGTAAATAGGCAAACGCACCCAGTGCAGTGCAAGCGAAGACGGTAATCGCATCACGGACAATGAGCTTCAGGGGCTTCCATTCCTTGTCGATATATTTCATTTCGACCGCTTTGCTCCCTAAAAATAGGATCGTGGTAAAGACCGCAATCATAAAGACCTTTTCCATGGTTCGCCTAAAATATACAAAAACCCGCTTTTTTTATCTATTTTATTTGACGCGCGCTTAAAACAGTTCCTCCACATCATCGAGAACAAATCCATGCGAGGAGGAGTTCACCTTGGGTTCTTCATCTAACACGTCGAATCCGCTCAAGTCGATGGTGTCACCGGAGATCTTAATACGTTCGTCGTCAGACTCCTCTTCGTCCAGCTGGCGCTGCATGAACCGGGAAGTGCTGGCCCGCTCAATCTCTTCGAGCGAACGGGGCGCCTCCTTTTCGATCACCTTCTCCTCACTGATCGGGTCACTGAACGTGAGACGGGTGATCACATCCTCGTTGTCGATGTTTTGGATCGCGGGCACCACTGGCGGAGCCGCGTCTGATTCCTCTGCGGCAGTGGCCGAGCCGGATCCGTCCTTGTCCGAGCCCTTTTCTGCGGGTTCAGCTGGTTCGTCGACCGCAATGTTCTCAATAATCACCTCTTCCTCCTGTTCGACCGACTCGTCCATGTAGGCCCGGATGATCTCCTCGGTCGGGATGCTGTCGCGGATGGCGGCCAAAATACACTCTTGTACCATGAGCTCGAGCTCGCGGTGGTTACGTTGCGCGAGCAGGGGCGAAATGTTTTTCTCGAACAAATACACGTTCTTATAGACTTTGCGAGCAACGTTGATATAGACCTTGTGGACAAAGCTGTCGAGCTTGGGGATCGAGATATCAATCTTCTTCTGCTTGTTACCTACCCGGATGCAGGTGAGAACCTTGAGCTGGATGATATGGACACATGTGATCAAGTCTTCTAAATAATTGCAGCCACTACGTTCGACAATGCGCCGACGCTCTTCCTCGACAATCTCGTTGTTCCACTTAGGAACCCGGGACAGCAGGTTTTGGAAGGTCATAAGGTACTTGTTGACCTCGTCATTGTCTAAACATAACTTCCATGCCTCGTTGAAGATGGAGCGAATACCCTCGGTGACTAGCGGCGTGAAAATAGTGATGAGACGGCTGCACCACTCGTTGCGGGATTCTTGTAAATTCGAAATGACAAAATCGTCCATTGTTAGCGGCTTAAATATATTTTTCGAAATATATTTAATCACTTCACAATACGCGCATCAGGGGAACCGAAGGTTCCCTCAGGGCGCCATAGGCGCCCAAGGGTTGAGCAGCTTCGCTGCTCTGACCCCTCAGACCCCTCCCTTAAGTGAAAGCTAATTTACAAAGGTGGTTTGTTACTCGAGGGAAGGGGGTGCGGGGGAAACCGTAGGTTTCCCTGCAGGAGGGGTCTGAGGGGAACCTTGGTTCCCCTCACTAGGTAGAGCATCAATAGTTTTTCGCATCGGTACTCCGACTTGATATTATCATACCGCATACAATACGTCGATTTATCCAATTCATTGATGTCGGGACAGTTCTCGATCCACCTCATCAGGTCCATGGCCGACAAGCCAGCATCGTAAAAGTCCGTGCATATCTGTACCAGGTCTCGTTGATCGAGGGATTCGGTGAGCAGTCGAGTCATCGTGCCGTCCAGTAGGTTCTGTTGTTCCGTTGTCAAAGGAATCTTATAGTGGCGTTGGATATGGTGCTGATGTAGGTTAATAATCTTACATGTGTCTTCGCTGACTACGACATGTTCGGGCACATAGATCTCGCAAAATCGTGATAAAATCGGGTTCAACAATTTGTTCTTGTTCTCCACGATGATGAAAAATCGGGTGTTATAGCTGAATTGTTCGATACAGCGCCGGAGGGCGGACTGGGCGTCGATCGTCAAATTGTCGGCATTAATGAGAACAATGGTTTTGAAGAAGGTGCCGTTGTTGGACTGGATGTTGGTCTTGGCGAAGAATTTCAACTCTTCGCGGATGAATTTGATCCCCTTACCCTGGGCGCAGTTGACAATCATGACATTGGTTTTGATTTTATGCTTATCGCCCTGGTAGATCTTTTGGATAAACTGGTCGACGATGGTGCGTTTGCCCGAGCCCGACGATCCGTGGAAGATGATGTGGGGGATCTTGTTTTGCTGGTGAAAATAGTCCAATTTGGCAATGATCTTATGGTGGATCGGTAGGTAGGCTGGTTCTTGCGACACGATTGTTGACATTAGTTGTTTCTATTACTCCTACGGATATTCTATTTATGTTTTTTTAACCTATTCAACAACTTTTTTCACTTATTCCTAGACACCAACATAAAAATATCATTATATCAACACTTTTACACCTTCGCGCATTAAAAATGCGCGTGGTAACGTTACTTTGCCACTGGAATCGCCCACTAATGTGGGCGATTTAAATCGGCAAAGGTGTAAGAAGTTTTTTGATGGTGTCTAAGTTCTCCTTGTTGTAAACAAACTTTGAATATAATTTTACACCTTTGCCGATTTAAATCGCCCACATTAGTGGGCGATTCCAGTGGCAAAGTAACGTTACCACGCGCATTTTTAATGCGCGAAGGTGTAAAAAATATTTGAAACCCACTATGGAGAACCTGGTACCAACATAAAATCATCCTTATATCAACACTTTTAAGAATGTTTTTGGGAGGGGTAGGTTCTCCATGTATTTAAACAATTAACATAAAAATACTTAAAAAAAACGGGTACAAACATATATTATGAATCTTTTAAAATTTATTCGGAGACTGTTACCTAAAGAGAACCCGAAACCCGTGGGTAGATGGAATATAGATAATTGTAATAAGAAAATGGATGCTAAGATCGACCTGTCAAATGAGGACCACTGTGGACCGTGTGGGCAATATGCTCTGACCAAGCAGCTTGAGCCCCCGAAGGGCTCGGACCCCTCAGACCCCTCCCTCAAATGAAAAATAATTTACAAAGGTGGTTTACTATTCAAGGGAGGGGTCTGAGGGGAACCGTAGGTTCCCCTGAGTAGGTTCTCCCCCGACCTGCCTATTATTAATTGTTTGGTAAATAAATACCTTTCGTGGTGCATGTTACGCCGCCTCAAATTACACTCTAAACATGCTATTGTCACATTATCGCTGTTGTGACCGTAGTCATTATCCATACGTTCCAAGGTCCATTGCCGGGGTTCTCGCACGTTCTCGTAGAGAACATGTACTTTTTCTTTACAATAAAAACATAAGTTCTCTACTTCCAACATCAAATGGAGAACCTGTTCACGATTAATAAACTTATCGGCGTCTAATTTGCCTTTTTTAGTGTCCTGGCTCCGGTATCCCCCTAATTTCTGTTGGATTTGACGATTAATAAAATGGCACGGGGCCTCGTCCGTGATACGGTCGCCAGCAATCTGTCGAACATATTCCAATTGTTGGGTGGGGTCCAGTTGGTGGGAGGAGAACTTCCACCTTTGGTTCGTGGTAATCGTGCGTTTTTTCGGGGTTTTTGGTTCAATGGTATGTTCTAGGTTCTCCCCTACCTGACTTTTCTTTTTCTTTATCAATAAAAATGGATCGATGCTGATCCCCCGAACAGTGAGGTCACCAGGACCGGGTTGCAGGTGCGGCGGCACAGGTTCTCGAAAAGCCGGTAATGAAATTATTTTATAATCGTCCATAGGTGGTTAGATGTTATTAATTTCGAAAGAAAATCGCCGTATATGATAAATGGCCAGCAAATTATTCGACCAATACATAGAATTATTCGTGCGGTATTCCGACATCATCATCATCGGTTTCATCATTTTGTTTATTTTAGGTATCATAAAAGCCGCCCCCGCGTTTTTTTTCACCTTCTACTTTGTGACCAAAATATTGTTTGCCATGTACTTAATTTACAGATTCAACAGCTATTTACAAGGTTCCAAGACGCTGACCGAGCTGGATCGCAAAATAACGTTTTCGTCCGGGATCTATATCGCCATCTTCACGGGGTTCGAGCTCTACGAGTATATCATGGCGGACAAGGTCCACCCCGCCAAAAAGTCGTCGATTGAAGTCATGTTGGAATATCTACAGGGGAAGGTCGCGCCCGTCACGGCACCAGTGACTAGTGCAGCCGCAAAAGTTGTAAATACCTAAATCGATATAAAAACAACGTGTTGAGTTTACTGAACACAAGAATGGCCGAGCCCTTCCGCAAAGACCCTAACTATCGGAAAGACTCCAACATCCGGTACCCCCCGTTTTGTAACGTCTGTTTCGAAAGGTATTTTTACGACTACATCGAGAAGGCCTATGCCGAGGGGCGGGTCGAAAAGTGGGTCTACGACCGCTACATCCCGGTGCTCTGGAACGAAATACAAATATCCGCTATCTACGACGATACCATGGCGACCAGGCGTCGTGACGCCGACAACGAGTACTTATGGACCCTCTGGCAACAAGTCCATGATCTACCTAAAAACGAAATATTTTTTACGGTGGTTCAGCACGACGACGGTATCACCTTTTCGTGTAAACCGGACAACCTGGTGACCTTTGCCATGGGAGGGACCGGTAACATCCCTGTCCCCCTCACCTACGACGTGATTCCTGACATCGACCGTTATAAAGCCACCCCTAAAACCACCTTTTGTAGTTTCGTCGGTTCTCTCACACACCCCTGCCGAGAGAAGATGGTCGAAGTGTTGAAGGACAAGGACGATGTGATCATACAAACCACGGAGTGGACGAACCAGATCTCGGCGGCGAACCAGACCAACTATTTAGAGGTAATGAGCAAAAGCCGTTTCACTCTGGCCCCGCGTGGCTATGGTAAAACCTCGTTCCGCCTCTACGAGGCCTTGCGGATGGGGTCGATCCCGGTCTATATCCATACCATTGTCTGGCTGCCTTATCAAGGTCTGGTCGACTGGTCCAAGATGATTGTCATGGTGCATGCCGACGAGATCGATACCTTGTACGACCGGCTCCGTGCCATCACGGACGAGCAGGTTGCCGATATGCTGGCTTATTATAAAACGGTAGAACACTTGTTCGAATACGACGGCATATGCGACTACA
>Ga0164297_10002995_pt1 | contig 16137 bp, 14 predicted proteins | sample GEODES058metaG_FD_113539 | JGI IMG/M metagenome (GOLD analysis project Ga0164297, IMG submission 113539) | Dystrophic lake water microbial communities from Trout Bog Lake, Wisconsin, USA - GEODES058 metaG | ecosystem: Environmental > Aquatic > Freshwater > Lake | place: USA: Trout Bog Lake...
CCGCGCCTCACTGCGCGCGCTCCTGTGCGGAGTGAGACGCCCCTAGGGGACGGGCGATGCGTCCGGCGAAGCGATGGTGTCCACTTGAGTCACCCTGTAACTTACCCGGTTCTGCACTGACGCTTCCTCTCTCAGCGCCTTCAGCAAGCCCATCTGTGGGCCGGGGGTCACGCGCAGTTGCTGTGACAGAATGGCCCTCGTCTCAGACGGCGGCTTCCAGCACATTCTGCGTGTGCTGAACACCAACGTTGATGGCCGCCAGAAGGTGTGAGCCCCAGCGGACTGCCCTGTGCTCCACCACTGGGTCTCTGACGCTCGCGCTCTTTCTCAGGTGATGTTCGCCATCACCGCCATCAAGGGCATCGGTCGCCGCCTTGCGAACGTCGCCTGCAAGAAGGCTGAGGTGGACCTGTCCAAGCGCGCCGGCGAGCTGTCGGCCAGCGAGCTCGAGTCACTCATGGTCGTCGTGTCCAACCCGCGCCAGTTCCGCGTGCCCGACTGGTTCCTCAACAGGTGCGAGCGGACAGCCGGCTGTCTCCCAGCTTACAACCCTAGGGAGGCACTCGCCAAACGCCCAAACGCACGCAAGCACCCACGCCGCCCGCACATGCGGTTGCTGGCGCGCAAGGACTAAGCTCTGGTGTCCTGAACGCGCTGAGAACGAGTGCTGGGGCGCGCTGGTGTCGCGGAGGCCTGGAGTCTGCAGGCGGGCGCTCACAACTGGTGATCTGAGACCTCGCTCTCCTGCTCTTACCCACAGGCAAAAGGATAGCAAGGACGGACGATACACCCAGGTGGTGTCCAACGTGCTGGACACCAAGATGCGCGACGACTTGGAGCGTCTGAAGAAGATCCGCAACCACCGCGGCCTGCGTCACTACTGGGGCGTCCGCGTGCGCGGCCAGCACACCAAGACCACTGGTCGCCGGGGACGCACGGTCGGCGTGTCCAAGAAGCGCTAGACAATCTTCACGAACATGGGACCCGTTTCGGGCAGCTGCTCAGTTCGCCCAGCTGCTGCAACGTGCATGGGACGGGAGAGACCCACGCAGTGTGGTATGCATTGCAAAGAAAAAACACCATCCATTGGGCACACTTCATTCCTTCGAGTCGTCGCGAGAGCGTGAGCATTGCATCCCTGCAATGAAGGCACGCACTACGTCGACATGCTTCTCAGCATGGTCGCCTTCTGGCACATGCTTGGCTCCGTCCAGGACAACTGCCCTGGCTTGCGGTCCAATTGCGTTCGCAAGGCGATGCACCAGCTTTGCGCCATCGATGTCCCTAGGAATGTATTCATCTGCGGAGCTCTGCACGAGAAGCACGGGAATGTTGATATGTCCCAGCTTCTCCTTCAATTCTGCGTCGCTGAAATCACTGCTAAACATGTCATCGTCGCCATCAGGCCCAGCCAGACTGAGCCATCGAGATGCCGAGACTGGTACACTGTTGCTGTCAGCTCGAGGAAGGACGTCATGACCTCTGCCTGCAGCCACCAGCGCATGTGCTGCATCTGACTTGGATTGCGTGTCAGGCAGCGTTGCGAAGTACTCTCTGTCGCTGACGGGAGCCTGGAGGACGACGCCGCAGACGAGCTCTGACCAAGCGCCGTGCTTGAGGTGATAAACCGCGTCTTGACAGCCCGTTGAGTGACCGAAGAGGACGACAGTTGGACAACCATCGTCGTGTAAGTGCTTCAAGAGCTCGTCAAGGTCCTCGGCGTCAGTTTTCAGCGAGCTGGTGCCCCAGCCAGAGGCAGACGACCGTAGCAGCGGCTGAACTAGAGACCACCCGTGATGCCCAATGGCGTCAGCTAGTGTCGGAGCGAAGTCTGCGAAGAGAAGCCCATCGGACAGGCCGCCAAGGAAGACACAGACCGGCGTTCGATGCCACTCTGCGGGATGACCTGAACCAGGCGGCGTGCCGCGGCTACGAAAGGCAACGAGGCGATGTTGCTTGGAGTACACGAACAGTGTGCCGTCCATCGCACATGTTGACATTGCTGGGTGTGCCGAATCGGGCCTGCGAAGGCAGCTTGCAAATTTGCTTTAAATTTCCGTCGCGAAGCGCGTTGCTTTCCTCCGCGCAGGGTGCGCACACCTCGCGATGTCGCTCCAACACGTGGCGGAGTGGACGCCGTGGATGATGGACTTCATGGCAGCCACTCTGGGCGGCACTGACAGCAGCGTACAGTACGGCCGCGCGCCGTGTAGCGTGCAGGAGCGCGCACTGGGGCAGGTGCGTGCGACTCAACGCGCGTCCTGTTCCACTTGTCGCAGCCCGCGTCGCGTGTGTGTTTGCGAGAATCGAGTCAGTCGACTGACGTCCGCATATGTCATTTTTCCGACAGGCTCTGCACACGCAGTGGGCCAAGTGGGGCTACAGCGTCGCGTACGAGGCATTCTCGTGTGCGCCGCTCGCGTTTCTGGGCGTCATACCGGTGACCGTGCTCTGCTATTTCCGCGCCATGAACAACTACTGGGATAGGCCTGCTGTGGCGGCCTTTGCCGCGGCGCTGGGTCTTTTCCTCTTCGTCGCAGAGCTGGTGCGCTACCATGAAGTCATCGACGGCCTGGGTTTCCCGTTCCAGTTGGACAACGGTGCGCGACTGAAAGACCAGGACGTGTGGCGGGTGACTCCCCCGGACGTCTATGAATACTCATCTCCTATGGCGCAGGAATCAATGTCGTAGCACGCATGCCGCCTCGCGGAGGTAAAGCACCACAGCGGCGACTCATCGTCACTGCGCACCAAGACAGGTGAGACTGCCTGAAGGACATCCAAACACGAGATGCGTCTCTGACGCGCGTGCACACACGTCCAGCGCATTCGAGTTCAACCTGTTCTGGTACTTCGGCCCCGCGTCGCCGGCAGTGATGGCGGTAGTGCTGACGCTGATGCTGCTCATGCCACTGGCCACTGCCTTGCATTTTGTGTCCGGCGAGCGCGTCAAGCGCATTCGGAGCCGCCTCTACAACGTGCTCGTAATCGGCTCAGTCGTCGTCTTCGCATGCGCATTCTGGCACACCGGCCGCGTGGTGCCTGGGGCAGGAGACGACTTGTCAGGGATCGCAGTCATGCATGCCTTCGCAGGCGAGGTGGCGGCCGCTGTGTCGGCGGAGGGGAGTGCACAGGCAGCTCAATATGCGTACCTGGGGCAGCTGCTGGACACGACGGAGATTGTCGTGTTGGCGACATCGGGCGAGGAGGCTGGCTTGCGTGGGGCAAAGCGCTACTGCGCGAAGCATGCTGCTGAGTTAGCGGCGCTTCCGACAGGGGTGCTGGTTCTGGAGTCGACGCATGATGTGGAGCACTTAAGCGTGATTGCCAGCGAGCCATGGCCTGGAGCTTACCATGATGCAGGGATGGTGGATCTCGCTGTAGCTGCCGGTGTTGCCGCGGAGCTGCCTTCTCCGATGCGTGTGGTGAGCCTGCCTTTAGGGGGCACCGACGGGGTTGCATTCACGCGCGCCGGCGCTGCGGTGGCGGTACTGAACGCGGTGGATGTGAGCAAGTTGCCGCCGCAGTACCACACGCGCTTAGATACGCTAGATACTGTTGCGCCGGAAGCACTAGAGGCACAACTCAAGGTGGTGCTCCATGCAGCTGCCGCCTTTGGGCGGGGTGAGTGGCGCCGGGCTTCAAAGAAGGGGCTTCTTCAATGGGTGGTCACCATGCTGCGCAGCGTGACTGGCTCTAGCGACGCCACGGCTGCTGAATTGTAGACCGAAGGGGCCAATCCGCATCGGATGGCAAGGGGAGCGGGGACAAAACACATCATGAAGGCTGACGACACGTCGCCCGGGAAAGCACAAAAGCGGCACCGCCGCATTCTGCATTTGACATCTGTGGTCACCAACACCGCGTCTTGTGGTGTGTCTCTCTCTGGTGTGCTGCGCGTTGTGTCACCATATCTGCGATGGTGCATGCACAGGCGCACAGCGCCTTGGCAGTGCCTTTGACTAGCCGCACTGTGCGTCGCTGCACTGCGACTCGCCGCTGCGTGGTCGCGTCCTCAACTGCGAGCGAGGTGCGTGTGTCGGAGCCTGCGCCGCGGTTCCAGCGCCGCGCCCACTGCACATGTGAATGTGTGTGTTGGTCTGCAACGACGCTTCTTAGGCTGCAGTTGCGCCGCTGACTGACTCGGCACTCACTGCTCCTGTTTGACAGTCACGCCGCGTGGCTATCGCGGTGCCGAAGGAGCTGTCCGGCGTTGAGTCGGCACTGAGCTGCCTCAGCACGCCCGCCACCTACGGCGTGGCCGCCCTCCTCGTGGCGGCGGGCGCAGGCGTCGGCGCAGCACTGGGTGGCGCTGTCGCACGTACGTCGCCCGCTGACTCACGACGCCTGTGCGCGGCGCAACGGCGTTTCGGCTGCTGTGTGCCCTGAGTCTGTCTCACTCACCGTCTCACGGCGCCCCCTCAGCCAAGAGCGGCGCTGTCCGTCTCGTCAGCACCGCCGTCGTGGGCGCCGCCGCCGCCGCTGGAGCTCTGACGCTGACCAAGCAACGCTGCGCCGTGGCCCCCAAAGAGCTCTACAATGCTCTCGTGGGCGAGACGGACCCGACGCCCATGCTCGCGGAAAAGGCACGCGTTTGCCTACACACACCCACAGAAGCTGTCCGGCCACTCTCCAGCTCGCTGACGCCCTGCCTGGCTCACCTGCTATGGATAACCCACCCAGATGGCGGCCGTCAGTGCAAAGTACGGCGTTGGCAACCTCACGGCCGAGTTCCCGGCTGAGCTGGCGGAGATCTACGACGTGTACCTCGTCAGCTGCTTGCCGCAGGGAGACAAACCTCTAGAGTGCGTCAAAACAGTGCCACAACTGCCCGCCACCTTTACTCCCGACGCTGACCAACTTCCCATACTGCGTTGCCAGGGGCTGGGAGGAAGGCGCATTGAGGAATTTCAAGGACGCACTGGGCTTGGATGACCAGGATGCGGCCGCTGTCCATCTCGAGGTCGGTCGCCGCATCTTCCGGCAGCGCATGGAGCTGGGCGACAAAGCCGCGGAGACTGGTGCACGTAAGGAATTCCAGAAGCTGGTGTTCCTATCCAACCAAGTGTTTGGACCCGCCAAAGCAGGGTTCCTGCTGCCCTGGAAGCGGGTATTCAACGTGACTGACTCCCAGGTGGCTGTGGCTGTGCGCGACAGCGGCATGAAGCTGTACAAGGACCGGCTGCAGGCCCTGCTGCCGGACTGTGCGCCTGATGGCAGCGCGTTGGCGCAGCTGGAGGCGTACCGCGTGGAGCTGAACCTGGAGGTGGAGCCCGCAACCGAGGTGTTGACAACAGCCATGCGCGCCCGCGTCGAGGCTGCAGTTAGCCGCGCGCATGAGGGGCTCAAGGCGCGCACACGCGCGCGGGATGTCACATCCGCCATGTCCGAGCTAGAGAGCATCGTGGACTACAACAACGCAATAAAGGCCCTTGCTGCATCAACCTCCGATGGCGCCCTGCCTCCGGGACTGGCACCCGTCAATCTCTTCGGCGGTGTCTACGATGCGGATGCCAAGATGGGCGAGCTCCGTGATCTGTTCCGCATGTTCATCGCGGAGCGCATCAAGGATGGACAGTTCAGCGACGAGACGCTCACGCGCGCAGGCGACCTGCGTCTCTGCTTCGCGCTCGGCGCCAAGGAGGCGGACAGCATCGTGATGGATGTCAGCACCAAGGTGTACCGCCTCGTACTCAAGAAGTCCCTGGCGAGCGGCGCACTGGCGGCGGCGAGCAGCCCAGCCCGCGCACTGCAGGCCTTGTGCGATGACCTGCGCTTCCCGCCGCCCAGCGCAGAGGCAGTGCATCTCGAGATGTACCGTGCCGCGATGGAGGAGGCGCTTGGGGGCGGCGTCCTGTCCGAGGCTGCTGACAATGAGCTGTCCGCAACTCGCAAGCTGCTCTGCATCTCTGCCGCCGCAGACAGAGCGGCACGCAAGGAGCTGTGCGGTGATGTGTGGAAGAGGACGCTCGCGCTCGCGCTGGGCGCTGGCCCTGATGGTTTCAGTCTCGATCTGCGCGACAAGGTGGTCGCTGCAAAAGAGGCCGTCCGCCTAGCTGATGACATCGCGATTGAGATCCTGGGCGATGCCGTCCGCAAGGTCTGGCTTGCCACTGTGCGAGATTCACGCAACAAGGCGAGCCGCCTGGACGCTGCCAAGGAACTGCGGAACATGGTGGTCTTCAACACAGCTGTTGTCACTCCGCTGGTCGCTGGAGTCAAGGGCGTCGCCGCCGCTGAGGCTGCCGCCAAGGAGCTGGCTGAGATTCTGAAAGAGGCACAGGCAGCCAGCTTGGCGGAGGAGGCTGCTGAGAAGGCAGCCGCCGCAGCAGCCAGCGGCCTGCCCGCCAGCGAGGCTGTGGTTGATGTGACCGCAACGCCGGCGGATGCCGCCGCCCCGTCTGCATCGTCCTCATCTGAGGAGAAGGTTGCAGCTGCTGTGCGGTCAGAGGCGGCGCCGACAGCGCAGAAGGAGATCACGCTGCGCGATGATTTGCCACTGCCGCAGCGCCAGGAGCTGTACCGCAACTTCCTGCTGTTCTGCATGACTGGCGACCAGGTGTATGCGCCCATGGGGAGCACCATCACCATCGAGCGCGACTCGTCCGAGTTCGCGCGCCTGTCGCAGCTGGGCGACCTACTGGGTCTCAACCCGTTCGAGGTGTCAGAGGTCCACCGCGGTCTCGCGGAGCAGGCGTTCCGTGCCAACGCGCAGCAACTGCTCGGCGGTGATGGCTTGCTGACGCGGGAGAAGACGGAGCAGCTGGGCGAGTTGCAGAAGCAGTTGGGCCTGCCTGACGAAGTCGCACAGAAGGTCATTCGCGGCATCACGTCCGGCAAGCAGACTGCCAACCTACAGGCACTGGTTGCTACCGGCAAGTTGACGCTGGAGGATGTGGAAGCCATGGCGAGCGGGGGTGTAGATGTCGCCAACGCACTGTCGGCAGACCTGCGCATGGGCCTGCTCCGGAAGGAGGTGGAGAAGGCACTCACCAACGGCGCTGGCGTGTGGGACGCGCCTCGATGGATGGATACCGCGCCGCAGGCGCTCGGCCTGGAGCCCGCCAAGGCGACGTCGGAGGTGCTCAAGGTTGCAGGTGACAAGCGTCGCGCTCAGCTTGTGCAAGCTGTGGCGCTGCTGCGTCAGCGCGACTCGCAGGCGGTGCTGAATAGCTTGGCCAACTTGCGAGCTGCGACGCAGGCGATCGGGCCGTCTGCAGGGGCGATGGAGTGGCCGGTGAAGGAGGAGTTGATGGATTTATACTCGGTCGCCGCGGCATCGCGCACCGTGTCTAGCGACCAGCTCGCATCCCTGGCGGCATGTTTCGCCCTTGATGACGCCACATGCACCAGCCTGCGCGCCGTTGTCGATGCTGGTGATTTCAGGCTGGAGCAGACCAAAGAAGAGGCGCTCTATTAGCAAGAGATACTGCGCGGACGTGTGCGCGTGATTCATGGATAAAACAATAGTCGATCATGCTCCGCATTTGCCTACATCTTCGAAGTCAGGCACGGCCTTTGGTTCGCCCTCCCAGGAGTAAGGCACCTTCCAGACCTCCACTTTTTCGTCATTCTCCCCGTTCGGATGCGTCTTCAAGCAGCACCACGAGCCCAGGACGCCGTGCGCGAGACTGGCGTTGAACTTGGTGGCGTCGGCTTCGACAGCGAAGCCAGCCCACAGAGAAGTGACGTTGCGAACACGCAGCACACGCGATGAGGAGACTGGCGCCAGCGCAGTGCGCAACGCGGTGTCATCCATGGCCTCACGCACTGTGATGCCCCGGCGCGCACCCAGAGGCGTAGTTTCTGCGTCGTCACACCCAGGGGCCTCCTTGGATGGGCAGAGTGACACCACTGCTACATCAGCCCCCACAGATGCCGGCACTCGCGGGTTGTCCAGGAATCCGGGCTCACGGTGCGGCTGTGTAAGGCGGCCGGGGCGCAGCCAGTGGTCTGTGGGGCACACGTGCGGCAGGCGGACTCGGTGGCCCTCTATGACGCAGTCCTTGCCCGGGTAGAAGAAGCACTCGCACGTGCAGGCCATACGTGGTAGTATGAGCACGCGGCCCAGCGCTTGTGCCACGGCTAGAGCCGCGCGGAGCTGCTGCAGTTGGTACTGCACCAGGTACCAATGGTTTTGCCAGGTGTAGACGCCGTCAGGTGCGTCTGCTCCCTTCAGCGTGTCATTGGCGAAGAACTTGAGCGGCAGGTCAACGTCGTAGGTGAGGAACAGCGTGCCGCCGTCGTACCAGTCTGGCGGGTCGTGCAGCAATCCCTCCTCCCTCAATTTCAGCACCTTGTCGCCCGCATATGTGGCGTGCAGCACATACGGCGTGACGCCGTGCTGCTCATGCGCCCGGGACGTGGTGTACACGAACCCGTTTGCGAACTGGACGAGGTTGAGGAGGCCCAGGCAGGCGGTGCCTCCACCCACAGAGTTCAGAAGCCTGTCATTGCCGCACGGCTCCGACGAGGCGCTGCCCACACCACCGGGGGCGCAGTGCTGAGCACCCGTCTTGGCGACCACGTTAATGGGCACCTGGTCATCAGCCGTGGGGTTGGTGTTGATCGTGTCCAAATTCTCAGTCCACTTTGCAATCAACTTACTCGCCCGTGGCGTCGCACGCCAATACATGCAGCCGCTATTGTACTGATGCGGCTGGCAATTCCCGGGGCTCTCAAGCCCGATGTCGTAGCTGCCGCTGCGCAGCGCGGCTAGGAAGTGGTCGACGCCCATGCTGTCGTGTCCTCGAAGCTCGTTGCGGTACACGTACCCTCCCGTGATGGGCAGCTGGGGGAAGCTCGCCGCCCAGCGGGTGGTGGTTGACCCCATGCTGTAGGAGTCGTTCCACGTGACGCGCGTGACGCTGGAGAAGAACGTGCCGTCTGGGGAGTTGATGCCGCCTTTGGGCTTCTCGTCACCGCCTCCACCGTGAGTGTACACCCCGTTGTTCGAATCCGATGATGTAAACACGTCCACAGCCGGGTGGTTCATGATCAGCGCGGAGAAGTAAGGCAGCGGGTTGCGCAGCATGGACACGTCTGGATCTGTAGAGAACACATCGAAGCCCCAGGACAGCATTTGGGCGACCATGTACCACCGCCCCACGCGCGGGTTGGTCACACACGCAGGCAGGTCACTCCACGCGAGGCCACATCCCAAGTGGGACGACGATGCAGCGCCATCTTCAGCAGGGCTGGGCCCTGCAACCAGACGGGTACCAACCTCGCTGGGTGGCCCCACAACCGGCGCCTTCGTCTCGCACAGGACCACGAGACATGACATGCGGCGCTCCACGACGGTGTGCACCCAGTTAGAGGCTAATAATGCCTGCGTCTGCTGCGATGCGCTGCCGTGAGGCTTCCAGTCTGTGAAGCTGACTACCACCACTCGGCGAGAGGCATCAAACACCGCATCCTCGCCGTCATCTGTAATCGGCACAGGCAGCGGCTCGCTGTAGACCTGCACGAGTTCCCGGGTGAGTGGCGGCACGGTGGCGGTAGCGTTGCTAACGTCCAGGTTGGTGAGCAAGCTACCACGCTCCTGCTCAACCGTCGGAGAGCGCGGCGGGCGCGGCGGAGGCGGCATGGGCGGCGGCTCTGGAGGCGACTTAGTAGTCCATGCAGCTGCTACAGACGCGGCTTCTGCGCGTGCTGCGTCCAGATCTGGGACAGGCACCGCAGAAGGAAGCTGCGCCGTGGACGCGCCAACCTTGCGTGGAACAGCGTTACCACCCCACGGCAGCACATGGTCAACCACGGCAGTTGCTGGCGGCGGAGACACTTCAATCGCTTCTTGACGAGCAAAAGAAGCAGGTGCCTTCCAGCGCCCATCTTCTTGCAGGTGTACGTCACTCCGCCCTGACGCCCCCTGTGCCTCGCCACCACCCTGCACCGTCCGAGCGACCAGCCCACCAGAGCTGGTGAGCAAAAGGAGGAGGACGACCACCAGAGCAAGCGCTAAAGCTGACTTCAAGTTGGTCGACGGGACAGCCATAGCCGCGCGAAGACGTGAGAACGTGCCGCGCGCTTGTGCGCCCTCCGGCGGTGGGGCATCTCCTCTGGACCGAGCGAGCATACTGGTGCGCTGCCTCCTGGCGCCACCACTGCGTCCTGCTGCACCGCCCTCCATAGCAAGACAAGTCTCCTCACCCGCGCTCGAAAGCGTGCAGAGCAAGCTCACCTGCCAGGCAGCCGCTGCATGCTTATTCGCTCTGGCGGGGCGCCCAATACGCTGTGTGTGGCCGGTGCCTCTGGCAATGCGCAATTGCTACCCTCACTCTGGAATCGTTCTTCTGGCGGACGCACACGCACACACACAACGCATCTTGTCTTATATGTGCAGTATGGCATCAGGCACATGCTCTCGCGTGAAGGGCAAGCCAAGCGCATCAGCATACTGCCTCAGGAGGCTTTCGTACCGAGCGAGGACGTCCTCCTGGACTTGCGTTTTGCCCTTGAGTTGGTCCACAAAGTCGAAGAACGCGGGATCCAGACTTGCAAGCTCAGCCCGCAGTTCCGCGTTCTCATCCTCAAGCCTGGCGCAGTCTGCACGCGCATGAGCCAATGCAGCCTCCAGAGCAGACAGACGGCGTCGAAGGTCCATCTCCGCAGCGTGTGACGTCTGCCTCGGAGCGGCACCAGCGCCGCTGGAAGCAGGCGCAGAAGCAGTAGTGGCGGCGGCAAATGAGGAAGTCGTCAGCCGCCCAGGCTTCTGTGGCACGTCGGAGGGCGCAGCTGGCGGAAAATACACTACGCCCTCCGCTGCCCTCTCATCGACATCACCACCAGCAGCAGGCTCTGTAGTTGCATGCAGAGACGGTGCTTCCGAGGCGCGTTTCTGCTGCTCCTGCTGGATGGCGGCCAGCTGCCTCTCTAGCGCTTCACATCTCGCAGTCGCCTCCGCTGCAGCTGCAAGGAGCGTATCTTGACGTGACACCTGCGCCCCTGCATCAGACAGCTTGGTGTCTGCATCTGACAGCTTGGAAGTCAACGCATGGACTTGTGCCTTTAGCGTGTCGTTCTCTTTCTGCAAACGCGCAACCGTGCGCTGCGCAAAAGCAAGTGTCGCGCTCCGACGTGCCGCAGCTGCGACTTCGGCAGCAGTATCAGTAGCAGGGATGTCACCACCATCGGCTGCGTTGTTGCGTCCTGTGGCCCGTCCAGTGGATGCAATCATCTTCAGCTGTCCGTTGGACGCAGCGGAAAACAGAGCATCCAAGCGTGCTGTCAGACGCGCGCAACGCGATGTAGACGCATCCAGCGCTGCCTGAGCTTGAGCGAGCGCCACATCTCGTGCAGCGAGTGCCGCTCGCAGAGATGTCAATTCGCCATCTGTCTTTACCGCGTCTCCTCCGTCTGTGGTTGCTGACTCTGTTGCAGAAACACGTGCTTGGCGCTCCACAAGCTGCGCCTCAGCTGCAGATGCCCGTGCATGCGCAGCCTCACACTCCTCATGGAGAGCTCGTAACATGGGGATCACCGCCGCAGTGGCATTAGAGCCGCCACTAGCACCTACTGCCACTGTACTGCCGCCAGATGCATTGACGCTGGTCGTTGTACGGATCCGGCTCAGTCGAGTCTGAAGAGCTGCCACAGACGCTTCCGCCTCACTGAGTTTCACCTGCAGTGCATCTGCACGGCGGCGCTGCTTCACAGCCTCCTCGTAGTGCTTCTGTGCAGCAGCTGCTGCTGCCTCTGCCCCGCCAGGCGGGCGGGGAGGCAAGCCTTTTTGTTTAAGTGCTGCCTGCGTTGCTCTCTCCAGCGCTAACTCAGCATCAGCACGTGCTTGCTGCGCGCTACTCAGCGCTGCCTGCAGCTTGCTAATGCGCGAGAGCAGTGTGTCGGCGCGTCTGCGCTCTGCTGCTATCGCCGCTTCATGTCTCTCATGGACTGACTCAAGAACTTGAGCCCGTATCATAGCCTCCGACACGCGGTGGCGAGACGAAGTGGTACGTGAAATCGATGCCCGCGACGTGCTCTCCGTCTGGCGTCCAGCTTGCTCGCTCTCCTCATCGTCACCGCCGTCGCCTTGGTCAGCAGCAACAGCCTCCAACCCAACCATGGTGTGGTTTGCCACCGCAGCCGCCGCCGCCGCCTCCTCAAGAGCATCACGCAGCTGGTTCTGCAGCGCTGCGACATCAGCCTGCAGATTAGCAACACGCACATCTTTGTCCGCCAAAGCAGCCTTGAGCTTCTCGACTGTCAACGTTGCGCGGCGCACTGCTGCTGCATGCGAAGCCGTCGTCTGGCTCACTCGAGCAGTTGCGCCTGCTGACACCTCATCCAGCGAGGCGTGCAGCTCTGAGCGCTGACGCACAGCGGAGGCTGCCGCATTGGTGGCCGCAGAGACTGAGGCCTTCAATGCGCGGATCTGGGCATCTTTCTCCGCCAACAATGCGCGCAGCTCATCTGCACTACGAGATGAGTGCTGGTCACCGGTATTCGTGCCGCCATGGGCACCGCTGCGTGGAAAGGAGACGGGAATGGGTCTGACGCCATCTGCGCCAATATCGCCATCGTGGAGTAACGCGCGTCTGAAACCCGCAATGCTAGCATCATTAGCAGCGAGTAGGGCGTCAGAGAGACGCTCAATCTCAGCGCGTGCGGAGGCTGCTGTTGCTGCTGCGTCTGCCCTTTGCTGTGCAGCAGCCGCCTGCGCGCGAGCAAGCAGCGCGTCTTTCTCGTTGCATGCGCGTTGAAGCCGAGTGATAGTGGCTTGCGCTGCGGCTGCCACTCTCGCGATAGCCTCCTCTTCATTTTCAGTGCGCATACGCAGCACGCCGATGCCAGAGGCCCCGACATCTGCGACGCCGCCATTGGCAGACCGTTGTTCACCGCCACCGATTTCAACCATGAGGCGGTCAAGGCGCTGCTGAGTCGCATCCCGCTCCGCCACAGCAGCTGCGGCCTCTGCCACTGCCTCCGCCAGTGCTTCAGCTTTGCGAGTCAGCCGCGCCTCGATCTCGTCGTTCGCAAGGCGAAGACGCTTTATTTCATCGATGTAAGCCAGTGCTCGTGCCCGGGCAGCTGCCGCCTCAGACGTAGAATGCTCGCCGCCCTCTATTGCTCTATCCCGCAGCTCACGACGCATCGCCTGCTCCGTCGCCGCCGCTGTTTCCAACGCACGCTGCAACCGCGCTTCTCGTACAAGCAGGAGCGTCACTTTTGCATGCGCCGCTGCAGCATCAGCGACCAGGTCTGCATCCCTACCAGAAGCACTCGCAGCGGCGCGCATCACATGCAGTTCATCGTTCAAACCAGCAATCTCAGCACGGGATGCTGCTAATGCATCACGGGATGCCGCCAGTTGAGTCGCCAAGCTCTCGCTTTGACTAGTGCTTGACAGCTGGCGTTCTGCAGCTTCAGCTCGGGCGCGCAACTGCTCCGTCTCATTGCGCGCAGTGGCTGCCATCACATCCGCCTCAGAAGCAGCTTCACGGGCATCCATCAACTGGCGGTGGAGAGCGGCGCACTGGGCGCGTGCTTCCTGCAAGTCCCTCTCCAAGGCGGCACCGCCGTCAAGTGCTGCCGCCAGTGCTGCATTTGCAGATTTGCTCGGGTCTTGCCACCCACCTGAAGCAGTCGCGTCGTCACGAGCACCCCTTCCCAACGCAGCAGCGAGCTGCGCCTCGCTGTCCACGAGACGCTGGTGGAGCGCCTCAGCCTGGGCCTGTGCAGCCTCCCGGGCCGCCTTTTCAGAGGCCAGCGCAGCACGTAGGCTCGCGGTGTTCGTGTGTGTCTGTGCACGTACACACACTCGGCCTTGCGTCAGTAGCCACGCGCCAGTGTGTGAGCCAGACACACTTGAACTGTGCGACACACCTGTTCAGCCACTTCAAGTCTCGCCTGCAGCTCGTGTATGTGCTGCGCTGCGTCGTCTGCATCGCGGCTGTTCACCGCCTCATCCCACTGACTGGCGAGTTGCAAGAGCTGGCAGACACGGAGAAGCCGCGCTGCGTTGACTCCGTCGCTCTGGCGCGGATCCACCTCCACCCGCGAGGCTCTCAGCGTCGCTGCCGCGGCACTGAGTGCCGCGAGCTGGGCTTGTGACGCGCCAGACGGGTGCAGCAACGCAGCAGGGTCAACGCTTAGAACTTGGCTTGACCTCCAGTCCAGGCTGCCTCGCGGCGGAGTGAACACAAACGCAGCCGCATCGCCGGCGAGCATCGCCATTGTGTCCTAGAGCGTGTGAAACAGCAGCAGGTACTGCGCGACAACTGAGCTGGCGGACATCTGCCGAATGGAGTGGATCATGTGACGTGGCGCGCACGCGCACGCCTCGCCAGGCGCATGAAGCATTCCGCGAACTAGCTGTCCCCGCGTCGTGTGAGCCCCAGCCTAAGCTGTGCAGCTCGCCACCTGGCCATGGCGGATCTGCGCCCCATCAAATTTAAGCCGAGGCGTGAGTTCGACACCAGTCCGAAACCAACCAAAGCGTTGCTGGAACTGCAGGGGCGGCAGCTCAATGGGCTGCTCTCCCACGGCTGCGTATACGTAGTGACCGGCCGCAGCACAGCTTGGTGGCTCGACCGCGCGTGTCTGGGTCGCCAGCAGTTCGGCGTGCCTGCAGTCGGCGTCGCTGATGATTGGATTGCCGCCATGGCAGCTCAGCTTGAGGCGCAGCGACAGCAGCAGCAAGGTGGAGGAGGACCCGAGGAAGAGCCCCCTGTTGACGGCGACGACGCCGACATGGACGCTGCGCTGCCAGCTGGTGACGCAGACATAGATGTAGACGCGGCTGAGTGTCACGACGTGGACGCGGAAACGCCGGCGACACACGAGGTGATGGAGCTGGCGGCTGTGCCTGTTGCACCTGGTGACGACGCGGAGGAGGCGGGGCCGCCGAAGAAGCGGCAGCGGCCTCCACCCATTTCACTCGTACGGCTCAGCATGCTTGAGGCGGTGTTCCTCATGCACGGGCTCGAGAATTTGACGTTGTATGAGCACGAGGTACGTACGAACACTCGCTGTTCATGCCTATAACACCGCCTGCGGCTCAAATGCCAGCGTGTGTGCTTCTCTGCAGGTTCCCAATGCGCCCGATGTGGCTGCTTCTGCGCCAGGGGTGGACACATTAGAGCAGCTTTCCCGGTGGGCGTCTCCACATTTAGCGTCGCAGCTTGCGGCTTGGCGGAGCGGCAGCGGCAGCACACCGGAGTGCTTGCGGCCTGTACTTGGCGACGCTGCGTCCGTGGCTGGCCACCAAGACTCCGTGAGGCCGCAGCAGGCTAATGGTCGCGTGCACGCCAACCAGCATCCGAGCAGCGCATCGCCTGTGCCGCCTGGGTACCGCCATCTGAGTGACGCAGACGTATGGCATGCTGCTGTAGACGCCTGTCCAGGTTTTCTGCCCGCATATGCAGCGTATTACCACTGCCGATGCATGGGATGGCTCATCAGGTCCGGTCTCCAATACGGAGCGGATTACGTGCTATACCCTCGCCATCCCAATGTGGCACACAGCAGCCTGTGTGCTCTTGTTGTGCCGCCATCTGAGGGACCGGGGAGTAGCAGTCAGGCGGCAGCAGCAGTGCGCGCTGGATGGCCGCAGTGGACCGAATTGCAGGCGTTAAGTCGGCTGTGTGTGCAAGTGAATAAGGGCCTGGTTCTATTGCATGTCGTGCCAGCTGTGGACGACAACGAGACACTTGTGGAGCCACGGCCGGCAGTGGTGGCAGCACCTGCACATAAGGTGGCTTGGCATACACCAGCGGTCAGAACTGTGGAAGAGCCCGCGACCTTAGCAGATTGGCTGCCTCCCGACGACGGCCATACAGGCCGGGTGCAGTCCCAGGGCGATGCCGTGAAGCTCCGACATGGAGGTGCTAGGGGCGGTGTCAAAAATCAGCGCACCCCTCCAGCTTCCTTGTCCGCGCGGGTGGCTGCCGCCGAGGCAGAATGCGCAGCCTCACACGGTGTCAAAGTGGCGACTGGCGCGGGAGCAGTGTGCCGGGCGCCCACGGTGCGGGCCCACCTGAGCAGAGTACGAGTCGTGGAGGTGGAGGTGAGTCGCTGGAACCCAGGGAAAGGGCGCATGACAGACATCCTGATGCCAGCTGATGTGTAGACACACGTAAGGCCGGGGCGCGAAGTGTGTCGTGACTGAGGCCGGTCGGAACTTTCCAAGAGGTGCGA
>Ga0164297_10002996_pt1 | contig 16133 bp, 15 predicted proteins | sample GEODES058metaG_FD_113539 | JGI IMG/M metagenome (GOLD analysis project Ga0164297, IMG submission 113539) | Dystrophic lake water microbial communities from Trout Bog Lake, Wisconsin, USA - GEODES058 metaG | ecosystem: Environmental > Aquatic > Freshwater > Lake | place: USA: Trout Bog Lake...
AAGACAAGGATGATTCGTTTTTATATTTGTATTTGTCTTGCTAATTTGACAGTCCGCATTTACTTCATGAAGGAATTTTTGTATTTGAAATGGTAAGTAACCCCATCTTCCTGGGTCTAATGGGAATTTTTCAGGTCCTTGTATATATTGTTCTTCTTTTTCATTGGCTCTCTCTTTTACCACACTTATTGATGTTGATTCTTGTTGTTCTTCTGATTTTTGTCTTTCTGCTTCTGCTTCTGCTTCTACTTCTACTTCTTTTATTTGAGGTTTAATACATTTGCCTTTCATTATTTTTTGAATTTCTGAATGTGCATCTTTATAACAGCAAGGTATACATAAATTATCTGGATGTTTTTGACTCTTTGTATCATTAACAAAGCCAGGATAATGTTGAACATATTTTTCTTGACTTCCATGTTGTGATGGATTGAAAAACTCATATACATATGCACCTTTTGGTACTTTTTTTTCATCACGAGGAATAACTGAACCACATTTACCTGCTTTTACATCATCAGCTGAAATAGGCATATTTGTTTTAAGACACCAATAACGTGGACAAATATAATAATTTTTTTTTTCAGGAGTAGAACCATATTGTATAACATCATCATCCTTTAAAAATCCTGGCATTTCTCTATCAATTCTTTGTTTTTCTTCTTCATTTAAAATTACAGGTTGCACACGATTACTTGATAAACATGTTCTTGAATAAGAATTGAATTTCTCACTTTCTTCTGTTAAAAATAATACTGGGTCTCTCTCTATCATTTTTTTGAAAAAAGGAGTTGGGTTTGCTAATTTCATTCCATCAATATTAAAAACTTCCTCTTCCTCTTCTTTCTTTTTCTCTTTTTTATTTTTTGGATTTATTTTTGTTTTTTTAACAATTATTATTTCTGATTCTTCTTTGGGTATCTCTCTTTCTAAGGGTATCTCTGGTTCTAAGGATCTCTCTGCTGATTTCTCCAATTCATATTCTTCTTCTGGAGTATTTTTTATTATTTCTACTTTCTCTTTTTTCTCTAATGTTGGTATATCCTCTTCTTCCTCTTCATCTTCCTTTTCTAGTTCATCTAAACCTTGTATATCAGTTAAATCCTCTAGTCCTTCTATTTTTGAAGAAGATTTTTTATTTTCTGCACCAGAATCACTTGCTTCTGTTCCACTTGTTGCAAGCAAATCAAGACCTCCAATATCATCTGAATTCAATGAACCAAAACTTGACAATGATTTATTACTTGAACCTTGTGAACTTGATGCACCACCACTGCTATCATATACTTCTTGTACTACTTTCTTCCTTTTTATATCTTCTACAGAATTACTAATATCTTCATCTTCTTCCTCTTCTTCACCTTCTTCATATAATAAATCAAATGCGGATTTCATTTTATCTTTATCATCTGCAAAATTTTCATCATATTCTTCCATTTCTATATAATCTAAATCCTCTCCTTCAATTACTGGAAGTTCTTGTTTATTCATTGATTCTTCAGATGTTGAAATTATATCTTCTAATACTATTTCTCTCTTCTCACCTTTTGAACATAATGATTTTATTGTCTTCAAAGGAATATTACTACTTTCTGGATCCTGTGTTAACCTTATTAATGAATCTATAAAAATAGGAATAGTATTCAAATAAAATATATCATTAATATTTTCAACATTTACTTGAATATCACTTGTTCCATGTATTACCTTAATTGTTGTTTTGAATCCTGGATTTATTTTTATTTCAATATCCTTACCTCTTATACCTCTTTCTACTTGTAATTCACTTGCTAATCGTGCATATAATTGTAATGCTTCTGAACCACTCATTTCATAATTTGCAACAAGCCCTTCAACAATTTCCTTTTCTGATACTTTTTGCTTTTGCTTTTCAATAACAAAAGCTTCTTGACTTGTACTTTTATTAAAATTGGAAACACGCTTATATCTTAGTTCAAGACCTTTTTTATAATCTGATGACTCTACAATAAATGCGCTAGATATACAACCGATTAATGGTTTCAACTTCATCACTTTATCAATTCTAATTACATTACTATAATTTAAATAATTTATTACAGTTGAATTATTTTTTATACCATTAAATCCAGCTAATGAATAACCACTTTGCTGTAAATAATCATTCACATTTTCAATAATTGGATTTACTGCTTTTATAAATAAATCGTCAATTGCTTCAATGCTCATTAAATTATCAAACTCACAACTAATTACAATATTTCCTGTTTCTTCAAATTCACATATTATAGGTATCATTTTTACTCCAGAAAAATATTGGATATAAACTGCAACACTCTTTGATTTACCAATACTCTGCATTAGTTTGAAAATTAAGGCTTTAGAGAGAAATGGTATTTTACGACCATCCTTTGATAATTTGTCTACATAAAGTCTGTATATGTTCTCTCTACGAGTTGCTGGATTGAACTTTATTAATGGATTTTCTTCACTTGCATGTATTAATTTAAATATAATATCTAATGGTATTTTTATTGAATATTCTGGTAATAAAGTTATTCTAATAGATTGAACACCAAAATTTTTATAATTCAACTCACTTTTTCTCTCTTTATACATATCATAAAACAAATCCACACTATTAAAAGTCTCTATTGTTTGCTTGTTTACCATCTTTAAGGCTTCATCTATCAATAATTGTTCTTTTTCATTTAACTCGGAGAGAGAATGAATATCATGTTTTTTCAATAAAAAGGGATAATACAATTTTATTGTTGTTAATTCATCCAACCCTTTTCTCTCTGCATTCTCTAAAACATCTTTTGCCAAACACAAATAAATATTATTTCCAATGAATTCGCCATTACTTAATAAGACATGACTATTTAATGTTGTTAAGGACTTACGACTAGCACGTTCAATAAATGCATCGTATTCTTTCACATCAAACGGATTTGAAACAAAAGGATACTCATTCTCAACTATGAAAAACTTTTGACCTAATACCTTTGCTACCCAAAATGCCTTACCTGAAATATTTAATGCTAATATATCATCATAATTATATACTGCTTTTGGTTCTCCTCTCATTATAGTATTATCATCTTCTCCTTGAAGAATATTTCTAAGAAATTGTTCTAATCTTAAATTCGTGAGAGGTAGTTTATTATTTTGTGTTAATGTCTTGTATATTTTTACTGGATTTAATACTTCTCTCTTCATACAAAACATATAAACCTCTTCTGGTGAGAATTTTTTTTTAAATTCATTTACTATTTTTAATTTAATTGCACCAATACTATCATCGCTAAAAATTTGTTGAGATGAAAATACAACCTTAATATTTGAATTATCTCTCAAAGTTACTAATTCTATTTCGTTAAAAATAATTGCATCTGTTAGTTCGTCTTTAAATTCATTTATAGAAGAATTACTCTTAACTTTTTTAAAACTCTTATCAAGTTCTGAATTATTATTACCACAAAATACATATATAGTATCTAATTTTTCACCTACTAAATGATTCACTTTATAAATAGGTATTTTTTCATTAGATATTGACATATATATAATAACCTTATTATTTTATTATCTCTTTTCTTCTATTTTATTTTTACAAATTACAATTTTATATATTTTTATAAAATTATAAAACATTATTTATTATTTATTATAAATCATAATAAGGATTATCTGTTATTGTCATACCACAATACCCCTCAGGTTTCTTTTTATAATCTACTGGTTGGTAAATTCCTGCCTCTTTTGCATTCTCTAATAAGTATTTGAAATTTTGCCAAAAATCTTGTTTATGACCAATACTAGTGGTTGTGATATGTGAAAGTTCATGAATAGATACAAATGTTAATGTGTTCAAATCAATCAATACATTTGGACTTGTTTTTGCTTTATTTAAACAAAATGCAATTTTCTCTCCTTTATTCTCACTATAAGCAGTAAGTTCACTTGTTGGAAGTGTTTCACTTATTTTTTGTGGGTTGAATCCCTTGACTAATCTTTGAACACGTGGATCATCACCATGTTTTTCCTGCATATATTTAACTAAATCCTTCATATTTTGTGTTACTTTTGCTAATAAATCTGCAGCTTCTTTAGTATCTACTCTATCTCTCACACAATAACGATTACCATCAACTCCTGAAATAACACATTTTAAATTCAAAAACTCAGATTCTGTATAGATTTTTAAACATAATAAAAGGACAAACCCTATAAAAATATACATAAAAATATTTGTCTTCATATATTTATTAATTATTATAAAATTTATTAAATATTAAATTATTTATAAATACACATTGTTCTCTTTTTTGTTATTGTTATGATATTGTTCTTCTTGTTTTCTTTCTTATTCTTTTTCCACCAACTTGACTTTTTATTTGAAAATATGTTGTTCCTATTTCTCTTAGTTTCTTTAAGTTCAATTTGTCATATAATTTATTCATTTGCATTATTCTCTCATTCTCTTCCCATTTGTTAGAAATTATTTCTACAGATTGTTCTAAAAGTATAAAAATATAATGATGTATTCCAGAATTTACAGGAGGATTTGGTCCTTTATATGGTAATAATATTGTTCCTGAATCTATTTTGTTACCAGATATATTTATTATAAGCCAATGTAAATAATTTCCTGCAACTACATTTGGATCATACATCATTAAAGTATATAATTTGTTTGGTTTTTTATTATATATTAATTTTGGTTGCATTTGTGTAGTGCTTTTTGTTAAAAATTGGTGATTTATCAAAATATTATCATAATATACTTGCATACTATAACATGATATTATTATGATATTTTAAAAAATTGATATTAATATTGAGTTTTATATAAATATATTATTATGCCAGTGAAAGAAACTTTTGATAAGCACTCAAAATCTAAATATTGGAGCGATAAAAATTTATTAAAGCCAAATAAAGTTTCTCTAAATTCACATAAAAAATTTTGGTTTAATTGTGATTGTGGTCATGAATTTGAAAGTTCTTGTTTGAATATTAATCAATCAAATAATTGGTGTCCATATTGTAGTAAACATGCTATAAGACTTTGTGACAATTATTCTTGTAAAATATGCTTTAATAATTCATTTGCATCACATGAAAAATCAAAATATTGGTCATCTGATAATGAAATCAATCCAAGACAGGTATTTAAATCAACAGATAGAAAAAAATTTAAATTTAACTGTGATAAATGTAGTCATAAATTATTATGTGTTTTAAAAAAAATTAATATAGATAATAGATGGTGTGCATATTGTGCTCATCAAAAATTATGTCAAGAAACAAGTTGTATAATGTGTTTCAATAATTCATTTGCATCTGTAGAGAGAAGTAAATATTTATATGATAAAAAAATTAATCCAAGAATGTTATTTAAAAATTCAAATAAAAAATTTGAATTTAATTGTGATGATTGCAATAATATTTGGGAAACTCAATTATCTAATATTACAAAAGATGTATGGTGTCCTTATTGTGTTAATAAAACTGAGAAAAAATTTTATGATGAATTTATAAATTATGAACCATTATTAAAACGTCAATTTAAAGTGGATTGGTGTAAAAATATTAAACATCTACCCTTTGATTTTGTTATTGAAGAAAAAAAAATAATAATAGAAATAGATGGTCCACATCATTTAAAACAAGTTTCTAATTGGGTATCACCTGAAAAAACTAGAAAAAATGATTTATATAAAATGAAATGTGCAAATGAAAATGGTTATAGTATTATTCGTATATTACAAAAAGATATATATCATAATAAATTTGACTGGATAAATGAAATAAATAATACAATTAAAAATATATTACATGATAATATTATTCAAAATATTTATATTTGTAAAAAAGATGAATATAAAGATTTTGATAAAGAATTATAAATTTATGACAATAAATTAAAAAATGTTATATAATATGTTTACTGCGATCCAGAGCCTAACTCAAGAGGAACCCTCATGAAATCTGGACTGATTGTGCTCATGTTCCAAGGACCAACATACAATTGTGGGTTAGGAGGCTCAGAGCGGATTTGCAAGTTAGCATTCCTTAAGGTAGAGCTAATTGTATCAATACCAATATGGTAACCAGCCTTTAACAAATTAATGTTAGCAAGTTCGCCCTTACCGGAAGGGTTAAGCTGAGCCCATTGGCTATTATTATCTTTTGGAAGTAGGTCAGCAGGATTTTGGATATTTTGCTTAGAACAAGAGGTGGGTACTCCAGAAGTAGGAGTAGGAATACCATTAACAGATGCATACATTTCGTTATTTCCTTCTGAAGAAGGTTGGACACCAGAAGATTGCATTTGTCTAGTTGCTTGGCCTTGTGGAGCAGAATAACCAGCTGCATTAGGAGAATTCTTGTATGCAGAATTCATAGTTTCACCGTTATACTCGTAACCAGATTTACCCTTAGAAGTCAAGTTCTTCCCTAGAACACTAACTCCATAGGCAACAAGTAATAATACAATAAGTGCGCCGATTCCATATTCAGACCATAGCTTTTTTAAAGATGTGCTCATTATATATTTTTCATGATAAAATATTTTTTTCAATACTGTTTAATTATTTTAAATTAAATAGTACAAGAATTGTTTAAAATTTTTCAAAATATGCTAAAAGAATATTTTTATTATTGAATATTCTCAATATCCATATCACTTTCATCGCTATCATCAATTTCATCCAACATATAAGTTTTCTTAATATTCTTGGCTTCTAAAAAAGCCTGAATAGCTTCTTTTTTTGCCTTTTTAGCTTTTTCTCTTGCTGCTTTATAAATTTCATAATAAACTTGATTTGGTTTTTTTAATGTCATTGTTTCTAAAGAATTCAAATTAGAACTTAAATCAAATTCTTTTAATTCATCATCCAAAGTCTCAGTAGAATTATCCAATTCTTCAATATTAAGTTCTACTTCATGTAATTTATTATTAGTATTATCATCATTGTCGTCATCATTATTACTTGTTATTGAATTAAATAATGTTTCACTATTTGCAATTGTATTAACTAAATCATCTTGAGTTGTTTCTGTTTCTGTTTCTGCTTCTTCAGAATTTTCCTTTATTTTTTCTAAAGTTTCTGAATATTCATTTAATTTTGAAGAAGATGCATGAAAAGATAGTTCTTCTGCATTTTTCAACATTTTGAATCCTAGTTGTTCATGTTTTAGTTCTGGTGATTTTTTAGATGTTTTAATTAAACAATTTTCAAATAATAATTCTGTATTCAAGACCATACATTGCTTTAACTCTAATTCTATTTGAAAATTTCTTGATGTAAATTTTATACCTTGCACTTCTAAAATAGAAATAATATTTGTAGTTTCTTTTACATCATTAATCGTTAGAGGTAATTCACTTTCATTATATATTTTTACACTAGGAATATTTGTAGCATAATTCATTTTAACATTTACTCTTACCAAATAATATTTACCAGATTTATATAATTTCAAAGGAGAAACAAATGCAGTTTGTATATCATTCAACTCAAATTTATCTTGAAACCAAGAATTACTTTTTTCATAAATCATGTTTTGACATGTTGTTTCTAAATTTTCTATCCAACTTATAAAAGTTTCGTCATTATTATTGAACATTAAATCTACATTCATTTTTTTACCATTTTTAACGAAACCTTGTTTTGTTAAACTTTTAGGAGTTTGTATATAAAGAGATTTATTATTACATTCAATTTTAGTAAAATATGCGCCTCCTTGAATGCCTGTTGGATTTGCTAAAGATAAACTAGAAAAATCAAAATTTTCAGATGGGTCAATAATATTATCCATTAATGGAAGAATAGAAAATTTATAAATTAATATCACGCGCTAATATTTATAAATTATTTCTATTTTCTATAATTAATAATTAATCATTATGAAAGATTCTTTTGTTCAGCAGTGTTTAGACATGATGAAGAGAGAAGATATTAAGAGTGAAATGAAGAAAATTTTTGCACCTGTTATTGATATACTTATTTTAGAAATTACACCTTATATTTACATTATTTTGACTTTAGTTTCTTCTATTTTTTTAATGATTTTAGCAATACTTATTTTATTAATTCTTGTTTTGCGTAGTAAAAATGATAACAATAAACTTATATAATTTTTATTTTATTTATATTATTTATTTAGAACATTTTGATTTATTATTTATTATATAAATTTAATATTTTATCTTTTATTTATATATAATGCCAAGAAAATCTAGAAATTCGCATAAAACAACAGTGAGAGGAGGTGGTCATGGTGATCCTCCTCCTGCAGTTATTCCTCGTAAGCGTGCTACAGGTCCAGTACATGAACCTTCAAGAGTACCACCACACAGGATGCAGCAGCACATGGGAGTACAACATGGAGGGATGAATGCGCAATCATCTTCTGGTAGTGCCTGGCAATATGTTCAAAATGCTGTTGGAGGTGGAAATACACAATGGAAGGATACTTTTGAAGGTCCTACTAATATGTACGGGAACTCCATTAGAAACGTTGGATTAACACAACCTTCTAGTATTGCTGAGACTAATATTTCAAAAGGACCTTTTCAATCTGGTGGCAGAAAGAGCAGAAAGAGTAGAAAGAGCAGAAAAGGTAAATCTACTTCTAGAAAATGTAAATCTCGTTCTAGAAGAGGTGGATTCTTTGGTTCTGGTGTTCTTGGAACCGCGGCTGTTCCTTTTGGGTTGCTTGCAGCTCAACAATATTACAGCAGACGTCTTGGTAAAAATTCTCTTAAAAAACGCACACGTAATTACAGAGGAAATTAATTATGTATGTAAATAATTAAGTTATTGTAATATTATTTTATAATTATAATAAAAATAATATTATTTATTTTATAATCTAATTTATGTTTTTATTTTTCTATATTATTACTTGTTTGGTCATAATGTTCTAAAAACATTTTCACCTTGTTTGCATATTTATTTTTAGGATTTAAATTTTCAGTTGAGTTATGAGATTGATGAAAAAGTGCAGAATTAAATTCCCCGCGATATTCTCCAGTATGGTCTGTCGGCAAGTCTATCTTTCTTTTTATATATGTTTCTTCTGATTGCATTGCATAATGTGCAATATATGCAAGTGCTTGATTAAAAAGAACGTTGCATTCATTAAAAGGTGAATTCACTTTTTTTATTTTATTTGTAATAGTAATATCTCTAATAGGATTCATTATATTATAAAAATGCGGACTAGATACACTTATTATTTGTGATGGTCTTACAAATGATTTAATATGTTTATTCAATCTATCATCAGACTTGGTATAATTTTCAAGAATTAATCCATCAGGGTCTTTTATATGATTATTAGAACCAAATGGAAGCCAATTTATTGCTAATTGATCAGAGAATTTAAAAGCATTTAATAATTGTTTTACATTTTGACAGCAATTTAAAATTAAAAATTCATCTGCATCTAAATAAATCATCCAATCTACATTAAATTTTTTTGCAATATTTGCAGCACGACTCATTAAAATAAGTTTAACTTTATTAGGTATTTCACATCTTTCTACATATACTCTATTATCAAAATTTGTGAATTGAGTTTGTATTGGAATTTTTGATTTATGGTCAAAAATATAAACATAATCAAAACCAATAAGTAAATGATGGGCTGCCCATTCTTTTATATTTTTTTCATCACGTGCATTTGTAAAAAGCATGACTTTATTTATTATTCCTCGTTTTTCATCTGGAATTAAATTAAATTTTGCTAAATTATTTACTGTACTTAGTGAAAAATTTGACATTATATTTATTAAATTGATTTTAATACTGTTTTTTAAACTATTTTTAATACTGTTTTTTAACTATTTATGTAAAATTCATATGAATCTTTTTACTTTTTTTCTGTAAAACATAAATATCTTCAATCAATTTATTAAATTCATTAGTAGAAAGCAATTTACGAGATTTATTTTTATAAATATTTTTAATTAGAATTTTATGAATTTTATTATTTTTAAAATTTTCTCCATAACCTTCACAAATTATACCATTTGCAAAAATAGTATCAGTATAGTAATTTGGTAATACCAAATGATAATAAATTAATGAATCTATATCAGAAGCATGTATTTGTTTAAACGACAAATTTTCTACAGCAGTAAAATTATTTTTTTCAAATAAAATTGCATGCAATGGAGACAAATATAAATCTTTATTACATAAATTACCATTAATTAATGTATTTTTTGGAATTTTATAAGGAAGAGTAATTTCGTTTTTATCTTTACAAATGAAACTATATATATTTTCTAATTTGATTTTTTTTCCATTATAAGAAATTAAAATATCGTCTTTTTTCAAATATTCAATATTTTTTTCTCCATTTATTGTTAAAATTTTTGTTCCTTTTAAAAAACAGGGTATTGGTGGAGGATTTGGAGGATTTGGAGGATTTGGAGGATTTGGAGGTTTATAACTTCCTAAACCAAAAAATGGATTATATGTATTTTCTATATTATTAAATATATTATTATCATCAAATACATTATAATCAAAAATTAAATTATTATCATCAAAAATATTTTCTTCAATCATATATATTAAATTATATTTTTATAAATTAATATAATATTTATTTTTTTTATAAATTAATATGCATTACTATATGAAAAAGCAAGTACACCTAAAATACCTTGAGGCGATTGACCTAATCTAACAGAATAATAAGTATCTACTTGTTGTGTTGATGATGACCATTTTGATTCATATCCAATTCCACTTTTTGAATGAAAAGATTCTTGAATATAATGACGAGTTCCATGATTTTCATTAATAGATTTACTCAAAAAGTTTGCATAAGTATTGTTTACACCTTTTGAAGAATCAAAAAATACAGTACCATCTGCAATTGTAACAACAATTCTGAATTTTGCAATAGTTCCTAAATTATAATTTGGTATGACATTATTTGAAACATCAGCTATAAAATTATTTAAACTTGAAATTATTCCGTTATAAATAACTGGTAATAAACTTGGGTCAACATTTAAACCACTATAATTTGGATTACCTATAAAGGATACTAAAGGAACAATTTGTTGTAAACCAGTTGAAGGATTTATAAAAGTAAAAGAACTATAGCTCAAATTATTATTATAAGCAGAATAAACTGCTTCTAATGTATTTGTGGAAAATCCGCTTGTTGTTGTTGTTGAACTCATTATATAATTTATTAATATATTATTTTTAATTTTATTAAATTAAATTATTATTTTTAAAATTAAATAAATAAATAGTTTAGAATAAATGAGTTTTGAAAAACAAGTGCAAGATTGGGTTTCTATTGATAATCAGTTGAAAATATTAAATGATAAGGTAAAAGAGCTGAGAGATAAACGCAATGGATTAACAACAAATTTATCTAAATATGCGCAAAATAATAATTTAGCTAATTCTGCAATACAAATCAGTGATGGTAAACTTAGATTTGTGAATACTAAGATTTCTGAACCACTTACATTTAAATATTTAGAAAAAGTTTTAGCAGAAATTATTAAAAATGAATCACAAGTAAAGCAGATTATAGAACATATTAAGTCTAATCGTGATACAAAAATTATCCAAGAAATAAAGCGCTTTAATAATAATTAATTTTTATACAAGTAATGTATGACAACATTAACAAATGATGATTTCACATTATATCAAGAAGATGGTAAATTAATGAGTGGGGGATTTTCATTAAAAACATCAGAATCAACAAGTTCAATGCAAATCGGAGGTGGTCACAATGATTTATTAGATAATTTAGCAATGCCTTTGTATTATTTCACTCAACGCGGAGGAAAAAAAAATAATCATAAATACGAAAAATCTACTCCTGAAGATATCCCTATTATTGATAACGATTTGTTTGATAAACTCTTGAACTTGGTAGAATATAAAAAAGAAAACAACTTAAAGAGAGAAAAAGTTATCAAAAAAGGAGGTACAAAAAAACATATTGATAATCCTAATTCAAATCCTAAATCCAAATCTGGTAAAAAAAGTAGAAAAAATAAATTAACTACATAACTACATAACTACATAACTACATAACTACATAACTATTAATTTTATTTTCATAATTTTATTGTTTATAATTATGCTACATTTGGACCTACATACTCATAAGTTGTTACACCAATATCATCATAACTTGGAAATTTTGTCAATGTAAATTTATCCATATTATCTTTATTTTGACAGTATTTCCATTCTTGCTTCCATTTTCTCTCTGCAAGAAATGTAAGAGAACCTGCATCCATAGTCAACAAATTTTCTTTGTCTTCTGGATTCTTAGTATTTATCATATCCCAAAAACCATCTGTTGCACAAACAATTTTTACTCTGTCATTATTCAAATCAAACGTGAGAATACTTTGTTGCGGAGCATAACCAGTTAGCTCATTATGCCCGAGTGATGAAGAAGGTACAAGACTGCGTTTTATTCCCTTGAAATTGAATGAATATGCGAGCTCCATGGTAATCTTGTTATCTTCATGAATTAACGGTTTTTTCTCTGAATTAATATATACATCACGAACACGACCTTCTCTTATCACACGTGCAACTTCTGCTTCATTCATTCCATTCTGTTCTGTTGTCTTAAAAACAAGAGAACCATTGATGAAGACCATTATTTCTGAATCTCCTACATTACCTATTTTTATGTAGCCAACTCCTGAGCCATCTGTATCTTCTGTAATTATTTTTGCATAAGCAAATGTAGAACCCGAATTGCTCATATCTATTCCCTTGGTTGTTCTGTACTCTTTAATTTTGTCAACCACACAATTTACAGGATCTGTATTTCCCATAATTTCAGCCTGATTGAAAGAACGAATTGCAGTAATACATTCATACCCTCCATGTCCATCATACACAGCAATATAATCGCCATTGCTACCTACAGCATCGCTAAATTTACCAATATAAGCAGCATCTTGTCTCTTATCTAATAGACGAGTTGAAACATTTATATTTATATAAGGCTTTTTTGCAGCAGCTTTTACTGCTTCTTCCAACAAGACATCTTCTAAAGCCATTTCATTTTGTTCGTCGTTTTCTTCCTGAGAATCAGGAATATCTATTATGCAATCATGTCTTTCATTTTCAACATAAATTATTCCCTTAGTATCAGCCTCCTTCTCTAACCCTAATCCTAATCCATTGATGCTTGATTCAGTGAATGAACTCATTTTTTGATTCTACTCCTTGATTTTACTTGTACTATAATAAAATACAAGTAAAAGCATTTCAATTTTTTTAAATATTAATTTATTTTATAAAAATTTAAGCATGCCATTCATTATAATTAAACGGAGATAACAAAATTTCATTTATTTTATTTTTCCAATAATCTACACGCTGCTCCATAGCAATATCTTTTTTAGATTTTGGATATGGGCTTGTGTTTTGCATCATTTCCTCTTCTTCTGATGTAATTGTTGGTTTATAACCATAACAATTGACACCAAATCGTACAAGAGGATTTGCAATATAACCTCCATTGACACCAGGACGACCACAATCATGTTCATGACCTTGTATGGTCTGCAATTTATCAAATGTTTGTGGTTGAGTTGGGAATAAAGCCATTTGTTTATCAGACCATCCATAATTACACCATTCTCCTCCATTTTTATAAGAATCCTCTATTTGTTCATAACTAGCTAATTCACCATCATAAGCTTTACATAGTGCTTTAGCATCTGCATAACCATAATAATTACCAGGAATATTAAATACTTCTTTTCTTCTAGCAAAAGAAAGAGTAGGTTGAGTTGGTTCTGTTACTTCTACTTGAATTTGAGGCTCTCCAGAAAATAAATTTTTAATGGATGCTACAATATCAATATTGAAAAAATATTGTAAACCATTAATAAAAACTAATAAAATAAAAATACCTGCAGCAATGATTATTAATGTTTTACTTGCAGGATTGCTACTTTCTGAAGGTTGACTTTGAGAATCAAACATACTACTATTATTAGTGGCGTTTTTATTTCCTAAAGATAGAAAAATTATAATATATAAAACAATTACAATACCAATTATAATAAAAACACTTGGATTTAATAAATACGCATTTACATAATCATATATATTCTCTGTTTCTGTCATAGAATTTGTTGTGCTTACTTCCATATATATATATTATATATTATTGACATTGATTTTTTCTATAAAAAAGACAATAAGCCTTTGAATTTATTAATTTTCTAAGGTCTTTGACTTCTGAAACTTCACGGTCATTATAATGATACCATTTTCCATTCGCATTTTTAACTGATGCAGTATAATGTCCTCCACTTACAGCACCACTATGATAACATATACCATATAAATTATAAATATACTGCTCTTTTTTATATCCTATAACATATTTAGATAAGTCTAGATTTTCTAGAGGAAAATCTACTAAAATTTGATTTTTACGATTATTAGAATTGAATCTTTTTAAGTCTATTGACATAATAGAAGGGAAACTCCAATATGATATTTGTTTCTTAACATCTTGTTTCTTATTGGTTTTCTCATTAAACCATGCATTCTCTCCTTCTAAAATTTCACCACTAACATATAAATCAAAACAATCTAATAAAGTTGGGTCCTTATTATTTTCTGGAATCGGTAAATTTATCATAAAATAAGGTTCAGGACTTGAACTTAAAACTTCATTTGTTTCAATAGATTTTATTTGTGATACATGCATGCCATAGAAAATATTCCATATTTCTGAATAATCCTTTTTATACATATTTTTTATTGTTTCAAAACATTTTAATGCCATTATATCTACTTCATTTTCTGCCTCACCATTAATCGTCATGTTTACTTCTCTAGATAAAGAATTATGAAAACAATCTATTATAAAAATCAGAAATTCAGGTAGGTCATTTTGCGCATAACCTGTAAATAATTCCATATCTTTTATTGTTGCTAATTTATGAATTGTGTTAATAAATTTACCAGGTGAAATAGTACAATTATCTTTCCACATAAGCTTTCTCAAATTATCCCACTCTAATAACAATGCACTATCATATACATTTTTGAGTTTTTTTTGATATTCATTGTTATTTAAAAAATTATTTAATTCATAAGTATGAGATAAAACCTGAATACATGAATTTATATAACACGTATTACCTAAATTTACAAGTCCTGATAGTCCTTTATTCTTGTATTGTTTAAATTCTTGCATTTTGTTTATTATTATTATATAGAAATATACATTTAAACATATTTTTTAAATATTATATTATTTTATGTCTAGGCGTACTTATAATAGAGAAAATAGAGAAAATTCAAATAATTCTAACTCTAATAATTTGAATTCTAATAATAGAAACAATGATACAAATAATATTAATAATTTCTCTCTTTCATATGACCAAAGAACATTAATAAATATGTATCAGGGTTTTTATGATAATATTAATCATCAAATTGATGAACTTTATAGAGCACAAGATGAAATTAGAGAAGTATTGAATTATATTATTAGAAATTACAATTCAAATACTAATTTTAATTCTAATTCTACAACTAATGAAAATAATCAAAGAGTTTATATTGATGGAAGACCTTATATTTTAGAGTTTCAGCATCAATACATTCCTAATAGAAGATGGCAAAACACCGATTTATCATACAATGATTTTTCATATAATGATTCATCATATAACAATATTTATAATAACTTATTTAATACTAATGCATTTACACAATTTTCTGGACTTGATATTTTGCAAAACTTTTATTCTAGTATTCCTATAACTCCTTCAAGACAACAATTAATGGATGGTACACGTGTTTGTTCTTTCTCTCAAATAACAGAACCTATTAATACAAGTTGTCCTATTTCTTTAGACATATTTGAAGAAAATTCAAATGTTACACAACTTAGAGGTTGTGGTCATATTTTTTCTAGTAATAGTATTAATTCTTGGTTTAATAATCATACTAGATGTCCTGTTTGTAGGTATGATATTCGTGATTATGTTCCTATTCAGAGTACTCCTCCTACAAATTCTGATACATCTGGAAATATTATAAATAATGAAGCACAAAACGAAAGAAGAGGGTTTTCATCTAATAATTTAGGTTCTC
>Ga0164297_10002998_pt1 | contig 16122 bp, 23 predicted proteins | sample GEODES058metaG_FD_113539 | JGI IMG/M metagenome (GOLD analysis project Ga0164297, IMG submission 113539) | Dystrophic lake water microbial communities from Trout Bog Lake, Wisconsin, USA - GEODES058 metaG | ecosystem: Environmental > Aquatic > Freshwater > Lake | place: USA: Trout Bog Lake...
AATTGGTCATTTGGCATACCTGTTTTGTCAATTTGTGGGTAATCACCTGGTCCGACTTGGACTGACTTTCCTGCTGGTCCGCAGTCGACATACAGTGTGACTCCGGGTACAGTACAAATCTGACCAATTTGTGATATAATCGGTGCGACAGCTTGTTGGTATTGTTGTGAATTACCTTGGAACCAAATAGAGTAATTTCCAAGTGGTACTATTTGTTGCCATGGCGAAGGTAGACCTTTTCCTCCAGGGAGTGCAAATACACCCGTCTTTGCAAGCATTTGTGCAATTTGTTGTACACCTTGACTGCTACATCCAGGAACACCTGATTTTGGATCACTCAGTAAAGATACCAAGTTCTGAATATTATTTGGATCCGTTGGGTTGATTGCAGCTGTTGCTACAGCTGCGTTTCCTGGTGCCGAAGCAGATTGTGATACTGCTCCAGATGCTCCCGGTGGTCCTGGTGGTCCTGGTGGTCCTGGTGGTCCTGGTGGTCCGACTGGTCCAGCTGTTCCGGCTATTCCGGGTGCACCAATTGGTCCTGCTGGTCCTGGTGGTCCCGCTGGCCCGACTGGACCAATTGGACCTGGGTTTCCTTGTGGTCCTGGTGATCCGGCTGGTCCTACTTGTCCAGCTGGACCAGCTGGTCCTTGACTGCCTTGCGCACCAGCCTGACCGGCATCACCTTTATCACCCTTTGGCCCTGTAAGTTTGCCCTGAGTATACATAACAACACCGATAATTGCGACAATGATGACAACCAGTAAAGCGCAGATTGCAATATATTTGCTCGACTTGTTGGTCGCAGGGACTGCTCCTGGACCTTTCATAGCATCCATAAGCGAGGCCATGTTCTAATTATATTTACGAAATAAATTCAATATCAACAACAGATTTGTCTGGAGGAAAGTTGATCAGGTACCCTTGGTCACACCCTGTGAGCTCCATGTATTTCTGAATTTGAATTCTAAATTGCTCATTCAATTTTGAAACTGATTTAATTTCTAAAATAATTGAGTGATCGATGATGATGTCTGCACGAATGTTTCCAATGGTATGACCTTGGTATGTCACTGGAATGATTCGTTCAGTTTCGTACGGGATGTTTCTTTTACGCAGTTCGACTTCAAGTGCATTGTGATATATGCGTTCGGAAAACCCTGGTCCCAGTGAAGACCAGACGGATTGACACACGTCACGGATGGTACCTTCCATTGTATTTGTAAGTACAATTAGTTTTAAGTAAATTTACCACATCATTTTTTTGTGATGTTTACGGATGGCGTGGGCGTGTTCCATATCGTGCTTTGTCATGACTTTCTTTGGTTTGAAGAGTTTGCGTCGGACCCACTCGAAATCTTGGCGGTAAATACGGGATGCACGTGGCAGAGTACGCTTGGCCAGTGTGCTGATGGCGATCAGACGGCGCATAACAGCCAGTGGATTCTCCTTTCCCTTCTTGACTGCGTGGGTCAAAGCCCTGTGTCTGAATTTTGTTCCTTCGACTGGGTGGTAGTGGTACTTTGTGAGCATACCACCTTTCAGAGGTCCGATCACTTTGGGACCCTTTCCTGCCGCACCGACATCCTTGATACGAGCCGGTCCCACGTGGGTCTTTCCGGCTGGACGCACGTACCGGTATGTCTTGCCGTCGCGATGCACTGTGATCGTCTTGCGTGTACGGCGCTGAGTGTATCCAGATCGTATGATGGTTCGCATTGTAATCTTATTTGAGAAATTTTTGGGACTGACCCAAAAGAAACATCTTGAGTTTTCCTTCATCACCTGCACCGAAATCAAACACGTCGTTGTCATCTGTACTGATGTCCACAATCGGAACAGAATAGGACGCACGCATGCTCAAGATGGAATACATCACAGACAGACCGTACGATTTAAGATCTTTGATGCTGTTCACTTTCGACCAGGCGAGCTTTAACGCAAGAATTTCACTGGATTGATACTGGATAAAAGGTGCGCACGGGATGGCTTCAGCTGACCCGCCGTCGACGTAGTGCCACCCGTTGTGTTTCACGGCTGAAAACAGGAGAGGGACGCAGATTGACATACAGATTGCATCGAGGACACTCATGTCCGGAGTTCGATCGACGTTAAAGTATTCTGTTCTCATCAAGTCGACACAAAAGGATGACACGTGTAATTTTATTTTTGAATTGAAATATAATTCTGAAAAAGTAATGTCCTTCCTTCCTGTGAAATGAAAGCATGCATCTTCGGCAAGGCGTCTCATCTTACGGATGGGGACAAGACCATAGTCTTTGAGGAGTGTTTTTATGTTTGGTTTCATGAGTTCCTTTATCGGGGCTGTCAGTGAATACTCGAGAACCTTTTGGATGTCCCTTCCGGAAATGAGATACATGAATGAAACCATAGAACCAGCACTGGAGCCGGATATTTCTTCCAAGTCTTGAAGTTTTCCGTGTGTATGGAGTTTTGAAAGTGCTCCGAGGTAAATAAAGTACCCCATCGCACCTGGACCTATAGCAAGGTATTTCATTCTAAATTCAGTCTAGTAATATTCTGGGAGCATCGAGCGCACGAATGCAAGCAGGATGGCAAACAGGAACGAATGGATGATGACTGGCAAGTACGGTCCGGATCCTGTAGGGACGGTAAAGAGGTGTCCTGGTGTCAACAAAATGTACAGAAGAGTCACTGTGAGCAAGTCTGCCCGACGGAATGTGACACGTGTAATTTTTTTTGAAATTCCAAATGAAAGCAAGCCGAGGAACAGAGCGTTGACATAGACATCGTATTGAGTCTGGGGAAGGGACAAAAGTGCAAATAGAATGGACGGGATGAGTACTTTTTGACCTGTAATGTCGATCATTTCTAATTTACACGGGGAATATAATGGTTCAACCAGGCACAAAAGTTTTCAGGAGTGACCCGCTGTGAAATGACTTGAATCTGCGAAATGTCTCTCCAGACCATCTCCTGGTTCTGCGTCATGGATTCAGTGGTTGTCCATCGCCACGGCTGAATGACAAATTGAATAAAATCCGTAAAGGAGGCACGTGGGTGTAAATAGACCTCTTCGCAAAATTCGCGAATGTACATCCAGCCATCAAGAAGTTCATCCGAATAGATGGCTTCCCAATCTTCCGGATCAACTTGGATTTCGTGTTCTTCTTCGGACGATTCGGATTCGTACGCCAAATCGTACTGGAATGCATCGCGCGAATACTCGTCGTTGATGCCCATACTTTCAGTCTTCTGTTAATGCTTTAAGTCCTGTGACTGAAACAGATGAAACCTCCTTGACTTTGACAGAATCGATGATGGCTTGGAAAGCACCCTCGACCCTGACTTCGTCTCCTGAAAAGTAAGTGCGCAGCCCCTTTAATATGATATCCTTCGTGATGGCGCTCTTTGTCTTTTTGGTTTTCAGATTGACTTTGACCTTTTCCTGAACACGGACCGTGTCAATCTCATTCTTCTTCATGTGCTGGGTAACAAATTCGCGAAGCTCCTTCTCACGTTTGTTCAAAACAGTAAGATCTTTGCGAACTGAGGCGAGTTGGGTCTTGATTCCGACCCACTCAGTCATTGCTTGTTTGAATTGCTCTTCAGCCATTTTCTATGTCTGAAGAGGTTTTACGTCTTTAAGTTTCGCACCTAGTATGCTGAGCCAATCTCAAACTGCGGGCGCATGTTGTCTGGAGGGATTGTGCTGAGGTTAAAGATGGATACAGGCGTGCGTGGGTTGATGGGCTCCGAGCGGAAGTCGCGATTGGCGTTGCGCAGGACTCCGCCGATGGTCTCTGGGTATCCAATCTGGCTGCGTGGGTCCAGGTAGTTCTGGTTGGACAGGATCTTCTCGGGGCTGAACTGTCCATAGTCCTCCGTCTGAACCACCTCGCGTGGGATGAGGCTAGCTGCACTGACACTGTCGATGTCCTTGTAATCCGTCATGACATCAGTTGCTCCAACTGAGTACGATCCCTGAATGGCAGCTACACCTGCACCAGATGCATTTCCTTCACCTGTTGTTGCGACGGAACCACTGCCAGTGTACAGCTGGTTTCCAAGATTCATACCTTGAACCACGGGGGAACCGCTGCCTGAACCATACGCACTGGACTTGGGGGACAGCAGGAGGAACAGGACGATGACAGCCAGGAACATTATGAATAGATTCTTGCGGTCCATATTTATATTATGTGTCGATTATTTTTTTGGATCAATCCAGATAGTCCGCTGGGTCATCGTCATCCTCTGGCTCATCCTCGAAAAGACACTCCTTGGAAAACTCTGGCTGCTTTGTCCCATCTCTGATTCTCACCTGAAGCACACGCCACACTGGTCCGAACGACTTTTTCAAAAACCACAGTCCTGAGAGCTCCACGATGACATCACATACAGTATCCTTCTTGACATCATCCAACTTGACATCATTCTTCTGACGATCGAATGCCCGGGTAATAAACTCACCCTTGACGGTCGCAAGTGATACTCCGACTGTACCGTCGGTGACACTCTCCTGATATGCACTGGTAATTGTTTCATCGGAAAGCTCCTTACCAAACCAATCCACCTTGGACTTTTTCGCCTGCTCCAAAATCTGCTCATCCAGAGTCTTGAAATATGCACCGTCCGTCTCGTGAACTGCAAGCGACAGACTCTTGTTCTTCAAATCGTCTTTGAGCGTCACCTTGTTCAACTGCTTCCGCTCGCCTGTGATTTTCAAAAAGTAGCGACCGTCTGGAAGCTTCTGTGGTTTCCCGTACTCCATTATACAGTACACTCACTTCTTCTTTAGGTAAAATTTTCGCAGCTGATACTAGGATGAGTAGCACCGTTGTTGCCTGCAACGCTCGATTTTCAACCAAGGGCTGTGAGTGTCTGACAGATCCCACGGATCCGTACAATCCAATCTGTGGGTATGTCGCGCGCGATAACGGTCTGGTGTACCCGTGTGACCCCGGCTGTTGTCAACCAAATTGCGGAACAAAAAAAGGAAAACAACCGAGATTCGACATTGAATTTCGACCGACATTTGGCGGAGCCCTTCCGAAAGGGTTCAACGTGAATTTACCGACAAACAACGATCAGACATATTCATCCCTGGAAGCCCCGTTCGAACCAGTCAAACCAAATGTTCCTCAGTACGCACCGACTGAAGATTCTCCTAAAGTCAAAGACCAATTTCTGAAACTCTTCCTGGCACTTTTGGTTATACTATTGTTGTCCGTTTTTCTTGGCTTAAAGGCATAGGTTACTACTTGAGTATAAAATGGCGACCACTACCACCACCTCTGTTCCCGTCACTCTCGAGACGATCGACAAGGAGCTGAAGGCGATTCGCAAGGAGCTCCGCAAGATTAAGGCGTTCATCGAGGACCCCACTGGTGAGAAGGCGGAGGCTCGTTCCCAGAACAACGGTTTCAAGAAGCCTCTGCAAGTTTCTCCTGAGCTCCAGGCTTTCCTTGGTCTGGCTGACGGTGAGCGCATCTCTCGCGCGGATGTGACCCGTCGCGTCAGTGCCTACCTGGAGGAGCACAAGTTGAAGGCTGGCCAGAATATTAGCCTGGATGCACGCCTGAAGGATCTGCTCAAGGTGCCAGATGATGTCAAGCTGACCTTCCTGAACATCCAAAAGTGGATCAACCCCCACTTTGTCAAGGAGCCCAAGCCAGAGAAGGCCCCAAAGGAGACTGTGCCCAAGGAGCCCAAGCCAGAGAAGCGCAAGGCAGAGACAACTGGAGAGGAGAAGGCTGCTCGTCCGAAAGTGGCGAAGAAGACTGCGCCAGTGGCTTAAAAACAAAAATTCAGACTATATTATATGACGGACACCCCACCTGCACTATCACGTGAAATATTAAACCAAATTGCAGGCACAAAAGTAAACAATGTGACATTGTATCAGCGCGCTTTCACTCACAAAAGTGCGCTGAAACGATACACTGGTCTCACTGGGTCGTATGAAACTCTTGAATTCATGGGTGATTCCGTGCTCGGATTCATCATCACAAAATATCTGTTCGACTTGTACGAAGACAAACAGGAGGGATTCCTGACAAAAGCCAGGACCAAACACGTGCGTGGGAAAACCCTGTGTGAAATTTCAAAGTGTCTAGGTCTCGACAAACTCATCTTGATGGATGAAAAAGGAATTGCAAACAACTGGAACACAAATGAGCACATCATGGAGGATGTGTTTGAAGCGCTCGTCGGTGCCATTTACCTGGACCTTGGTATGGTGCACGCCAAACGCTTTGTGCTCGACGCATTCTCAAAGGTTGAAACTTCACTCGCAGATGACAACTACAAAGACCAGTTGATGCGATGGTGCCAAGTGCTCAAAATCAATCTACCAGAGTACAATGTTCTCAGCCACACCAACGGCACGTTCTGCGTTGAAGTGGTGGTCGATGGACTCAACTGCGGGTGCGGGTTTGCCAAGACGAAAAAAGAAGCCGAACAACACGCAGCTGAAATGGTACTTAAAACAGATGTGCGCTTTAAAAACAAGGAGATTCCAGTGAATGGACCCAAAAATAAGAGACCTGCTGAATCGAACGTATTTCCCACAACGGAGTCCGGAATGGTTGGCGTTGAGAGAGTCCATGTTGACAGCCAGTGATGCAGCCACTGCAGTCGGATGCAACCCGTACGAATCAGAGGATGGTTTGTATGTGAAAAAGGTTGGGAAACGCAAGTTTGCTGAAAATGTTGCGATGCAGCGCGGAACTGAGCTCGAACCGATCGCGCGTGATTTGTATGATGCAAGGTACAACAAAAAGAGTCACGAGATTGGACTCGTGCAGCATCCCAAATACCCATGGTTGGGTGGATCTGCCGATGGAATCACAGAGTGTGGTCGGCTCATCGAAATCAAGTGTCCGCTGACTCGAAAGATTGAAGACAAGGTGCCCAAGTACTACATGCCGCAGCTCCAGTTGAACATGGAAATCCTCGACCTGGATGAATGTGATTTCATTCAGTACAGACCGGCAGAGGGGGATGCACCTGAAGAGTTTGTCGTGACAAATGTCAAACGCGATAAACAGTGGTTCGAACGAAACTTTGACAAGATGAAAGCATTCTGGGACAGAGTTCTCGAAGGGCGCAAAAGAGGCTTTGCATGTGATGTCGTGGACTTAGAGCCTGAAAATCCTGTCTGTGAAGTACATGACGAAGTGTACGTGCTGCAAGAAGAAGCCCAGCCTGATCAAGTGCAAGGAGTGTGCTCAGATGCTGTGCAGCAATTGCATCCAACTGGAGACACATGCCTGTCCACAGTTGTCTGCTAAAAAGCAAGTCCTCATAAAAAATTTAGAAACAAAATTGGTAAAAGTTGTTGCACCAAAGGTGGAACAGTTTTAACGCCCCTTTAAGAACTTCAATTGACTTTTTCCGAGAATAAGAAATAGAACAATCACAATCAAAACAAAAATAAACCAGTCGTGTCCCAACACCCGTTCCGCAAAGCCTCTGCCTGGTTTCAGTGTCGTCCCGACGAATGCAGGTCGGACCCACGTCGTGCTTCCATCATCGTATTCATATTTGCGTGCAGGATACATTGCGTCTGGAGCTGGATTGACATAGCCTGTTTTCACATACATGGGTCCTGACATGTTGATGCGCTCTGGGTTGAAATGTTCGACAGCGTCAGAGTCAATGATTGAAGGGTATTGTGTTGGTGTTTCATCGATTCCACTTCTATATGTTCCATCAAGGTACATTGTCTTTGGAAAGCCATCGTAAGACACTCCGTACGTTCCTGTCCACGTGTACATATCAAACTTGTTCATGTGGACTTGATCATCGGCGTGTGCAATACTCGCCATTTAATACACGCGTACATTATTTTCCTTGTACACCTTGGTCTGCATTTTTTGCCTGTGGAGTTCCCACATCGTGTCCATATCAATGTTCAACATGTGAGCGAGCTGAAACAAATAACTAAAGACATCACCCATCTCCATCACGACATCTATACCCTTGTCTTTTTTCAACCCTGTTTTTTTGTATATTCTATGCGTCTGACGAATAGATGAAGCAAGTTCCCCCATCTCTTCGTTGAGAAGCATCCATACCACACTGATGGGAGCCTTGTCCCATCCTTTCATTTTACATATTTGTGCCGTCTCATCCTTGTATTTATTCATACTTGCATATTCTGCTCGCATATTCCTTAAGGCGTCTTGGCAATAGATGCAATTTGTTTTTGATATTTCCAAACGAAAACCAGTGAAACCATCAACAAACCAAACTCAGCCGCCAGCTTCCAGTTTTCGGCCCGTTCTGGATCACCTGACCGCTTGAGTGCCCATGGTTCAACTATTGCATTGCTAATCAAACGTATACCTCTTTCGAGTGCAAAAAAAATGATGAATCCGATGAGGATGTCATCAAGTGAACGCATCTTCTTTTAAAATCCAATTTTAAAATTCTGTGGAATCTTGTTGCCATAGGTGGATGTGCTGACTGGTGGTTGCAGTGGAATAGGGTTGGACTCGATGTCACGCATGTACAGGAGTTGCTGCAACATGCCCGTGCTGATCGTCTCCGTCGCCTCTTCAATCACCTTGTTGTTCATGTTTTCGACTTGCTGCCGAACATCCGTGTACGGGTCACTCATCAGGTTCACATAGACACGCTTCATCAACGCCTGGACGTCTGCGTCATTCTGTTTGTCGATGGTGTAGCCTGTCTTTTTGCGGATGGCACCGACAATTCCGTCATGAATCGTCTCGCGGTTAAAGGGTGAAAAGAATGCGTCACTCAATGGGTTTGGCCAAAATTGGGACGCCATGTATTGATATAGCCATATAAAAAAACTACCATCTATATATGCAGATGAAGGTGTACAAGCGGTCTGGAGATGTCGAGGAGATGCTGTTTGACAAGGTGACCAAACGCATTTCCAAGCTCTGTGATGGACTTCAAGTACAGCCGGACAAGGTGGCACAAAAGACAATAGGAAACATTTACGACGGCATCAAAACCAGCGAAATTGATGAAATTGCGGCTGACGTCGCTGTACACATGCTGACTGAACACCCAGACTATGAAACCTTGGCTGCTCGGATCCTGATTTCCAACATGCACAAAACTTCATTCACCTGCTTTTCGGATGCTATGATTGCCAACCACTCGAAAGGCATCGTCTCGGATGAATTCATAAAATGCGTCAGTCTCGAGTATGACAGCATGATCGTACACGACAGAGACTATGGTTTTGGATATTTCGGAATCAAGACGCTCCAAAAGATGTACCTCAATCCCGGCGAAACACCACAGTACCTTTTCATGCGTGTCGCCATCGGTATTCACGGTACAGACAAGGAGCGTGCCAAAGAGACGTACGACCTGATGTCCCAAAAGTATTTCATTCATGCCACTCCGACCCTGTTCAACGCCGGATCCAAACGTTCACAAATGTCGAGCTGTTTTCTCCTCGATATGAAGGAGGATTCCATCTCCGGTATTTATGAAACCTTGCAAAGATGTGCCGAAATCTCAAAGTGGTCTGGTGGGATTGGGTTGGCAATCAGTAAGGTGCGTGCAAAGGGGTCGACTATCCGTGGAACAAATGGAACTTCGGATGGGATTATTCCGATGCTTCGCGTGTTCAATTCAACTGCACGCTACGTGAATCAAGGTGGACGCCGCAAAGGTGCTGTCGCAGTCTACTTGGAGCCTTGGCACGCAGACATTCTTGATTTTCTGGAACTCAGATTGAACCAGGGAGATGAGGAGGCGCGCTGTCGTGACCTGTTTACGGCACTCTGGATTCCGGACCTGTTTATGCAGGCTGTCGAACAGGACAAGGAGTGGCACCTGATGTGTCCGTTCGAGTGCCCTGGTCTGACTGAAACCTATGGACAAGAGTTTGACGAAATGTACAAGATGTATGTCGCCCAAGGACGATTCAAACAGGTGTTGCCAGCTCGAAAGGTGTGGGACGCCATTTTGAAATCACAGGTTGAGACGGGCACACCGTACATGCTCTACAAGGACTCTGTCAATTCCAAATCGAACCAGAAGAATTTGGGCACGATCAAATCGTCAAACTTATGCACCGAAATCACTGAGTACACCAATCCAGATGAAGTTGCCGTGTGCAATTTAGCAAGTCTGAGCCTTCCGGCATTCATCCAAGACGATGGGTTCAATTTGGCAAAGCTGAGCCAAGTGACTCGAGTTGTGACCCGGAACCTCAACCGGGTCATCAACAGAAACTACTATCCTATTGAGGAGGCGCAGTGTAGCAACCTGAAACACCGTCCGATCGGAATCGGAGTTCAAGGACTTGCAGATGTCTTTATGATTCTGGGACTGGCGTTCGATGATCCACTGGCACGCGATCTGAACAAGAAAATCTTTGAGACGATGTATTACGCAGCCCTTTCAGAGTCGTGTGCTTTGGCTAAAGAGTACGGTCCGTACGATACGTTTCAAGGGTCTCCAGCTTCGGAAGGCAAACTCCAGTTTGATTTGTGGGGTGTCACTCCATCCTTGTACGACTGGGACACCTTGAAAGAGTCAATCAAGAAACACGGGCTCAGAAATTCTTTGTTGATTGCCCCGATGCCGACAGCGACAACGGCTCAGATTCTTGGAAACAATGAAGCGTTCGAGCCGTACACAACCAACTTGTACCTGCGCCGAACACTGGCCGGAGAGTTTGTCGTCGTGAACAAGTACTTGGTGTCTGACCTCCAAACCCTCGGTCTTTGGAATTCTGATTTGAAAAATGAAATCATTCGAGACGGTGGCTCAGTTCAAAACTTGAATGTCCCTGACAACATCAAACTCAAGTACCGCACTGTTTGGGAGATTTCACAGAAATCAATCATAGACATGGCGGCTGATCGTGGGCCATTCATCTGTCAATCACAATCCCTGAACATCTTTATGGAGAATCCGACCCAAGGCAAACTGAGTTCTATGCACTTGTACGCGTGGAAAAAGGGCTTGAAGACTGGCATGTACTATTTGCGAACACGTGCAAAAGCCAAGCCACAACAGGTGACCATCACACCAGAGGCGTGTCGCAGAGACAATCCAGAGGGATGTGTGATGTGCTCGTCTTAAAAATGAAATTTACAAATACAATATGAATCAAAATGTCATTCGCAAAATCATAGACGTCTTGGACATTGACACGCGTCTTCAACTGGGTCTTTTGCCTCGTAGATTAGATGTGAGTCCGTACGAGCACTTACTTCCACGACCGGAATACATCTACCACACGTATTCCAAAACTCTATTTCAGTTTGGAGTATCTGGACACGTGATTTATACTCCGATTTCAGTACACGAATTTGGATATGAGACGATATTCAACTTGTACTGTAAAGAATATTTAGCACACGTCTATGGAAATTGTGGATGTTATTACCTCCACGTGAGACCAGAAATGTGGATGACAAAATTAAAGGTTAAAATGATTCATAAACAAAATGAAGACAAAAATACCTAAAGCACTTCGTGAACAGGTGTGGTTGACGTGGTGTGGGGACAAATTCAAACACAAATGTCTTGTTGCGTGGTGTCAGAACATGATGACTCCATTTACGTTTCAAGTGGGTCATAATGTTCCGGAAAGCAAAGGAGGGCTAACAGATATATCCAATCTGAAACCAATTTGTCCAAACTGTAACCTGTCCATGGGAGATGAATACACGATCGATGAGTTTTCCAAACTATCTCGCCCGAGCTCTCACCTGTTTGAATGTTTTCGATTTAAAAATTAATTCCGACGCGGAGTGTTTGGTGCAAGAACTGCATTTCTTGTTATGAATTGAACAGTCGTCCAAGGTTGTCCGAGCCAGGCGTGCGCTGGTGACAACCATACCCAACTTGGGAGAGTTCTGGCGGTATACGCAAACATAGGTTGATCTCTGTACAGTGTAATAATTGTGTAATTATTTGGACCCACTTTGCGTATTAATATCTTTGCGGGTCCAGTGTACTGGTGTGAAACTATGTCTCTGTATAATGTTCTGACAGAACCTATAGCCATACTGTTGTTCATTCTTCTACTAATTAAAAGAGAAAACAATTTATTTAGAAATAAATGCCACTCTGGTCAGATGTAGATCTCTCACTGATCGAAGTGACAGAGTCTGTTGCAAACAGAACCAAAGTTGCATACCAAGGTGGACCATTGAGGTTTCAAATTCCGCGTGGATACACAAGGTTTGGTCTAAGCAAGTACAAGTCTCTTACAATTTCCAATTTACCTTTGAAATTCATGGAATGGATAGGAACACTTGAGAAGATTGTGAGTAAGAATGGACAACCACTCAAGTCGAACATTACGGAATATGGATTGAGAATTAAATTAGATGATTCGAGTTTAATTTTCAATTCAAATTCAGAATTTGTTCAAGAACAATATGTTGAAGGCTTTTTGAGAGACTGTGATGTCAACTGTATTCTTGATGTCGAGAGTGCATACCTATGGAAGGGTGAGTGGGGCATAAACTGCAAAGTGTACCAGTTGAAGTTTTATCCACCAGTCGCATGCATACCGCAGTTTCAAGAGGGAGAAGACGTCTTGGCACAGTGTGCCTTCATCTCCTCCGAGGGCGTATAGGGACTATCCTCCATCCTATATTTTTATAATAAAACAAACCAGGCATCTGTCGAATGATTTTTTTTCCATTTTTATTCACTCCAAGGACGATATAGAACCCCTTTTTGTCGTCATAGAAAAATCGACGCAGTGTCTTGTTGAAATATGGAGTTGAAGATGGGACTGGCTTCTTTCCAGTCAGACTCAAATATTCTTGGAGCTGTTGTTGTTGTTTCAATCTTTTCAACATGGTTGAAAAATTGTTTGAATTTGAATTTCCAACTATCTTTTTAAATGCATTGATCAACTTTTTTCGTTCATCATTGTTGCTTGCCATTTCTATTGTCTAATATTTATTTCTTGTAAATCTCTCTGGCACGCTCCAAGAGTTTGCCTTGGACGAGCGCAAACCCAGTGATTCCGAGCTCCTTCTTCGCCTTGGCAACAGCCTTGATCCATGGGTTCTTCTTCTGGTCCTTGGACTTGGTTTTGCTGACAAGTTCACCATCCTTCTTTTTCAGATCCTTCTTGGTGAGTCCACCTGATGTGTGGTGCGCCAAACCGTGGTGGACTTCGGCGCGAGACCCGACAGCCTTTTCGTGAACCATTTTGTATTATATGCAGAGTTTTTTTTATCACACACGGAAGATTTTCTTGAGCAGGTGCACAGTCACTGCAGTCTTCATCTTGGGAATCTGGGCCATCAGGCGCTCATCGTTCAGCACATCTGCGCACACCTTGCACTTTTGCTCTTGCAGCGCCAGGATGCTCTGCTCGACAGAGTGCACAGGCTGCTCACCCTCCTCACCCACATAGAGCAGCTTGCGCACAATCACCTTCTTGTCCTGTCCGGTGCGGTGCGCGCGTGCAATCGCCTGCAGTTCAGTCGCTGGGTTCCAGCTGGGCGCAGTCAGGTACACCCGAGTCGCATCCTGCAAATTCAGACCAACTCCACCAGCCTTGATCTGAATCAGGAACACTGGGTGGCGCTCCCAGTAGTGCTTCTTGAAGTTTTGAATCTGAGCCGCGCGCCCATCCTTGTCCACACTGCCATCGATGCGGCACACCGGAATACCAGCCTCAGTCATGAGTGACTGGATATGATTCATCTCTCCGATAAACTGGCAGAAGACCAGAGCCTTCTCCTTGGGATGACTCGTGACCATCTCCATAAGAGTCTCCATCTTCTTGGACTTGCCGGTAAACTGCTTGGCAGGTGTATCCATCTTTTTCGCCATCCCATCCAGATACATCTGCGGCCAAGTCATCACCTGGCGCGTACGCAGAAGCGCCTCAATCAGCTCCATAGAGTGGTTTCCAGACGAGACTTCTGCCATCGAAACCACATCCTGGCCGGCGCTGAAAGCCTCCAGATACAGATCCTTCTCCTCTGGATACATCTGGAGCTCCACATTCTCAAACTCGCAGGGAGGCAGCTTGAGACGGATGTTGAACTGGCAAACATCCTCCTTGGTGCGGCGCAGAACATACATTTTGCGGACTTCATCCGAGTTGTTCTCAATCAGAGTGCGGCTCAGACCAAGAAACTGACCCAGAGAGACGAAATCCTTGACAGAATTGAAGACTGGAGTGCCAGTCAGAACCCAGCGGATATCACCTTGCAGAGCGTTGCAGCAAATGTGCGTCTGGCTCTTGCGGTTGCGAATCTCATGCGCCTCGTCCAGAATGATGCGGTCCCAGCGAATCTTCAGAAGAGGACAGATGGGAGAATTCTTGCGCGTCCCGACCACGCTGTATGGCGCAATCACCACAGTTGGCTCACCAGTGAACACAGGGGCAGTGCGCTTGATCCCATCAAAAATGTGAACATGGAAACTGGGAACAAACCGCTGAATCTCCAGCGCCCACTGAGACACAAGAGACTTGGGCACAACCACCAGAGTCTTTTCGCGAACATTGTTGCACATGGCTGCCAAAATCTGCGCCGTCTTTCCAAGACCCATCTCATCACACAAAAAACCACCGGGTGTTACAGGAGCCTGCTCGCGCTGAGTCAGCCACTTGACTCCATCAAACTGGTACGGACCAATCAAACGGCTCTTGAACATTTTTCGAAACTTACTCATCACAGGGGGGGAAATTTTCACAGCGTAAAAAAACCTGGATTTATAGTAGTACATCATGAACTTCGAATTGAAGGTTCAAAACTATAAAGCTGTAAACCCAAGCAAATCAGCTAACAATGCAATCAACGCATTGATTCCAAATGTGAAAAACAGAAATGCAAACAAATTGGGAATAATCTACAGAGTGTACGGGAATGTTGTACCTCAACTACCCAAGACGAATGTGTCTAGGACAACCTTGCCAGAAGTTTGGAACGTCAAGCAGCCTGTGACTCAAGCCTCCGCGAACATCAAGAAGGCTTTACGACCTTTGACTCGTCTGACCAAGACGAATGCAAATCTGCAAAAGCAACAGATTGCAGCTGGGTTGGTTGCAGTCATATCTGGTGCAGTCAAATCGCCGGTCAAACAAATATCACCACCTGGATCTGAACCTGTTCAAAATGCTCGGTTCGACCACATCGGATTCTTGATGTGGCTGGGACAACCAGTCGCTCATTTGTACAAGAGAAAGTCAGATGGACGCGAAGCTGTTCACGTCAAAAACGTGGGTTTCGTTGGTGGCTGGAACGGGTGGAAAGTTGAAAATGGAACACTTGTCTACCAAGGCACAATCAAGCCCCAGACAGGATTAGCAGCAGCTATTGTTGGAGCCATAGCGGGTGTTATACCAAAAGCCGCAGACAATGTGAGCATCGCGGCAGGTGTTGTCCGCGCCTTTGCCTATGGTTTGACACAGACTCAAACTCCAGCATCTGGTCAGAAGATTGAGACATCACCCAAGACGACTCCAAATGTCAAAATAGCTTCATCGCTTGTCAATGTGATGAGATCTGCGGTGGCATCAGGTGTGAAACCATCGCCTCAGCCCGGTCCCAGTCGGATGCAAACGATCCTCAATCGTCTCAAACGGTTACGTGCCAAACCGAACAAAACACTTGAAGAGAAACAAGAACAACAACAACTCGAACATGAGGCTGCAACGCCCCCTGCAGCTGTAAACACGGCGAAAATTGCAGACGCGATTGCGGCAGCTATAAAACAAGTTGTCAATTCACTTCCGGCTACAATTAGACCAGCCAAACCATATAGCGGACCATCAACTTTGGAACAAGGATTCAGAAAAGTGTTTGGAAATGTAAGACCACGACCACAACGACGACCACAGCTCCCTGGACAAACACCTGCCGCTCAGCAAGCTCAACAAACTCAACAAACTGGAAGACCAACGGGACGCCCTATCGCACAAGGTTTCGAAAGAGTCTTCGGAACTGGAAGACCAACGGGACGCCCTATCGCACAAGGTTTCGAAAGAGTCTTCGGAACTGGAAGACCATTTGCAGGTATGAGACGACCAGGTCAACAAACTCAACCACCTGGACAGCAGAATCAAGCTCAACAAACTCAACCACCTGGACAGCAGAATCAAGCTCAACAAACTCAACCACCTGGACAGCAGAATCAAGCTCAACAAACTCAACC
>Ga0164297_10002999_pt1 | contig 16122 bp, 11 predicted proteins | sample GEODES058metaG_FD_113539 | JGI IMG/M metagenome (GOLD analysis project Ga0164297, IMG submission 113539) | Dystrophic lake water microbial communities from Trout Bog Lake, Wisconsin, USA - GEODES058 metaG | ecosystem: Environmental > Aquatic > Freshwater > Lake | place: USA: Trout Bog Lake...
GCTCTTCACCACAGCTCAATCTTCATTCTTTTTGCGGGTACTTAGCTCAGCTGGGAGAGCTTTTCGTTTACACCGAAAAAGTCAGCGGTTCGATCCCGTTAGTACCCACGGGAAAATAGCTTAGTTGGTTAGAGTACTGGTCTGTCACGCCAGAGGTCGCGGGTTCAAGTCCCGTTTTTCCCGAGAAATAACGATCAAAGGAAGCAAAGTTTCCTTCGTTCCGTTTGGGAAGCTTCCTCTTTGCTCCTTAGCTCTCCTGAGATGGAGCCAAGGGGAAGAATGAGCTCTGCTCATCATTCTCATCATTACAATTTAATCAAAGATTATTTTATGATCGAATATGCGCCAATTCTTTTATATCTTGTTCTCAGCTTTGGACTTTCAGTACTCATCTTGAGTCTTTCTTTTGTTTTTTCTTCACAACCCGTTGATCCAGAAAAACTTTCCGCGTACGAATGTGGGTTTGATCCTTTTGATGATGCTCGAAGCCGATTTGATGTACGATTTTATCTTGTTGCAATTTTATTTATCATCTTTGATTTAGAGGTAACTTTTTTATTTCCTTGGGCGGTTTCATTGCACTCTATTGGAAATTTTGGCTTTTGGTCAATGATTCTTTTTCTTTTTATTCTCACTGTAGGGTTTGTCTATGAGTGGCAAAAAGGTGCACTTGATTGGGAATAAAAGGACGAGAAGACGAGCTACTTGTATATCTTTATTGGGAAGAGTAGGATTTGAACCTACGATGATTCTTAATCAGCAGATTTACAGTCTGCCGCCTTTAACCCCTCAGCCATCTTCCCGAAATTTAGGACGAGCTTTGCTCGTCACTCAAGCTTCCTCTGGAGTATAGCCAAGTGGCAAGGCATCGGTTTTTGACGCCGATATTCAAAGGTTCGAATCCTTTTACTCCAGTGAAGAGCCATTCAATTGTTGAATAAGGAAGCTTTGCTTCTCGAAAAGCAGAGCTCACATGAGCTTCGTCGAACTCTAGCGAATCCAGATCTTCTAGAATTATTGAGAGTTTTGACTTCTCCAACAAATGACCATTAAATTCAAATAAAAATGAAAAAATTCAGGGGATTCTGTGTTTCCCGGAAGAATATATTCGACAGAATTTGATCTCATATTTGGACCCAAATTATTGGTAGATTTATTCATTGAGTTTATATCATCAACGAAACAAAGAACTGGAATTTTCTGAGTTTTTGCTTCTTGAATCAAAAGCTCCTGTTCTTGAATACTACGACATGTCAAAATGAGAAAATCTGGAAGCAAGTTTTGTGTTTTTAAGGAGCGAAACGACTCAGGGCAACTTTCAGGCTTTTTGAGTCCTTCAAACTTTTTACGAGCGTGCTCGTATGCTGGAATTGAATGATTTTGTATGATGTGATTGAGACTTCCTTGAATTTTCTGAAAACCGTTGACAGATTGTGAGATTTGTTTCCAATTTGTTAAGCTTCCAGCAACCCAAGTGTCGTGAAAAAAAGATTGGTTCATTTGAGTTGCAGTTTGACAAATGAGTTCTTTTGCTTTGGCGTTTGTATTCACGAAAAAAATAGATCCTCGACGAGCTTTCAGCGCGTGAATGAGCCCTAGAGTTTGACGACAAGTATTTAAAATTTCTTGAGGATCATGGAGAGCGGTTTTGTTTCGAATTCCTAAGCTCGAAATAGCTGTACGGCTTCCTAAATGAGCTTTAAATGAGTAAAGTTCATTGAGAAGAGTTGTCAATTCATTCATAGTTTATTTATTTTTCGTTCAGTTGTCTTTGTCTGGATAGCTCAGGTGGTAGAGCAAAGGATTGAAAATCCTTGTGTCAGTGGTTCAAATCCACTTTCAGACAAAATTTTTTTCTTTTTGAGAAAAGAAAATTCTACAAATATGCAACGGAGCTTACAAGAAGCGAGAAGCTTTGGAGAAGCGAAGCTTCTCGCATTCCTCGTCCTTATGCTCCACATAAGGGGCAATATAAATCAGAGAAAAGGAGAGAAGCTCCGTTCGTTCTTTTTCGAGAAGCCTTGTGACGAGCTATGCTCGTCCTTTTGCTCTATAAGGAAAATTTTATGTATCTTCTTCTTGTTTTTCTCCCATTCCTTGGATTTCTTGGTGCGGGAAGTTTCGGTCGAGAGCTTGGAATTCGTGGAGCACCTATTGTCCCAACTCTTTCTGTTTTTTCTTCATTTTTTTTATCTTGTCTGGTTGCTTATGAAGTTGGTTTGTGTGGAAGTCCTTGTTATATTCATTTCGCGTCATGGTTTTCGTCAGAACTTTTTGATGCAAGCTGGGGCTTTTTTTTTGATAGTTTAACTGTAGTTATGTGTGTTGTTGTGACTAGTGTAAGTACTCTGGTCCATCTTTATTCGATTTCATATATGGGAGAGGACCCACATCTTCCTCGTTTCATGAGTTATCTTTCTTTATTCACATTTTTCATGCTCATGCTAGTAACCGCAGATAATTTTGTCCAAATGTTCTTTGGGTGGGAAGGTGTTGGTCTTGCTTCATATCTCCTCATTAATTTTTGGTTTACTCGTCTTCAAGCAAATAAATCTGCAATTAAAGCAATGGTTGTTAATCGTGTTGGAGATTTCGGTCTTGCTCTTGGAGTTTTTGGAATTTTTGCAACTTTTCATTCTGTTGATTTTACAACTGTGTTTGCTTGTGCTTCCGCTCAAGCTGGACAACATATAATTTTTTGTGGATTTGATTTTGATCTTCTCAATACTCTTTGTATTCTTCTCTTTGTTGGTGCCGTTGGAAAATCTGCTCAACTTGGTCTCCATATTTGGCTTCCAGATGCTATGGAGGGTCCTACTCCAGTATCTGCTCTTATTCATGCAGCAACTATGGTGACTGCAGGAGTTTTTTTGATTGCCCGTTGTTCGCCGTTATTTGAATATGCACCAACTGCGCTTGTTGTTGTGAGTTTTCTTGGAGCAATGACAGCATTTTTTGCAGCAACTACAGGAGTTCTTCAAAACGATTTAAAACGTGTGATTGCGTATTCGACTTGTAGTCAGCTTGGATACATGGTTTTTGCTTGTGGGTTATCAAACTACTCAGTTGGTATCTTTCATCTTGCCAATCATGCTTTTTTTAAAGCTTTACTTTTTTTAAGTGCAGGATCTGTGATTCATGCGTTTTCGGATGAACAAGATATGCGAAAAATGGGTGGATTAACTCAATTACTTCCTTTTACGTATGCGATGATGCTCATCGGATCTCTTGCTTTAATTGGATTTCCATTCTTAACTGGATTTTATTCAAAAGATGTTATTCTTGAGCTTGCTGCTGCACACTATAGTGTAAGTGGAAATTTTGTTTCTTGGCTTGGTCTTTTCTCTGCACTTTGTACTTCATATTATTCGTTTCGTCTCCTTGCATTAGGTTTTTATGGAAATCGTGGGTATTCACAATCTTTTGTTCATACACATGAAGCCCCCCTCTTAATGGCAATTCCATTGCTTCTTTTAGGATTTGGAAGTCTTTTTGCAGGATATCTTGGCCGAGACATGATGATAGGTCTTGGAACTCAATTCTGGGGAAATGCACTTTTTGTTCTCCCAACTGCTCAGCAAGCTCCCACACTCGTCGAATCTGAATATATTCCTCAATCGATAAAAATGATTCCTTTGCTTTTTGGATTTCTTGGGTTGGGGTTTGCTGTTTGGATTAATTGTTCAAATGCATGGTCCACATATCGTTTTAAAACTTCTCTAATTGGTCGAGAACTCTATGTCTTTTTTAATAAGCGTTGGCTTTTTGATAAAGTTCTCAATGACTTTATCGCTCGCCCAGCACTTCAGTTTGGATACCAAATTTCGTTTCGCAGTCTTGATAAAGGAGTGCTCGAACTTTTTGGTCCAATTGGAATTGTTCAGACTGTTCAGACTTTAAGTCAGGATTTGAGTCGAGTTCAATCTGGATTTGTCTATCATTATGCATATATGATGCTTATTGGTCTAACTTTCTTCATTGCTATGATTGGTTTATGGGATATCCTTTCTTTCTGGGTGGATCCTCGACTTTGGTTTCTTCTTTTCGTGAGCTTTCTTTTTCACTCTGACGGGAGCTCCGCTCCATGAAAAGCTTAAGGAGCAGAGCTCACAAGAGCTCTGCTGAGTCGAGCTTTGCTTGTCACCGAAGCCTCTCGTTTCGCTTCTCATCTCTCGAAGCTTTTGTTGTGATGAAAGGAAGAATGAGAAGAAGAATGAGCTCTGCTCATCATTCTCCTCATCCTCTTCATGATTAAAAAAAAGATGTTGGCTATGCTCTCACTCCTTCTTACGCTCCCAATCTTAGGTGCAGGTGTTCTTTTCTTTCTTCCTGCGCAAGCCCATGTCCTTCATCGTCAAATTTCACTCCTTATTTCGTGTTTGACTTTTTTATTGACATGTGTGCTTTGGATTCAATTTGATAATTCATCTTCTGAATTTCAATACGTTGAAACTTTTTCCTGGTTAAGCAATCAAAATATCAGTTTTTCTCTTGGAATTGATGGAATTTCTCTCTTTTTCCTTGTTTTGACCGGATTTTTAGTTCCCGTTTGTTTACTTGTTGGGTGGGTGAGTGTGCAAGATTTTGTCAAAGAATATTGTATTGCTTTTTTGATTCTTGAGTCTTTTATGTATGCCGTATTTTGTATCCTGGATCTTCTTCTCTTTTATGTTTTCTTTGAAAGTGTTCTTCTTCCAATGTTTCTTATTATTGGAGTTTGGGGATCTCGTGAACGCAAAATTCGAGCTGCATACCAATTTTTTTTATATACTTTAATTGGATCTGTTCTGATGCTTCTTGCGATTCTTTTTATCTATTTTCAAACCGGAACTACAGATCTCCAAATTCTTTATGCAACTGAGTTTAGTGAATACCGCCAACTTTTACTTTGGTGTGCTTTTTTTGCTTCGTTTGCAGTGAAAGTTCCGATGGTTCCTGTTCATATTTGGCTTCCAGAGGCACATGTTGAGGCGCCAACTGCTGGATCGGTGATTTTAGCTGGAATTCTTTTGAAACTTGGAACATATGGATTTCTTCGCTTTTCTATTCCATTATTTCCAGATGCAAGTGCCTATTTTGCCCCATTTGTCTATACTTTGAGCGTACTTGGAATTATGTATGCCTCATGTACAACACTTCGTCAAATTGATCTCAAAAAAATGATCGCTTACTCATCAGTTGCTCATATGGGTTTTGTGACTTTAGGTTTATTTAGTCTCAATCTCCAAGGAATTGAAGGAAGTCTTCTATTGATGTTGAGTCATGGATTCGTTGCTTCTGCTCTTTTTTTATGTGTCGGTGTTCTCTATGATCGCCATAAAACTCGACTTGTCAAATATTATGGTGGTTTAGTACATGTTATGCCAATTTTTTCTCTTTGTTTTTTAGTTTTCACTTTAGGAAATTTAAGTCTTCCGGGAACAAGTAGTTTTGTTGGAGAATTTCTTCTTTTAGCTGGATGTTTTCAAACAAATACTTTCATGACAACACTTGCAGCGACTGGAATGGTTCTTGGAGCAGCATATTCTCTTTGGCTTTATAATCGAGTAGTTTTTGGGAACTTTAAGCTTGAATTTCTCTATTCATTTGCCGATGTGAATCGTCGTGAATTTTTTATTTTCCTTCCATTTGCTTTTGCTGTTCTTTGGATGGGGGTTTCTCCAGACGTTTTTTTGAACCCTATGCATGTTTCTGTTGCTACCGTTCTTGAACGTATGTAAGACCCCCCCGGCCCGGACGAAAGGAAGCAAAGCTTAGGACGAGCTATGCTCGTCACCGAAGCTTTGCTTTGAGAGCTACGCTCCGAAAAAAGAAATCATATGACACCTTTGTTTTTTGAACACGATTTTTTAACCTTGATTCCTGAGCTCTTCTTTCTCATGACTTGTTTGATTCTCCTTGGATTTGGTTTAAGTATTCCCTCGGAGGGTGGGGAGTCACTTCGAGTTTATCTTTGGCTGAGTCTCTTCAGTCTTGGATATGCTTTTGCGCTGTTGATTCATAATCCAATTGAACATGCATTTGCTTTTTCGCAAAGCCTTATTATTGATGAATTTACTTTATTTTTTAAAGCTCTTCTTCTTTTTGGATCTTTCGGAACTCTTGTGATTTCAAAAAACTATTTGATCAAAGAAAAAATGTATTCATTTGAATATATTCTTTTTCTTCTTTTTTCGACCTTGAGTATGCTTCTTATGATTTCATCATACGATTTTATTTCTCTTTTTTTGACAATTGAATTCCAAACCTTATGTTTTTATGTTTTAGCTGCATCAAAACGAACTTCAGAATTTAGTACTGAAGCAGGGATCAAATATTTTTTACTTGGTGCTTTTTCATCGGGAATTTTACTCTTTGGATGTTCGCTCATTTATGGATTTACTGGAATGACAAATTTTGGTGATCTTGGACTTTTATTAACTGGAATTGCCTTGCCACAAATCTATGAACTGAGTTCTTTTCCTGCTTCTGGACTTTTTCTTGGAATTCTTTTTCTTGCGGTTGGGTTTTTATTTAAAGTGACTGCGGCTCCTTTTCATATGTGGGCGCCGGATGTTTATGAGGGTGCTCCAACATCTACAACTGCATTTTTTTCTATTGTCCCAAAAATTGCTCTTCTGGCAGTTTTTCTTCGAGTTTTTTTTCATTCGTTTTATGATTTGCTTGAGTCTTGGCAGAATATTCTTCTTCTTTGTAGTGCACTTTCCATGATTGTTGGAAGTTTTGCAGCTTTAGCTCAACAACGAATTAAACGTCTTCTTGCATATAGTTCTATTGGTCATGTAGGCTATATGCTTCTTGGGTTTTCTTGTGCAAGTTTAGAAGGAATTGAATCAGTTTGTATTTATCTTGTCATCTATGTATTGATGAGTTTAAATGTCTTTGCTCTTGTTCTTGCTCTAAATTCTGTAAATTCTCGGCTTCGCTATGTTTCAGATTTTGGAATGCTCTCTGTTTCACATCCAGTTCTGGCATTTACTTTTGCGTGTACTTTATTTTCAATGGCTGGTATTCCACCACTCGCCGGATTTTGTAGTAAATTTTATGTCTTTTTTGCTGCACTCGGCTCTGGGCTGTACGCTGTTGCAATTCTTGGAGTTTTGACAAGTGTCATTAGTTGTTTTTATTATATTCGTTTAATTAAGATTATGTATTTTGAGCGTCCTTCACGTTGGCTCACTTATGAGGTTCTTGATCTTGAAAAAGCAGGAGTTCTTGGATTGACCCTTTTTTGTATTCTCTTTTTTTTTCTTTATCCGTCTCCTCTTTTTCTAAGTGCTCATAAAGTTGCGCTCTGTTTATGTGTGTAAGAGGAAGAATGAGAAGAAGAATGAGCTCTGCTCATCATTATTCTGCTCCTCTAGAAAGAAAATTCTATGATCAGTGAATATTTATTTTATTTTTTCTCAAGCCTTGCACTTGCTTCTGCGATTTTAGTTATTCGTGCAAGAAATCCAGTGCATTCAGTTCTTTTTCTTATTCTTGTTTTCTGTAATGCAGCAGGTCTTTTAATTCTTCAAAACCTTGATTTTTTTGCCATGATTTTTCTTGTTGTTTATGTAGGGGCGATTGCTGTTCTCTTTCTTTTTGTTGTGATGATGCTTCATATTAAAGTAGCTGAAATTCATGAAAATGTGCTTCGATATCTTCCCGTCGGGGGATTTATTGGATTAATCTTTGTTTTTGAAGTCTTACTTGTTGTGGAAAATGATTTGATTCCATATGCAGGGTGGCATTCCGGGATTTTTTCACTGACAACGGCAGAATCCATCAGTTACTTAGTGTCTGGGCTTCCTTTTCTTCTTGATCCCACACGTTCATTTCGTGAATATATTCATGATTTTCAAACGTTTTTCAGTTTTGGGAGCTCTGGAGAAGCTTCGCTTTCTGTGAATGAGCTCTGCTCGTCTGAAATGATGAAAAAGGTGAGCGAAGTTTTTGCGCAAGCGTCTTATACGGAATGGACACGAGTTCTTGAACAGACAACAAATGTTGAAGCAATTGGCCAAGTCCTGTATACTTATTATGCTTATTTTTTTATTGTGGCAAGTTTAATCCTTTTAATTGCGATGATGGGAGCAATTGCGTTAACTTTACAGCGAACAAATCAAGTTCGTCGTCAAGAAGTTTTTGAACAAAATCTTCGAGAATATACAAAGACTCTTCAAAAAGTTCGCGTTCAAGGAGAAGTAGGAAGCTAAGAGGAGCGTAAGGATGAGCTATGCGAGAAGCGAAGCTTCTCGCATAGCTCGTTTCCTTCCGAGTAGCTCAGGGGTGAGAGCGAATGGCTGTTAACCATCAGGTCGTTGGTTCAATTCCAACCTCGGAAGAAAGATATGGGTTTGATCCTGGCCCAGAATGAACGCTGGCACTCCGCTTAACACATGCAAGTCGAATGCAAGGTGATCTTGCATGGCGAACGGGTGAGTAATACGTCGGAATTTGCCTGGATGTGTCAAAGGAATTTTGGCGAAAAAAGCGAAGTCTGCATCCAGAGAAGCCGACGGAGGATTAGGTAGTTGGTGAGGTAATGGCTCACCAAGCCAATGATCCTTAGCTGGTCTGAGAGGACGGCCAGCCACACTAGGACTGAGACACGGCCTAGACTCCTTCGGGAGGCAGCAGTGAGGAATTTTAGACACTGAGCGAAAGCTTGATCTAGCGAGAGTGCGTGAGTGATGAAGACTCTTTTGGTCGTAAAGCTCTATGGGGAAGTGAAGATAATGACCGAACTTCAGAACCAAGTCCCGGCTAAATCTGTGCCAGCAGCCGCGGTAAGACAGGTGGGGCAAGCGTTATTCGGAATGACTGGGCGTAAAGGACACGTAGGCGGTCTATGTAGTTGAACTGTGAAAGTCCAAAGCTTGACTTTGGGAGGGCGTTCAAAACCAAAAGACTTGAGTCTATGAGAGGAGGGAAGAATTTCTGGTGGAAGGGTAAAATCTGATGAGATCAGAAGGAATACCAAAAGCGAAGGCATCCCTCTGGCATAGAACTGACGCTGAGGTGTGAAGGCATGGGGAGCAACCGGGATTAGATACCCCGTTAGTCCATGCAGTCAACGATGTGAGCTTCTTCTTGGACGCATACGTGCATTCAGGGAGTCAGCAAACGCAGGAAGCTCACCGCCTGGGGAGTACGATCGCAAGATTCAAACTCAAAGGAATTGACGGGGGCCCGCACAAGTGGTGGAGCATGTGGTTTAATGCGAAACAACGCGCAGAACCTTACCAGTCCTTGACATACTTTTGGTGAAAACGAGGAGCAAAAGCGAGTGAGAGGAAGCTTTGCTTCTCCTCACACAGCTTCGGTTTCTCTTCCTTCACACCACCGAAAGGTTACGCTTTCGTGTGAGAAAGTACAGGTGTTGCATGGCTGTCGTCAGCTCGTGGCGTGAGCTGTTGGGTTCAGTCCTAGAACGAGCGCAACCCTCATTTGCTAGGCAGTTCAGAGAATTATGCTTTGATCTGCTCTTCAAAAACTGCCAGTGACAGACTGGAGGAAGGTGGGGACGACGTCAAGTCCGCACGACCCTTATGGGCTGGGCTACACACGTGCTACAATGGCGATGACAATAGGAAGCAAAGATGCGAGTCTGAGCGAATCCTCAAAAGTCGCCGCAGTTCAGATTGTTGTCTGCAACTCGACAACATGAAGATGGAATCACTAGTAATCGCGGATCAGCACGCCGCGGTGAATTTGTACCCGGGCCTTGTACACACCGCCCGTCACACCCTGGGAATTGCATATGCCCGAAGCAGGTGATCGTCCATCCCAAAATTCTGATCTTTGGTGGAACAGGAAGCTTAAGACGAGCTATGCTCGTCATCAAAGCTCTTGCCTCCAAACACTCCAAAGTTCCTTCGTTTTATGGGATGCAAATGAATATTTGTCACGGTATGTGGAGTGACTGAGGTGAAGTCGTAACAAGGTAACCGTAGGGGAACCTGCGGTTGGATTGACTCCTTTTTAGACGAGCTTTGCTGAACAGCGTAGCTAAAAAGCGGAGCTTTCTAAGCTTTGCTTCTCATTTTGGTCTCTTGACATTCAGTGGTCCCACCCGATCCCATTCCGACCTCGACTTGTGAAATATTGAATGCCTATATGTACTGTGTTTACGGGAGCCGTAGGTGAGATCAAGAAGCGCAGCTTTAGGGCGAGCTCTGCTCGCCACAAACGAAGCTTCGGTGACGAGCAGAGCTCGGCCTAAAGCTTCCTCGCATTCTTTTTTTTGAACGAGCTGTGCTCGTACTTCAAAGCTTTGCTTCTCCATAGCTCTCGGCGGGATAGTTTAGATGGTAAGAACAGCAGAATCATAATCTGCATGTCGGGGGTTCGATTCCCTCTTCCGCTAATTTCGTCTGTCATGGATGCCTTGGGATAGAAATTGCGTGGACGTTAAACGGAACGAAACGCTATGGGAAAAACCGAAACATCTTGTGATCCATAGATCTCCACACCGGGAAACCGCATAGTTGAAAGACTCAGTGAACTGAAACATCTAAGTAACTGAAGGAAAAGACATCAACCGAGATTCCGAAAGTAGTGGCGAGCGAAATTGGAAAAGGCAGGCTCTTTTCGTGCACAACAAAAAAGAGTGAAATCTCTTGCTCAAGAAGGTGAAAGCCCTGTATGTTGAGAAGCTTTGCTTCCGAATGAGCTGGCCATCGTGAAGAGGAGCAAGGACAAGCTGTCCTTGCGATTCTCTTAATGATGACCCGAGTACAGCGCATTGTGCTGGAAGACTGGGAGACCACTCTCAAAGCCTAAATATTTTTCTATCACCGATAGTGAACAAGTACCGTGAGGGAAAGGTGAAAAGAACCCTTCAGAAGGGAGTGAAAAAGATCCTGAAATGACAGACGATCATACAATCGAAGCACAAAAGAATTTCTTTTCAGTGTGCCGGTGTACCTTTTGCATAATGGGTCAGCGAGTACAGTGTATCAGCAAGCTTAAGCCGTGAGGTGGAGGCGAAGTGAAAACGACTTATCAAAGGGGATGGTTGATACAGTGTGACCCGAAACCGAGTGATCTCGGCATGAGCAGGTTGAAAATATGGTAACACATCTTGGAAGACCGAACCCACGTATGTTGCAAAATACAGGGATGACTTGTGCCGAGGGGTGAAAGGCTAATCAAACTCGGAAATAGCTGGTTTTCCGCGAAATCTATTGAGGTAGAGCGGAGAGAATGTGTCCATGGTGGGTAGAGCACTCGTTGGAAAAGGGTGGCCCAAAGCCTGACCAATTCCAAGGAAACTCCGAATACACATGAATTTCTCTCCAGACAGACTTCAGGTGATAAGGTCTGAAGTCAAAAGGGAAACAGCCCAGATCGTCCGATAAGGTCCTCAAACCATGACTGAGTGGAAAAGGAAGTGTGAAGGCAAAGACAACCAGGAGGTGGGCTTGGAAGCAGCCATCCTATCATGAAATCGTAATAGATCACTGGTCGAGCCTTTATGCACCGAAGATGGTTCGGGGCTAAAGTCATGTACCGAAGCGACGACATGCACAAGAAATATGGTGAGCTATGCTCACACGTAGCTCTCACTCCTTGTCTTGGGTAGCGGAACGTTCTGTTGTTCGGAAAAGGAATTTTGAAAAAAATTTTGGAGAACTCAGAAGTGAGAATGCTGACATGAGTAGCAGACAATCATGAGAATATCATGATCGCCGAAAGTTCAAAGGTTTCTGCGGTCCGCAAATCGGCGCAGAGTGAGACGGTTCCTCAGAAGATTTGCGAAAGCAAACTTTGATGGATGTCAGAAGGGGGACGAAATTTTTTCCTGGAAAAGCCCTTCTGGAGAGCATAAAGACGAGCTATGCTCGTCACAACAGCTTTCTAAACACCGTACTACAAACCGACACAGGTGAACACGTCCATGAGACGAAGGCGAATGAGAGAACCGGAGTGAAGGAACTCGGCAAATTGCTCCCGTACCTTCGGAAGAAGGGAGAAAGAAATGTCTTCCATTGATATTTCTTTTCAACCAATGAGGGGTGGCGACTGTTTATTAAAAACACATGACTCTGCAAAGTGAAATCACGACGTATAGGGTCTGACGCCTGCCCGGTGCTGGAAGCTTAACAGGAGATGTAAACATGCATCGAATCGAAGGCCCAGTAAACGGCGGCTGTAACTCTAACAGTCCTAAGGTAGCGAAATTCCTTGTCGCATAAGTAGCGACCCGCATGAATGGCGTAACGATCGCCCCACTGTCTCCACTCCGGCCTCAGTGAAATTGAATTCTCCGTGAAGATGCGGAGACCAAACGATTAGACGGTAAGACCCTATGAACCTTTACTATACCTTTTTCATGAAGATCCGATCTTTTTGCGTAGGAGAGGTGGGAGGAGAAATCCAACCTTGAAATACCACCCGAAAAGTCATGATCTTCTGACTGGAGGAACTCTGCAGAAGCAAAGCTTTCCCTAGGACATGAAATGGTCGGTAGTTTGACTGGGGCGGTCACCTCCTAAAAAGTAACGGAGGTGTGCGAAGGTAAACTCAAACTGGACAGAAATCAGTTGTCGAGCGTAATGGTAAAAGTTTGCCTGACTGTAAGACAGACATGTCGAACAGAGACGAAAGTCGGCCATAGTGATCCGGGAGTTCTTTGTGGAAAGGCTCTCGCTCAACGGATCAAAGGTACTCTAGGGATAACAGGCTGATGCCCCCCAAGAGCTCATATCGACGGGGGCGTTTGGCACCTTAACATCGGGGCTATAACGAAAGACAAGAGCAACGACAAGCTGTTGTAACGAGCTTTGGAGAACCCAAGCTTCGTCTAAGTTATGTATGCATTTCTCTTATATGCAAGAATATCTGGAAGAAGCTTTCCCACTCTTATGAGTACTTGATTGATCAGTGTGAAGGAGCAAACGGAACGAGCAAAGCTCGTCCATGAAAAGAAGATGACGCAAAAGGGGAAGCGTAACTAATAAGAGACGCTTTCACGAGAGCTTAACGACAAGAATGAGCTCTGCTCATCATTCTCCTTGTACTGAATATAAAAACAACGTAAAATGACGAGCGAGCTCTGCTCACACAAGAATGAGATGGATCAGAAGAAGAATGAGAAGAAGCTTTGCTTCTCATCATCATTGTTCTCATCCTTTCTCATTCTTCTCGTTACGTACAAAGATATAAGAGAAAAATTGGAAAGAGAACCTGACAACTTGCAGGGAAGAGAAGATAAGGAAGGATGTGCTTTGCTGAAGAGCGTAGCTCTCGAAGCATTGCTTGTGACGAGCAGAGCTCGTCCTTAAGCTTCCTTCTTCTTTTCACCCTCAACGACTTTACGAGAAACACGAACGACAAGAGTCAATTGTGATGACAAAGTCTAAACTTTATTGAAAGATAAAGGACAATACTGTAATGAAATTACGAGAGAGCTGAAAATAATTCAGAAGGTATTGGCTGTAAAAAATGAAACTCCTATGAAGTCAGAGGACAAAATCATTCTGAACAGGACGAGGAAGAGCGTAGCTCTCCTTCGAAGCACAAGCAAAGCTCGTCACCAAAGCATCAAAGCGAAGCTTCTTGAACATGAAGAATCCGGGGACGAGAAGCCTATTCTCTCTATGAACGAAAAAAATACTTTTTTAGGTACACCTATACTTTCTCCAGCGCCCAAAGGACTTCGTGGAAATGCTCTGAAAGAGTATATGAAACCTTTTCATGCTGGTTCTATCTCAGAATTACAACATGCCGCGCTTGTGGGAACACTTTTAGGGGACGCCACAATACAGTATAATCATAGACGTCTTCCGTGGTATAAGTTTGAACAAAAAGCAGCAAAGAAAGACTATGTGCAAGCACTTTACTTTCTCTTTGCAAATGTTGTTGGAACCCCGCCAGTATTTCCACGACTGAAAAATGGACTTCCTTTTTCTTATATGTTTCGTACATATATGTGGCAAAGTTTAGATTTTTATGCGAAACAATTCTATAGAATTGATTCGCTTGGGAATCGACGCAAAGTTGTTCCAGCTTTAATACATCGATGGTTGACTCCACAATCTCTTGCTTTTTGGTTTATGGATGATGGAAGTAAAAACAAAGATGGTTTTTATCTTCATACAGAAGGATTTACACGTCCAGATTTGCTTTGTTTACAAAAAGCGCTTGGAAAGGTATTTCATCTTCAAATAAATCTCCACAAAGACAAACGAAAAAACGCAATCTACTATAAGTTATATATTCCTTTAAAAGAAGGAGAAAAGTTTCAATCAATTGTGGAACCCTTTCTCCTCCCATGTATGAAATATAAGTTATTGTAAATTGTTGAGTGAAGATTCTTCAGTCTTAGAAACGAGCATTGCTTGTACTTCGAAGCTTCTCGCATAGCTCGTCGGGTAAAATTTTATTTTTTATGTAAAGAGAATCCAGACTTCTTGAGACTGGATTTTTGCGATGTCGGCTCTTCACATCCTGGGGCTGCAACAGGTCCCAAGGGTTCGGCTGTTCGCCGATGAAAGTGGAACGTGAGCTGGGTTTAGAACGTAAATAACACTGCGTTGATTTTCAGTAATGAAAATCTAGTTTTGGCTTATATCGGTGAAACCTTCATTTTCAGCATTCGAGAGATAAAGCGAAGCTTCGGGAGCTATGCTCTATACAAGCAAAGATTCGGTGACGAGCAGAGCTCGTCCTAAGCTTCCTGATGAGCTCCGCTCATCCTTATGCTATAAATATGGTAATACCGAGGGAAGGCTTTTTTTATTCTTGCTCAAGAAGCTATGATTCTCGAACTCTAGAGAAGGATGAGAAAAATGACGATGAGCAGAGCTCATTCTTCTTCTCATTCTTTCTCACGAGAACTTCGGAGAGCTTTGCAGAAGCGAAGCTTCTCGCAAAGCTCGTTGTTCAATACTTGTCATGATATGCAGAAGCAAAGCTTCTCGTCTATCGGATAAATTTATGAAAATGGGAATGAATTCAAAGAAGCTTAAGGAGCAGAGCTCTTGTGAGCTCTACAAGACGAGCTGTGCTCGTCGAAACGCTCTGACACCTTTACAACTCGCTTATATTGCTGGATTTTTAGATGGTGATGGTTCGGTAATGGTTCAACTTGTTGAACGAAAAGGATATGTTTACCATTATCAAATACGATTCACAGTTTCTTTTGTGCAAAAAACAAAAAGAAAACACTTTCTTATCCAGTTACAAAAGGAGATTGGAAAAGGAACCTTAAAAGATCGTAATGATGGAATATCTGAACTTGCTGTTGTAGGATGGCAATCAGTGAATACATTATTAAAGCAGTTGCAACCTTTCGCACGAATCAAACTCAAACAAATAAATCTTGTATTGAAAATTATTGAGCAATTGCCCTTAACGAAAACGTCTCCCGAAAAGTTTCTTGAACTTTGTTATCTAACAGATCAAGTAGCCGCTTTAAACGATTCAAAAGATCGTATTCATCTTGCAGAAGATGTAGAGAAACGTTTGAAAGATTTAGGGGTAATAGATGAAAAAAAGCCCCTGTAGAGACTTTTTTCAGACATATTTAGAGCTGATGTAACGAGCTTTGCTTGTACTTCTAAGCTTTGCAGGACGAGCTCTGCTCGTCGTCATAGCTCTCACTTCAATACTATGAAAAAGATATTTTCTTTGGTTAAAGAAAGTATAATACGCCAACTCCTATTTTTAAAATTATAACTGAAGAGAATGACAGGAAGCGCTGAAGAGCGTATCTGAAAAGCAGAGCTTTCTAAGCTTGTCGTCAAGAAAAGTTTTAAAAAGGATGAAGATATAGTCCATGCTATTATGAAAATAATAGAATACCATGCGTGAGACAGTTCGGTTCCTATCTGTCGTTTGTGACAAGAACTGAGAAAACCAATAATTCGTACGAGAGGAGCATTATTGACTAACCTCTAGTGTACCGATTGTAAGGAAGCTTTACTTCTTTGCATGGTCGGACAGCCAAGTTAGGACAGGAGAACTGCTGAAAGCATCTAAGCAGGAAACTTTTTTCAAAACAAGTTCTTACCCTCGTGAAAGACCTTCACGTCAATAGGCCCACTGTATTTGCAAGTTGGTACTAACGAAAATTTTTTTAATGCACCTCAGGGAGCAAAGCTCTCCTGAAGGTGTAGTTGAGAACGATAA
>Ga0164297_10003000_pt1 | contig 16102 bp, 6 predicted proteins | sample GEODES058metaG_FD_113539 | JGI IMG/M metagenome (GOLD analysis project Ga0164297, IMG submission 113539) | Dystrophic lake water microbial communities from Trout Bog Lake, Wisconsin, USA - GEODES058 metaG | ecosystem: Environmental > Aquatic > Freshwater > Lake | place: USA: Trout Bog Lake...
GGACCTGCCGGGCACTGCCCCCGGGTCTTGAATCCATTTCTATCACCTTCATACAGCAATAACTTACACTATATATTTATTTCTTTGAATCGTCAACTGTTTTGGAACTATCAGTTTGTTCTGCATTCTTTTTATGATACATCAACTCTTTCCAAGCTTGTTGAGCCTCATTATAGCTAGCCCAAACTTGTTTCATATTATCCTGAACTGTATCAGTCTTCTTTGAGGTTGATGTCATCTTTGTGAGTCCTTTGATACCAATCATAACAATAGCAACCACCTATGATGATAACCATAAGTATAAAAATTAAAACATCATCATTCATAACTGGTCTCCTTTTAATAATATAAGAATATTGCGCCGGCTCCACCTGATCCACCACCACCGCCACCATTAGCGGTACCGCCACCACCGCCACCACCACCATGGCCATAATTACCACCGGGTTGTCCGGCTCCGCCGTTATTTGAGGACGATGCCCCGGCTCCGCCTGCGCCACCGCCATTGCCTGAACCTGCGCCACCTGAACCTGCGCCGCCTGTACCCGGAGTAGTACCATGTGGAATATAAGAGGTTTGTACAGAAGAGCTACCAGCTAGCCAAGTCCCGCCACCACCGCCTCCTGCACCTAATTGAAAACTACTTCCACCAATGGATAAAGTCATACCATCACCACCTGCACCGCTAAACCCAATACCAGCTTGACCTGTAGTTCCATTACCACTATAATATCCACTTTGTCCTTCACCTAAGCCATTCACAGTACTAGTTGATACTGTTACAGGACTAGTACTAGTAGTTGTTGCGGTGGCTGCCTGTGATACCGTAATTGTTGCGCTTGTTGTTCCAGCTCCTGTAATTGATACTATAACGGTGCCAGGTGGTAAGGCGAAACCTCGCAACGGAATACCTGCTACTAAATAAGGAACCACGGTATAACTAAAAGGATCAGTAGTCATATTTAGAGTTGTTGAACCATTAGTAGTGACTACATTGAACGTTAATCCTGCTGATCCAGAAACATATCCAAATATTCTACCACTATAACCGGTATTAGGACTACCAGTATAATTAGACGATACTTGTGTCATAGTTAATGAACTTGCAGTAACTGCTGCAATAATATCTCCTGCAGGGAGATATCCGCTCGCTTCAACTAATGTCATGCCCGGAACAAAATAACTTGTTAATGAGTTACCTGCTATAGTTTGACTATTAGCTGTAGCAGACAATGCTACCGGAATAGTAAAATTATCCACCCATATATTATTTGAGGTATTACTAGTAGCAGTTGCATTTCTTGACATTGTAACAGTGGCAGTAGTATTAGAAGTACCAGATAATGTAACAGAAACAATAAGTGTACCAATTGGAATTCCAGTACCAAAAATTAACATCCCTGGTTTTAATGCCTCACCTGACATAGAGGTCGTATTACCTGTATCAATAATTGTCACAGTAGGTGAACCGTTAGTAATAGATCCAGTGCCACGTAAATTAGTAAATCCAGGTGTGCTGTCGCTAGACCCTACATTTTTAGGTAGTAAAGGTGACACATGATTTGTGCTGCCATTTATTATTGATGTAATAGATGCAGTATTATCAATATACTGTCCTACTGCTGAACCGCCACCGTTGAATAATAAACTAGCAGAATTAGTATTTGTTGTAGTAATACCTGCTCCGCCGCCACCGCCATTAAATCCATTATTGATACTGGAACCACCATAATTACCATATGTTACATTAGCGATACCTGCATATGTATAAAATCCTACTTTACCCATAGCACCAGATAAGTTATAACAACTTCCATTTGCACCGCCTCCTGATCCACCTGGTTGACCGTTTCTTATTGAAGTATAATTGCTGTGTGCTCCTATTGATACTGTTAAAGTATTATAATTTCCGCCACCTCCGCCACCGCCACCTGGCGCAATATAATATGTTGTGCCATTGTTATCAATGATGGTAGAAGCACTACCGCTTCCACCTCCACCTGTAGTAGATGTTCCGCCGGCACCACCTGCACCAAATGTTACCTTTAATATTTGACCAGGTGCTACAGGAAAATTAGGAACAGATATCACTCCGCCGCCACCTCCTCCACCTCCGCCGTCATACTTACCACTACTACTTGTGCCACCTCCTCCACCTCCACCGACCATTAAAATACTAATTTTAGTTACACCTGAAGGTATTATTACTGAATATGATGTGCCCGGAGTTTTGCCTTGTGCTACACTAAATTCATATATTGCTGGACTATATGCACTAGCACCGTAATACTCACTAAATTTTACTGTACCTGAAGTTGGAATTGCACTATTGACAGGTGTATTTGATACATAGGTACCACCACGATAATATTGACTTAATGAATAAGGTTTTGCACCAGCTGGATTAAATTCAGCTCTTATCTGACTAAGTGATAGTGGGTTACCTGAAGATTCTATTGTCATTTTATTCTATGTTAAATTATTTGTTTTAATGATTTGAAGCTGCATTGCTCTTAGGACTATTACCGTTACTCACAAAATTAAATGTAAAAGTAGATGGTGAATTAACTGCACTTGGGAAAGTAAATGTAACTGACCAATTACCACTTGAGGGGAATCCTGATTGAAGTTGCCATGTTGAATTACCATTTGCATCTACTGGGCCAATTGATCCTGATAAAGAAGCAGGAGAAGAGCCATTGAATGTTGTAACAACTGTAACCGGGGCTGGTGGAGATGATGGCTGACCTGTAATTATAAATGTGTAAGGCCATCCTGTAGTAATATTAAGCGTTTTACCAGGACCATATGTTGCAACATTATTATAATCCTGAAATACCACGGTATTAGGTATTGTTGTAGTGACAGAACCACCAGTAGAGGTATTAGTAGTTGTAGTACCTGAAGTAGGTGTGCCTACAACAAAAGGTTGATTTGTTATTGTTAATGTGTAATCAGCATTATTACTTCCTTTAAAACCATAATATTGAGAAAATAACACTCCGGTGTTGTCTGTTGTAATTACAATGTGTTCACCGGGCCATGCACCTAACACATAGTATGTACCTGTGTCACCAAAGCTATCTCCCTGTGCCATATAAGTATATACACCATTACTTCCCACTGTAAAATAATCATCGTGTACATTACGATATGATCCATCTTGTTGTAGTATAAAAATCAGCGAATGTATTTGATCACCGGGTGCACCGTAGAAATTAAATACTGGTCCAGGTGTATTTGGTTGTATATATGCAGCAGTAACTAATATGCCTGGATGTCCGGGTCCTGTAGTTGAAGGAGTAGAGGGGGTAGTTGACCCTGCTATAATATTCCATGGTGGTTGAACAAAAGATGCAACCTGAGCACCTGATGCATCTTTAAATATCCATGTGGCATTATGCGAACCCAAAGTTGTCCCTGCATTTATAGGCCATGTTGCTGAACCAGTGCTATCTAATTGTTGAATATAAGGGGGATTTGTAGGATATGGATTTTGTGTGTTATCCGTATTTAAGAAGTAGCCTGTCAATGTTGCTGTACCATTAGGAGGTCCATTTGAAAATACTTCGTTATATGCAGTATTGATTGGGATACCTGCACTAGAATCTATACTTGTCACCACTGAAGGTGTACCCACTATATGAATTTTATACTGTTGACTTACAGATGCACTGCCATTAGTACAAATCAATGTGCCTAAAAAATCTCCACCTTGTGTTGGTATACCAGAAATGGTAACTTGTTTTTGTTTATAGCCATTCTCATCATTAGTAATAGGATTAACAATTATTTTTAAGCCAGGTGGGATAGTACTATCTTTAGAAGAGCTCCATGCATAACCAAGCACAAAGTCACCATTGACCGCATATATTGTTGCAGTATATGCAGATCCAGTAGTACCCGATGGTAATACAATAGGTGATGAATTGTTATTACCTGGTATTAAATAAAGAGGTGAAGGATGATATGCGTGTGCACCACCTTGACTATCTTTATATGCACCACCTGCATATGCAGATGTCGGAGCCCATAATTGAACCGGTGCTCCATTAGCAAAAATTGCTGGATTAGTCTGTGGATTGATTGCTAATTTGCCATAGTATAACCAAGGGTAGTTTTGTCCTGTAACAGGCCCTTGGCTGCCAGGTGATGCTACACTATCAATAACTAGATTACAAAAATATATGCCTCCTAAATTAGTAGGGGCATTAGGACCTGTTGGCAAGTCGGCTTTGTTTAGATTAAGTGTCGCTGATCCTACTGTAGGATCAATAGTAGCTGGAATATTATTGTTTGAAATTGCCGCAGTTACTGGGTCTATATAATATATTTCAAGTGTCATTGTATCAGCACCAATAAATCCTGAACAAGTTACAACTGCAGGTAATGCACTTACTTTGGTAACACTAGCAAAGTTTGTTGCATATGGTAACCATCCATCTGGTAATTGACCTGCAGCTAACGGTACTGACGGTTGACCATTACTTGATACTGCCCAATCAACTGAGGTATTATCCGCAGGTACTGTAAATTTTATATCTACTGCAATACCTAAACCTAATGTCACCGAGTGTGCACTAATCTGTTTACCTGATAATTGTATGTTTATACTTTTGCTAATAGTTATTGATTGTGCAGTAGTAAACACCAAATAAGAACCGCTAAAAGGTACAAAAGGAGATGATGTATCATCTGCAGCCGGAGTAGAATATGTACCTACAACAAAATTTTGTATACCACTAATAGTAACTGGAGTTTCATCTTTACCATTTAAATTAATGTTTGAAAAGTCACTACTTGTTAATGGTACCACGGCTTTTGTATTAGGGTCTGTACCAGAGCCACTAATAATAAATGGCACTTGTGTACCTGTTGGAACATTTTGTGTTACTAATTTAAATGTAATATTATCACCAGCTTGAACACCGTTAGTTAAAGCAGTCAATGAATATGTAGGTACAGGAGGTGCACCGTTTTGTAATATTTGTACAGTTTTAGGTATAGTTGTTTTGTCATCATCACCAAACACAAATGATAAGGTAAGTGTTTCAGCAAACTGTGAATAATTTGCATGACTATAAGTATATGTACCTGTTGTACTGTCTAATGGAAATATTTGAGGACTTACTACTGTATTGTTTGAAGGTGCAGCAACTGCATTAGCTATAGCACTAGATGTTTTAGCAATACTATGATCATTTTGAACAGTAAATGTATAATTTTTTGCTGTACTACCAAATGATGAAGTGAATGTTTGTCCAGGATTACTTAGTAAACATGCTTGACTTGATGTACTTCCATCACCATATGAAATTATATAACTCTTGTTATCAGATGATATATTAACATCAGTTACTACCTTAGGATCAGGAGGATATAAACCAGTTGCAGTTACTGTATCACCCGGCTTGCCACTGAAGGTTATTACTAATGCGTCACCTGTATTGATATTAGTTGGTATTTGAATGTTATTATCATAAGTTACATTATTAACTGTAAGTGTACTTGATACTTCAGCACCAGAGTCTAAAGTGATCGTCACAGTTAATGTGTCTGCGATAGTTGGTGTAAATATTTTTGAAATTGTGTAGGGTGATGTAGTTACTGCGTCTGTGTAACTTAGATTTGTACCAGTACCTGCATTACCAACTATAGTCATCGTCCATTTATTAGTGATTGCATTTGTTGCAACGACACTTATAGTAACCGCATTGTTTACGATAACTGGATTAGGTGTAATAGATAAAGTACCTAATGTTGCAGGGACAATTATTTTATTATTAATTGCATATTTACCAGTTATACTAGTTCCGTTATCTACACCAGGAACTTCCCAAGTTGTTACAAATTGATAAGTAGTACCCGTATTGTTAATCCCGGCAGCTACATCTAGTGGACTTGTGCCAGGGTTTGTAGTAACTGTGGTTGGAATTAATTTAGGAGGTATAACTGTGCATATAACATTAGTGCCTGCTGATACATTGTTAATACCACCCGGTAATTGAACAAATACAGTTTGAATACTAATAACTGTTCCATTGTCACCATTGGTGCCTTGACTACCATTTGTTTTAGCCAATACACTTATATATGACCCTGCTCCACTACCATTACCACCTACTGTTTTTCTGAATATTTCTGTATATGCAGTAGTTAATCCATAGTATCCGGCAGTCTTTAGTAATGTGTTACCATTTGCATATGTTGGAGCAACTCCACCAACAACAGTTACACCTTGGAATACTGAGCCACCGGCGCCACCTATTGTTTCAGTGCCAGTGCTGATACCTGAAATATACAATGTTCCGCAATTACTTGCTAGTGTATTGAATACACTATCAATTGGATTTGATCCACTAACTGCACCAAAGTTTAAACTAATCTGTCCGCCCATGTTGAAGAAATATCTTGCTTTATCTGGGTTGGTAAATGTAATATCATTCTCAAATGTAATGATATTATTCCATGTGTCTGTGCTTGTTTCAACTAAAGGTGTTACTGGTGTGTCTTGATATGCAGCGTTGTTTCTTGAATTACAAATTGCATTTAGTGCGACTACAATATTTGAATCTACTGCAATTTTTGTATAAGGGAATGCAGTAGGTGATGTTAGCGAAGGTATAACTGTGCCTTGAAATATAGAACACAATTGAATTACTGCAATTAATTTTTCCCAATCAGTTACACTAATATCAACTATACTATTAGTTGTTGCAGGGTTACGCAATGGTGTTAGTTGTGGTTGTCCGTACCCTGAAGATCCGCTACCTGTACCCCAAACTGCATTTAGTGAGTTAGGAAGTACGGCTGGTGTGTACTTTGTAGGGAATACTTGAGCAGCTATTGTTGTTAGTAATGAAGGGATTGAATATATACCTGTATCAGGTATATTGTGGCTGGCTGCATATATAGTAGGATAGCCATCACTACCTGATGATTTTGTGCCTGCAGTAAATTCAATAATAGACACATTAGCAGGTTGATTCAAGTAAGTTTGCAAATTAATTGCAAAAGGTTTTATACTTGTTGATCCAGGTACAAGTGTATCATTGTCATTGTATGCAAAATAAAATAAACAACTTGTATTTTGCAATGTAGAAATTTGATTTTCCCATGTTGTTAGTTGATAATAGGGACTTGCAGTGGGTGCTACAGTAGGATTATTTTGTGTATTTGTTGAAATAAGATTTGCTGCAAAACTACCGATTGGATTAGCAGGATCGTTAGCACCTGCTGATACTAAGTTCATTGGTCCCCATAAACTTACAACCGCTTTTGGGAATACTCCACCGTTATCAACTGCATTTTGCATAACTCCCATAAGTGCCAAATGACCACCTGCTGATGCACCTGCAACTAATAAACCATATGCCTTAGCGGCAGAACGCATTACACTCCATGTCTGTCTACCATTAGATATGTTAGGAGCGTTTACATAACCTGCACCGTCAACTAATAAAAATTTAACAATTGTTTCTATGTCATTTACATTAGCTGGGAAAAATCCAGTTGGGGTACTATCTGTTGAACTGGTTGCAGTTAATCTGTAGTTTGCATTGATAACTATATAGTTAGCCTGTACTAAATTTTGTATTTGTGAACCTGTACTTCCAGTCTCTAAAGTTTTATCTCCACCACTCCATCCGCCACCGTGTATCCAAAGTATAACTCCTAATGGTGGAGTACCCTTAGCAGCATTTATATCCCATGTGCTAGGTACTAGTAAATCTACTGTTTGTAAGTTGTCGGTACCATAAAATATATTAAAATATGTGGTTACCGTAATGGGAGTATTAGAACTAGAAGATGATATAGTACCAGAACCGATTAAGGTATTATAATCAACTGCTTGTACTAATGACTTTGATTTATATGTCATTACGAAAATCCTTATTTAACAGTAACGAATGCAGTAACTATACCTTCATCTACTGTGTCTTTACTTGATAATGCTCTACCGATTGTATTAAACGCACTTGCTTCATTCAATGCAGCGGATCTGGCTTTGCCTTTTCCAGCACTTACTAAACGATCACCTTTTTTAACTTTACCAATAACTTTTACTGGTACACGACCACTTAATGCAATTGGGGGGTGAGTTTCATCAGTATAACCAAACTTACTGTTCATAACATAAGCAGGTTTCTTACTTACTACACCAAATACTCTATCACTTAATTCATCAACCACTGCAGTAATTTCTTTGTCTCCACCTAACTCAACAACTGTACCCTCATCATATAAAGTATCTGCTTCAAATCTTTCTGCCAAGTCAGCATATGTTGCTTGAATTGAAGCGTTATTTGCAGAGTCTAATGTCCATGTACCAGAAATCATTCCACCACCTGCAATGTGACTTGTAGTAATTGTAGCAGGCGCAATGTTTCCACTGAACTGAGTTATACCATTACTTCCAGTTAGATAATCATAAACATTACCATTCTGATATGTTCCACTTGGGTTGAATGCTACACCATTTGCATACATATAGTTGTCACATTTGATACCTTGTGCGGGAATAGAATTATTAATAACTAAATTTCCTGTTTGCACTACAATCGCACTTCCACCTGTTAGTCCATTACCATTGAAAGTCCATATACCAGTTAATGAACCTGCAACCGTAGGCCCGCCTGTAGTAATTGATTGTGTTGTTAATTGCGGAATATTAGCATTAGCTATAGAGGCATTTGCGGCTGTTATATTAGCAGTAACAGTTATATTTCCTGCAGTAAAGTTATTAGCAGTTACAATATTTCCCAAACTAGCATTGCTACTTGTAATGTTACCAGTTACAACTAGGTTACCTAATGTAGCAGTACCACCTGAGTTTGTACTTGTTAGTGTAATCCATGCAGTAGCAGTAGTTGTATTGTCAGCAGGACATACATTCAATGTATTCTGTGCTGAGTTGAACCATAATTGACCTTTGATTGGGTTGTTAGGTGGAGTAGGAGACGAGAAATTCTCCAACATTTGAACAAAGTTAGTATCAAGAGCAGCTCCATATTGACTAGAATTTCTTCCAAATAATGAAAGTGAAGTGCTTGTAGTATTGATCGTACCGTCTTGAATTGTCGTAAGTACGGTTCCATTACTTCTTAAAATTGTGTATTGCGCTGCCATTTAGTGTTCTCTCCGTTATATATTTATATTATATTGTAACCATATTAGTCAAGCTTTGTACACGAATTGTGTAGTCTACTTGAATTTGACGGTTTAAACTTTTCTGCACTGGATGAAAAATAACATGTGTCAGTAAAGTTGTGATTTGATTCCCGTTTGTATCTGTTCCGTAATTTGCTAGTAAGCCTAATTCGTCAAATACATATTGATTTTCTATGTATGACCCATTATCAAATGCAAGTTGACCTGCAGGCTCAGAGTAATCCAACAAACAAGATACAATAATGTCTGTATATACTTTACCCGTTGAATGATTTGTACTCATCTTGTTTCTGATTGGATTAGAGTTTAAAATGTTTGTATCATCAATTATTTTTGCATATGTTTGATTATATAAACTAGCATTTAATCCAACAGTATTTGTAGGCAAATATGTGATAATACCGGTTGTATCTACACTACTTCCACCATTACCAAAACCCATTTGGTATATGGATCCTATACCTCTATTGCTAAGGCTATCTGCTATTGCAATACTCATATTTTCATAATGAATTGCATTATCTTTTTCTACAAATACTTCCTGACTCACAGGATCATATATTTTTAGAAAACCCCTAATTGAAAATGGTATGTTATTAAACATTAATTATCGCCTCTTATTTGAACTAACACTTCTTTAGTGTTAGGGTCTGTTATTTTTACGCTAGAACTGAAGTATATCCCTGACTGCTCGTTGGCAGGCTTTTCGGGCTTTTCAATAACTTCAATTTTTTCTGGTTCTTTTTCACTCATTATGTTATTTATCTGTTAAAATTCTTACATATTTAAGAAATTAGCTGCCGCAGTATTACTCAACTGTAGGGGATCCCCTTTATTAGCATCAATATTTTTACTATTCCAAGATTTATTATAAAATTGTGATGCTAGTTTTACTGTATTGTTTATACCTATAGCACTAGAATACTTAGGATGGGTTTCTACAATACCTGTGCCCAACACACCCCTTGTTAAACCAACCAATGTATTATCATGTAAATTACTGCTTGTAAAGCGTATTTTTTCTCCGTTGATTTCAACAAAATTACTTGCATTTGATATATTGTCAATGACTCTGGTTACATCATTCAGGTGAACTACATCATCTGTTAAATTCAAAGGTTGAGTTAACCAAGTAATTTCATTATCATTGGTTCTATAGATATTCATACTTGATGATTTATCTATCTCAATGCTATAGTTAGTTTGATTGGGTGTTGCACCGCTCACAAATGCAGTAACTTCTACAATATCACCTGAGCTAATTGTAGTTCCAATGTTCAACTTGTTATTACCTGTTTGGAATGAACACAAGCTTGGGCTGACTCTTTTGCCATTAATAGTTACATATGTTCTAGACCCATCAGTGTAATAGTATGGGTTCGCAAAAGGATTGGCTGATAAGTCAATAGGTTGAGCAACTTGGAATGATGTAGAGCTTCCCCATGTCATGTAGGATGTCTCTAACAATAATCTATCCGTCTCATTGAATGTTGTTATAGCTACGATATCATTAGTATCAATTGTATTTGTCAGCATTGTAAATGTAGCTACTCCTACACTATAGCTAACTGAATAATCAACATTAACTAGTAATCGCAATCCATTAAGCTCAACTATTGAATCAGATGTAGGATCTTTTGGTAAAGGATTATTTGGCGTGAATGTTTGTGTTGCAGTACCATGAAATACCTGTGTCTGTGATATAGAGTATTGATACTCTTGTGCGTTGAAAGGATTTACACTAGTTTGTAATAATGCAAATGATATATAATCTACCCCCTGCACATATGCTTTGTTAAATCTAATTATGGTATAATTGAAATCATTTTGATCATATGTTACAACATAATCAACACCATATGTTAGTAGTGTACCATTGTGATAACACACTGGTTCATTATATACATTAATAGCAGGATCATTGACTACCGGTACATATGCATGATTAATTAGTATGTCAGTAAATCCAGTATCAATGTTAGTTTGTAATGGGATGTTATCTGTTGTACCACGAGCATATTGTCTACCATTTCCAATCTCATAGACCTCTACCATCAATGAATGTCCTGATTGTAGTGCCTGTGATAATGTTATGGTTTTTGTTATCCAATTTACTGAGTAACTGGTTGTGTTCTTACTTGTTGTTACATTCTCGTATATTCTAGTTCCTAATAGTGAACTATCAACAATGTATACACTTAATGCTGAGGGGTTCTTTACCACACCCGCAAAACTTACTTTATGATTGCTATCAGGTGTATAAATGTTAGAAATCATATTGAATCCTGTGTAACCAATAATACTTCCACCTTCTGCTTGTAATAGTACTGAAGAATCATCCCAGTAACTACCCGGAGTAGTATTAACATGTATTGTTACGCTATCAAACATCAATCCAGGAACTAGTTCTTCTGGTCCATAACCAAACAAGAAGTCAGTTCCTTTGACTGTTGTGTAGGGAAGTTTTTCTAATGGGTCAACTTCATTGCTAGGTTGACCTATAGAATTAATATCTAACCATGCTATTGTATCACTACTACGATAGATATGTCCCTCATCAGCACCTATATAAAAATATGTGCCGTCAAAAGTAATTGTATTAAAATTATAACTTACATTTACTGGAACTTTACTAAATGAAGTTCCAAGACTTGATGTTAATATAGTAGCATTGTCACCTACAATAATAAATTTACCTAATGCATATATAGATGCTTTTAGTTTTACATTAAGCCCTGCGGGTACACTTGAGGGAGCCCAATTGCTTCCATTTACTGAGTTGTATATTGTTGTTGCATCACCTGCAACAACAATTAGTGAAGGAGATGCACAGACTGTGTATAATGTATGAGTAGAAAAATACGGAGTTAATAAATTCCATGTTACTCCATCTGTGCTAGAATACACTACACTTGCGTTTGATACAACTGGTGCACTTGTGCCTGCTCCTGACAATACTACTGTTTCTCCTCCTACTGCGATAAAACCATCAAATGTAGAAGTTATAACATTTTGTATACCATATATTAGTGTAGATGGGTTACTAAATGAAGCAATAGTAGTCCATACTATCCCATCTGGGCTACTTATAATACTTGCACCAGCTGCATAATAATAACCCTGTGCAATTGTAATACAATTTAATGCACCGGGTGGACAAGAAACTGTACTTATATCTAATGGTGTTTCGTCATAATTAGCTTCACCAAATAAGTTGATATTAGATCCTACTGTAGTCCAATTTGTTAAATCATAACTTATTAGTATTGGGGTTGCGTCTGCAGTGGTAGTAACAATGTACTGTTGATATGGGTCATAGTAGCATATGCTTGTTACTGCTAATGGTTGACTACTTATAGAATTGTTATTGTAATTAATACCATCACTACTGTATATTAAACTACTATGTTGTGTATTTTCAGAAACTCCTACATAATTACTGCCCGTGAATATCAATGAAATTATATTAGAGTCTCTTGGGAAAAATTGTTGTCCTTTAAGTATTGTATCTAATGGATATGTGTCTTCTGGACTAAAACTATTACCATAATAAACATTGTTTGGATATGATGCACCTGCTACCAATTGTCTGATGTCTTTTGGTAACATAGCAGATGTTGGATTATAATAAGCAACAATTCTATCTAATGCATTTAAGTTCAAATCATCTTCATTGACAACGACCCATTTATTGCTATCAAATATAGCATCATTGTTACTTGCAATACAACGATAAACTACCCCATTATGAACTACATAACTGTTTGTATCATATACATAACTTTCACCGCTATAGATAGGTTGAGGAATATAACCATAGCTTGGGGTAGGTGAGTTTGAATATGTAGTGTATACAAATTGAGAGTATGGTAACGGTTTTTTCATTGCACCGTCAATGTACACCTGAACTGTTGTATTGTCAATTGGTTTGCCATAGTAAATGTTATAATCATTTACACTTATACCATCAGCTTTGGCAGTAATTATAGGATATGAACCACTTAGGTATCCAGTTGTTATTATAATGATAGCATCATTTGCAGGTGTTGTACCTCCCAAATGAGTACCTGAAATTGTGATAATACTTGTATCATTATATATACTACCTGGATTTATAATCTTAACTGAGTATTCATTCCTTACGGTTCCAACCCCAAATCTAGGTCTATATATTTCTAGTTTTGCTCCATTATTTGTTGTATCATCATATGTGTAATATAAATTACTCTGATAGAAATAGATTGGTAATCCCTCTATCTGTGCAGGATTTAATCCACTAACATTATAATTAAATGTAACAACTGTATTGTTATTTGAATCTGCAACACTATTAGTAATAGGTAATAATACACCTGTTGCACTAGCAACGCCTGCATCAATTGGTTTACCTGATGGTGTTATCTTATTGATAGGTCCTGCACTTACTGGTGTGCCAGTATATGTAAATCCACTAGTAGGTGCAATTGCACCATTACTTGCTACATTGTTTACTGTGATTGTTAAATCATTTGCAGGACTTGTTCCATTAAATCTAATTCCTGAGAAAGTAATTGTATCACCTATATGATAGTTAGTTCCATATGAACCATTAACCCCAATTGTTACTTGGTATGCAGGACCACTAGTTGTTGTAGCAGAGTATGATATATTGAACAATGCTCCTGTACCACTTCCAGTAGTAGTGTCTTGATTTTGTCTAATATAGTTACTTAGTATACCTGTTACTGTCAATACACAATCGTTAGCTGGTGTAGCACCATTCAATGTGTTACCAGGAATCGTAATTACATCATTAACATGATACCCGCTACCGCCATTGACTATAGTTGCATCATATGTACCACCAAACAAAATATTGTAAATGGTGAATGTGGCTCCTGTACCACCTGAGGGGTTTACTGTTCCCGATTCAGGAGTTGTGTTAAGCGCAATACCATAACTAAGTTCAGCGGTCTGACTAGCTTCAGCAGCTATACCTATATAAGGGCTACTATAGAATGCGCTGGGTTGCCATGTAACTAATTTTGGTTCATAGCTGGTTCTATCAAAACGCATTTTTGGTCCCAACCCGCGCACAACTGTATTTCCTGTTTGCGGTATTGCCTGTGCAGTTAAACCAAATGTATATTTAACTGTGCTAGTAGGGGGAGTTATCTCTAATCTACCGTGACCAACTAAGCTATCTCTAAATGATTTATGCAGTGATATTTCTATTATTTCTTGCCCATCTAATTGTGCAACAACATAGATATAGTAGTATCCATCGATGATGGTAGTCTGAGTGCTATTATTACTTGTAGCTCTTATTAAATCGCCGGTCATTAGATATGTACTTGGTATTATGATTGTACTGTTTATATAGTTAATTTGATCGCTATCGAAAGATACCTCATAACTACTGCTAATAATGATTTCAGGTGCAACTGGATAGTTTTTACCAGGATCGATCACATGAACACCTACTACCATATCACCTGACATGATTGGTTCTAAAATTGCAGGTACAACAGGTACTGGATATAGTGTAGTATCAATAACTGCTACGACTGTGGGAGGATCGATATAACCTCTTCCACTATCGATGACTACTACTGCTGGTAGATCCATTATAATGCTAGCACCTGGGAAGTGTGTAGTAATTTGTGTCTGATTGATACCTCTTATTACACCAGAAATTTTTCCAGTATTTGCATCAATTGTATTGTAAGACATTAGTTCATTGTCTATTTGTATAATACCCTCTACTGGTAAACCCCTAGCATTGTTTATATAAAAAGAAGTATCTGTTTTGACAATATAATTCTTTAGTAATCCAATAACCGTATTTGGAGCGTCTACTAAACTTAATCCATGATTGTTAATCCAAACTGCATAGTTATCATTTTGCCATATTGGATCTGATGGTAAATAGTTACCATTCCCACTTAAATTATTTGTATAAACTAAGTTAGGGCTAGTAAATTTATTGGTCACACTATTGTATAATGGGGGCAAATCAAAATCAGTACTATATGTTTCAGTATTATCATTAACTGTATATTTGTACTCTATGTTTCTTACTACTGTGTGATAGGGTTTTATCTCATCAACATGCCCACTAATAAGTGTGTCATTGTCTGGGCGATAATTAGGTGTTTGTATTAAGGATCTAACTGTATAGTCTATATCAATAAAACTTGATTTGTTTAACCATGGAAGATAGTTGTGTCCTGCAATATTTTCACTTTGAATATATTCAAATATCAATATTAAACTCTCATTACGATATTTCAATAATTCATTAACATATATTTGTTCATTTAGTGCACGAATAATATATCTTGTTTCTGTACTAGGGAAGTAACCATATGGCGTAGTATCAAAGAAACTATTACCAAAACCAATTAAATTATTTGTATAATCCCATAACTTACTACTAAATTGTATAGTACCATCCTGTAATCCTATGCGTACCCATGTACCATTTGTATATGAATAAACTTCTCGCTTGCCTTTGTTGTTTTTTCTCACACCAACAATATAGCCTTCGGGCGGTGATAATCTCAATAGGTCACTATAGATGTTTACTTCTAATGAAGTTTTTGTATTGTTGTCATATCCTGTTTGCCACCAATACACAGTTGACCAATAGTCACTGGTATTAAAATACTCACCTGACATGTACAACATTGAAGGTGTACTATAGTCGGCAATTGGATATTGTATTAATACATTGTTTGCAAATAATAGATAATTTTTTAGTGCTGCTAAACGATCAATAAACATACCCTGGCGAGGTCTTACATTAACACCGATTTGTAAGTATTTGGGCAATCTAAAGTTAGGTACTATTTGTCCAGCCTCATCACAACCTGCAAAACTATCCAACAATACTGAGTATAATCCTGTGGGGCTAGTGATACCTAAATTTTTATCAATGAAGCCTGGTAAA
>Ga0164297_10003001_pt1 | contig 16100 bp, 17 predicted proteins | sample GEODES058metaG_FD_113539 | JGI IMG/M metagenome (GOLD analysis project Ga0164297, IMG submission 113539) | Dystrophic lake water microbial communities from Trout Bog Lake, Wisconsin, USA - GEODES058 metaG | ecosystem: Environmental > Aquatic > Freshwater > Lake | place: USA: Trout Bog Lake...
ATGCATGGAGGCTGCCTTCCGCCCACCACGCGCGAGCTTGTTGTCCAACGCCATCTTGAACAACTCGCTCGCAGCATCTTTCACCGTCTGAGGCAAGCGCAGGGCGCTGCAGATGCCGCCGATGGCGCCGAACGCCTGCAGAAGCACTCTATCAGGGTCCCCTTGGCGGCCATGCGTGCGAGCCAGCGCGGCTGACTGGGGGTCGCCTTTACCCCGCGCCACGCCGGTGCCCATCCCGCCGCCGCTGAGGAGCGGGTCAGTGGGTCCGCCCACGCGGTTGGGGTCCCCCCGGTTCGCTTTGTCGCTGTCACTGAACGTCCGCCACTCGGACGACTCCTCGATCGCGTGCGACTCCAGAACCAGTCCGCACTCACTGCAAATCAAGTCCCCTGCTGCGTGGTCATCCACCAGCTCCGTGGGCACGCGGCAGTTGGTGCAGATTTGCTGCCGTGGGCGCAGACGGCACGTCATGCACAGGCACATCTTGCGTCAGCGCAAAAGGCGGCACGCGCAGCTTGACATACATATATAAAGGTGTGTGGCGACGAGACACGACACGCACCGAGAAGCGCAGAGCAGCCTGGTCGCGTGGCACAGGGGCAGACATAGTGTCTGGAAGAGGACACTCACTCACACGCGCTCAAGCGCGGCTCGTTCAGGCGCCGGGGCGTGCTGCGCCACGTGACTCAGCGCATCAGATGATTGAGTGTGCTGTCCGGCAATAGAATCTGCGAAGTGAGCTCGCCGACGTGTCGGTGGTTCACATCCGTCGTTGTTCTCCGCAAGAGCGCGTTTCTATCTCGGAACATCAGCGCTTGATAGACGCATGGCTGCAGTTGGGCCACCTCTCCCGTCGAACGTGCCTGGCCCCGCGCAGGACTACGCTGGTTTGGGGAACACGCAGCTGCTCCTCGAAAGCGGTGCTGCTGACGGCGCCGCTGCGGGAGCGCTGGTCAGACGCACTGCGCGAGCGATCCTGTTTTCATCGCCGCAGTGGGTGGCGGCACTGCACTCGCTTGGCCTCTCCCACTTTGATGCCTCGCATCCTGCTCTAGCTCCCGCTCTGGGCGCGCTCACTGCCTCTGGTGAGCCGCCGAGTGAGTGCAGACTGCCGAGCCTACTAGCGGTGGTCGTTCATGTCGCACGCACCGGCTGTGGCGATTACGCTGTCCTGTTAGCAGATCCGAGCGGAGAGGCCGACGCGCTGTTCATGGCAGATGTGTCGGGAGACGTGCGAGTTGGGACAGCAGTGCACATTAAATCGTGTGCTGTGTTGTGTCCGGCATTTTCACCTCGGATGATGTGTTTGCTCATTGCAAAGGAGCACATTGCGAACATGTGGCAGCCACAGCAACCGCCGCCGGTGGTGGCACCGGCTGTGCACATGGTGCCACAGCAAGCACCGCCGCCGCCGCACTTCTTGCAGCAGGAGAGGGTAGAACAGCAGTGGCTCAATTGGGAGGGCCCAATCGCGCCATCGGCTGTAGCATCGCCACAACAACCTGCACCACCGATAATCGCTCAAGCGCCTGCGTCTGCAGCTCCGTCGCCACTGCCGCAGGCTGCTGGTGACCTGGGGGCGTTAGATGTTGACGACGAAGATCTGCTCTAATGCGGCGGTGAATGCCACCTAGGTCCACGTTTACGCCGCCTTACTACTGCGTCCATTGGAAGCCTTGATGGTGCGCTTGCGCTGCAGATACAACAACCGTTGCCCCTGTTGCAAAAGAACACACAACTCATCAAGCCTACGCAATGAGCAAGAGACGCATGCCGGTCGCGCACCTCGTCGATAGTGATAGGCAGCTCCTGCGGCGTAGGCCCCGGCTTGCCGGTGTAGCCCGCTGCGTCCAGCTTCCCCTGGAGTTCAGCCTCCAGCGGCTTCGGCGCCGTCAGCGTCCACAGCCAGTCGGGGTACGCGTCATCAGGCCCCAGCTGCGGGTCACTCTTGCCCTGGTGTCGCGCGCCGGAGAAGTTAGAAGAGGACAGCGAGGAGCAAAGCAGTGGGCGAGGTGCACACCTTGAGCAAGTTGACGCCCGTCGCAACGTTCGGATCCATCACCCCCGGCGTGTTGCTGTCATCTGCGACGTAGTAGAGCAGCGCGAGGCAAAAGGCCACACCGTCAGTGAAAAGGAGCTAGAACCAGAGACCAGAAGCAAACCCGCTGGACGCACCCAGTTTCTTGGCGCCGCCTTTTTTGGCAGCTGCGGGTGGTGGTGCCTTCGCAGAGGCGAGCGCGCTGCTGTGCAACTTGCGGCAAGCAGCCACCAGTCGGCGCACAGACGACATTGCTCACAAAGGGTCCGCACACCACGCTCCTCCTGGACGTCTGCTGAGAGCTCACCGCGCGAGCGCTTGCATCCGTGCGCGAATGACGAGAGTTTCTTCCGCGCAGTGGTTGTGTCCGGGCGAAAGGAAGCGCCTTGGTGGTAGACTTACGTAAGCACCGGGCGTAGGTTCGCCGAAACGATGGCGGACGCACCTGTGGCTTTGGGCCAGGCGGCGGCCGGTGCTCTGCAGAATGCGGCCTTTGGGGAGTTAGACCGCTTGGGAGCTGCCTTTGCTGAAGACCTCGTGACGGTACGCTCTTGACGCGCATCACGCGCGCATCACGCGCATTTCACCCGCCCGCACATCCATGTAACACTCCCCTACCGTATGTTGCACGCGCAGCAACTGGAGGCCTCGCAGAGCAGGGGGGACGAGGCTCACATCGAAGTGCGCGAGCTCTGGCGTGCGACGGCGAGCACGCTTCGTGCGTACTGGCGCATCGGTGACGAGGACCTCTTTCCCGTGGAGGAAGCGCCGGGCGTATGGATCATGCCACCCGTGGTCGGGGCGCCACACGGCAACAGACGGGACACTGTCGAAGCCGCCTGCAAGGTAGCTCACCTAGCCGCTAGCGACCGATTCTGGAACTGCGTCTTGCCGAGGTTGCACGTCGCGTACAGACAAGAGGACGACTTCTGGGTAGATCGCGTGCATGGCATCGCACAGGTGTGTTGCTGACCGCTGACAAGGACTGACAGGGTCACACAACCTCCTCTCGAGCACTCACTCGCCGCACTGTGTGCGCTCTAGCTGCTGTACACACTCTACGGGTTAGTTGATCCCACCGAGTGCACAGACTGCGACGCACTCGGTCCTTGGCAGCACGCTGCTGCGCTGGGTGTTCCGCACTCCACAGCGAAAGCCGCGGCACTGGGCCTACAGAGTCATGCGCGCCAAGCCAGTGTCGCTTTGTCCGCAGTCATCCGCGCTGCTGTTTCGCAGCGCGTTGGCAGGCGGCGTGGGAGCGCTGGCGCTGCAGGTGCTATCCCACCTCTGGGTGAAGACGATTCGCAGTTCGCGAATGTGGAGGAGGCTGCGCTGCGCTGCATTCGACACATGGCATCCCTGGATGTCAGCTTGTTTGAGCCTCTAGATTCAGAAGCTGTGCTGGATGCCATAGCTGCCAACCTAGCTGTAGAGCCATCGCCGTCGATGGCGCTGAGCACACTCTGGGCGTTCTCAGACTCCAACCCGGCAGCATGCAACCTGCTGGCGGAGAAGTATCCGCATGTGGTGGCCACGCTTCGGACGCACATCACCCGCGTAGCCGTACCACAGGCTGTACCTCAGGCGGTGCAGGAGTCAGCACCGCCTGGTGAAGACGAGGCCGTGGAGGTTGCTGAAGCTGCTATCGGCACCTTATGGGGTTGCAGCAGCCGTGTGAGTCCCCGCTGTGTTCTCTCCTTCATGGACAGCGGCATCGTGGGAGCTGCCGCAGATGTGGTCGCCTGCCGCCTGGCCACATACAAGGTGCCATCCCCCTCGGCACGCGCTTGCGCTGCAGGCGCACTCGCCGGCTGGCTTGCTGCTCTCACAGCGGCGGCATCCACTCAGCAGACACTGGGTGGCGACATCGCGGAGGCGGTGACTCGGATGGGCGCTGTGTGGAGTGATCCCGGCCTTGTGGATGGCGTCACTGAGTTCCTGACCGATGCGCTCGCTGTTCTAGACGCTGACCTCGACGACCTGGACACACGAGCCGCACAGAGCTCAGCAGCGGAGGCAGCCGCCGCAGCAGCCTCAGCTGCGATAACATCGACAATGCCGCCACTGGATGCCGTGACGCCCGCCGAGGCGCGGCGCGACACCATGAGTCGATGGGGGCGCTCCATGTGGTCTGTGGAAGTACCCTCTCTGTCTATGCACGAGGTTGTCCTCACCGCCATGTACGACTGGAAGGCTCGCGACTTGAGCGAAGCGGCGTGGCTAGTGTGTCGTCTGGTCGCTCGCGCGGTCAGCGTGGCTGGAACGAGCGACGAGGCTCATAACAGCCGACACATGCTCCCGGCAGCCGTCGCCGCGTTCCCCATCTGCGTCATGCTCCACCCATCTGCGGAGCTGCTGACCAGACGGCGTGTCGCACACCTCTGTAGCCACGGCGGCATGCTTGTCAAAGCCCTGTCCGCCTTGAGCTCGAGTGCCTGTCCAGTAGCCACTGCTGTTGGGTCAGCCACTTTGGTGCGCCTTCTCCGCGCCTGGCCAGCTGGCGTGCCTCGCCTTCTGCGCACTCAGCGGGCGGTACAACTGCAGCACACTGCCGCATTGGGCAACCAATCGGCGACAGTCCCACCGACTGTCCAGCTTCAGCTCCAGCCCTCTGGCGCTATCATACGCGCATCGGGCCCACTGCTCGCGGCACACAGCGGTTTCTTCAGCGCTCTTTTTGCATCGGAAGCACAAGGATTTGCGCCCATCGCTGCCAGCGATGGCGGCGAGAAGGTCATTCAGTTGCATGACGTCGATCCGTCTGCATTTAGCACTCTGCTTCACTTCTGCAGCACCGGCGGAGCCGCATTCAAGAGCATCGCAGATGCGCTCACCATGAATGCCCTTGTCAGCCGCTTTCTCATGCCTGCCGAGCTGGACCATGCGGTGTGGGCCACAGTGACCGACCGGCTGACTCATCTCCGCGGCGGCTTGCTACCCGCCCTGGCCGCGGGCGAGACGCGTCGTCACGTGCAACCGCCGCCAGAGTGGATGCCTGTGCCACTGCCGTCGCTGTGCGAAGTGGTGCAGGACTGTGTGGGTGTGCTAGTGTATCTGCACTCCACCCACCACCGTGACGATACCATGATCTACGCCTCAGAGGCTCTTGACGCGCTTGCACACAGCATCGCTGTGCGCGGAGACCGGGCGGTGGCGTACATCAAGGAGCACGTGTTGGAATGCGAAAGCGAGGTAACACTGCCACCCGCAGCCTCGGCTGCCATCCAGGCTCTGCTGGATGAGTACCAGGCCGCACAAGCAGCTAAATTGAGCAGCTTACATGATGTGCAGTCCCCAGAGCCCGGCGAAGACGCATCTCAGCCTGCAGCGGAGTCTGGGCGACGCCTGCGTTCGCGTAAGCGCAAGCATGCATAGAGGAATGGATCGATGAATGGAAATCACATTGAAGAATCATCTCGCAACTGCCGCGTGCTGCTCTAATTGTGTGGAGCCACCTCCGGGTGCTGCCGTCGCTTTGGGAACGCTTTCAGAGCACCAGACAGCGAAATTCTTGCCGCTACACGCGCGCTCCCAGTGTTTCCCCTCCAGCTTCGCCGCATTGGGGGAGTAATCGCCCCAGCCAATCTTAACAACAACTTTGCCGTCGATGCAGGCAGCATAGACCTCGTTTGAGGCCTTCAACACAACGAGCGTGCTCTTGGCACTGATGCGCGCGCGTTTGCGCACCGAAATGAGCTCCGTGACGATGGGAGCAAGTGCTGGGTGCAGCTTCTCGTCCCAGTGGTCCCAGAACACACACGGAGTGCCTGGATGTGTCAAAATGTACGCGTAGCCCTGCGCCAGCTCCGTCTGCGGGAAAGGCCAATGCGCCAGGGGCGGCTCTGTGTCGTGGTTGCCGATGAATGTGACAGCGCGCATGCCCCACAGACCCGCCAGGCCAGGCATGCGCCCTTGAGCATCCACGAGGCGCCAGTATTCGCTGCGCAGTACCGCTTCCTGCAAGATGCCCTTCGTGGTGAAGTCGAACGCGCCAGATGTGCCACCCGTGCGATCCACCCAATTCACGATGCGCTGTCTGTGACTGTCCTGGTTGTAGTCCAGCACACCGCCGGTGTAGCTGCATGCGTCCCAGAACTCGCCGAATGCGAGCACAGGCACACTTGCATCCACGTAGCTGCGCGTGAACTCCGGGCTGTAGCCCTTCACGTAGTCGAAGCGCCAGCCATCGAAGCCGACGGTGCGCATCCACTGGAGCCACTCCTGCAAGGAGGATCTCACCTTTGCATTGCTGTGGTCCACATTCGGCGCCGCAGGGTACGGTTCGCCCGTGTTCCGCGCGCCAGTGCCTCCGAACTGCGGATTTCCGGAGCAAATGGCGCTTGCGTCCCACGAAAGGCGACCGCCAAACTTGTTCCACCGGCCTTGCGCGTCCTGCTCGTGCGCACATCTGTGGTTGATCACAATGTCCGCCACGCTCTTCACCCTCACATCACGCAGCGTGCGCAGCAGCATGCGCAGCGAGCCTTCGTCTCCGTAGGCGCTGTTCAAGTCGTACAAGTCACGGGGAAGGTAGCCTTGAGCTGAGACCGCGTTGGTGGCTGGTGGCAGCCAGAGTGTTGTGAATCCTGCGCCAGCAATCTTTTTGGCCATGCTGTTCAGATGCGCGTACCAGGTGGGGTTCTTCCATTCGCAGCTCGTCCAGTTGAAACCCTGCAGAATGATTTCATAGCCACTGCCGAGGCCCGGACCAGTGCCCACCGTTGATGACGGCGGAGCCATTTCAAGCATGCCATCCTCAGTTTGCATGCCATCGGCCACTCGTCCGCTATGAGCGCTGCTTGTCACCGGCACAGGCGTAGACCAACCTCCCATGAGCTCCCTCGCCCGTGCCGCCGCCAATCGCTCCGCAACTGTCTCCTTCGGGCTTCGCCGAGACGCGATGGCTGCTTCCATGGCAGCCATACGGCGCTCCAGCTGCGATGCAGCCTCATCTCTCAACCGTTCCAAAGCATCCAGGTCATCGCCCGCTGTCGGCTGTGGCGGGGGCATCGTGGATGCGGCGTCAGCAGGCGCTGAGGCTTGTGCGATGGCTGCATCTGCAGCTAAGGCCACTGCTTTCTCAGCCGCAACGAGTGCGCTAGCAGCCACTGCAAGTTCCGCGGCTGCAAGCTCCAGGACCTCTGCATCAGCGAGGCAGATGTTGTCGCTCCTATTGCTGTCTACCATCGCCTGGCCCAACTGCTGCTGGCGCTGCTGCAACTGCTGGCTTTTCCGAGCCTTGAGAGCGGCGACCTGGACGGCAGCACTGGCGCCATAAATCAGCGGGACGCCAGACCTGCTCGTCCCGAAGCGAACGCTCTCCAACACCTGCTGCTTTATCTATGTGAAGGTGAAACGCGGGCGCGGAGTTAATGCCTCGGGGCGGTGGTTGCGCACGTATGCACGCACAAGCAGTGACCAAGGTTGACGTGCTTGGACCCACACCACACCCGCGCGCGCAGGAATAGGCAACAGCACGCACCGATGGCAGGTCAGCGTCCTTGAGCTTGGCCCCTTCGTGTGTCTGCACCAGGAAGGTGTTGTTCACACATCCAGAGGCATCCGTCTCGATGTGTGCGCTCACCACGTGCACGTCCAACGTTGCGAACGCAGACACCACTGACGCGAGGAGACCGTCCCGGTCAGCCCCAGTCAGGACGACTGTTGTGCACGACGAGTTGGCCCCGTTGTCGAAGGTCAAAGACAGGGGAACCACCTGCGGGGACTGGCCTCCTCGTCTGTCTTGTGGAGCAGCCGCGCAGACGGTGAGCGCGTGTGCGGCTGCACCAGCGCGGTTTTTAGACAGAAGCGCGGCACCGCTCCTAGACTGGCTGCCAAGACTGCAGTGGCTGATCGGCGCCGGTCGTGCAAAAGGTGCACTACCACTGGCTAAGGCTTTGTCACTCAGTGGGCGACGGCTGCTACGGCCCAGCGTGTCGCATGTGGACCGCATAGCCGCACCGCACTGTCAGCAAGGGACTGTCAGCCCCGCCCGCCCCTCAAAGGGCCTGCGGGCGGCGTCACAACTCTCGACGACCAATTTCGGAGCAGTCTTGGAACGCCGCCGCGTAAACGATCAAGTAGCATGGGGTGACTCGACACGCACACACAGCGCATCATTCAGCGCTCACCGGGTATTCTAACCTTGAAGACACACCACGGCCGCTCTGGAGGGTCGCGTTGACCAGCACTTTGTGTGAATGAGTCTGAAGACGGTCGACGGCACGGCAACCAAGGCGCCAGCCTCTAAAATGGTGCGCTCACTCTCAGACTCCGCCTGTCGTGCACCGGGCAGCTGTGTTGCCAGGTTGTGGTGCGCGAGTGACACTGACACGTAGAGAGCCACTTGGACTCAACTCAACTCAACCCTCTCTTCCCAGGAGCTGCTCACGCAAGTGTATGGCGCCAGGGCCAAAGCACCGGCCTCTGCTGGCAGCTCCACGTCGCCTGTGCGCCGGCCCGTGCCTGCGTCGGCAACCAGCGGTGCAGGAACAACAAGGCGCAGGACAGCTCCTTCTTTGGCGCCGGGACGCCTGCAGGAGGCTTTCCGCGCAGGTACAGCCACTGGTCGGCGGACAATGCTTGCGGGCGCGCTAGATAACCCGGATTTGAGAGTCGAAGGTGCGTGCTGAAGCCACATGGCGCATCACCAGTCAGCAACACTAACCACACCTCCCCTTGAATGCGCAGTCCTTGACGACGCGGTCGCAGCTATAGGTGCATTGCACGATGCCGCTGAGCGGTCATCTCTCGCACAGCTGCTTCTGTCGAAGCGATGCTTCTTCACAGCCATGCGCTGCCTGTTGACCGCTCCCACCCAACTTCTCGCATTGCTGGCAGATGTGCGAGCAGCCTGTGAGGGTGCTTCTGCATCAGGCGAGCCAGGCGATGCTGCAAGCGCGCCTGTCCCACCACGGGGAGGATGGCACGAAGCAGACCGACAAGCGTTGTGTGCTCATCATGCCGCTTTACCTGCTGTTCGCGCCTACACTGCTGTTGCACCACATCTAGATGCGTGTGGCGTGTGGGGTGTCCAAGCACGAGTCACTCTAGAGTCGCAGCTCTTAGCGCGCATCGTTTCAGATTTCGGGTCCCAGCTCGTCCCTCTAGCTGGACCTTGTGGACACGCTGTATCGCCGCCAGCAGTGTGGCTAGATGCGCACCAAGCACTGCGATCAGCTAAAGCCGCGTTTGATGCAGATGCTGCTGCAGAACGGCGTTCCGCGCTTGCTAAGCAGGAGCTGGCATCGCAGTCGCCACGGCAACGCGCGAATTCACCATCAAAAGGGCCACGAACTCCGTCTGGCACACTCACAGCTACGATTGCATCAGCCGTGGTGCGTCCGCCGCTGCCGCCAGTGGGTAGTCGGCCGGCAGCACTGCCTCAGCGTATCGCTATTCAGAGGGCGGCCAGGGAGGCAGCCGAGCAAGCTGCTGCGGCGGCAGCGGTGGTGGCCGCATTGGAGCGCCAGAAGGCAGCTCTTGAAGCTAAGCTCGCTGCGGAGAAGGCGCGTGCTGAACGTGGCGCTGCGGCGCTAGCTCAGGCGCAAGCCGAGAAGAATGCTTTGGCTGAGCGTCTGCGGAGAGTTGCGAGCGTGAACGATGCAACTACTGGTACTGTTGCAAATGAGCAGGCTGATGCGGACAGCGGGGCAGATGGAGATGTGGCAGCGGAGCAGCGGGTGACAGTGTCAAGGGGGTTCTCACCTCAACATGGCGCGATGGTGGACACGAAACCAACACCAGAGGAGGTACGCGAATATGCCGCATGGCTGGGCATGGACCCGATCACAGACAGCGATTTGTTCTACATCGCGGAGTGGGCGTTGACAGCACCGCTCCCAATTGGATGGAGTGCTCATCAAGACGACGACGGCAACGAGTATTACTTCAACGATAAGCTCGGGGAGAGCACGTACGAGCATCCACTGGATGGGCAGTACAGGAAGTACTGGCGGACTGTACGCGAGCAGAAAAATGCTGCAGAGCGTGACAACTTGCAAACTCACGTCACGGATAGAGTCGGCTTCAACGACGCAGAGCAGGACACGCAAGCAGACACAGGCTAACCTATAAATGTAAGAGTCACGAATAAATAATGTATTGCCGCCGGTCGAGTAACCATCATGAAGCTTGCTGCCCAACTCGCGCCTAGATGATGTAAGCCCAGTGGCTGCTATCGTCATCACTCACCATCTGATCCATCAGGATGGCAGGCTCCGCATCGCCGGAAGATCCAGCAGCATCCGGTGCCTCTGAAGGCCGGGCAATGACGCGCGCTGGCACACCCACTGCAGTGCACCTGTCCGGCACGTCCTGAAGCAACACGGACCCGGCGCCGATCTTGACGCCATTGCCTACGCGCACAGGGCCAAGGACGGAGACGCCGGCGCCGATGAGAACACCATCTCCAATTTTGGGGTGTCTGTCGCCCGCGGTGACGCCCGTGCCGCCGAGAGTGACTTTGTGCAAGAAGCTGCAATTTGTGCCCACAACTGCGGTCTCACCGATGACGACGCCTGTTGCGTGGTCCAGCATGAGGCCAGGTCCGATGACGGCTCCAGGATGGATGTCCACTTGCATGCGCTCCGACACGCGGCTCTGCAGACCCAGCGCCAGGGGTTTGCGGTCACGCGTCCACAGGTGGTGCGCCAATCGGTGCGCTTGCAGCGCTTGGAAGCCCTTGAAGAAGAGGATGCACTGGATGTAGTTCCTGCACGCAGGGTCCCGGTCTACTACAGCCTGCAAATCAGCGTGGCATGCCGCCACAAGACTCGCGTCTGCGGCGTAGGCAGCCGTGAAGCTCTGGAACAGCTGTGTCGCGGGCAGGACGGGGCAGGACAGCTTTTCTGCGAGGAAGCTGGCCACACACGCCTGCAGACTGCCGTGCGCAAGCACGGTGCTGTACAAGAAGCTCGCTAAGAAGGGCTCACGTCTCTGCGGAGGCGCGTTTGGGGCGTGCGTCAGGAGGCGCTGCACAGACGCACCACGTTGGGCACGTGCGCAGGCACAGGGGCGCACGCACCGCCTCCTCCACCGCCTCTGCGCGCGCCACTTCCCACAACGCGGCGTACGATACCGGGCACTGCAAGAAGGAGGTGCTGGAGCGTGAGGCGAACGCGGGGAAGAGGAGCGAACAGAGAGGAGAGACAGTTTGACAACGCACCGAGTGCGGAGCGTGCAGCACGCTTGGCGCCAGCATGCCGTTCACCTGCGTGCCTGCTGCATGTGCGAAGCCGTTGCTGCTGTGTCCGAGCTGCGTCTGCGTCTGTGCGCCCGCAGCCGACGTCTCGACGTGCCCCCCAAAGGTAACTCCGTCACCGCTGCCGTGCCGCCCGTCACCCTGTCGACGCGTGCGCAGTGCCCGCCGAACACCACCAGCTATTGACCCGGCAGGTAGCCCCACGCTGTATTCCTCCGGCGTCATAAACTGAGGAAGCTGAACGGCGGGCGGCGCAGACGCCATCATGTCTGCGATTGCGGCGACACGACCCCCTGCGCGGGGCCCGTCTTCGCCGCCACCGGAGTGACCTAGCTGTGCGTGCACAGGTGACGCCCCGGCGGCCACTTTGCGCGCACGACGGTGGCAGTTGAAGCAGAGTACGGGCTGGCCTGTATCACGCGCCCTAAGCCTTCCACCAGCACGTTCCTCGAGGCCCACAGCGGCAGCGCCACCAGGTAGAAAGGCGCACGCCCAGCTGGCGGCGCTCATGCTCGCTGCGTAGGGGAAAAGCTGGAGCTGGGGACCTTGCGACCACGTGGCGGGGTCGAACCGCCCTCGGGAAGCGCGTTGGCGAGGAGTGCGGCTTAGTCCACCCAGCCGTGTCGTGCCAGCGATGTTGGGTGTGGTCTCCCCAGACGCAGAGTCTCCTCTCGGCCTCTTTGGCGTATTGGACACCAACAGCCTGCACGGCCTGCTGCTTCACTTCGACGGCGCCAGCGTCGTGCGTCTCGCGGCGTGCAGGTGCGACAAGGGGCGGGAGGATTGTGTGAGCGTGTCGCGTTATCACTCACACACACACACCGACCCCTGCTGACACAACGCGCCCCCTGACGCGCACGCGCCACCAACAATCCGCAGCTCTGCTCTCCGCTCCGTCTGCCTCGCAGATGCGGCCCTCTGGCGACGCTTGCAAAGTCGCGACTACGCGCGGGTGACACCCTTGCTTGCCGACTTAGTGGCCAGCGAGGCGGAGGCCCCGCGGGCAGGAGGCACCGCGAGCAGTAGTAGGCAGCAGCCCCAACAGCACGTGGACGAGTACGGTACACTGCGCAGACTAGCAACGCTGTCTGTGGCGGCGTGGTCGCAGCCGTTGTGGTCGTCAACTGCGGATGCTGTTATTGCCCGTGAAGGAAGTGCGCTCGCGCGGCTGACGCACGACACATGCGTCATCATCGGCGGCTGGACGACCATGGGTCTCGCCAACGACGTGGTAGTCATGCGCCTCTGCAAGCCAAGCAGCGCGACGCTCGGGCAAGTGGAAGGAGACTCGCCAAACCTGCCCAGACTGGTGCCGACGCTGGAGGTGCAAACGTGCTCCGGATCCCGCGGCCGCGTCGCTGGCCCCCCGCTACCTCATCGCTACGGACACAGCGCCACGACTGTGCGTGTGGTGCTGCCAGGACAGACGGAGCATGTGCATTGCGTGCTCGTCTTCGGGGGCATGCAATCCGGCGGCTACACTGGCGAGCAGGATGACGCGTGGTTGCTGCACCCGGATGAAGAGACCGTGGCCAATGCGTGGGCTGGGATGTGGAGTACCGTCACATGGCGGTGGCAGCGCATCCAGTCCCCGAATCGAGGAGGCGCTTGGCCACCCGCACGCGGCTACCACTCTGCATGTGCCAGCGCAGACGGCACGCGCGTGTACATCTTCGGCGGCATCGCGCATCACGACTGCGTGGATGACCTGTGGCAGTTGGACACCACCACCTGGACGTGGACTGCCCTCAAACAAGGCGCAGCAGCGATGAAGCCAAACCAGCGTTTCGGGTCATCGCTCGTGTGCTTACCGGAGGTGAGCCCCACCACACTGTGGCTCTTCGGCGGCGCAGACGGGGCGGATTTGCTTCGCGATGGAGAGGACAAAACGGATGTGTGGACCTTGGATACGAGCACCAATACGTGGACGGAGGTGGAGCCAGCAAATGAGCCCCTCTTTCCGCGCACACTGGGTCGGTGCCACACTGCTGTGCCTGTGGGCGCAAAGGTTGTCTTCTTTGGTGGCAGTATGCTCACCAGCCGTGCGGTGCAGTGGTTCGATGCTGAAACACGCATGTTTGGCGCACCCCACGTGGCTGCGTGCCTCATGCCGGGAATCAGTGATGGAGACGCGCAGCTGGACCGCTTCATGGACGTTGCATCGTTCCAACGTAGCATCGTTCGCTTTTTCAGAGGAACACGCGGTGCGCTCGAGACGACGCACACGCCGTCATCTCGATTCACGCACATGGCTGCGCTTCTTGGCGGCTCACGCATGCTCATCACGTGCGGCTGGCAGATGCATGGTGGCAGTGGACCCCGGGGCTGCGTCAACGACGTCTGGCTCCTGGATCTAGCGCCTAGGCACGGCGCCGTCGCCCGCGCTAAAGCGCAGCGTCCGGAGGCGCTCATTCCGACTGTAACGCATGATTGGGACGATGACGACGACGACGACGACGAGTACGAAGAGGACGGATCCTATGAGGAGGACGAGGACGAGGGAGTGATGGTTGAAGACGCGGGCGCTGAAGGTGGTGTGGTCATGCACTACTTCCTTGGCAGCGACGGCGACGGCGCGGAGGAGGAGGAGGAGGAGTACGAAGACGTGGAAGAAGAGGCAGAGGACGATCCGTTCGTTGCTGAGGATCCTGTGACGCGGGAGGACGCGAGAACATCTCCGGGCGACGACGAGGACGAAGCTGAAGACGAACGCGGTTCTGATGGTGGTGGCGATGATGCTGAGGCCGCAGACGACCAGGGCGGAGATGACTAGTGCGACTAGAAGACTCTATGTACTGAGCAGTGCAACCAATCTGTGATAATGGCATAGGAACTAGAGTGCAGCATGCATGCGCGGTCTCTCTTCTAGCTACCCCTGTAGGTGGAGTACCCGAAGCCGCTTATCAGCAGCGGGATGTGGAAGTGCTGGCCCGTCTGCGTCGGTGCGATGCGGAACTCGACAGCCACGTGCGGATAGAATGCGGCTCCGCCAGAAGGCGTTCTGTAATACGAGTCCGTGTCGAAGCGCATGCGGTATTCGCCAGGAACGAGGCTGTGGCCGACGCGCAGGAGCGTGCCGCACCGCCCATCGCCATCCGTGACGCCGCTGCCGAGCTGCGTCCAGTTGGAACCGTCAGAGAAGAGCTCGAGCGCCACCGGGACGCCGCTGGCTGGGCGGCCTGTGGATGTGTCCAGGATGTGTGTCGTGATGGGCGGCCGAGAAGGTGCGCCTGCAGCTGTCGCAACGGGTGTCACAGCCTGTCCCATGACAACATGCGCAGCGACAGCCTCAACGCGGCGCTCCGCCGTGGTGGGCGCATGTCCCTCACCCAAGGAAGACATGAGCTTCTCGAGACGCAGCGCCGTGATTTTCGCCTGCTCCTCCGCCGCCGCGCGCAGCTCTTCATGCGGGGTACTAGGGAAGCGCTGCTTGAGCGTAGCCAGGATGTCACGCGCAGGCTTGCCCGTGGCGCATACGATGAAGATGTGACCGAACTTCGCCTCGTAGCGGCTATTCCACTCCGCCAAGTCACGGAGCACAGCTTCGTCAGCGCTTGACATGGCCGTCCCTTGCTCGCCCTCGCACCTGGGGGCGCAGGCAGAGTTGAGTCAGTCAGTCAGAGCGCTCATCGGGTGACCAGGACGCACCAGTTGGCTGTGCTCGCGAACTTCTTGCGAAGCGTGTCCACGTCGCCGATGCGAGGGTGTGCTGCGAACGCTTCCAGCCAGCCGGAGACGCTCACCTGCAGGTGGGGGCAGCACACGTGGGAGGCCTGGAGACGTTGTGTCAAAGACGACGAGTCGGACCTCGTTCCACCACAGCCACCTCGCCGCGTCATGGAGCGCATCAACAGCGTGGAACGGCCGTGCAGCAGCGAGCTTGGACGCCAGTCTGCGTGTTGGTGGTGATGAGGTGAGCAACAGATCTGCCGCGCACACACACGCAATTTTGACGCACTCCTGACTTCCGCAGCAACGCATGAACTCCTCCCGGGCGGCATGTGGAGACAGCGAGTTGAGATGGACCAGGCCAGCCATATGAGAAGCGACGGCGGGGGGTCAAGACAACGGGCACCCGATGAGGTGGCGCGCTCATCCATTTGGGAGCACGAGATGAGGCTTCATGTCCACTATCTTGCAGCGCTATGCCCACTCGGGCAGAGGCTCCGGTTTCTGTCCCCGACCGCCTCCAGAGCGGCCGCCCCTGCCCTGGTACCCGCCCCGCCCGCCGCCCCGCCCGCCGCCTTCCCCGCCAGCGCCAAAGTCTCCACCTCTGCCGCCGCCGCGGCCGCGTCCTCCGCCTGGCGGGCGCTTGTCCTCGCGCGACGCCCGTGTGGTTTCCTCTTCAACCTTTTCCAACGCCTGTGGCGCGCACGCAACGCACGTGCGTCAGACACGAGTACACACAGACTGTTCTACACACGGACAGGGACGGCCTTCGCTCTCGCTGGTCTTCACGGAGAGTGAGAGCAGAGCCTCCCACCCGGCACCCAGGAGCACGCACCTGTTCGGGGACTCGCAGGTACTTGATTGTGTTGCCCCGCACGTAGCACATCGGCATGCGCCAGAAGCGGTCCCCGTCCTGGGCGCGTGCGCGCGTGGGGCGTGTCAGAAGTGGGCGATGTGGACACACCCACCTGGGGGTTCAGGCCCAGCGCCGCCCGCGTGCCTTGGAGGTGCAGATCACTTCCCGCAAGTGCAGGTTCATCCATGTGTCGCAGCTCACAAGGTTGCCGTTGTATGTTTCCCCGTTCTTCAGCTCCACCAACTACCAGATGCAAAGACAGGGGTGAGCTCAGACACGGGCCGCAGTGAGCGACAAGCACTCGCGTGGGAGGGAGGGATGGAGGGATGGAGCAG
>Ga0164297_10003002_pt1 | contig 16099 bp, 13 predicted proteins | sample GEODES058metaG_FD_113539 | JGI IMG/M metagenome (GOLD analysis project Ga0164297, IMG submission 113539) | Dystrophic lake water microbial communities from Trout Bog Lake, Wisconsin, USA - GEODES058 metaG | ecosystem: Environmental > Aquatic > Freshwater > Lake | place: USA: Trout Bog Lake...
CAACGTAGCGTAGCGTAGCGTAGCGACTACGAAGGCCGAATCCACGTATTGGCCAGCCCGGGCGGGGAGCTTCGCTGGCCATCCACGGTGGACATCCACCGTCTATTCTGTATTCTCAGAGCATCATCAGGTCTGTGTGCCTGGCCACTGAGTATTGATGTTTGGAGCATCAGGCCGCAGGTTGATCAAGCATGCCCGCGGTGCTTGCTTGGCCGGTGGCGTGCATGTTTCAGAAGAAGGCAACAGCCAGGAGCGCCGTAAGCAGCACGGTGGCGAAATGAAGCGCTGCACCCGGGGGCGCACGGCTGTTGGCTACGCTTGCTGGCACGCTTGCCGGCACAGTTGTGGAGTTGGAACCGCTGCCAGCAGGTGGCGGTGGCTTTGGGGGAGGACTAGAGCTGCCAGCGCAGCTGGAGACCGTGTTGCAGTCGGTGGTGTTGCAGGAAAACATCGACGCATAGATGCTCGGGGTCAAGGCCATCTGTGTAGCAGTGCTGGTTGTCACGTACGTGTATGCAAAACGGGTTGCTCCGCTTGCAATCTGCGCGCTCGTGCATGCAGTGTCGCCTGCGGAGCATATCAGGCGGTAGCACACGCAAACCACGTTGCTGCCAGCTGCAATGGTGCTCCCATAGAGCTGAGCGTCGCGGGCGTCGGGCCACCGCTGTCCACATAGCACGAGGTGGGTGCGCTCAGCGTCGGGAGCACGCCGCAGGCGCACAGGAGTGAGGCCAGCAGCATCAGCCGCGGGGCCGCGTGGGTCGCAGTTGCCATTGCGAGGGTTATACGAACAGTGGGACACGTGGTGACGAGAGTGCCGCCACACCACGGCACCGCGTCATCCCGCGTGTCGCACTCACATACGCTCCGCCACTGCACAATGCTCGCGCCAGAGCCTTGTTCCGGACAGCTCGTCCTCTGTCAGGCCAGCAGAACGGCGGGCGACCTGGATGTATGAGTCGCACCAGGCCAGCCGGAATCGGTGGTGTTCCAGGAACTGTGATAGCTGTTCGTTGCTGGCCCATCCCCAGAATGTCCACGGCTCGTGTGCCACGAAGCGCAGCCAGAAAAGGAATGGCCTAGTGTACAGGAGGCGCGAGCGGTCCACCATGCCTGTTGGCGGCGGTGCCCTCGTGATGTACGTGAACGCCACCGTGCTGCGTGCGGCACACAGCGTCGACACTAGCTCGAACGTGGCGGCCACGGTTTCAGGCGTCAGGTACATGAGTACGCCCTCCAGAATTACCAGGGCTGGCCTCGTCGCGTCGAACGATTGCGATGCCAGCTTCCCCGCGAGTGGCTCCTCGCCGTTTGCCTCAAAGTCGTGGGCGATGTAGCGCACGTTCCGGAGGGCGTTCTGTGGCACCGCCATTCGGGCCAGGCGCATGCGCTTCGCTTTCTGGCTTGCAGGATGGTCCACCTCGAAGAATCTGACCTCCGCATGCAGCTCGTTCGATAGACGCAGCGACCGCGCATCGAGGCCTGCACCGAGAATGAGCACTTGACGAGTGCCTCTGCTTACTGCAGCTCGGACGGCATCGTCGATTACGCGCGTGCGTGCAGCCATAGCGCACGACCCGGGTCTAAATAAACTGTTCATGATGAGCCGCCCCAGCAGCGGCAGCCGCGCGAGGGCGTCCACAGCCGTGTACGGCCAGCCTGCTAGACGAACGCCGTACGGATCAGGAGCCAGGGAAGCGAGCTTTGGAGGCAAGTGTGCTGCGAGGCCGCGGTAAGCAGCTACTAAGCACGCAGTTTTGGACGGCAGGTCGTCTTTCATGGCGCGTGTGGGGGGCAGTGCCCGAGAGGCTGCAAGCTGGGCACTTAATCTTGGCAACAAGCGCGGCTCATGGACGAGCGACGCGTGTCGCGAGTGGCGCAGGGCGCAAGGGAGAGAGTTTCTGAAGCGCAGCGAGCACTTGGCTTCCGAAGGGAGCCTGTGTGTGGCGCTCCGTCCAAGAATCGAACTGCAGTTTTGTGAGCGAATAGCGATTTTGGAAAAGGTCGATTCTGCCACATACTATACTCTTGGGCCACGCTTCCAGCGCGTACGCTTTTTACCGAGCAAACCACGGTCCCGTGGTGTAGTGGATATCACGTCAGTCTCCGAACGATTGAGAACGCCGGCAGCTTCACCGCTGCCACTCATGAGGATTTAGCTGAAGGTCGCGAGAGGGTGACAGGACACGAAGCCTGGCCCCGCGCATTCGACGCCTACACGAACGCCTCGCCGGGATCGCGCTTTTTTTTGCACAGCCTGCGCTGCAACGCTGCTTGGTGCTACTGCGTGCGTGTCGTTTTGCAAGACAGTGATCCACGGGCGGGCATGGGAAAGAGGAGCGGTCCACCCACTTTGTCGCCCCCCGCGCAAGGCACGATGACTCAACACACAGCATACAGCTCTGTGAATCAGATGTACGAATGTGGCGACAGAGAAGCGGTGCATGCGTTTTGGTTTGCTATGCGCCAGCTCCTTGTGGCGGACAACCCTCAGCTGCGAGGCTGCGACAGCGAGCGCTGGCAGCAGGTGCGGGCTTCCCGTTGCAAAGCTGGGCAGGGGCGCGCGGCGAGCATTGCTTCACACGCTCTTGCCTCCCTGTTTTCCGCACTTTGTTGACTGGGTTGCGTGCCCACAGATCGTCGAAGACGCTGTATCCAACAAGCCGGAGATGGTGGAGGTCGCGCTGAGGCTCGTCAACCGTGGTCTTCGCATTGACGAGTCTGCGCATCAAGACCGCAAAGAGGCGCAGAAAGAGGCGGGCAGCAAGATGGTGGAGCTTCTTCAGGAGCTGCGGGGCGTGGGCTCTCAACACGCACAACGCCCCCCTGCTGGCGTGACCATCCATCCGAAGCCGCACTTCGTGGTCAAGACGCGGGACAGCAGCAGCGGTCGCAAAGTCATGCTCAACGTCTGCTCCGCTCCCGAGGTGCCTCCTCCCGGCGAATGGCCACACGGCCAGGTGCCGCTCCACGTGAAGGAAGCTGCGGGGGGCGAGGAGACGGAGACGAAGCGCTTCCCGGTCAGCTGTAGCGTGCCTCGCAGCGTAGAGGACGACGAAGGCAGCTCAGTGGGCGTTCTAGACGTCGTGTTCAACACCGCCGTCGCTGAAGCCGCAGACACATACCCGGCCATGAAAACGCAGGTCGTGAATGTCGCTCTCACGGCCGCTGTGAACAAGACGCGATGGACGTTAGAAGAGCAGGTGAAGTTGCCAAGGCGCCAATGCTACGACGCACCGCCACGTCCTCATCCTGTGCGGGTGGACAGCAAGACGCCGCCGAAAGTGATGGAGATGCCGTCATCCGCGCAGCAGCAGCAGCAGCAGCAGCGCCTCCCAGAGTTGGCGGAGGAGCCGCCATCCTTCCCGTTACGCGCAGGTCCTCCATCATCGGTGACGCAGCCATCTGCCCCGTCAACACCTGAGAAAACAAGTGGCACCTCGCGGCGCACCACTGCGCCTGGCATCACCGTGCACGCCGTGACTTTCGAGGGTACTCCGGCAACAAGCATGACTGCAAAGGTGACACTTCCGCCGGGACATTGTGGTGCCGGAGTGACGGCATCGCTATCATTCGGCCAGCTGCTAGTGCGGGACGGGGTTGCATCAGAGATGAAGAGCAACGGCAGTCATGAAGGAGCCCCTCCGCTCGCAACAGTTGCGCTTCCACACCTCGAGATCGAGGCCGCCGAAGCAGACGCGTGGTTGGAGAACGACGCTGAGCGCATCACACTGCATGTGCGTGTGCCCGTGCTCGCTCTCGTGGACGTGGCAGGACGGTCGAATAGAGGACCCGTACTCATCGGTCTGTGACAGACGGCGAACTTTAGAGACTGTGATTTCACAGCAACAGTGTCACTCAGAGCAATACTCAGAAACCGCCATCCTCGAAAGCGCCGTAATCTCTGCGGCCAGGGAGGTCGTGTTGAACCACCGCTGCACGCTCGCCGATGCTCACGGGCGCAGACACTGATTCCCACGCCTCAGTTTCGCCGTAATCAAAGCCGAAGCCGTAGCCGCTGTCCTCATCAACTGCGTCTTCCGTATCCCGGTGGTCCTCTCCAAGATTGGCACGCCCACGGGCAGCCTTCTTAACTGCCGCCAGCGTCTTGTGGGTGTACACCACATTGTCTGGGTCATCCATGTCCCGACGGGCCAGCGGCCGCTCAGCGGGCACGAATGTTGTGATTTCTTCGAGCTGCACCTTTGCTGGGGGTGGCGGCACTGCTGCCGCAATTGCCACTAACTCATCCTGCGCCGCTGACTCGACAACTTGCACCGCCGGCGCGCGGCTTGTGCGCACTGCAGGCAGTAAAGGCATGAGAGCCGGCGCAGGTGCCGGTCCCGGGGTCGGCTTTTGTGCTGGAGGGAAGTTCTGCTGTGGCGGCGGGGCGGTCATCGCGGCAGCAGGTGCGAAGTGTCCGTTGCCATCCGCTTTGGGACTCGTCCCACGCTGTGACATCTGCGCCGGCGCCGCCCCTTGCTTCTGGTTCAGGGATGCGGACACAGCCATAGCTTCGTGGAGGCTCAAATCGATGCCCATCGCCCGGGCGACAGCTTCCACATGCGTCCGTGGTTGTGCACCACCACGCACGTGTGAAGACTCTGCAGAGAGCAGAGCCTGCGCTTTCTGCTGTAACCTCTTCTCCGACAACTTGCCGCGCGTGGGAAGCACATAGGACGGATCAGATGGCGAGCCAGACAGCATGGAGTTGACATCCACCGCTGAGGTTGGCGGAGATGTGCGCAGCCCGACGACTGGCTGTGGCGGCGATGCTGATGAGGAGCCTGGTGATTGAACACGTGGAGCCAGCGCTGCAGGCGGAAGTTTCAGTGGCGGCACAGGTGGCGGCGTGCGATGCTCGCGTGGCGCCACCGTGTCTGGCGAGCCTTTGCGGCGAAGCACAAACGCAGATTGTGCATTTGAGCCGCCGGCGATGCTCTGCGGCAGGTGCTGTGCAGCACGCGGCTGCTGTAGTATGATGGGCCGTGTCTCTGCAGCAGTCGCGACTGGGGGAGCCTGGCGCCAGGCTTGAGGTGGCGGAGGGAGATGCACTGCCGGCGGTGATGGCCCCAGAGACAATTCGTGAGCACGGGAATGCAGCACGTAGCCCGTGGTCGCAACTACTGACGATGCTGGCGGTGGAGGCGTGCTCCGTCTCTGCTGCACAGGCTGCACAGGCTGCTGCTGCGGCGCCCGCTGCCTGGGCCGTGGCTCGAGAGGAAGCAGGGCCTGTGAGCCTGGCTCCTCCCGAATTTCAGGAGACGCGGGTGATCCCGGACTTGAGTCCTCGCCCACGCGGGGCGAAGGCAAGCTGAACGCCCATCGGGGCGGCACAAGCACGGTGCCATAGACGCCAGCCGCTTGAGTGCTCTGCGTCACCGGCGGTCCGGGACTAGGTGCCCGCGTCCGTGGCGGCGGCTGCGGCGGCGGCGGTGTCTGCGGATGCTTGGGTGGCAAAGGACTCCTCTCACTCGCCCCATCGGCGGGGCCAGTCTTGAAGCGAGCGCTGCGTGGCATGAGCGCGCTTCTGCGAAGCAGAAGTGACGGATCATCTTGGGGGCGGAACACCGCATCTGCACTGATGGCGGCGCCAGGGACGAGCACGCGGGGTGCAGCGTACGCGCCATCGTGGCCGGTGCTTGAAGGAGAGGACAAAAGGTGTGTCCCTGACGGACTACCGCCATCATAATGTTGCTCGTCTCCAAGGCCGTGCAGCAGGCGAGCATCCCCAGCCGCCCCGACGAGAGCCATCTCCGCAGGTGACAGGGCTGCAGTGAGTGCGAGAGCCGCATCAAGGCGGTCAACGTAGGCGGAAATCCAGTCCTGGGCGATGCCGCTCGAGGGTGGGCGTAGAGTCATACGCGCGGCATCGATGAGAAGCGTTCGGATGTGAAGCCAGGAGAGGCCGCACGTGGCGACGAGAGTGGCGAGCTCGCAAGCCAGCGGAGGACTGCCGATACTACTGGATGCACTTGCATGCGAGGAGCCGCTGCCTGCAGGCCACGGCTGTTCGGTTAAGAAGCTATGTCCAACGCAGGGGATGCACAGCAGACCAGCGGACAGCATGCTGCCGATGGGATGCTGTGCCGCGAACCGTGGCCATCCGGGGTCGCGTGTGCGGCAGCTATGGGTAAGGCACGTCACCAGTGGAATGCGTGCTTCTGCCACCGCCTGCTGAGTCTCGCATCTGTGTCTCAGGCATTGAGCGCCACTCAGGCGGACTGCGCCCCATTCCAACGCGAGCTCCACATTGCGCAAGGCAACATTCAAGTCCTGCACTCTGCTATCACCGGGTCCGCCGCCACCGCCGGTGCCGCCAGAGCATGCATCCTCGGACACGTGGACGCAGAGGGGCACCTCAGCTGCTCGCGCGGCGCTGGCGACCCCATGCCAAGGACTCAGGTCCATGTGTGGATACCCGCAAGCTGCCAATTGGACGCCCAGCACGCCTTGCGATGCGTGTTGAGCTGCTAGAAGAACCGTCTCGTGGCCGTCTGAGATGGCCTGGGAGGCATCTGATACTAAGACGAGCCCACCTCCAAGGCCTGCCACCCCAGCCGCGGCTCTGAAGCTCTGACACGCGTGTGCTACCACCTCCCGTGATGTCATTCCGCCAAGCACGTGCGCCTGCGGACACAAGTGCAGCTCCAACCAACGCAGCTGCCCGTTCTGAGCAAAGTGACGCACAACAGCCCCCACACCGTCACGCAAGTCCTCCGCACTCTGCAAGAATTGAGCTAGCCACGCACAGGCGGGGCGGAAACCCAGCTGGGTGCGCAATAACGGCCCTAGGCGACCGGGTGCACAGGGGGCAAGTCTCACGCCGTGAGCAGCGGCGCGGCTGGCCACAAACTCTGGAGGCAGCGAGGACACGAGGTGCAGCTGGCACTCCACCAGTGGCAGCGCACTGCTGATACGCAGCGCGGTGTCCCAAGCCGGTGACGCGGAAGAAGGCCGTAGTGTGTCCATACACTGCGATCACAGCACAGCCCACGAGCGAGACGCAGCCGCCAGGCGTGAAGCGCTGGTGTCAACGCACGCGTATTGGGCAGGTTCGTTCGAGCTTGTGCTGACTAGTGGCGTTGGGGCGTGCAACACTGAGTTGGGATGAGCATGATGACACGGGAGGCCAGAACTGAACTGGGTGGGCAGCTCTTCAAGAGCTACCCCAACTTGATTTCAAGGCTTAACCCAGCACTCAGGGATGCTGCAGTTACACACAACCATTGCTTGTGGGCATCACCGACCTGCCCCTTGAGTGCGCATGCCTTGCAAGCGCCCGAAGGGCACCCAGTTCAGGCGGCTGGGGTCGATCTCCAGCGCGGTGGCTTGCGCACTTGGTGTCACCGTCACGCGCAAGTGCTCCTCCACCAGCCGCGGCGTGGCCACGATGATGTATTGCCCCTTCCACCATTTCAGCAGGCCCAGGCCTTGGAGAGTGCTCACCACATCCTCCTGCTTGATCGCCGTCCGGTTACTAATCTCCTTGATGCTCATCGCGGCTTTGCCATCGCGAAGGCATTCCAGCACGGCGCGCGTCCAGTAGCTGCGGTAGGACACAGCACCCAGGTCGCTCAGTGGTCGCTCTGGGGTGCCAACCTTGCCTTCGCGCTTGGACAGCTCGTAGCTGAACGCGATGAGGAAGCGGCCGTAGCCACGGCGCTGGTACGGGGGCAGCGTGAGGATGCAGGCCAGGTTGAAGTCCTCAGAGCTAGCCTTCTCTTTTGAAAAGTAGCCCACCAGGTGGTGTGCGCCGCTGGCGTCGTCACGCTCCGTGAGGACGTAGAAGAGGAACGGGTCGACGTCGTAGTAAAGCGTCTTGTGGTCCAGGAACAGCTTGCTCAGCAGGCACAAGTTCTGGCAGTACACGTGTGCGCGCTTGCCATCAACCTCCCACATGGACAGCGCCGCGCAGCCTGCACGCTGTGGGTGGCGGTAGATCTCCTGTCCCGGTGGGTGGCGGTGTGGGCAGCGCAGCTTGTGGTCGAGCAGCGTCTTGCGCTTGCGCATGTACTTTAGGCAGAAGCCACACATCAGGAGCGTGTGCTCGTGTGCATACTCTTCCGGATACGGCGCGTAGTACCACGTATCCATCTCGTGGCGCCCCAGCTCAATGGCCATGATGTTCTTTACTTTCGTCTTTTCCTCGTGCTCTCTCTCCAGATGCTGGTCTATCGGCGCAAGCTCCTCCACCGGCCGGCTAATGTGGTGGATCTCGTCGTAGCGGCGCTTCAAGTTGCGCGTCAGCTTGCGGTCTCCACCCGGGCCGCCGCTGCCGATGGGACTCATGAGCTGACCGTCGCCGCTCATGTGGCTGCTTGCCAGCGGAGAGAGGAGGCCGCCTGCCCCCATGCTGGGTGGAGCACCACCCAGAGGACTAGTCAGCATGTCACCACCCGAGCCACCGTGGTAGCCAGGCACAATAATGCTCAGCCCCGGTCGCAAGGATGTCACAGCAGCAGCCTCCGGGCCCATCGCCTCCACTCGACTTCCAGACAGCCACTCATCGACGCGCTTGTTGTCTGCAGTGCGAGCAAGACACCGAAACGACGTGAGCACACACACTGTTTGTGTAGAGGCCACCTAGGAAGGGCTGCAACGCACAGTCTATGTAATGCACGTAGTATTTCACCGTCTCCGCATCTTCGCCACGACGGTCCACCACCTGGGCGGCGTCTGTGGAGGGCGCGTGGGGGTGAGACTGGGCTGCAGAGGTTTGGTGGATGACTCCTTTGCCCTCTCGTCCTGCGGGTGCACGCACGGTACTGCTGGTCGAAGGACGCCTGCGCCATCACTCGTGCCCCGACAGCGTGCATCTGCGGCTGTGAGTCGCACAAAGCATTGGGCGCGTCAGAAGAACATCGACGCAGTGGCTAGTGTGTTGACAGTAGGGTTGCCTCCCCCCCGCGCGCTCCTCGGCGCAGAGCTGTCACATGGGTCGGGGCTCGTGTGTTTGCGTGGAGAGAACCAAGGAAAACACACGCGCCTTTGCAGCAGGCGGCGCAAGCGGTGTGCAGGTTGCAGCAGTGGTTGCAGCTGCTTGGTGGCCGCGAGGCGGCGACGCCGCGGCCGCGTCCATCAAGACGACAACGCGCTGTACAGGGGCGGCTCTGAACGATGACGCGACTCGTGTAGCGCTGAGCCTACGCCACGATGGCACTTCGAAGAGTTCTCTTCCTCTCTCACCATTGCCCTCTCTTGCCCGCGCGGTGACATGATGATTCGCCAACAACAAGATGGACGGCTAATTTGTTGATGAAATACACTATTTTGGAGCCTCTATTGGCTTTTCTTTATCTTCTGCGCCTGCCAGGTTGCTGCAAAGCGGCGCCGGCTGGAACGCTCCAACGATATGACAACGCACAGGTTGAGCGCTGCGACCAAGACGCGTAGCCACACGAGATCTGTGATGCCCAGCAAGCCAATGGTGATGCCGAACGTGCCAATTTGCGTGGCCACGTGCAGCGGCGCGCGGATGATGGTAAGCATGCTGAAGCCGGCCATGGAGAGAAGCGTCATGAAGTGCTGCACATGACTGACACCCGCGTGGCCCCGCTGTGGCCGGTGCACCCAGAGCGGAAGCACGCAGCTGCCCCACGTGCGCATGGCGATGTGGATAACCTCACGATTGCGCGCAAAGCTTGCAGGCGCGAGCGACATGTACATCGGCACAAAGGTGAGCTGCGCGACGATGTAGAGCACATTCACCATCGGCGGCTGTCCGAAGCCGCGACGTGACACTGAAACCGCCTGGGCCAGATGGCCTAGACCCGCCAGCGGGTACGCCACCGCGTCTGTGAAACGCCGGAGGTGAGCGACGTGAGCCAACCAGGCAGTCTCCTGAAGCGGGTCTGCGAACGAACCGGGCACGCGAACAGGAAGCCATGCCATGAGGCTGTGTGTGCGCTGCTCGGCCGCCACGGTGCGGAAATACACCTGCTCTGGCGTGGACCCACTGTCGTCGGGACAGGTCAACCACGCGCTGTGGGCGGAATCGTCGCCGGTTGCAGAGGTACAGCACAAGGCGTTCAGCATGGGCTCACGCTGTGCTGCGCGGGCAAGCGATGCAGCTACATGCATGGGCGTCAGCCCGCCGTGGCCAGCATGGTCAGCCTTCAGCTCCGGGCACGTGGCCTTGACCTGGGCCACGCAGCTGACGCTGCCGCTACGGACCGCACAATGGAGCAGAGTGTCAACGCCTCGGCGCGGCACTGTCGCCGATGCCTGCAGGTCTTGCAACAACCGCGCGAGCGTGGCAGTCCAGCCCCGAGCAGCGGCGACGCGTGCGGCGAGCTCAGTCACAAGTGGCGGGGCGCCAGAGGTCAGCGCATAGCCGATCAGCAGCGTGGCCTCGTGCGCGATGCCGTCGCTTTCCTCGCTCAGCGTGGCCACTTCTCGCACGACTGCCGCATCGGAGCACAAGACACATGCACGCACGGGGCCGACTGCAAACGCAGGTGTCGCGGAATCCCCATCGCTGCCGTCTGCTTGCTGGAGCTGCATGAGCAGCACACCGTCCGAACGTGGCAGCGCCTCGGGCGTGACGGTCAATTGAACAGGCGAGCCAGCCATCGTCTGCGTGCCAGCTACCGGCTCAACAGCCCGGCCGCCACAAAACAGGACTACACGGCCATTTGTCATACCCCTTGTGATGGAGCACAGGGCCAGTGGCTGAGTTAGCGGCACTTGAATGGCAGCAGGCTGCATCCGCGGCAGGCCGTCACGCATCACATGCTCTGCACTAGATATGCGAGTGCGATGTGTCGCAGCCAGGCGGCCAGCTGGGTCACACACAGTCAGCCCTGTGAGTGGTCCGCCAGGTGCGGCCAGCGATGCAGTGGCTGCCGCCATGCGCTCCAGGAGCATATCTGCCTCCGGCTCATTGCTAGATGGATGTCCACGGCGCTGTTGCAACACGAGCGCGTGGAGTGTGAGCCACGTGCATCCTGGCCTGGCGGAGATGAGGCCGTCCACACATGAGATGCCCATCCAGCCCATGAGGCTAGGCCCTAGGCTCGCGTCCAGATGGAGCGGCGTCACATCGCCGTGGAGCTTTACGTGCGCGGTCCGCAGCTCCACAGCTAGGTCGCCATGTTGATGCGTCAGCAGCGCATGGCCGTCATTGGACGCGAGGCCCAGGGCTGTAGTGTCCACATCAAGGCCCATGGGCCACAAACCTGATGCAAGATGTGGGTCCTGCAGCAAAAAGCTGTCCAGATTGTCCAAATCGAGGGCGTCGAGATATGCTGCGGGCGCGCGCTGTGTCTCCGCTGCCGCCGCCTGCTGCTGCTGCTGCGGAGTAGGCTCTGCGATGTCAGAGGCGGCTTTGGTGCTATCCCCATCGCCCGAGGGCCCCTCCTCAACTGCCTCGGATGAGCCATCGGCGTCACCGGTTCGCCTGCGCCGCCCGCTATGGCCGCCAGTGCTTGCGATGCGCCGCTTGTTGCGCTCGCGCTGGAGGCGCAACTGCAGGGCGCACGTGCGCTGCAGGCCATCGAATGAGGAGAGCTGGTGGAAGCGACTGCATTTCTGGCACCAGCGCTGTGGCACACCCTGGATCATGGTCGCATCGGCTTTCACGTGCGCTTGGCAGAGACGGAAGCGCACATGGTAAGGCACCCGCCGGTGCGTCGCCTTCGCTGTGTCGTAGTCGGCGGTCAGGTCGACAGTGCACCCGGGGACTTGACACATGCGTGCTCCCTCTACGACTTGCGCAGTCACCATGCCGCCAGGTGAGCTTAATTCGGAACCCACTGCGGCGGGCGTGGCGGCGTTGTAACTGCCAGGAGGGCCCAAGTCCGCATCGCCAGAGCTCGGTGGCCCACTGTGAGTATGCGTGAGAGAGAGACTCTGGTCGTGGGATAATAGCTCTGTCGCGCCCGCTGCACTGTCGTCACCGGTCGTTGGCCCGGCCTTACTGGCCGTAGCGTCCTGGGAAAGGCGTTTCAGGACACAGGCACAGTACAAGAGCTGGTTTTCACGCCACGGCGTGCAACTGGACGCGTGCGACACACGTCACACAGGCCCGGACGGTAGCGAAAGGGACGTGCCTGCAGCGTACGTGGGTCCCAGGTCCTCAGATCCGCCGCTTGCCAGTGCACCGGACCGCATACGGTGGCAGGCTCGCCCTCGGCACCCCGTGTGTTCAACGGCGCCGCGGCCACAGTTGCTGTCTCCATCACTGTCACACAGGCTCAATGCGCAGCCCGTTCAGCGTGACTGAGAAGGAGAGCGGAGAGGCTCAGGAGCAGTGAGAAGGTTGGCCGCTGTGCACTTCCCAAGCTGCACAGCGCACTTCCCCGGACTGCGGTCGCAGTGGCTTCGCCGGCTTGGGAGGCGGTTGGAGCAATGATGACGTGGCACGCGTGAGAGGGGATCGCCTTTGCCCCGAGCCATATATGGCATGGCGCCTGCCTCTGGGGACCACGGGTGCGTCACGCGCTCGCCGTGCACCTGTGACAAGCGACAAGGCGTTGTGCACGCTGACTGCGCTCCGCCCCCGCGCCAGGAAATTGTTTGTGGGTGGCCTGTCAGCCAGCACGACAGCAGGTGCGCACGCGCGCTGTGGCACGTCGCACGCTGCACGCTGCGAGGCAGGGAACAGTGTGTGCTGCACTGCCCCGCCGAGTCGCCTCGTCCGTGCTGCCTCCTCGCAGCCTCGGTCTTGGAGTCAGTGACAAGCACTCTTCTGGTACGGCCACAACTGACACCTCCTTTTCTGTCACGCGACCGCAGAGGAGCTGAAAACGCATTTCAAGCGGTTCGGCGCCATCAGAGACGCCGTGGTGCTGGTCGACCGAGTCACGGGCCGCTCCCGCGGCTTCGGCTTCGTGCAGCTGGAAGACTCCAGTTGCTGCGATGCCGTCCTTCGAGGTGACGAGGCTTGCCTGTGTTCTCGCTGCACTCTTGCCCCTGACGCGAAACGGACTGCGTGGCACGCACGGCACAGACACGCACGTGGTGGACGGGCGCCAGGTGTGTGTGTGCCGCCCGCGCGCGAGCGGTGTTTAGGTGCCACTGCAGGTGGCACCGGTTCTAACCACCTCTGACCACGCGCCTGCGGTGCACCGCACCCAACAGGTGGACGTCAAGCTCGCCACGCCGAGACAGGGCACACGCAGCTCCGTGGACGAGGCGGTGGCGGCACGGCGGGAGGCCGGCAACGTGACAAAGGTGAGCACCGCGTCGCCCAGGCGGAAGAGGAGGAGCCAGCGTTGCGGCGTGAGGGCGCGGATGCGGATACCCACTGCGCCCCCTCATCCACTGCTCTTCTTTTGCTGCGCAGGTTTTCGTCGGCGGGCTGGCGAGCAACACGACAGACGGTGCGCTGCGGGCAGATAAAGGGTGCCTGCCTGCCAGAATGGCCTTGCAGCTGTCGTGTGTGACGCCTTGTGCACTGACCCGCCCGATGACTGCGCCAGCCACAATCCGGGAGTACTTCTCCCGCTTCGGAGAGGTGCAGGACGCGTGCGTGCTGACTGAGCCCGGCACGCGGCGAAGTCGGGGCTTCGGGTTCGTCACCTTCACGGAGGCTGCATCCGTGGATGTACTGTTTGCATCGGGTGCATTACACACGCTTGACGGCCGCACGGTGGAAATCAAGCCGGCTGTGCCGCGGGAGGCGCTGCCTCGAGGAAGTAGGATGCATCAGAGCGATAGACTGCACACTGGGGGAGTACCCAGTGGCCGCGACGGCATGGGATCTCCACCGCACGGCATGATGGGTCATCATTATGGCGGCAGCAGCAGCAGTGATGCCGCTGTAGCCGCGGCCATGGGCTACCACCAGCAGCAGATGGCGGCCGCGGTGGGGTATTCGCAGATGTACGGTCATCCACACGGCCAGATGGGCGGCATGCATCCGGCCATGGCGCACCAGTACCTCATGCAGGCTGCGTATGCGGCTGCAGCGGCAGGCGGCGGCGGAATGTACGGCCAGTACGATGGTGGCCCCAGCATGGCGTACTCTCCTCATCAGCACATGCACGCGGCCATGAGCCCTGGTCGAGGCGGCTCGTGGGGCCCAGGCTCACCGGGTGAGTCGGGCGGCGACATGGAGGTGCCGTACCCAGTGCAGCTGCCAAGCGACCCGCGAGCTGCCCGGGTTGCTCAGGCGGCTGCGCCGGCAGATGGCTATGGTTACCAGCGCGGTAACACGTCTGCCCCGGCTTCAGATGAGGCGTCTAATTTTCCGGCACTGGGCGCTCTCCGGGATGCGCTGCCTGGCGAAGGTGGGAGCGCTGGACAGGGCGGTCCTAGGCAGGCGCGCCTGTCGTCGGGCAGCGCCAAGGCAGAGCCGCGGGCATCCTCGAGTAGCAGCAGGGGAGAGCCGCGGGTGTCTTCGAGTAGCAACAAAGGGGGCGCATGACCGGGGCTGGGCATGCGAGGGAGGCTAAGACGAGCGTCCCACATACCTTTTTAGATTAGATCTAGGAGCATAAAAGCCTCATGCGAGCTTCAGGAGCTCGTAGGAGGCGAGCACGATCGCGCAGGCCGGTGCTGCGCGGAGTGCTCTGGGTGCCGCACCAACAAAGAGGCCGCCCTGCGCCGCAGCTGTGCGCAGAGATGCTACCGTGCTGCGAGCCGGCTGTGTTCCCGATGTCATGCCCGACGCGGCGGCTGAATCATGCGCCACTTGCAAGCGGGTCTTGACAACATCGAAGGGCGTAGTCAATGCAGCTGCCACCGCGCCGGAGGCGCTCCCGGACAGCAGATTGACGCGAGTCACCGTCCACGGGTCGATGGCTGTCGTCCCGTCACTGCCCCCGCCACTGGCTGCCATCAGCGCCGACCGGAATGGCTCCAGGCCCGCCCAGTAGAGCGCAGAAAAGGGCACGTCTCGTGCCAGCGTCGCAGCTGTGCCTCTCCACAGGAAGGCGGCACGGGAAAGGAACCCAGGCCTAGGCGATGTCGACGCTGCCGGCGTGCCTTCCTGGAAAGCAAGCGCGAGGCCAGCAGCGATGCCAAGTGTTGCATCAGGCTCCCCTGGTCTCGCGGCCTGGATGCGAGTGCGCACCAATTCCAGCGGGGCTGCATAGGACATTCAAGCGTCATTACGTGCATGCATGATGCCACAGGCAGACAGTGGAGTGTGGGCGCGCACCGAGCGAGATGACGACTGCAGAGCGTGCGAGGCCACCAGCCAGAGCTGGTGCTAGGGCCGTGGGCACGCCGACGGCGTTGAAGGAGGAGCTGAGGACGTCGTATAGAGGGTAGTACACCCCGACGGTGGGTGCCGCTACAAGGAGCGACGCGCCCGTGCCTCTCCACAGAGACGACCAGCCTTCGCGAGCGACCATCTGGCGAGCGACGCCCCAGGCGCTGCGTCGCTGCGCCTCGCGTGCAGCAGCCACCTGGGTGGACGTTGTCAGCACACAGTGTGGGAGAGAGTTGAGGGAAAAGATACGACGCATGGCGCGCCAATGCGATGCTTTATGTCCGGCACACCGCGGCCCAGGAAGTGGGTTTCCAGCACGCACTTGGGGCACAGCAGCTCCGCCAGCACTGCCGTCCCCGCCTCTCACAGCAACAGTCGCTCCAGCCGTGTGTTGCGTGCTCACGGGACCCGCAAGAGGCCTGCTGTGTGAAAAAAGAAGGGTGGGTTGTCAGGCACCGGCACACAAGGCGTTGTGGCACCACAGCGCAGCGGGGGCGGCCCCAGGAGACGCGCCTGTCACCTGACTGCACGACGCGCGCCATGTCCAGTGTGGCAGCCGCCTGCTGTCGAGTCTGTGGTCACGGGTGGGGCGCGGCGTGCACCAGAGGAAGGGGGCAAAGTGGGGTGAGTGGACTTCAGTGGCGCAGCCGTGCTGCACGCACGCGCGCCTTGACAACGTCCAGCGGGTTTACCAGCATCACGGACACGCATGCTGCGCCGGCTGCAGCCACGACCCTTTGACGCAGCGGCGGCTCTGTGGGCTGGGACATGGGAGAGGCGAAACTCTGTGCGCAGGGCCTTTTTGCTACCTCCGCTGAGTTATATCACACATACCGTAATTGTAAAGTCTTTTGAGAGTGGAAAATAAATATTGCGGCGCCGGGCTCTCACAATCACGTGTGGCACCGGAAAATTGAGGAGCGGCGGCTCTCACAAACG
>Ga0164297_10003003_pt1 | contig 16097 bp, 16 predicted proteins | sample GEODES058metaG_FD_113539 | JGI IMG/M metagenome (GOLD analysis project Ga0164297, IMG submission 113539) | Dystrophic lake water microbial communities from Trout Bog Lake, Wisconsin, USA - GEODES058 metaG | ecosystem: Environmental > Aquatic > Freshwater > Lake | place: USA: Trout Bog Lake...
GACACGGGGAAAGATGATCTCTTCGGCCATGATTACACGGCTCCCTGCACGAGACGGCGAACCATCGTGACAATATCTGGGACCTGCGGAACAGCTGCTTTTTCGAGCTCAGGATTATAAGGCAAGGGCACTTCTGCACCGCCAAGCCGCATGATCGGCGCATCGAGAAAATCGAATGCGTCGCTTTCTGCAATGGCAGCACTCACTTCCGCGCCAATGCCGAGCGTCTTCACGCCTTCATACACGATGAGCAGTTTGTGTGTCTTTTTCACGCTGGCTGCAATGGCTGGAATATCGAGCGGACGCAGCGAGCGCAAATCAATCACTTCGGCGTCAATGCCCTCAGACTCCATCTGAGTCGCTGCTTCCAAGGATTTGTGCACCATGATGCCCGAGGCAACGATCGTCACGTCGCGACCGATGCGACGTGTCTCAGATTTATTGATGGGAACTGTGTAATAGCCTTCAGGAACCGGGCCTTTGGATTTATAGAGAACTTTGTGCTCGAAAATCATCACCGGATCGGGATCGGCAAGGGCTGCGAGCAACACGCCTTTAGCATCATGTGGTGTCGATGGTTGCACCACTTTCAACCCCGGCACATGGGCGAGCCATGCTTCAAGGCTCTGGCTGTGTTGAGCCGCAGCCCCTGTGCCAGACCCCGCAGGAAAGCGCATCACAAGCGGAACCGAAATATTGCCACCAAGCATATAACGAAGCTTCGCCGCTTGATTGACGATTTGCTCCATCGCCAAAGTCGCGAAATCCGAGAATTGGAATTCAAATATCGGGCGCATTCCGGTCATCGCGGCCCCAACCGCCACACCTGCGCCGCCCAATTCGGAGATCGGCATATCTCTCACACGATCGGGTCCGAAGCGGTGAACGAGATCGCCCGTCACTTGGAAGGCGCCGCCATAAACGCCGATGTCTTCACCCATCAAAAACACACGCTCATCTTGCTCGAGCGCAATGGCCATCGCTTCTTGGATGGCTTGAGCATAGCTGAGCTCGCGGACTTCGCTCACCATAACTTCCTCATATAACCGTATAGACGTCGCGGGTCAGTGCCGCGAGCGAAGGTGAAGGGCTGTTGTTTGCAAATTCGAGCGCTTCTGCGATTTCATTTTCGACCTCAGCGCGAAGAGCAGTGATCTCATCTTGATCGAGCAGTTTGAATTGCTTCAAATCCGCTTCAAACAAATCAATCGGATCGTGGTTCATCCACGATTCGATTTCTTCTTTCGTGCGGTAACGGTTGCGATCTGATCGTGAATGGCCACGCGTGCGATAGGTTTTGCTTTCGATCAGCGTCGGCCCTTCGCCGCGTCTTGCGCGCAATGTTGCTTCATGCGCGGCATCGGCAACATCGGCAAATTTGTTTCCGTCCACAATCACGCCGGGCATGGAATAGGCAACCGCACGATCCGCGATATTTTTAACCGCCGTTGAGCGTTCTGTCGAAGTGGACATGCCATAGAGATTGTTTTCGCAAACAAACACCACCGGCAATTTCCAGATCGACGCCATATTGAGCGCTTCGTGGAATGCCCCTTCATTGTTTGCACCGTCACCAAAAAAAGACACGACGACTTGATCCGTCTTGCGCATCTTTGCCGACAAAGCAGCGCCGACGGCAATCGGAATACCGCCGCCGACGATTCCATTGGCTCCGAGATTCCCCTTGGACGGATCAGCGATATGCATTGAGCCGCCGCGGCCTTTGCAATAGCCATCTTCTTTGCCGAAAAATTCGGCGAACATGAATTTAACTTCCGCCCCTTTGCCAATGCAGTGGCCATGACCGCGATGCGTTGACGTGATGAAATCAGAATCCGACAAAGCCGAGCAAATACCAATCGCGCTTGCTTCCTGTCCGATTGAAAGATGCATGGTCCCGTGAATAAGACCTCGCATATAAGCCGCTTCAGCGCTTTCTTCAAAACGCCGCACAAGCAGCATTTTTTTCAAAAACCCTTTGAGTTGTTCGGGCGAGAAACGCTGATAGGCGGGTGGCATGTTAGACGTAACAGGCATATCGAACTCTGAGTAGGTTCCGGAGTGAATGTGAGACATCGTCGATTGCCCAATTGACACTGGGCAAAGGCGGGCTTGGTGGGTTCTTCTTATGCGGTAAGAAATTTCGTATCGTGCTCGTCGAGTTGACGCCGAATTTTTGTGATGATCAGCGAGTCATCGGGTGCGCAATTGTCATAGGTTAAAAGCTCACCCGCCTTCACAGGCTTCGTCACTGTGGCGCGTTCCGCCAAGCCCAATGGCACGCATTGGCCTTTGCGCGCATCGTGCCACGTCATGGCAAAGCCACGATAATCATATTCGCCGATTTTACCGAGGCTTTGGCCGGGTGTCAGATCACGCTTGGCAACCGCGGCGCATTCGGCAACAGGACGATCAAGTGGCACCATATCTGCGCGGTTGTGCAGCACGGACCGGACAGCACTCAATGGCACTTCAAGACTTGTCAGATGATAGGGGCGCAAGATCATGTAGCAGGGACCCGGGCCCACCTTCAAATCGGTCATGCGCTCAGTCACGCGTGGATGACGTGGCTTAACAACCACAAACACGCCAGGAGCAACACCCTTGCCAATGGAATAATCGACGACGCCAGCTTTGTTCAAAATGCCGCCATCGGCTTTCGTGCAGAGGACTTGCGCCAATTCTTCGCGCCCGACCGCAGGACCGTGCATGCCGGGGACGTCGGGTATGAGACCTGTTGCATTTGCAACGGCGGTCATTTCGATCATCGTTTTTGAGCCATCGACAAATTCAACCAGCATGCGCGAATTCATGTCGCGCCGACGGGCTTCTTCTTCATATTCTTCGGGAGTCGCATCAAATTTGAGCGGATTGTTTTTGCCTTTGCCAGCGGCAACAATGTCAAAGCCCAAAGACTGCGCAAAGCTGACGAGTTCCAACGTGGCCGCGGGTTCATCCCCAGCAGCGCCTGTATAAATTACGCCGGCTTTGCGGGCCTCGTCACTCAGGTAGCGACCAATGGTGATATCCGCCTCGACATTCAGCATGACAATATTTTTGCCATTTTTCATCGCTTCAAGCGCGATGAGCGTGCCGATATTCGGATTGCCTGTCGCATCGATGATGACATCGATATTCCCGGCTTGGCAGAGCGCGTGATAATCGTCCGTCAACGCGACTTTTCCGGATTCAATCGCCCTTTCAACGTCCTTCGGGTTCGATGTTTCCATGATGTGGTCTGCACTATGGCCGGCGAGGAGCAGAGCGTCGCGCGCCGCATCCAGCCGAATTTCGGACAATGCGCCGAGCTGAACGCCCGGCATCAGCGACAATTGCACCACAATATCCGTGCCCATTTGGCCTGCGCCAGCAAGACCAATGACGATCGGCCCATGCTGATCGACATAATGGGCAATTTCGGCTGCAAATCCGAGTTGCGGCATAGCGGGCATATCATCCTCCGGCATCAGAGATCTTTGTTATCTTCAAGAGCTACCTTCTACTGTAGTGAACAAATGTCTTTCTGTAAAGGACAATGTATCACAAATGATGATCTCATAAGGCGTCGAAGCCGTCGCCCAATGCTGGGCTGCAGTTAAGAAATCCCGAAAGTTTGAAGAATGTCAGCGACTTGATCCCAGCTCTCGGCAATGGCGCTGGCCCCCTGTGCACGCATGGCGTCGCTGTGGCTCAATTGTAGATGGCTGCCGCCGAGAAAGCCGATAACATGGATCGAAGCGGCTCTGGCGGCTTCGATCCCGGGCAGGGAGTCTTCGATCACGACGCAATCAGAAGGGGCGTAATCCATCACCTTTGCCGCATGGAGAAACAAGTCCGGCGCGGGTTTGCCATGGGTGACCATGGTTGAACTGAACACCGAGCTTTTAAAAAAATGCCTTATTCCACAGATGCTTAAGCTCAATTCGATGCGGTCCATGGCGGATGAGGAGGCGACGCAGCGGGCGGCTTGTAATTTCTCTAGAAAGGGAAGCAGACCTTGTGTAGCCTGAAGGTCCGACTCGAAGAGGCGTTGCAGGTCTTGCCAGATCATCGCGCGGTCGTCGTCGGATAAGAGATGCCCGGTTAGAACAGCGAGATTCGCAATGATGTCGGCCTGTTTCATCCCGAAAAACTTCGCGAACTCCTCGTCGCGCAGCGTCATTCCGAGCCTTTGGAACTGCAACTGGTACGCCCGCATGGCCAAAGGCTCGCTGTCCACAAGGACGCCATCACAATCAAAAATTACGAGTTTTTTCGGGCTCATCTGGGGCTCTTTCAACGGATTTTCTGGCGACGACACTGCTTTAGGCCTTTATAATTGGCGGAGTGTGTAGCGCGTCTCGGTCACAGAGTGTTACGATTCTTAACATGACATATTGACATTACAAAAAACAAATGTGCATGATTAAGGCTGAGTGAAGGCAAGGTGCACCAGAACTGAGTGCATGCGAAGGGATGGGGAGGCGCGGAGATGCCGTTTTGGCAATGGCTTGTCATACTGTGGCTCGTCCTATGGGCGTTGCAGTCGGCCGGCGTCTGGTTTCAAATGCGCAGCTATTCCCGCCTGACCAACGCGTTGATGCATGAATTTTCCGACGGGTTTATCGGAACAGGAACCAGTCCGCGTCGTTTTGGCAGCGGCTCTGTCGCGATTGTGGTCGTCTCCGGTGACATGATCGTACGCCGCGTTGTTGTGATGAGCGGCATGACATTTCTTGCGCGCTTTAAGCCGCTTCCCGAACTTGAGGGTTTGACCCTCTCGGCTCTGGTGGATGCGGCCGATGGCGGACAATACCCAAAGAGTTTGCGTGCGGCCTTTGAAAAGGCCAATGAACAAATTATTCGAGCAGCATCGCGTAAGGAGGCTGATCGTATAAACGACCGCGACGGCACAATTGTGCCACAAGCGGCTATCTGAATCACCGAAGACCTATCAGGGAGGACAAAAATGGTGATCGTACAAACTGCGGCGCAGCTTCTAAGCGATGTCTCGGTTCATCACATTCCAATCGTCGCGCAAATGACAAGCGACGCATTCGGACATGTGACACATGCCGTCACATCAAACAGCGATGCGCATCTGACCCTCGTGTCGGACAACATCACGGTTGATCAGTTCAAAGAAAAACTGAGCAAAGTGAATCAAGAAACACAGCTTGGCTGGTTGGCCAATGCCGCGAAATATTTCATCGGCATGTTCCAAAAGGGCGGTGAAGTGTTTGTTGGCTTCGTCTCAGGCATCGTCCCAACACTCGTTGTGTTGATGACGGCGTTTTATGCTGTGACGGGTCTTGTTGGTGAAGATCGTGTGCATGGTGTTGCGCAAGCGGCAGGCCGCACGGCTTTGACACGCTATACCGTTCTTCCTTTGCTTGCTGTCTTCTTCCTCACAAATCCGATGGCCTATACATTCGGGTCCTTCTTGGAAGAAAAGCATAAGCCTGCGTTCTATGACGCGGCCGTGTCTTATGTTCATCCGCCGCTCGGCCTCTTCCCGCACATTAATCCTGGCGAATATTTCGTTTGGGGCGGTGTGTTGGTGGCCCTTCTCGAGCTTGAGAAGAAGGGCGCTGTTGCAGCTGGCTTCCACATCCAAGTGGCGCTTTGGTACGCCATTGTTGGTTTGGTTGTCATTCTGTTGAAGGGCATTCTGACTGAGCGCATCACCGCTCTCCTGGCACGTCGCCAGGGCGTCACCCTTTGATGTGAAAGGTCACACTCATGTCAAACACATTCAAAGCGGTTAAAATTTCGAAAGGACGCGGCGGTTGGGGCGGCCCATTGGTCATTCAACCAACGGCTGATCGCGATAAGATCGTTTCGATTACGGGCGGTGGGATTCATCCTGTTGCACAACGCATCGCCGAATTGACCGGCGCGCAAGTTGTGGACGGGTTCAAAAACCCACCGGTTGAAAGCGAAATGGCTGTTGTTGTGGTGGACTGCGGCGGCACGGCCCGTTGCGGCGTCTATCCTCGCAAAAACATTCCGACTGTTAATCTCAACGCCGTCGGACAGGCTGGACCTCTCGCCCAATTCATTCGCGAAGACATCTATGTCTCGGGCGTTACTGTTGGAGAAATCGAAATGTCAGACGGTTCCGTTGCTCCTATTGCCGCGTCGTCCTCGCACGCCGCGCCGCAACGTGCTCAAGCGCATAGCCACGCCAATACCAGCTCTGCCGCTGGCGAAGGCGGTCTTGTCGATCTCATCACCGGCATTGGCCGTGTGATGGGTCGCGTGGTCGGCATTTTCTTCAATGCCGGTCGTCGCTCGATTGACCAATTGGTGCGTAACGTTTTGCCATTCATGGCGTTCGTGACGATGCTGATCGGTTTGATCCTTTATACCGGTGTTGGCGATCTGCTCGCCCATCCAATGGGTCCATTGGCTAACAATATCGTTGGTCTGTTGGTGATCTCGGCCATTTGCGGCTTGCCGTTCCTGTCTCCCATCTTGGGACCAGGTGCTGTTATCGCGCAGGTGATCGGCGTTGCCATCATTGGCCCGCAAATCGCCAATGGCACGATTGCTCCAGCAATGGCTCTGCCAGCACTCTTCGCATACAACACGCAAGTGGGTTGCGACTTCGTGCCGGTCGGTCTTGCACTCGGCGAAGCGCAGCCAAAGACAATTGAAATCGGCGTGCCAGCGGTTCTCATCAGCCGTCAGATCATGGGACCGGTTTCGGTTCTCATCGCTTGGCTCGTGAGCCTCGTTGTTTTCTAAGAATTAAGGTGGTCGGGCCCTGTCGGGCCCGGCCACTTCATTTGATGTGATGCCCCTCTTTTAAGATATTCTTCTCTCTCTATCTCTGTTTTTCCTGCGCTTGGATGAGCTATGCTGCTTAAGACGTCGATCACAGAAATTGGTCCGGATGTTCCCGAGCTTGCGGAGGCCGGTGTGCTCATTCTTTTCGCCGAAGGGTCGCCACCGGAACTTGCTGAAGTCTCCGTTCTTCATGCGGTTCAGACACTCGCAACTGAGCGAGATCCGGTTCCGGGCGATCAGATTGCGATTGGCACTTTGAAAGCGCAGATTACAGCAGTCGGTCCACTTGCGTGGCAAAAGGTGCGTGACATCGGCCATGTCGTGATTTCGTTTAATGGCGCGCATGAGGCGGAACGCCCCGGTGAGATTTGCGCGTCTGAAATATCTGGCGATGCGCTGTTGGCGGCACTGACGGTGGGTGCTGAAATTACCATCGGCTGATAGTCGATCTCTTTCATCTGTTGAGGACTTGCGACCAATGGAGCGTTCAGTGATTGTGCGCGTCAGGGATGGGCTTCATGCACGTCCTGCGACGCGTTTTGTGAAACTCGCAAAGGGTTTTTCGAGCGATATTCAAATCCTTGCGAATGGCAAAGCGGCCAGTGCAAAAAGCTCTGTTCGTTTGATGCTGCTCTCGATCAAAGAAAATGATGAAATCACGCTCAAGGTGGAAGGCACGGACGCGGCTGACGCCATAGATGCCCTCACGACCTATCTCGGAAATCCCGAAGCGGGCCTCGATGATGAGGACGGCGAGCCATCAGAGCACGCGTCTCATGCGATTGTGAATACGCCTTCATCTGTCGGTGTTTCTCACAAGTCAGCTGTGTCCACTTCAGTCGCTGAGGGGCATGGTATGAAAGCGATTGGCGCGAGTGCAGGCTATGGACTCGGAGTCTGTTTCGCCTTTTTCAAAGATCCGATCACAGTTGAGCGGCGTCACCTCAGCGAAAACGATATCACCGCAGAAGCCGCGCTTTTTGAGCACGCGGTTTTAGAGTTGCAACATGCGCTAAAAGCCAAGCGCGATGTCGGGACTCTATCCTCTGCTGATCGTGGCATTGTCACGGCGCTCATTGAAACAGTGAGCGATGAGATGCTTGTGACCGAGACGCTCACAATGATCCGCTCGGGACTAGATGCGGTGTCGTCAGTGCATGATGTTACGACACGCATCGCGCGTGATTTTGCTGCGATGGAAGATCCCTATCTTCAAGCCCGTGCCGAAGACGTTCGCGCGATTGGCCGCCATCTCTGTCTTGGGTTGCTTGGCAAGACTGATCCTGATTTAAGCGCCGTTCCCGAAGGCGCGATTGTCGTTGCGCATGATTTGAGTGCGCTTGACCTTGCCTCAGCGCCTCTGTCACGCCTTGGCGGCCTTGTTTGTGCAGAAGGTGCTGCGACTTCGCATGTCGCGATTATCGCACGCACGCATGCGATTCCTGCTGTGCTTGGGCTGGGAGACGCGGTGTTCAGTCTTCGCGATGCGAAGATGATTGCTGTCGATGGTCACAAGGGCGTCGTCTATCCTAACCCTGATGCGTCTGTGCAGACGATGATCTCGGACGCGCTCTCCGAAGCCGCGCGCGAGAAAGCGGCCTTGACGGCATTTGCGTCGTTTGTTCCGATGAAAAAAGACGGCACCGTGATTGAGGTTGCAGCCAATCTCGGCTCGCTCAATGAAATTGATGCGGCAGTCTCTGCAGGTGCGATGGGTGTCGGCTTATTCCGCACCGAGCTTTTGTTCATGCAGCATCGCACACTGCCCGATGAAGAGAGGCAGTATCAAACCTATGCGACACTGGCTTCTGCCTTTCCATCGCATTCCGTGATTATTCGCACCCTTGATATTGGTGGCGATAAGCCCGTTGCGGGCATTCAGTTCCCGCGCGAAGACAATCCGTTTTTGGGGTGGCGTGGTATCCGCATGTGTCTCGACCGCCCCGACCTTTTCAAAACACAATTGCGCGCTTTGCTGCGCGCTGCTGTGCTTGGCAATATCAAAGTGATGCTGCCGATGGTGTCATCGCTTCACGAGATTGAGCGCACACGCCTCTTGATTGCCGAGTCGGCTGAAGAATTGCGCAAAGAAGGCAAGGCTTTTGCCGAGTTTCCTTTGGGCATCATGATTGAGACTCCTGCCGCTGTGATGATGGCATCGGAGTTTGCAAAACATGTCGCATTCTTTTCCATCGGAACGAACGATTTGACGCAATATGTCATGGCCGCTGATCGCATGAACCAGTCCTTGTCGGCGCTGTGTCAGGTCGATAACCCGGCCGTCATGAGAGCTATTGCACTGACGGCGAAAGCGGGCGTCGAGGCGGGCATCATGGTTGGAATGTGCGGCGAGGCGGCTGCACGTCGTGACCTTCTCAAGGCCTTTGTCGAGATGGGACTCACGGAATTCAGCATGAGCCCAGCAGCCATCCCGTCAGTCAAGAAGACCCTCTCTGAATTGTCACTGTGATCGCGCGCATAGCCGGTCCCGATTCTGGCTCGGAAAGGGGCCGGTGAAGGCGGAGTGGCGTTTTTTCTGATATTCCGCTATTTCAGCCGGATGGGTGTTTTGGCCGGAACCAATGGTCCTTTGGCGGTCGAAAGCCCGTTCTGGGACGAGGCAGGGCAGGGGCTTGAGTGATGAGTGAAGCTGCGAGATGGGCTGGCCGCGCTGTGCGAGCAGGGGTCAGCGGGCTGTTTATGAGCCTTGCCGTCGTCGTGCCTCATCTGGCCCACGCGGCTCCGCCCATCGCGGAGATCCAAAAGGCACGTCAAGACTGCAGTGACAAAGCGGAAAAGAGCGCGCGCGCCTATCGGGTTCATAACAACCATGTTCGCGTTTCGAGCAATTACAATGTGGGCATGCGGCGCTGTTATATTTATCTTGAAACAACCGTGCCGTTAAAGCCAGCTGAGGGAGTAGAGGGCGCGAAAGGCTCGGAAGGCGCGGAGGGCGTGGCTGAGGTCACACATCATCAGAATTGGTTGATTGATGCCGACAGCCATGAGCGTTTGGCGATGACCATGTGGAACGAACCCGGCACCGTGCATATCGGGCGCATCTTTGAAGAAAAATATAAAGGGCCGCGCGATGGCTTTGACGTCAGCGATCATTTTATTCGCGAAAGGATGGCGCTTATCGCCGGCCTCTAACACTCGTTGATGCATCTCCATGGTCTGGGACCAAAGTCGTCTTGAAGCTGACACCAATCAGCGATCATAATGAAACACTGCAAAAGCGCTGGTGGAGAATGCGGATATGGCAGAAACGCAATCGTCTCAGCACAGGAGCGAGCCACTCCGCGCTTATTTGACGCTCAATGCAGGGTCATCCTCGCTGAAATTGGCTTTATTTCCCGAAGATGGCGATTCGCCTCTGGCGACCGCTCTCGCAGATCGCATCGGCCCTGACGGCGTTCTGACCGTCAAGGATTCTGACGGGCGCGTCATCACGTCGCTGCCTGGTCCGCTTGATCATCATGAGACTGCGCTCGACACCGCGCTTCTGAATTTTCGTGCGCTCTATCCCTCATTGTCGCTGGTTGCTGTGGGGCACCGTGTCGTGCACGGCGGCACGAATTATAGCGCTCCGGTCATTGTGACCGAGTCAACTGTGGCAGAGTTGGATAGGTTACGTGCCTTTGCGCCCTTGCATCAGCCGCATAATGTTGCCGGCATAAGAGCAGCAACAAAGGCCTTTCCATCTGTTCCTCAAATTGCGTGTTTTGATACGGGCTTTCACAGCGGACATTCTTGGATCAATGATACATTCGCACTGCCGCGCGAGTTTTATGAACGCGGTGTACGCCGATATGGCTTTCATGGATTGAGTTATGCGTATGTGGCAAGCGAGCTCACCAAAGTGGCCCCAATGATTGCGCAAAAGAAGATCGTGATTGCGCATCTGGGCAATGGGGCCTCGCTGTGTGCGATTGAACAGGGGCGATCCGTAACAAGCACGATGGGTTTTTCGACGCTTGAAGGCCTGCCTATGGGAACACGCTGTGGGCGTATTGATCCCGGTGTTATTCTCTATCTCCTCGATGAAGAAAAGATGAATTCATCGGATATCTCGGACCTTCTTTATAAGCGCTCAGGCCTTATCGGATTATCAGGTCTCTCAAATGATATGCGGACACTTGAGGCGTCAGATAACCCTAACGCAGAACAGGCGATTGCTTATTTTGTCGCAAGCATCCAGCGCGAAATTGCATCCTGCGCAGCCACATTGGGCGGACTTGATGCGCTGGTGTTTTGTGGCGGGATTGGTGAGAATTCACGCGCCGTGCGCGAGCGCGTTTGTGCTGGCCTCAACTGGATGGGACTTAGCGTCGATCCAGCGCATAATGCAGCGAATGAGACATTTATTTCTGCGGCCTCGGCGCGCATCCCCGTGCTCGTTGTTCCGACCAATGAGGAGTTGGTCATCGCGCGAGAGACACGCAAGCTTGTGACACGTGCCTCATGAGGACTATAGCAATTTTAATGTGAGGCCCTGTGATGGGGCCGCTTGTATCCATGATCCAAGGAGACAGTGATGACGGATATTCAAAAAATTGGCGTGATCGGCGCTGGCACGATGGGCAACGGAATCGCTCAGGCGTTTGCGGTTTCCGGATTTCCCGTTGTGTTGCAAGATCTGTCAGATGCAGCGCTTGCGCGAGCACTCGCGACCATTGAAGGCAGCTTGGCACGCCTTGTGAAAAAATCCGTCTTAAGCGATGAAGAGGCAACGGCAGCGCGGGCGCGTATCTCGTCATCGACTGCGCTTGATGTGATGGCGGATCGCGATCTTGTGGTCGAAGCCATTTTCGAAAATCTTCAAGCAAAATCCGCCATCTTGAAACAGCTTGATGCGATCTGTTCGCCCAAGACAGTCTTTGCATCGAATACATCGTCGATTTCTTTGACGGAACTTGCTGCCGCTTCATCGCATCCGGAGAGAGTGCTGGGTATGCATTTCTTCAATCCCGTGCCCGTGATGCAGCTTGTTGAAATTATTCCCGCTCTGCAAACCGATCCGGCGATAGTTGCGGCGGTGACTAAGGTGACACGCGCCATTGGCAAGACACCGCATCAGAGCAAGGACAGCTATGGCTTCGTGGTCAACCGCCTGCTCGTGCCGTTTATCAATGAAGCCATCAATCTCCTGCACGAGGGTGTCGCGACGGCAGAGGATATTGATGAAATGATGAAGCTTGGCGCCAATCACCCGATTGGGCCTCTGGCTTTGTGTGATCTCATCGGTCTTGATGTGATTCTGCATGTGATGGAGACGCTTCATTCGGGCTTTGATGACCCCAAATATCGCCCGAGCCCGTTGCTAAAGCAGATGGTCCATGCGGGCTATCTTGGGCGGAAATCAGGGCATGGCTTTACGATCAAGCCCACCTCGGCTTAAGCTTTCCAAAGACGAGCAACGGGCGAGGCGGTGATGCAGTTTTTCATGGCTGATGATGGTGCGAGGCTCGCCTATCGCGATGAGGGCGAGGGGCTGCCGGTTTTGGCGCTCGCAGGTCTAACGCGTGATGGGTTGGATTTTGATTATCTCGCGCGCCATCTCACCCATATACGCTTGATCCGTCTGGATTATCGCGGGCGCGGTGCGTCAGCGTGGACTGGCTCGAGCACTTACACGGTGGCGCGTGAGACGCAGGATGTGTTGCAGCTTCTTGATCATTTGCAGCTGCAAAAGGCTGCCATTATCGGATCCTCGCGCGGCGGACTGATCGGCATGGTCATGGCGGCAACGGCACGTGATCGGCTTTTGGGACTGTGTTTGAACGATGTAGGGCCGGTGCTAGAACGCGAGGCGCTGGTGCGGATTGGCCATTATGTTGGCGTCGCGCCGCTCGCGACCACTTTGTCGGAAATTCCGGAGCGGCTTGCAGCCTCTTCACCGGGCTTCCGCAATGTGTCGCGGCATCGCTGGGAAGAGGAAACGGCGCGGCATTTCGTGCAAACCAAAAATGGCGTCGGCTTGCGCTATGATCCGGCTTTGCGCGTCGCATTTGTGGAGGCCTTGGATGCTCCGCCAGCCGATCTCTGGCCGCTTTTTGACGCATGCGAAGGATTGCCTCTCGCGCTGATCCGCGGGCGGAATACCGATCTGCTTAGTCTCGACACTGTGGACGAGATGCGCGCGCGGCGTCCCGACCTCCTTTATGCCGATGTGCCAGATCGTGGCCATATTCCATTTCTGGACGAGCCCGAAGCATTAGACTGCATCACGTCATGGCTCGGCCGGATTGAAACTGCCGCTTAGCTCTTTTTGTCTTCATCGCGGTGGCGTGACTGCACTTCTGCTTCGTGCAGAAGGTCAGCAAGATCTTCGGGATCGATATCGACAATTTCGCCGTGTTTTTCGAGCGCCTGTTTCGCGTCAGCAGGTGTAATGTCTTGCGGCGTCAAAGGCTTTGCAGGTGCAGCGGGGCGGTGGGGATAGGCATGGCCCGTAAGAGGATGATAAATCAGTGCCGCCGCGACCAACACGAGCGATCCCAAAAGGATGGGACCAAAAGCGAGGCCAAACCCGATCGCTTTGAGTGCGGGAGGGCCAATGACCGCGGTTAACGCTGCCGCACCGCCCGGAGGATGCAAGCAGCGGCAGAGGATCATTGCGGCGATCGCGAGACTGACAGCCAATGCCTCAGCCAAGACGGGGACCGGAACATAGCGCGCAACGGCAACACCGATCACCGCACTGACGCTGTTACCCATCACGACTGACCACGGTTGAGCGAGCGGACTGGCAGGCAGCGCAAAAAGTAGAACTGCTGAGGCGCCGATGGGAGCCAAAAGCGCAATGCCCTCACTCCACACCAAAGTTGAGAGAGCACAAAAGCCGGCCGTGATTGCAATAGCGAAGAACGAACCCAAACTTGCCCTGATTTGTTCGCGTCGCGTCACGACCAGATGGGAGGGTCCAAAGCTTTTAAAATAAGATATCAACGGGCAGTCCTTTCACAGGAATTGTTGCTCCCGATGACGGCTCGGACCATGCAACGATGCTTCACTCTTTTGAAAAAAATGTCTAACCTTTGAAGGCTGCCATCGCAATCTCGGTCTCGTTGAACGGCGGCGTTTTGACCGGAGCATCAGCCGAATTGCTTCTAATTATTGCTTTATAGTATAGTTTGTTGATTGATTTTAACGACTCACTCCGGCCCGTCCGCATGACTTTGATATCCGAGGCTGGTTCGTACAATCCACTGATTTGGACAACATATAAGGTGACCCTCCATGATGAAGATTGCATCTCTCGCCGCGTGCCTCGGCTTGGCAGCAATGACCTTGCCAGCTTTGGCCGATTCTCCCTCCCACAGTGAATCGTCTTGCGCGACGGAAGCCCTCGCGTCAGCAAAGAATTATGAACATGAGCAAGGCATCATTTGGGGCAAATTGGGTGGTGTTATTCGTGATTTTCGTCACGAGCATCATTTCGACGCTTGGAAGGGGCGCTGTTTGCTTGAGGTTGATTTCAAGATCGCCCAAAAAGACGCGATTGTGACAACACGCTTTTTGGTCGATGCGTTCGAACGCCGGATTTATGCAACCTTTTATGGCACTGCGCCCAAAGCCAATGAACAGCAGGCGCATGTGATGACATGCAATTATGGATTTGCTTATAACGAAGCCGGTCATTGCACCAGTGAAGGCGAATATGAGAGCGTTGTGAAGACGATGGTCCAGTAACGTAGCACCATACAGCTAGTAAAAATAAAGCGGCAATCGGATCATCCGATTGCCGCTTTATTATCATCCAGCTGATTTATTACTTGGCCGCCATTTTAGGGCCAGCGCCGGCAACGTCGGATGTCAAATCTAAGCACCAATAATTGCCATAACGAGAATCGGGTGAATCGGCGCGCGCCATGCCCATTCGCGTCGCATTTTTCAAAAGCATATTTTCGTGGTGATAGGGTGATTTGATCCAAGACGCGATCGCATCCGCTGCCGTTGCATGCGACGCGCCGACATTTTCAACCGCATCGGAATTGGTAAATCCCGCTGCATTGATACGGCTTGTAAAATCACCAGCCACTTCATGGGTTAAAGCATCGCGCGCGGCCATGGCTGCTGCTTGGAACTCGGCTACTTTTATAAGGTTCGGGTCAACGGTCACAGGGCCAAGACCATTGCGGGCGCGAAACGCATTGAGCAACGCGACAGCCTCGGTCGATTGATCTTGAACCTTAATATTGGCACTGCCGACATTCGGCATTTTGGTTGCCGTATTGCAGGCGGTCAGACCGAGGGCCAGAGCGGTGAAAAGAGGAAAACGGAGGCGGGACGCGTGGGTCATAGCGGGTTTCCATGGCGTAAGGCTCTCGCCGGTATGGCGAGGAATTGCTCCAGCACATGTAAAGCCGTGCTCCGCGCTTGGAAAGCCAAATTCGCTTTTTTGGCGGTCTCTTTCGTCGATTTCCCAGAAGATTTTAGCATTGATCGGGCCAATTACGGCCCACCGTGGAAGTTGCGACTGTTCGAGTGCCTTGAGATGTCCAAGATGGAGCGGCGGGGCGTCAGAATTTCATGTTTTCTGTGCCCCTTTGGAGAGCGGCAGCGCTTGTTTCAGCGGCGTCTGGTCATGCGTACGAATCACTGTCTAATACTTATTCAACAGGTGCAGTCTGCGCCATTGATGGATAACAAGGAGCGATCATGCCGGTGAGGATCGATATTCAACCGTCCATGTTTGGTGATGCAGAGCGCGTGCTTCTAACCTGTGGTGCGTTTCACGTCTCGACATTCCGATACTCAACCGGGATCGCAGCCATAAAACTATCAAACGCGCGGGGACATTTGATTGTTTTGCCTTTCAAGGGGCAGCAGATTTGGCGCGCTGTCTTTGATGGCCGCGACCTCACGATGAAATCCATGTTTGAGGAACCTGTTGATACGCTGGCTTATCTTGAAACCTATGGTGCGTTTTTTATTCATTGCGGTGTGACGGGCATGGGCGCGCCGGGGCCAGCGGACACGCACCCGCTGCATGGTGAATTGCCCAATGCACCCTTCCAAAAAGCCTGGATCGAGATTGATGAATCTAAGGGCGAGCTTGCGATCGGTGGCTCCTATCGTCACATCGTTGCGTTTTCGACGCATTATCTTGCGACCTCCACGATCACGATGAAGGCGGATGCGACGCTGTTTGATGTTCGACTCGTAATCGACAATCTCAAACAATCCTCTATGGATCTCATGTATCTTGCTCACGCCAATTTCAGGCCGGTTGATCATGGTGAGATTTTTTATTCCGCGCCTAAGACGCCGGAAGCTGTACGTGTGCGGCAAGCGATCCCATCGCATATTTCGCCGAAGCC
>Ga0164297_10003004_pt1 | contig 16077 bp, 20 predicted proteins | sample GEODES058metaG_FD_113539 | JGI IMG/M metagenome (GOLD analysis project Ga0164297, IMG submission 113539) | Dystrophic lake water microbial communities from Trout Bog Lake, Wisconsin, USA - GEODES058 metaG | ecosystem: Environmental > Aquatic > Freshwater > Lake | place: USA: Trout Bog Lake...
GTGCAGGTGCTCGTCGCCACAGCAACCCCGGCTGCACCTCTGCGCGAGCGAGCAGAGCCACCGGATGAGAGGGAGTCACGTGCCATTCAAGGTTGGAGACAAGGTCGTCTACCCCCACCACGGGGCCGCCATCATCGAGAAGCGCGAGAAGCGCGTCGCCTTTGGTGAGAAGAAGGAGTACCTCGTGCTTCGCCTGGCCTACGGCGACCTGACGCTGATGGTGCCTGCTGACAACACCGAGGGCGTCGGCCTTCGAGAGGTGATCAACGACGAAGAGGTTGAGGAGGTGTTCGCCGTGCTTCGCAAGAAGGAGGCGCGCATGCCGACCAACTGGTCTCGCCGCTACAAGAACCACTCGGAGAAGCTCCGCTCGGGTGACATCTATCAGGTGGCCGAGGTGGTTCGGAACCTCTCGATCCGTGACAAGGACAAGGGTCTCTCGGCGGGCGAGAAGCGCATGCTCTCACGCGCTCGCCAGATCCTCGTCTCGGAGCTGACCTTCGCGCTCAACGTGGACGAGGAGACGGCCGAGCAGCGTCTCACCGACGCGCTGCCGTAAGCGTGCACTGCGCCGCCATCGTCGTGGCCGGCGGTTCGGGCCAGCGGTTTGGTGGCCTCAAGCAGTTCGCGGCGCTCGCGGGCACCACGGTGGCGGCGCACAGCGTCGCCGCGTGCCGTGCGGTTGCAGACCAGGTGATCTTGGTCGTCCCCCGCGGGAGCAACGCCGAGTTCCATGGTGCCGACGTGGTGATCGAGGGTGGCGAGACCCGATCTGCATCGGTCCGGGCCGGCCTTGAGGTCCTTGGCGACAGCGCAGAGATCGTCGTGATCCACGATGCGGCGCGTCCCTTGGCCACCGAGCGCCTCTTCTTCTCGGTCGTCGCAGAGCTCGCCGACGAGGAGGTCGCCGGCGCCATCGCCGGCGTTCCGGTGACCGACACCATCAAGGTGGTGGCCCATGACGGCGACCGCCCGCACGTGGTGGCCACCCCCGAGCGATCATCGCTTGTCGCTGTCCAGACGCCGCAGGCCTTTCGGGCTGAGGCGATCCGCCGCGCCCATCGCGGCGGCGGCGAGGCCACCGACGACGCGGCGCTGGTCGAGGCGGTGGGCGGTCGCGTCGTGGTGGTGCCGGGCGAGGTCGGGAACATCAAGATCACCGATCCGCGAGACCTCGTGGCGGCAGAGGCCGAGCTCGCGGAGCGGGGACGATGACCATCCGGATCGGACAGGGGTTCGACTGCCACGCCTTCTCGGACGACTCGGCCCGCCCGCTCATGCTCGGCGGCATCGAGATCCCCGAGGCGCAGGGTCTCGCCGGCCACTCCGATGCCGACGTGGCGACCCACGCGCTCATGGACGCACTGCTCGGCGCCGCCTGTCTGGGAGACCTCGGGCGGCACTTTCCGGCAACCAATGAGCACCGTGACGCGTCTTCGGTGACGATGCTCGAGGTCGTGCTCGAGCGCGTCCTGGATCAAGGGTGGACGCCGACGTCGGCCGACCTCACCATCATCGCCCAAGGACCTCGCCTCGAGCCGTGGCTGCCGGCGATGGCCGACCTGCTCGGTGATCACGTCGGCGTCGACGTCTCGGTGAAGGCGACCACCACCGACCATCTCGGCGCCATCGGCCGGGGTGAGGGAATCTGTTCGCTCGCGATCGTCCTTCTGGAGGCCCGATGACACCCGCTCCCCGCCGACCCCGCCGTGATCAGCCGCGAGGCGGTGGTGCCCCGAGGCGTGCCCCGTCTCGAGGTTCAGCCACGGATCGACCGCAGGCCCGCCAGCCCGGCAAGTCCCCGGAGCTGGGCGGTGATCTGATCGAGGGTCGCCGTGCCGTGCTCGAGCTGCTCGAGGCCGGAACCCGACCGACCCAGCGCGTCACGATGGCGGCCGAGCTCGATCCCTCCGATCAGCTCGATCGGATCGAGGCGCTGTGCCGATCGAAGAAGATCCCGCTCGACGTGGTGTCGCGGGCCCGGCTCGAGCGCGAGGCCACGACCGAGTCACACCAGGGGGTCATCGCCAAGGCGAGGGCGCTCAAGCCGGTGGAGCTCGACGAGCTCCTCGAGGGCTCTCGGACCCCGTTCTTGCTCGTCTGCGATGGGCTCACCGATCCCCACAACCTCGGGTCGCTGCTGCGCAGCGCCGAGTGCGCGGGCGTCACCGGCGTGGTGGTGCCTCGGCACCGGGCCGTGCGGATCACGCCCACGGTGGCCAAGGTGGCTGCCGGTTCGATCGAGCACCTTCGATTCGCCATGGTCGCCGGCATCCCGACAGCGCTGGATCGATTGGTCAAGGCCGGCGTCGAGGTGGTGGGCTTGGCGGGAGAGGCCAAGCGATCGATCTACGACCTGTCGCTCCACGACATCCCGACGGCGGTGGTGGTGGGCAGTGAGGAGCGTGGCCTGGCCGCCTTGAGCAGGAAGCGATGCAGCACGCTCGCGTCCATCCCGCAGCTGGGCCACGTGGAATCGCTGAACGCCTCGGTCGCCGGAGCGGTGGCCCTCTTCGAGGTTGCTCGCCAGCGTCGCTAGGCGCTCTCCTCGATGGGTGCGGGGGCCCATCCGTGACCGAGCTGTGCGGTGCAGGCTGAGCAGCGAGTCGCCGCGACCGGGATCTCGGTCAAGCACTCGAGGCACGGGGCGTGCGGCGCTGCAGCCTCGTTGGCCAGCCCGAAGCGTCGCATCAAGAGCTGGGTCGGCTTGACGACGAAGAAGAAGATGATCACGGCCGTGATCAAGAACGTGATCAGTGCCGTGATGAACCCGGCTACGTCGAAGGTGGTCTTGCCGATGGCGAAGTTGAGCGAGGCGAAGGCCCCACCGTTGCGATGCGGCAGCAGGGCCGCCACCAGTGGCGTGATGAACGACTTGGTGAAGGCGGTGATGACGGCGGTGAAGGCGGCACCGATGGCCACGGCGACGGCGAGATCGACGACGTTGCCTCGCAGGATGAACCCTTGGAACTCCTTCAGCGTGCTCTGGGGCGGCGTGCTCATGCCTCCAGTTGACCGCGCTGGCTGCCTCGGGGCAAGCCACGAGGGTGGCAGGTCGGTGATGGTCGTCGTTCTCGACGCCTCACAGCGTGCCGGCGGTGGGACTCGAACCCACGACCTGACGATTACAAATCGCCTGCGCTTCCAGCTGCGCCACACCGGCAAGTGGGCTGGCCCCCAAGGATAGGGCCGACGCGACCAGCGCCTTGCCCGACGAGATGCCGGTCGAGCGCCCCTGTTTGCCAAGCGGGTCCAAGGTGGCGAGACTGAAGGGGTGAGCACCGCGCCAGACGAGGCCCCGCCGACGGGGGATGAGCCCAAGAGCACCCTCGACCTCACCAGAGCCGTCATCTTGGCCATCGCCTTCGTGGTCGTCTTCTTGATGGCCAACTCAGGCCTCTCGCAGGCCGATGGATCCTCGCCAGGTGGTACGACCTCGCCCACTACGACGCCCGCTGCCACCTCGACCACCACGACACCCGTCTCGACGTCGACCACGCAGGCGACCCACGCAACGACCACCCAACGTCCGAAGAAGCCGACCTCGACGACCTCGACCATCCCGAAGAACCAGGTCAAGGTGCAGGTCGCCAACGGCACGTCGACCTCCGGGGTGGCGACCACCTTGACCAACACCTTGCAGACGGCGGGGTGGAACACCCTGCCGCCGGTCAACGCAACATCGAGCGCCAGCTCGTCAGTCGTGTACTACGCCGCCAACCGGAAGTGGGCGGCGGAGGAGATCGCCACCGAGCTCAAGCTGTCGAGCTCGGCCGTCCAGCCCCTGACCACCTCGGTGCCGGTGCCTGGCGCCGCCGGTGATGACGTGATCGTGCTGATCGGCCCGGACCTAGCCTCGGCGTAGCTCGGCTCGCTCGAGGGCTGCCGCCAGCACCTCGACGGCCATGGGTCCCAGCTCGTGGAGGGGCCGATTGCGATGCACCCGGACCCCGAGGTCCACCTGCGCGATGGCATCGGTGCCGAACGTGGCTGCAACGTCGAGGAGCAGTCCCATCTCGACCCGGTAGCCCTCGTCGAGGGCGATCCGCTCGAAGACACCTCGCCGCAGCGCAGTCTCGCCCGCCAGCGGCTGTGCGATGGACGCGAGCGAGGGGAACAGCAGCTCCAGGATGGGGCGAGCGGTGAGCTCGGTGACCCGACCTCCGCCAGAGGGCTGGCCCTCGAGCGGGCGCTCGTAGAAGCCCTTGACCAGCTGGAGCCGGTCGTGGAGCAGCAGTGGCCCCGCCAGGCGGACGATGTAGTCGGGCGACGTGTTGACGACGTCACCATCGAGGAAGACGATCACGTCGCCGTGGGCCTCGGTGACGCCCAGCGCCATGGCCGCCCCCTTGCCGCCGCTGCCATCAGTGCTGATGACGCGTGCACCTGCATGGGTCGCTCGAGCCGCCGTCGCATCGTGGGAGCCGTCATCGATGACGACGATCTCGTCGAGCAGGCCACCGCCGCACCCGGCAAGGTGGGGTCGGATGGCCTCGATCACGCCGGTGATCGTGGACTCCTCGTCGCGCGCCGGGATGACGGCACTGATGGTGTGCGATCCCTTCGCCTCGATGACGAGGTCGAGCGGGAGATCACCATCGACGAAGGTCGTGATCCCCGTGAGGTCGGTCCCTCGGGATCCCGAGGGCGCTGGTGGTCGCGTCACCCCTACTTTCTAGTGGTTCGAGGCCACGAGGAGCGCAACGTTGACGCACCTGCGCGGAATGCGCAAAGATAGAGGGGTCATCAAGAGCAGCTGAGGGACGGGCCCTGTGACGCTGCGGCAACCAGACCACCGAGGACCTCGTCCTCAGGGCCAGGTGCCAACGCCCGATCGATGAGCGAAGGAGTTCTGATGAAGACGGTTCTCGGGTTGCGCTGCCGTGAGTGCGAGCGCATGTTCCCAGACGAGGCGCTGCACGTCTGCGACTTTTGCTTTGGACCACTCGAGGTGGCCTACGACTACGAGGCCATCGCGGCCACCGTGACTCGGGCCTCGATCGAAGAGGGCCCCCGCTCGATGTGGCGATACGCCGCGCTGCTCCCCGTCGAGGACGCCACGCCCGTCAGCCTCGGTGCCGGCTACACCCCCTTGGTGCGCGCCGAGCGCCTGGGCGCCGAGCTCGGGCTCTCCGAGCTCTGGATCAAGGACGACACGGCCAACCCGACGGGCTCGTTCAAAGATCGTGTGGTCTCTGTGGCACTGACCAAGGCCCGCCAGCTGGGCTTCAAGGTTGCCGCCTGCGCCTCGACCGGCAACCTGGCGAACTCGGTCGCCGCACACGCTGCCCGCGCGGGTATGGCCTCCGTCGTGCTGATCCCCTCAAACCTCGAGGCGGCCAAGATCATGATGACGGCGGTCTATGGCGGTGAGGTGGTGGCCGTCGACGGGACGTACGACGACGTGAACCGCCTGTGCGCCGAGCTCACCTCGGAGCGACCCTCCTGGGCCTTCGTCAACGTCAACGTGCGCTCGTACTATGCCGAGGGCTCCAAGACCCTCGCCTTTGAGATCGCTGAGCAGTTGGGATGGCAGGCTCCCGACCATGTGGTCGTGCCGATCGCCTCGGGCTCGCAGCTCACCAAGGTAGAGAAGGGCTTCCGCGAGCTCGGCATGGTGGGCCTCCTCGATGAGGTCCCTCCTGTCCGCATCTCAGGGGCGCAGGCTGCCGGCTGCTCGCCGGTCGCCACTGCCTTTGCCAGCGGGGTCGACGCCATCGCCCCAGTCCGCCCGGACACCATCGCCAAGTCCCTGGCCATCGGGAACCCTGCCGATGGCTGGTACGCCCTCGACGTGATCCGCCGCACGGGCGGCGCCTGTGGGTCGGTCACTGATGCCGAGATCATCGATGGCATCAAGCTCTTGGCGCGGACCGAGGGCATCTTCGCTGAGACCGCGGGGGGCGTGACCATCGCCACCCTGGCCAAGCTGGCCAAGGAGGGGGTCATCCGACCCGATGAACGCACCGTGGCCATCGTGTCGGGCCACGGCCTCAAGACGGTCGAGGCACTCACCGGCCACGTCGCGCCCAACCACACCATCGCCCCGACGCTGGACGCGTTCGATGCCGCTGTTGGCTTCGATGACCCGGTCCGGGCGTAGCGCACCCCCCCACGAGATCACCGCACCTCTTCACATCTTCAAACGAAGGAGAACCACCATGGCCGTCACGGTCCGAGTCCCCACCCAGCTCCGTCAGCTCACCCAGGGCGATGGCGAGGTCACCGTCGAAGCAGCAACCGTGGGCGATGCCCTGCGTGCGCTCGACGTGGCCTACCCCGGCTTCGGCGAGCGGATCTTCGACGAGAACGGCGCCCTGCGTCGGTTCGTCAACGTCTTCTTGGCCGATGAGGACGTCCGCTTCCTCGAGGGCATCGACACCCCTGTCACCGAGGGCCAGGTCCTCTCGATCGTGCCGGCGGTTGCGGGCGGCTGACGCTGGCAGTCACGTCTGGGGTCTGCTAGCACTCTGCAGCGAAGAGTGCTAACATCAGGGGTACTTATTCGACTCCCACCCCCAGACGGAGGATCACGATGGCGAAGATTATCGCTTTCGACGAAGAGGCTCGTAGGTCTCTCGAGACAGGCATGAACAAGCTGGCGGACGCCGTTCGCGTCACGCTTGGCCCGAAGGGCCGCAACGTCGTCTTGGACAAGAAGTGGGGTGCACCCACCATCACCAACGACGGTGTGTCCATCGCCAAGGAGATCGACCTCGAAGACCCCTTCGAGAAGATCGGTGCCGACCTCGTCAAGGAGGTCGCCAAGAAGACCGACGACGTCGCCGGTGACGGAACCACGACGGCGACCGTGCTGGCGTGGGCCATGGTCCACGAGGGCCTGCGCAACGTGGCGGCCGGAGCGAACCCCATGTCGCTCAAGAAGGGCATCGAGGCCGCCGTGGCCAAGGCCGTCGACGGCCTGCACGCGCTGGCCAAGGAGGCCAACACCAAGGAGCAGATCGCCCAGGTGGCATCGATCTCCGCCGCAGACTCCGAGATCGGTCAGATGATCTCCGAGGCCATCGACAAGGTCGGCAAGGACGGCGTCATCACCGTCGAGGAGTCCCAGACCTTCGGCATGGACATGGACCTCGTCGAGGGCATGCGCTTCGACAAGGGCTACATCTCGCCCTACTTCGTGACGGACCCTGAGCGCATGGAGGCCGTCCTGGAGGACCCCTACATCCTGCTCGTCGGTTCGAAGATCACCAACGTCCGTGACATGCTGCCGGTCCTCGAGAAGGTCATGCAGTCGGGCAAGGCGCTCGTGATCATCGCCGAGGACATCGAGGGAGAGGCCCTCGCCACCTTGGTGGTCAACAAGATCCGTGGCACGTTCCGCTCGGTGGCCGTCAAGGCCCCTGGCTTCGGCGAGCGCCGCAAGGCCATGCTGCAGGACATCGCCATCTTGACCGGTGGCCAGGTCGTCACCGAAGAGGTTGGCCTCAAGCTCGACGCCGTGACCCTCGACCTGCTTGGCTCCGCCCGCAAGGTCGTCATCACGAAGGACGAGACGACCATCGTCGAGGGCGTCGGCTCTGACGAGGACATCAAGGGTCGGATCAACCAGATCAAGGCCGAGATCGACAACACCGACTCCGACTACGACCGTGAGAAGCTCCAGGAGCGTCTCGCCAAGCTGTCGGGCGGCGTGGCAGTCATCAAGGTCGGCGCCGCCACCGAGGTGGAGCTCAAGGAGAAGAAGCACCGCATCGAGGATGCCGTGTCGACGACCAAGGCAGCCATCGAAGAAGGCGTGGTCCCCGGTGGTGGCGTGGCGCTGCTCCGCAGCCAGGCGTCGATCAACGAGATCGCCGACGTGCTCAGCGGTGACGAGGGCACCGGTGCTCGCATCGTGGCCCGTGCCGTCGAGGCACCGCTCAAGCAGATCGCCGAGAACGCAGGCCTCGAAGGTGGTGTGGTCGTGGACAAGGTCCGCAACCTCAAGAAGGCCACCGAGGGCCTCAACGCTGCCACCGGCGAGTACGAGGACCTCATCAAGGCGGGTGTCATCGACGCCACCAAGGTGACGCGCTCGGCTCTTCAGAACGCAGCATCCATCGCGGCACTGTTCTTGACGACCGAGGCGGTCATCGTGGACAAGCCCGAGGAGAGCGCACCGGCGATGCCGGGCGGGATGGACGACTTCTAGTCGATCCCCTCGCACGCAAGGCGCAAGAGAGCGGCCCGAGAGGGCCGCTCTCTTCGCGTCTGGGCACAGGTGGCTGGTCCGGCGAAGCCTGAGTATCGTGTGCGCACCAACGTCGACGAGGGAGAGAACGATGGACGAGACGGTTCGCCAGCACAAGTACGTGCTCGATGAGTCGGAGATGCCGACCACCTGGTACAACATCGTGCCGGACCTGCCCTCGCCGCCACCTCCCGCGCTCCACCCGGGGACCCATGAGCCGGCGGGTCCAGAGGACTTCGCCCCGCTGTTCCCGATGGATCTCATCCTCCAAGAGGTCTCCGAGGAGCGCTACATCGACATCCCTGGTGCCGTGCTCGACGTCTATCGGCAGTGGCGGCCGAGCCCGCTGTTCCGGGCGCACCGACTCGAGGCCGCGCTCGGGACGCCGGCCCGGATCTACTACAAGTACGAGGGCGTGAGCCCCGCGGGCAGCCACAAGCCCAACACCGCCGTCCCGCAGGCCTATTACAACAAGAAGGCCGGCGTGAAGAAGCTCACGACCGAGACCGGTGCGGGACAGTGGGGGACGGCGCTGGCCTTCGCCTGCGCGCTGTTCGACCTCGAGTGCGAGGTCTGGCAGGTCGGGGCGAGTTACGACGCCAAGCCCTATCGCCGGCTCATGATCGAGACCTTCGGTGGCGAGGTCCACCGCTCGCCGTCGGCGTTGACCGAGGCCGGACGTTCGTTCTTGGCCCAGGACCCCAACCACCCGGGCTCGCTCGGCATCGCCATCTCAGAGGCCGTCGAGGTGGCCGCCCAGGATCCCGAGATCCGCTACGCCCTCGGCAGCGTGCTCAACCACGTCTTGCTCCACCAGACGATCATCGGCGAAGAGGCGCTGCTCCAGATGGCCAAGGCGGGTGAGACCGGTCCTGACGTCATCGTCGGGTGCACCGGTGGCGGCTCGAACTTCGGTGGGCTGGCCTTCCCATTCCTCCGGGAGAAGATGGCCGGCACCATGTCGCCCATCATCCGGGCCGTCGAGCCGGCCTCGTGCCCGTCGCTCACCCGAGGGACCTATGCCTATGACTTCGGCGATTCGGCTGGCATGACCCCGCTGATGAAGATGCACACGCTCGGGAGCCAGTTCATCCCCGATCCCATCCACGCCGGTGGGCTTCGCTATCACGGGATGAGCCCGCTCATCAGCCACATCTACGAGCTCGGACTGATCGAGGCGATCGCCGTGCCGCAGACGGAGTGCTTCGCGGCGGGCCTCCAGTTCGCCCGGACCGAGGGCATCGTGCCGGCCCCGGAGCCGACCCACGCGCTGGCTGCCGCGGTCCAAGAGGCGCTTCGCGCCAAGGAGACCGGCGAGGAGACCGTCATCTTGACGGCGCTCTGTGGACACGGACACTTCGACCTGGCTGCCTACGAGGCCTACCTCGCCGGTGTCATGCTCGACGAGGACGTGACCGACGACCGCCTGGCGCTTGCCCTGGCGGAGGTGCCCACGGTCTGACGAGGACGGTGCGGGCCAGGTCCCGCCTAGCATGGACGTCGTGGAGAACGCACCGAAGACCTCGCCGATGATCCCCTCGATCGGATGGAACGTCGTCCATCTGTTCTTGAAGACGTCAGGCGCCGTCGACGTCGAGGCCTTCACCGATGCCAAGGAGGCGGCCGAGAAGGCCGGCTGCCAGGTGGTCACCGCCGCCATCGTCGGTCACAAGGCTGACGTGTGCGTGATGGCACTCGGGGAGGACCTGTGGGACCTTCGCCGGCTGCAGACCGCGCTGGTGGCCAGTGGCGCGACCGTGGTCGAGTCCTACGTGAGCCTGACCGAGGTCTCTGAGTACGCGATGGGCATCCCCGAGAAGATGCTCGAGGCACGCCTGCACCCTTCGCTGCCACCCGAGGGCATGGCAGCGTTCTGCTTCTACCCGATGTCCAAGCGCCGGGGGGAGACCAACAACTGGTTCGCGCTTCCCTATGACGAGCGCAAGGCCCTGATGATGGCGCACGGGAAGTCCGGGCGAGAGTTCCACGGTCGCATCCTCCAGGTCGTGACGGGCTCGACCGGTCTCGACGACTGGGAGTGGGGCGTGACCCTCTTCGGGGTTCGCCCCGACGACATCAAGGACTGCGTCTACACGATGCGATTCGACGAGGCCTCCACGCTCTACGCCGAGTTCGGCCCCTTCTACATCGGCATGGTCGGCACGGTCGATGAGGTCCTCGGCACCACCTCCGCGTGATGGATGACGCCACGGCGTCGCTGGTGGCGCACCTCGAGTCGATAGGGCCGGTGGTCATCGCCTACTCCGGTGGCGTCGACTCGACCTATCTGGCCTACGCCGCGTCGCAGGCACTCGGTGACGCCGCGCTGTGCGTCACAGCGCGGTCGGCATCGATGGCCGCCAGTGAAGCCGAAGAGGCGAGCGCCCTGGCTGCCGAGCTCGGGCTTCAGCACCTCGTGGTCGACACCTTCGAGCTCGATGATCCTCGCTATGTGTCCAACGGCTCCGATCGCTGTGCGTGGTGCAAGACCCACTTGATGGACGCGCTCGAGCCGCTGGCGACCGAGAGGGAGGCGACGGTGGTCTTGGGGGTGAACCTCGATGATCTCGGCGACCATCGGCCTGGCCAAGAGGTCGCCGCCGCTCGAGGGGCACGATTCCCCCTGGTCGAGGTGGGGCTGACGAAAGAGCAGATCAGAGCTGCGTCCTCGGCCGCAGGGCTCTCCACCTGGGACAAGCCTGCCGCCCCGTGCCTTGCCTCACGGCTGCCCTACGGCACTCCGGTGACGATGCGGTCCTTGGGTGCTGTCGAGCGAGCGGAGGCGGCGATACGAGCACTTGGCTTCGTGGAGCTCCGGGTGCGCCACCACGGCGACGTGGCCCTCGTGGAGGTGCCGCCGGCAGAGTTTGAGCGGGCGCTGGCGAGTCGTGATGAGATCGTGTCGGCCTGTCGACGATCTGGCTACTCGTTCGCAGGTCTTGATCTCGAGGGGCTGGGCTCTGGACGCCTCAACCGGGTCCTGGGCTAGCGTCGTCGTTGATGACACCTCCGATTCGAGTTCGCGTGAAGCTCACCTTTCCAGAAGCGCTGGTCCGCTCGCCTGTCCTAGCGCGGCTGGTCAGAGACTTCGACGTGGATCCGGATATCCGGCGTGCCGACATCACCGATTCGGTCGGATGGATCGTGTGTGAGCTCGACGGGCAGGCCGACAAGATCGATGCCGGCGTGGCGTGGCTCCGGCAGGAGGGGATCGGGGTCGATCTCCTTGGTGACGTCCTCGAGAGCTGACGCTCCCTAGGCCGCAGGGCTGGGCAGCACTGTCATCAGGTAGGACGAGGTGTCGATCTCGAAGGTGGGGTCGAGGTCACGGAAGACGAGGCCGAGCGGCAGCGCCATCATGGCCATCATGAACGAGTTGACATCGACCACGGTGCCGATCCAGCCATTGGCCTGCATCTGCTCGACCATGCGTCGCAGCTCGTCGATGAAGGCCCGCTGCATTGGTGCGATGGCGGCGGCGACGGTTGGGTCGTGCTGCGCGGCGGCCAGCGCATCGAGGCGGCGGCGTCGAGTCTCCACGTCGGTGAACGATGACTGGTAGGCATCCATGAGCGACGGCAGCACGTCGGTCGGCATGTCGACGCCATCGAACATGCCGTGCAGGATCGCCATGTCGTTGGCCAAGATGCGCTCGTAGTCGTGCGCGTAGGCCGCAGCGATCAGGGCGTTCTTCCCATCGAAGTAGTAGTAGAGCAGTGTCGGCGAGACCTTGGCTCGCTTCGACACTTCTTGGATCCGAAGGCGAGTCGGGCCGACCTCTTGGAGGACGGCGAAGGCAGCGTCAACGATCCGTTGGCGGACCTCGTTCTCCTGCTTTGCGTCAGAAAGCGTGGCGGAGGCGACTGAATTGTTCATAGTTCAAAGTGTATACGCCGTTTGTGCACGTCTCACAAGGACGAAGGCGACGTTCTCAGGTTCTCGGGATTCAGACTTGCCAGCCCGCCTGGTTGATCCCTCGGGGCTCGTAGAACAAGCAACCGTCGGGACAGGCGAAGGGAAGGGGCTCGTTGGCGTCGAGCTTGCAGCGCTCCGTAACGGCATCGTGGCTTGCTTCGCGACGGACATAGTGGCGACAGTCATCGTGTACCGGCATCGATCCATCATGCCTTACGACCTCGTCGATGCCGTGGCTTGGTAGCGTCAGGCTCGTGGAGCGCGCCATCCCAGAACGAGTCTTACGTCGTTGGTCGGAGACCCTGGCGGCAATCGCCATGACGGGCCTTGGCTTCACCGAGAGCCAGTACGAGCAAGAGCGCTTCGAGGAGATCCTGCGAGTGGCCGCCGACATCAAGGTGGCGACCGAAGAGGATCCGGGGGAGCTCGACGATGCCGAGGGCCACGTCGTCGAGTGGCTCTCCAGGGTTGGCCGGGGCGTGCCTGGCTACGTGACCCCAAAGGTCGCCGTCGGAGCGATCGTCGTCAACGATGAGGGTGAGCTCTTGCTGATCAAGCGCGCCGACTCGGGCGTGTGGCTGTATCCGACCGGCTGGTGCGACGTCGGCTATTCGGCCGCCGAGGTCGTCGTCAAAGAGGTCGAGGAAGAGACGGGCATCGAGGTGGAGCCGGTCCGCATCATCGCCGTCCTCGACGGTTTTCGCATCGGGCAGTCACGCTTCCCGATCTACTCGATCTTGTTCCTCTGCCGAGCAGTGGGCGGAGCGCTCAAGGCGCACCCACTCGAGGTGTCGGATCTCGGTTGGTACACCGAGGAGACACTTCCACAGCCTCTCGCTGGCTATGAGCGGTGGGGAGACCACGTCTTCGCCGCCGTGCGGGGTGAAGTCAACGAGGTCTACTACGACGAAGTCCGTGGCCCGGTGTGGCGCGGTGGCGACGACAAGGACGAGACGTGAGCGGAATCTGGATCGAGGAGGCGAGCGTCGCCGATGACGAGCTTGTCGAGGCCATGCGTCGGCTCCTGCCACAGCTCTCGTCGTCGGCCAAGCCGATCGAGGCCTATGACCTGGAGTCCATCGTCGCTGCGCCGTCGACGATCCTCTACGTCGCCCGGAGCGACGACGGGATCGTCGGGACGCTCACCCTCGTGGTCTTCCGCAGCCTGACCGGTGCTCGGTGCTGGATCGAAGATGTGGTCGTAGACGAAGGCGCTCGCGGCCGTGGCGTGGGTGAGGCGTTGGTCGAGGCAGCGCTTGATGGCGCGAGGCGAGCAAGTGCACGAACGGTCGATCTCACCTCGAACCCATCGCGAGAGGGCGCGAACCGCCTCTATCAACGCTGCGGCTTCGTCCAGAGAATCACCAATGTTTATAGGTTCTCTTTGGAGAGCTGAGCAGCCATCTACCTCTGGAAGAACCGGCAAGTTGCTGCCATTGTCGGGGCGACCTGTTCGGCAATTGCTAAGAGGACTGCAACGAGTGGAGCACTTCGCTCCCAGCTGCGATCGCAGAGTCTCGGATCACGCACCGCGTGATGCCCCAGGCCTCCGCATGTTGATTGATCTGCGTTGAGATCTCCTTTGCCGTTCCAATCCACATGAACGGGGCGTTCAGCAGGACATCGGCCGAGGCGCCGGGAACGAACTCGGCCATCTGAGCGGCAGTTCTCTCGGCGTCATCCGTAATCTCAATGTGCTGAACGAGGGCTTCGATTTCGGGTGCGTTTCCTGCATCGCGGGCGACCGAGGCGAGGCGGTCGAAGGTCCTATTCAATTCGTTCAGGCTCCAATTGACTTCGTGTGAGTGTCCGTCGGCCAAGGTGCGACCCAACCCGGTTACGCCAATGAAGTCCGACTCGCGAGCGGCGAAGGACAAAACTCTGCGACCGTTCCCTCCGATCAGAATCGGGACCTTGCGTTTGACTGGGAAGTCGGTGAGCTGCGCCGAACTCAATGCGAAGTGTTTGTTGGAAGTCGTGACCTGCTCGCCAGCGATCAAGGCTCGGACGGCGACAACAAGCTCGATCATTCGATCGACCCTCTCGCTTGCTGCGGGAATCGAGGAGCCGACCATGGACCATTCTGCGGGAGTGTGACCTGCACCGACGCCGAGCAAGCAACGACCGTCGGAGAGGGCATCGAGTGTGACAGCCTCCGTTGCGAGTGCCATCGGTGACCACGCGCCTGCATTTAGGACACACGTTCCGAGCGTGATCCGCTCCGTGAGAGTTGCGGCGGCGGCCAAGGCCACAAATGGGGAGGCCGTTGATCCTCGGTGGTCGGCGACGTAGAGCCCATGGAACCCCTGGCGTTCGACCTTGGTCGCAAGGTCCATCCATTGATTTCGGTTGGCCACCTTCCCTTGTACGGAGATCTGGATCATCCGTACATCCCATCACGACAACAACTCCGTAGAGTCGCGCGTGCGAAGTCGGCTCTCGCGGCAGGGGGCTGCGTTTCTACCGTCAAGAGGGAGACCAATGTGTACCGATTTTCGTTGGAGGCCTAGAGCCTCGCAAATGGGACCTTCATAGGTAGGCTCGGTTCGTGGATACCCAAGCCAACCTCCTCCGATGGTCGGCAAGGTCGCGATGACCGTCACATCGTTGGAGGATTTCTAGCGAGGCCACGGGCACCGGAGAGGCCAGCAAGGAACGTCGACATTTCTGCGCTGGATCGGCGCTGTGATCGTGGCGTGCGCCCTCATTGCTGCCGTGGGTTGGTGGCTGTCTGACCGCGTGACAGCTTCCGGAGATCCCGGTGGGTCGATCATGAAGCAGATCGCTCCGGCTGCTCTTGCGATACCGGGATACGGCACGAGCGCGCTGCCGGTCGTGACCGAACCGACCCCTTCTCATCCGTACCTGATCATGTCGGAGCCCCGCCAGGACAGCTGCGATGGCATGGCGGGGACCCAGGGGTGGACGGACGTGACTATGCAGGCAGCGTTCACCTACAACCAGAGTCCAGGATCGTTGTCTGAACAGATGGGGCGACGACTCGCTGTCCTTGGGTGGGAGACGAGCCCAATCCCACACACGCCACAAGACCAGATGGTGTGGACCAAGAAGCTGCCAAGTGGCGCCAAGGCGACGATCTCGGTTCAGGAGGTGATCGGTTCGTCATCGGCCTGGGAGTTTGTCGCTCAGGCACCGCCCGCTGGTAAGGCCGCGTCGGGATGCTGAGGACGATGCTCGGCGCCTCTCATCTCAACTTTGAGGCAGGGGATCCGTAGCGCTGTCGCGCTGCCTCACCAGACGTCCCAAGCATCGCTCCGATAGCAGTCCAGCTCTGACCGTCATCTCGTGCGGTTTGAACCGCCGCCACGAGATCTTTCTCGACTTCTGCGCGACGCAAGAAAGCGTGCCGGACCTCTCGCAAGCTGTCGGCAGTCTGGATGTTGGTTGAGCCAGGGGCATGGTCCTGAAACCGCATGGCCAACTCGTCTGCCTGGTCGATGATGCGTTGCGTGCTTCGTGGCATGTCGTTCACCTCAGGTACTTCGCTCTCGCTTCCATGGCATGGACAACAACTGGTCCTTCGCTTCCTACGACGACACCGATCTCCAAGAGCCGTCCAACGCGATCTGGACCGACGAGCATCACGAGCCCGTCGTCCAAGTCTTCGATGCGGATCGGGTTGTCGAAGGAGTGACGAATGTCGAGGTCCGAGATTCCGTGCCTCCTCGCACTGTTTGTGATCGGTGGTTCGCTCGCCACGTACGCAAGCTAACTTGTTGCTGTGACACCGCCAAGTTAGCTTGCTGCCGGTGATCAGGGCAACATCCTCGAGAGAGCGCTGGACGTGCTCCTTCGCCGACTGGCGGTTTCTACCGTAAAAAGAGATGGCGGATTCAACCGGTGAGCGCAACGAGCTCGGCGAGCTTCTCCGATGGTGTCATGAATTGAAGTGTCTCGCGAGGCCGGCCGTTCAGGCTCCGCTGGATGCGCTCCAAGTCCTCAGCTGA
>Ga0164297_10003006_pt1 | contig 16075 bp, 17 predicted proteins | sample GEODES058metaG_FD_113539 | JGI IMG/M metagenome (GOLD analysis project Ga0164297, IMG submission 113539) | Dystrophic lake water microbial communities from Trout Bog Lake, Wisconsin, USA - GEODES058 metaG | ecosystem: Environmental > Aquatic > Freshwater > Lake | place: USA: Trout Bog Lake...
ACGCATAGTTGAATGCAAAAACATCGAAAGAGAAGATGGTGCTATTCAAAAAGCTAAAGAGGTGTCTTTCATTGGTTGAATCATTGAATAGCGTTAAAAAACAATATGCCAAAAGCAATGTCTTCATTAGGTGTAAAGACAAATTGGATGTTGAATCGAAGAGCGCCAGAAAGCAACAACCTATCTTAGTGATAGGGATGTCGTTATTGATTTAATATATGATTAGATCTTTCTAATTAATATAATCAAAAAAAATGTCGCATAGCCAAGATCAAGCCACATACAATGACGCAGGTGAAATTGGCCTCAAAGAGCTCATTCTGTTTGGAAGCAAGTACTATAAAAAAATTCTACTATTGGGCATAAGTGGATTAGCGTTGGGCTTAGTTGCTGGCGTCCTTTTTGGAAAATATACAGCAACAATTACCATGTTAAATAATGGCGGGATCGATTTGCCAACGATTAAGTTCCTACAAACAGCACTACCTAAAATTGAAGAAGAAAACCAATTACAACAAAAAAATGAAGAGAATATGTTTTTGGCATACCAACCACTTTGGGAAAAATCAATTAAAACAAATGTGCTCATTAAAAAGTCCGATAGTAAAGATTTGCTTGACCCTAGTACTTTAAATAGTGCAGGATCGAAAATTTCCACAATTGAATTTATCTCTAGATGTACGACAAAAGACTGTGCATTACAAAAGGTCGAGAAAATAAAAAACTTCTATTTTCTAGGATCAACATTTATTTCCGTTCGTGACATCGTAAGGAAGTATGAGCTTCAGACAATCAACATAGAAAATCAAAATCAAAAAAAGATTGCAAGTGCAATGGTTGAGTTGGACTATCTCCAAAATAGAATTAAAAATTTAACGGCTTTAAAAAACCAATACCCATCTACTGCCTATCAAGGAGGGCAAGTACTTGATGCGAAAGACAGCGGAGCAAAATATTTGCCGATCACTACCCAAATTGTTGCCGCAACTACAGATCTAAACAATATACAAGAATCATTGGCGAGATTTAAAGACGAACTCATCAAAAGTTCAATCTTTAAAGCGTTTGTAGAAAAAGCTAAACCAATATTGGAAGCTAAAAGAAATAACCCGCATCTAGCTGAAGATTTATTAACTCTTTGCAATGAACTGGATCAATCAGTTACAAACCCAATTTCACGGATTGCCCTAGAAGAAATAAAGATAGAGCTTAGTGGCGTCATCACTAATAAAGAATATGGACTAAGGCAAATTGGAGAAATAGTAAGTACTCCACCTGCGTACCTTATGTTTATGTCTTTAGGCTTATTCATTGGAATAGTGTGTGGTTTAATCTGGTCATTTTTTTTAAATGAAAGTAAAAAGTAAGAAAATATTTCATATGCTTTTTGCAAATCGGGAGTGTAATTTGAATAAAGATGATTGGCCACCAAGAAGGAACAAGATTCGATGGGTAAGCAAAGAAGAGCATGTCAATTTATATTATTTTTTGACGGGGCGTCAAGATGATTAAAAAAACGTTTATCTTCTTCCTGTTTATTCCTCTTCTTCAAACAGCGCTTGCTCAAAAACAACAACTTTCTCCCAAAATACAATTTGATTACGAGTTGAGCTTAAAAGTTGACTTTAAACAACGAGAGGCAATTCTTAAAAAAAATGGTGAAGAATTAGGTGTCTATGAAAAAGCCTTGAGTATGATTTCAGGCTCAGTTCATGCGGCAGACATCACGGATATTGTAGAAATCGGAACATCAAATTACCAAATTAACTCTATCGGAACTCTCAATTCAACACTGAATTTTGCATTACAGGGACAAAAATTGATAAGACAGTCGTCTGGAATCGTTACAAAAAATGGGTTATTAACACTCAATTACTCTGAAAAGAGAGGAAATACAGAGTTGTTAACAGCTAAGGTAAACAGTAAAACGCGACAGGTGGCTTTTGAAAGTGGCTCAACAAAAACAGGTTCTGAAACGCTAAATGGAAACATGTTGGATTTATTGAGTGTGATGTATAACTTTATAGGCCAAAAAACGATCGCAAAACAATCGACTTATTTGATTACTGACTCAAAGTCAATAAAACGCTACACCCTGAATAAGGCTGAATTATGGGATTTCCCTTTTAATGGCACTAAAGTTAAAGCATTTCGTTATTTCAAATCAACAAATCATGACGACGATGCAACTCTTGAAATTTGGCTTACCGAAAAAGATAATATTCCATGAAGAATGGTGATTGGTTTAGGGGAACGCTATGGAGCAACGATTCAAGTGGATTTAAAGAAGGTACCGTCAATATTTGCAAACTAAATTTTCCATAACGGTTACTGAAAAAAACAAACTATTAAATAAAAAAATCAATGAAAATACTTTAAAAATTTAATTACTTAATAGTTCGAACTCTTTTTGGTATTGGTATTCATTGGTGTGTTCACTATGATAAATGTGACATTGCTTCAACAACTGAGTATAATGTTCTGTTTAGATGGCCTGGTAGCTCAGTCGGTAGAGCAGAGGATTGAAAAAAAACCTACTGCCGTCGTTTCTTCACCGCACGTGGAGCTTGTAGCGCGGTTATTTTTTAGCGTGGCACAAAGTGTAGGACAGCCCTAAAAAATATTTCCGTTGTGCAATTTATTTGAAACGTAGTTTACATTCTGCCCCATAGTATTTTTACTATGTGCGTCGTCACCTTCCTTCTCTTTTTCTAGTGCGCTACTTCTCTGCGGAATAAACACGTCTTTTGCGCCGTAAGACGCTTTTTGAGTTGTTGGCAAAGCCTTGCCTAGCGTGGAAGCCTTGGCTGGCTGGACTCTAGGGGCTATTGGTTTTTGTTGTGGGGGTAGCTGTTTTAGTTGCTGGGGGTTAGCTCGTGCTGGGAGTTTTTTGGGTTGGGGTACGTGGGTAGGCTTGGGGGTACGTGCTTTAGTTGCTGGGGGCTTGGTAGAAGCCTTCTGTTGGCTTTGCTGACGTGCTTGGGTAGCAAGAGCCTCCCACGTTTTATCCATTATTAATTTCAATAGCCCTATTTGCTCTTGTGCGTTTGCAATTTCACGAATTTTCATACTGTCTCCTTTTCTTATATTTAGCGAGAGACAACTAAAGCGTCCATTTAATAGACGCTTACTCTTCAAAAAGAAAAAGGGCTAACACTATTAAAAGTATTAGCCCCATTTCATTCACTTGCCAAACCTCGCACGGACTGCGCCACTAGCCAATTCAATTTGACTATCCATTTCTCCCGCCTCTACTGCACGTTTGATAACTTCTAAAACAGTTAACAACTCTGCTGGATTTGAAATTTCTACACTAGGTTTCCCTTTTTGTATTTCTAAAACTTTCGTGCCGTACTTAATGTTAAGACAAACTTTTCCACTCTCAGCAATAAACCACCAAGGACGTACCATTTTTTGCATTTCAATAGTTTTACTAGCGCCGTCAATGTCGCGTACGGTTTTAAAGCGTTTGGTATGAAACGTTTCTCCATTCTGCTGTGCCTTGGCAAGTTGCATTTGCTCCCAAAGTTTGTTGCTTAGCTTATTGCGCCTGCCTTGAATTGGCGGCAATGAAGTTGGACGTTTGGCGGTACTCAATTTCAAACTGTTTAATGTGCTCATTTCGTTCTCCTTTAAGTTAATGGGCACACTTAATTTATTGTCAGAAGTTTTGAATGGGCAACCTATTTTTGCCAATTTCTGTTTAAACCTAATAATTCATGCCACATTTAGTATTCTTTTATTAGGTTTAGCTAAATATTTGCATGCGAATAACAGCACAAACAATTAGAGATTTTTTAGACGAGCAACAACAACACATTACGCACTACATTGTTGCCCAAAGCCTCTATCGTCCTTATCACCAATTACCTAAAGCCGTAGAGCATATGCAAAGTAATTTACGTAAAGACTTAAGGCACGCACGAAACTGTTTTAACAAAGAGATTTATGGAAGTGGAGCAAGACGAAAACCACTACTACTGCAACCACTACTAATACCAACCATTGAAGGCGCTAGAAATACAAGCAACCCACAGTTAACACTTCACTACAACATTTACTTAGGCAACTTACCCAAGATACTTACAACAGAAGACATAAAAGAACTATGGACATACTGTTGGCACATTAAGGCAAATCAATCAAACGATATTTATATTACAGAGCCGTTAGCCAACACTCAATCTCACTTGCTACATTACGGCACTAAAGAAGCGCAAATTGGAAACTTAAGTTGTTGGGATTTTGAAAATACACAAATACCATACGACGCACTAAACACTGACTGAAGTTGTGTTTAGGTTATATAGCTATGCATTGGACGCAATGGGTAGTTATATGGCTATGGGCTAAAACAAAGCTGATAGACTAATGCAAACACTCAATATTAAGATAATGGGAATATTAGACACAACACTCCAGCAATTAGTAGAAATTGACAAGAATGGCTTCTACAGTGAACTTATCGAAAAGATAAAGTTAGAAAAGAGCCTTGGTAATTTAATACGAGTGCTGGCTGACAAAGTTAATGGACTTAACAAAAAGAAATTCCAAAAGGAATATGTAGAGTCGCTTGCTAACGAAGAAATAGTCGCTTTAATAAGGACGCTTACTAAATTAGACGGAAATATCAAAATTTTGACTTTAGGAAGCACTTCTCCAATTTCAAGTTTGGTAGCTATATTAGAGGAGCGTAACTACAAAGACTATGCAGATTTAGTCGACTGGGTTTTCAGAAATAAAACAAATGACTATTTGCCTTTCAACTCCAACAAATGCTGGGGAGTTAAGTCTCTGAAAGAATATGAAGATAAAAGATAAAACAGACAGCTACATAGTAGGGGATATGGCTTGCGTAGCGGTTTATTTCAAAAAAGAATTGAAGAGCAATGATAATTTTGGTTTGGGATTTGAGTCAAAGACTAAAAGGTTTATGGATAAGTGGGAAGGGCATTCAGCTTATCTAGATATATTTGATATGTCTTATGTAAAGGTTGACTGGTTGAATGAGAAAGAACCAAACACTCATAAACTCTTTTCTAGCTCAAGTGCTCAGTTAGTAGTTTGCTATGGAAGACACGAGTGGATAAGTGAAGGCTCAGCCCCACACGCAATATCAATTGGCGACAATAAGACATTTATTTATTGGCAAGTTGAAAGTATGGAATATTTCAATGGCATTGCTAATGCCTTAAATTCTAATAACGAGCTAAGTTTGAAGGTTGAAATTGCCTGTAATGATAAAAAGATTGGCGAAAGATTGAATGACAAGACTTTGAGTGAAGACATTTACAAAATATCTATTACCTTCAATTAAGCAATGGAAAAGACTGTTTACTACTTAACAGGCATGGGTGGACGGCTTGAAACGGGATTAGGTAAGGGGTTATTAGATAAAGGGTTTAAGGTAGAAGGCAGAGAGTTATTTGGTAATTTTAAAAAGCTAAGATTTCAACAGCAAGTTGATAGCATTGCTAGCGACTTAAGCAACCAATATTGGAGTGAGGAAAGCTGTGTTATTGCTAATTCATTTGGAGCGTACCTCTTTCTTAACGCACAAGCACAAATTGAGCCCTACATTGGTAAAGTAATTCTGCTGTCACCTATAGTTGGCGACTTTTCTAACGAAGAGACTTTAATGACTTATGTGCCACCCTATGCGGGGCGACTCCTTGAGCTTGCTAAGGCAAAGAAGTTTCCAGTCCCTAAGAATTGTGAAATTCATGTTGGCGAGCTGGATTGGCAAAGCAACCCTAAAAGCGTTACGACATTGGGCGAGCTGTTGGGCATTAAGGTTTTAATAGTCCCAAACGCAGGACACATGCTTCCGGTTGCCTATGTCGAAAAATTATTAGATAAATTTAAGTAAGCGTTAACTTAAAGGCTAACTCAGTAAGGGGTATAGGTAGAAAATCAAGCCCGAGAAAGTTTAAGTAGCTGACTACAATTTTTCGTAGCGCAGAAAATCATGGGCTGTATACCCAATTCGGCTTCAAATCATTCGCTTAAGCGGCGCAATACCAGAAGTGAATGCCCAAGTAGTAGCGTCACTTAAATAGACGCTTACAGGGCTTTTAAATACGTCGTGGCTTTTCTGCCACGAATAAATATAAGATAAGTCACGATAAATTATATTTTTCTATTAAGTCTTTGAAATTGAAGGACTCTTGCTATTTCCTTTTTCGGTTGCCCAAACCAAATACAAGAAAACATACTGTAGCTCTGTATTTATTACTTTTAGGAGAGAGCTATGTCACAAGCAAGAGTTTTAAACCCAACTGAATTACGCCGCGTACTGGACTACGTTGCTACACGCAGGCACAGCGCACGGAATAGGTGCTCCCTATTGCTTACGCATTACGCTGGAATGAGGGTGGGCGAAGTTGCCGCACTCCGTATTAACAATGTATTAAACAATGACGGCACTATTAAAGACGAAATACGTTTAATGGCGAGCCAAACCAAAGGAAGCTATGCACGTACTGTTTACATTAATGAAAGAATGCAAAAGGAATTAGCCCAGTACATTAAGTGCCTAAAAATCAAGGACGTTACCAAGCCTTTGTTTTATACACAGAAGCGCGAAGGCTTTAGTCCCAACACACTCACCCAGTACTTCTTCTTTCTTTACCGTAAAGTTGGCTTAGAAGGCGCAAGTAGCCATAGCGGAAGACGTAGCTTCTTAACAGGACTTGCCAACAAAGGTACGGCTATTCATATTCTCAAGTCCCTCGCGGGGCATAAAAATATTTCGACAACCGCCGCATATTTGTACTCTAGCCCAACACAACTCAAAGCGGCTGTTGAGTTAGTCTAAGCGTCTATTTAATCGACAGTACTCTTTGGGAAAACTCCCAAAGACGTATTGGCAATAATTATTTGTGCTTGCTTAACGTAGCGACTCATTGCGACTGTCATTGTGTTGTGTCGCATTTTCATGTTGTCTTGTAGTTGAAAGTCCTTATGCGTAGGCGGCATTGCTACTGGTACAAGTCGAATACTCTCGCCTAACTCCCACATGGTTTTTCTTTCTGGCTTAGGCAGGGCTTCATTCTTAACCCAAGCGTCATAGGCTTCAAGCATTTTCTTTAAGTTACTTGCGCTGTAATTTCTGTACAGTTTGTAACGTGCTGTCGTTGCTGTACCGCCCATGGACTTACGCCCACGCTTGCCTTTGTGAATTGTTTCAAGCTGTGCGGCAAAGTATTGCTGTAGCTTGCGCCTGCCTATAGATAAGTTAACGGCGAAGACGGCAATATTTTCATTCCAGTCTTCACTCCATTCACTCTTGTCGTTGAGTTGCCTAAGGTTTATGTCGTTTGGCGTTTCTCCAAAAAGGTAGCCGCCTTTTTGACTGCTACCTCCCCACCATTCAGCAAAGTCTTCATTACGTATGTCGCCAAAGTCTTTGTACAACTTGGCTAGCTTGCCCGCGCCATTGTTGTCACAGCACTTTAGGTATTCCTTGTTGCGGCGCATGTAAGCCCAAAACCAGTAGTAAGGACTTTTCTCCAATTCCTTAACGGAAGTGCGCTTGTTTTTTGTGCCAATGCGCGGGTAGGCGGCTAAGAAGGTTTGTTTCATAGCACATATCTTATCAAGTAATTCGCAACTAATTACCATTCGTCGTCATTTTAAGGTAAAAAATGTATAGTTATAACTGTGCTAAGGCATTGTTTATTAACAAGTTTTAGCCATTTTTATACATAAACTTAAAGGAAACAAAATGACACAAATTAACAACACAACTGTAGAAGTAAAAGCAAACGCCGTTGTAGCGCCTACAACTGAAGTGGTAATTAAGAAGGCTAATGAGTTGGTAGCCGCACGTGAAAAGTTTGAAACAACAACTTTGGCACGTAGCAATAAAGAGTTGTATGGCATTTTGGGACAAGTACACGACTTGTTTCTTTCTGCCTGCGCCAGTACTGAGTGCTTAAAGGACACAGTCAAGCAAATGAAGGCTGTGCTGGCTAAGCGCAAAGTCAAAGTGCAAAGCAACTCTCCCGCACTAACTGTATTTGTCCGCTATGTGTTTAACAGCGACAGAAAGCGTGCCTATAACTACACACGCACATTAATGGCGGCAATTAAAGACAAAAGCGAAAACGAAACCTTGGCTGAGTTTATTGAAAGTAAAGGCGGCGTTGAGGAGTGCAAGAAAAACTTCGCTAAGAAGCCTGAAACGCTAGCAAAGGAAATTGCACTTAAAGACGCCATTGCTGACTCGTTTATGGCACTTGAAGGCTTAATGCCAAAAGAAACAGTAGCACTACCTAACTCAAGTGTCTATTTTAACGACGGTTGCACATACGCCTTTGTATTAGCGCGACAAAACGCTAATAACGAATTGGAGTTATTGCGGACTGTGCCAACGACTACTAAGGCTATGGAAAATGCCGCTTTGAAAGAAGTTGCTAAGGACTTGTTAAAGCAACGTGAAGCCGCCAACGACTCTAGCAAAGAGAAAGACAAACTCAAAGCCAGTGCCATTGCTGTAGCCAGTATGTCAGTAAAAGAATTAGAGGCGGCTTAATTTCAATAAGGGGCTGGCAACCCCTACCCATTTAACTCAAAAACAAATTAAAGGAATTTATATGTACAAACCTAAAAACTACGGCAAGTTTATTGACACAGAAAGAAAATATTCGCCAGCATGCATTGGCGACTTAATTTTCCCTAATGCACAAGTCAAAAGTGTCATTACAGCCTATGCAAGCGGCGAAGTAACCCGCCCCCTAATTCTTTGCGGCAGAAATGGCACAGGCAAGTCACTTATTGCCAAGCTACTCCCAAGGGCAATTGAAGGCATAGACAAGGTATTGACAACTTACATTAAGCCCTATGAATTGAATAGCGACAAAGAGGTAGATAAACTAATTTCACGTAACAAAATGTTTGACACTCACTTTTCAACTAATGGGCAACGCTATAGCTATTACATTATTGAGGAAATGAATTCCCGCATTGGCGGACATAACTCGTTTCGTATTGCTATAGACAATTACGTAGGCATTGACTTAACCATTATTACAACGAATGAAATTGCCCAAATTGACAAAGGCATTAGAAGTCGCTGTGAAATTCTTGAAGTACCTGCCTGTACTCCAGCAGTCTTTTTCCCTCACGCAAAACGCATTATGGAAAAGGAAGGTATTGAAATTGGCGACAAGGCACTCTTGGCGGCATTAGAAGCTAGCTATGACATAGCGCCTGATAACAGAGGCTACTACAAAGTACTAGACAGCTTGTTTAGGGACTTTCACTTGGCGCAAGAAGACAGAAAACAAATGCTAGCAACGCTGGCTTAAATAAAACTGAAAGGAATAGAAATGAAAATTATTAACGACGTTTACTTGTCTGACATGCTTGCTGACATAGCAAAGGCACACTTTGATAAAAAAAGTAGTGAAAATATAAAAGAAGCATTAGTTTTGTTTGCGGGCTATACAAAACATAAGGACGACTATGAAGAAATGCTTTACTCACAGCCAAATTGGGCAGACAACTATTCAGTAGCTGAAATGGATATGGCAAAGGCTATATGTAATGAAGTAGGGGACATTTATTTGTCTAAGTGGGACATTCCCAGCGCATACATGAAAGCTATGTATTGTGTGCCAATAAGTGAAAAATTAAACAATACAGAATGGCTACTTTGTTATGCAATAGAAATAAAGGGTAAACATGCCTTACTTCAAGTGCAAGTTGATAAGGCTGGCGCATGGAATTATTCGCTGAATACAAAAGACTTAACTTTTGAAGGCGAAGGAGAGCTTGACGTTTATGACTATTACTCACATAAGCTGGAGCTAACAACCGCTTAGAATAATAAAGCAAATTAATGAGCCTACCAATTAAGGTAGGCTCATTTACGTTGTGCCGGCAAGGAATTAACTACTAATGGCTATGCAACTTGCTTGGAGTAAAGGTGACGTTGAAAGTCTACGAAAACTTTATTAATGTCGTCTACGTCCCCTAATGCTTTCTCTGCCTCGGGTATTCCGCCGTATTTGGACTTTATAACTGTGCTTAGTTTAGAAATGTCTAATTCGTCTACGCCGTCTTGAATATAGTTACGCAATACAAAACCAATAAAGTCTTTTTGTTTTTCATTCAGTAAGGCGTAAATATTTGACTCTGCCGCTTTAACTCTTTCGCTTCTACTTATGGGCTGGCGAGCAAAACTAATATATTCAAGTACGTCAAATAAGTCGCTATTTTCCGCATTTATCATTTCTTGAAGGTTTAATAAGTCAGCCTTACCACAGCCTTCCTTCTCAAGTCGTGCAAGCAATTCGCGGCGGGTAACTGGGCTAGCCCACAATTTACGTAGTGCGTCTTCATTCTCAAATAATTCTGGCAACTTCAAAGTATTAAATATTTTCTGAATAAACTCTTGTGCACTAACCACCTTGCCGTCAAGAAAGAATTGCATTGACTGCATGCTTTGTATTTGTCTTTCTTTTCCGTCGCCAAGTTTAATTCTTAGCTTCTCTACAGTCTTATCTTCTCCTCCGTCGCCACCTTCAGTGCCGCCTTTTTTGGGTTCTCTTGGCTTGCGCGGCTCTTTAGGCTCTTCTGGCGGCAATGGAGTACCGTCCCAGTCTTTGTCGGCAAATTTACTGCTGGCATTTACAAAGTCAATAATGGTAAAGAAGTGCTTACCTTCAAACAGCCTTGTGCCACGCCCAATTATTTGCTTAAACTCTATCATTGAGCCAACTGGACGCATTAAGACAATGTTACGTACATTACGTGCGTCAACGCCAGTACTCAATTTTTGACTAGTAGTAAGAATAGTTGGAATAGTTTTATCGTTATCTTGGAAATTGGTTAAATGAGTGTCTCCCATTGCTCCGTCATTAGCTGTGACTCGTACGCAATAGTCAGGTTTTTTAATAGTTGACTCTTGGTTAACTAAGTCTCTAACTAATGCGGCATGTGCTTGGTTGGCACAAAATACTATAGTTTTTTCATTGGGATTTATATTTTCAAGTAATAGCTGTACAAGCTTTCTTTCCCTCGCTTCTATAACAATATTTTTATTAAAGTCACTGCCTGTATAGACTTTGCCGTCTTCAACTTCGCCCTCTAATATCTCGTCGTCTGAGGTATAGGTATATTCGTCAATAGTTGTTTGAATGCGGTTAACTTTGAAAGGCGTTAAGTAGCCGTCCTGTATGCCCTCTTTAAGGCTATAGGTATAGACGGGCTCACCAAAGTATTTGTACGTGTCGGCATTATCTAGACGCTTAGGCGTTGCTGTTAAGCCTAAATGGACGGCTGGCTTAAAGTAGTCCAATATTTCGCGCCAACTACTTTCGTCATTAGAGCCGCCCCTATGGCACTCGTCAATAATTACAAAGTCAAAGAAGTCTGCGGGGTAGTCTCCAAAGTAAGGCTTGCCCTCAGCGCCACTCATAAAGGTTTGGAAAATTGTGAAAAAAATACTTCCATTCATAGGCACTTCGCCACGCCTGCTAATTTCCTTAGGCTCTATGCGTACTAAAGCGTCCTCTGAAAATGTGCTGAAAGCATTTTGTGCTTGGTTAGCCAATATATTTCTGTCAGCTAAAAATAAAATACGTGGGGTACGTTTACCGTCTCGCTGTAGGTTCCAGCGTGTTTTAAATAGCTTCCAAGCAATTTGAAAGGCAACAAAGGTTTTGCCAGTGCCTGTAGCTAGCGTTAATAGAATGCGTTGCTTGTTATTGGCAACTGCTTCCATTACCTTATTAATTGCTATTTCTTGGTAGTAACGCTGTTGGCTATCAGCAAAAGCGTTTTCAAAAGGGACAGAATTAAATTTCTCTAGCCATTCATTTCTATCCCCAAATGTTTTAAGCCACATTTCTTCTGGGGTAAGGTAGTCGTCAACAATGCCTTCCTCGCCAGTTTGTAAACAAACTTGGTATATGGACTTTCCATTCGTGGAATAAGTAGTGCCTAGCTGTAGCTTCTGTGCGTAAAGTTTTGCTTGGGCTACTCCTTCATTAACTTCTTCTTTAATGCTTTTAGCCTCAACAACTGCTAATTTTCTATGTTTATAAATTAAGACAAAGTCAGCCTTTAATTTGCCACTTCGCAAGCCTCCCGCACGTATTTCTCCAGCATTAATAGGAAACTCACGGGTAATACGACTTTCAGGCACAACTCCCCAGCCAGCCGACTTAAGTTTCGCCTCTATTAATTCTGCACGTGTGTCAGCTTCATTCATAATTTCACTCTAACATGTTTGCATTTAGGGACTCGTTAAGCAATGTGTCTTTTAGCTCCTCTAAAAGCAATAATTTATTTTTTGTAATTAATTCTGCATTTGCAATTTGCTGAAAACCAACATCCAACTTACGAACAATTATCTTTTGCTCCTCTTTAGAAACTGGATAGCTGACATAAAAATCATTTGCAATATCTTTACGCGACAGTTCGGTTTGTCCACTAGCGCCTTCGCCAGCTTCTTTTAATTTGTCTTCAATTGCAATTAAGAGATAGCCAAAATAATCTAAGTAGAAAATCTCAGGGTTGGGGCGGACTATTGTTACGTGCGAGTCAACGGTTGTAGGTTCTGCCAGCTCTTCACGAACCTGCGCAACCCTTCCAAGGGTTCCTGTTCCTGTTGAGTTAACCAGTACATCTCCCAAAATTACTAGACGCTCGTCTTTTACACTTTTGGCAATATTGTCATGTCTGCGTCCCAACAATACATTTACTTTATGCTCCCTAATACATTTTTGGTTCAAGACACAAATGCCGCCGCCTTCAATATATTTTGGAGAAATTCCTCTACTAATAAGCGTACAAATTTCACCAAGTGTTTTTCTTTCCCATTTTGCGTTCATAGAATTTCCTTTACGGCATTAACTGCCATATCAAATTCTTCGTTTAATAAATTCAAATCGTCAATAATTTCACTACTATTTCTACGAATTGAAATATTTTTTTGGAACGGATTTATTGGCGTCAAATCCCAAGTCTCATTTTTAATATCTTGAATAGAAACTTTCCAGGAATTTTCACTTACTGCCTTAGTTTTTTCCAGAGTTATAAAGTCTTTTAACTCTGCTTCAGTTAAGGGATTGGTTTTAGTTAGACTTCTACCCACATTCAATTGGTAGTACCAAATATCTTTCGTCTTATTTCCCTTTTCAAAAAATAAAACCACTGTCTTTACAACGGTTCCTGTAAATGCGCCTTTGGGAAGCTCTAAAACGGCATAAAGATTACATTCCTCCAATAATTGCTTTCGGAGTTGAATTGCGTCGTCATTACTAAGAAATGTATTTTTAATAACAATTCCGCACCGCCCCCCAGCACGAAGCTTTTTAATGAAGTGCTGTAGAAAGAGATATGCCGTCTCGCCCGTTCTTATTGGAAAATTTTGTTGAATTTGCGCATGCTCGTTTCCTCCAAATGGCGGGTTAGCCAAGATAATATCCACCTTATCTTTCTCTTGAATATCATTAATATTTTCAGAAAGTGTATTTGTGTGAATGATATTTGGCGCTTCAATGCCATGCAAAATCATATTCATTACGCCAATTATGTAAGCGAGTGATTTTTTCTCTTTGCCATAAAAAGTTTTTCTTTGTAGCGTTTCAAATTCTTTTACTGTTAATTCTTTGCTAGTGCGCAAGTATTCATACGCCTCACATAAAAAGCCAGCACTTCCCACTGCCCCGTCATAAACTTTGTCGCCTAATTTGGGATTTACGACTTTAACTATTGTTTGGATAAGGGGGCGAGGCGTATAGTACTCGCCGCCATTGCGCCCTGCATTTCCCATATTCTTAATTTTGTCTTCATACAAACTACTCATTTCATGCTTGTCTTCGTTACTTCTAAACTTCAAGTCGTCAATTTTATTAATTGCGTCACGAAGACTGTAGCCACTCTGAAGTTTATTTTTTAGCTCGCTGAATATTTCTCCAATTTTGTATTGAAGGCTGTCTGCGCTTTCTGCGTCAGCACGAAATTGCTTTAAGTATGGAAATAGCTTGTTATCTACAAACTCTTTCAAGTCTTCGCCAGTTAAGGCAGAGTTGTAGTCAATTTTGCCTTCGGTAGTCTTAGGAGCCGCCCAAGTAGTCCACTTAAATTCCTTACTTATTAAACGAGTATATTTTTCGCCATTTAATTTAGCGGACGCCTCTTTGTCATTTTCAAAATCGTCTAAGTACTTTAGAAAAAGTAACCAGGAGGTTGCTTCAATATAGTCAAGCTCACTGCTACAGCCAGCGTCTTTACGTAGTGTGTCGTCTAGGTTGCGAAAGGTTGTTTCAAACATGGCAAGCCCTATCAGTTTTAGTTTTACCTAATATCAGGCAAAACTAATTAATTTCTTATTAATTTTTGTAATTTTAACTGTTTGAAATGGCAAAGCGTCATTTAAATAGACGCTTTATTCAAGCTAGTTGCTCTGCCGCCATAGTCGCTGTTAGCTTGCTGTAATGCTTTTCTATCATTCCTACGCTAGTGCCCATTTGCTTTGCAAGAGTATGAATGTCAGTATGTCCGTCAGTCATGGCTAAAGTTGCGTAAGTATGGCGCAAGCTATATAAAGTGCGGTTTTGCCCTGTAGCTGTGTCCAGCAATAGTCCACTAGCTTTCATTAGCCACTTGAATGTAGTGTGAAAACTCTTGGGCTGTGTGCCGTCGGGCAACTTAAAGACAGGAATATCGTGCTTTTCAGACAATACCTCGTCCAAAGACTTTCCTTCAAATAAAGGTTCTCTACTTACAAGCCTATGTAATGCTTCCTCAGCTTTGTTTTTGGCTATTAAGTACCTTGCGCCAGTTTTGCCAGTTACCCATATACGTAAGTAACGCTTGCTAGTATTTGCGTCAATGTACCACTCAATATGCTTCCATTTAATTTTTTGGCTTTCTTTTCCGCTACGCATACCAGTCCCCACAAGCAACTCTATATAGTCACGGCTCAATAGGCGCATTTCTTTTGCTAGCTTCGAGTGCCCCCCTAGGCTGTAGTCCTCTAAATACTCAAACAAATATTCAATTTCTTGTCTACTAAATGCTGGACGTGTTTTTCCTTTAGCGCCACGGCGACTCATATGTGCAAGAGGAACTTGTGCGCTTATCCAGCCGCGCTGTATGGCTGTACCAATAATTCTGTTGTAAGCACTTGAGTGAGTTGCTAAGGTACTGCCAAGCGGGACACGCTTCATTAAAGCATTGCGCCAAACTTCATATTCACGCATATGCTCAGCACTAATATTTTCTAAATATCTTTTACCAAAAAACGGGATAAAGTATTTGTTAATTACACGTATGTAGTCACTGTTAGTCATTGGCTTAATACCTGCAACAATTTCTGCTTCTAGCTCTTTAATTGTTGCTTGCGCTACTGACTCAAAACGTCTTCGCGTGTAACTAAGTCCAACTCGCTCTCTAAAACGTGCCTCGTCATATATTTCGCAAGCCGCACGACTTGCGTACTGTAGGTTGTAATGTTTTGTAGAAACGCAATGCCAGCGTTTGTCGTACAGCTTGAAGCGGGCTTGCCAAACTTCACTTCTTTCACGCTTATAAAGCACTACCTCGCCGTCCCTTAAATAGACGGTTGCAGGTTGCCCAGTGCCATTTGTCACAAGGCTTAGCTGTTGTAAGTTGTTTTCAGCCAGCTGTATTATTTGCTTGGCTTTAGCAATTTCGTCAGGGCTAAACGTGTTTATGTTGCGTAGAGTTTTGGGCATTGCTTACGTAGAAAAACACTAGCGTAAATTCGCTCTGCGCACACGGACAACCTGTTTTCGCAATTAATTTTCGTGTTTGCGCGGTACAAACGAAAAGTTTCGGCAGAATTATTTGCCAGCTTAACGCACGGTAGAGCTAGCGTTTATGCGGAAAGAAAGGCTGAGTTATACAAAATGAATAGCGTTTCTGTGTTTTTTTGCAACGTGCCAATACTTTTAGCTATAATTGACAGTCTAAATGGCCTGGTAGCTCAGTCGGTAGAGCAGAGGATTGAAAACGATGGACAGAGGACTAACAGTCTTTTATACATTGGCTCTAAGCTACACAACACTTTGCTGTTATGTGCGCACACAAATCAACG
>Ga0164297_10003009_pt1 | contig 16065 bp, 14 predicted proteins | sample GEODES058metaG_FD_113539 | JGI IMG/M metagenome (GOLD analysis project Ga0164297, IMG submission 113539) | Dystrophic lake water microbial communities from Trout Bog Lake, Wisconsin, USA - GEODES058 metaG | ecosystem: Environmental > Aquatic > Freshwater > Lake | place: USA: Trout Bog Lake...
CGGTCATAGGTACCACATTTTCCTGTTCTCATATCGAACCATCGTCACAAAGCAAACGGGATATTGCGGCTGCTGTTCGCGCAGATGCCCTGGTTAATCGCCTGTTTATCGAGCCAATTCTTGGATTGGGTTATCCTGTTAATGAAATTGCTGTATTGAAGGATATGCAGAAATATATCCTGCCCGGCGACGAGGAAAACATGCATTTTGATTTTGATTTCATCGGACTGCAGAACTACACCCGCGAGATCGTTAAATATTCATTTCTTACGCCTTATATCGGGGCAAAGCTGGTTAAAGCTGCCAAACGTAAAGTGCCATTAACAGCAATGGGTTGGGAAGTATATCCCCGCGCTATCTACCATATCCTAAAGAAATTCGGCGCCTACCCGCAAATAAAAAAGATCGTTATTACCGAAAATGGCGCAGCTTTCCCGGATGAAGTTATTGATGGTAAAGTAGCCGATACCCAAAGGTTGGATTATATCCGTGAAAACTTGAAGCAGGTACTGGCGGCAAAGCAGGAAGGCGTTAATGTACAGGGCTATTTTGTTTGGACCCTGACCGACAATTTTGAATGGGCCGAAGGTTATCACCCGCGCTTCGGCCTGATACATGTGGATTTTGAGACACAGCAACGCACCATCAAATCGTCCGGCTATTGGTATGCGGATTTCTTAAAAGGCGAGTAAATGCGTTTTTTTCTTATTTGAACGCGTCTTCACCCGTAATATCCATACCCGTGATCAGTAAATGGATATCATGCGTGCCCTCATAGGTGATCACCGACTCCAGGTTCATCATGTGGCGCATGATCGGGTACTCGCCGGTAATGCCCATGCCACCCAGCATTTGTCGTGCTTCCCGGGCTATATTGATGGCAGTTTCAACACTGTTTCGCTTAGCCATAGAGATCTGGGCAGCAGTTGCACGATTCTCACTTTTTAATACGCCGAGTCGCCAAACCAGTAACTGGGCCTTGGTGATCTCAGTGATCATTTCGGCCAGTTTTTTTTGTTGCAACTGGAAGCCAGCGATCGGCCGGCCAAATTGAACACGTTCCTTTGAATAACGCAGCGCAGTATCATAACAATCCATTGCTGCACCGATAGCACCCCAGGCAATACCATAGCGGGCCTGGTTAAGGCAGCCAAGCGGACCTTTCAATCCGGCAATATTTGGGAATATATTCTCTTTAGGAACTTTAACATTATCAAACACCAGCTCACCGGTGGCAGAAGCACGCAGCGACCATTTGTTATGGGTTTCGGGTGTTGAAAAGCCTTCCATGCCACGCTCTACGATCAAGCCTCGGATCTTGCCGTTTTCGTCTTTGGCCCAAACCACCGCAATATCAGCAAATGGCGAGTTGGAGATCCACATTTTGGCACCGTTCAGTATAACGTGGTCGCCTGCGTCTTTGATATTGGTAGTCATGCCGCCAGGGTTCGAGCCGTGGTCGGGTTCTGTCAATCCAAAGCATCCTATCAACTCACCTGCAGCCAGTTTAGGCAAATATTTATGTTTTTGTTCTTCCGAACCGTAGGCATAGATAGGGTACATCACCAATGAGCCCTGCACCGAAGCAGTAGACCGGATGCCGGAATCGCCACGTTCAATTTCCTGCATAATGATACCATAGGCAATATAATCCAGCCCTGCACCACCATACTCCACTGGAATTGTTGGGCCGAAAGCACCAATTTCTGCTAAACCCTTTAATAATTGTTTGGGAAATTTGGCCTTTTGCGCATAATCCTCAATAATGGGACTCACTTCTTTTTTAACCCAGTCGCGCACCGTTGCACGTATCAGTTTATGCTCGTCGGTGAGCAATTCATCTATCAAATAATAGTCGGGAGCCTCGAATAGATCAGTTTTAGCCATTGGTAATTGAATTGGTTGGGCAAAGATAGGAGATTAGTTGTATTGGTTGTATTAGTTGTATTGGGTATTGGGAATTAGGTATTGCGGTCTGATATTTTAGTTCCTTATCAATCCCGATAGCCATCGAAACAACTAATTCAACCAATACAACCAATACAACTAATACAACCAATACAACAATTAACTAACCACAAATCACTAAATTTGCCCCATGATCAATGTAGCCTTGCATGGTGCCGAGTTTTATGGCAAACATGGTTTTTACCCCGAGGAGCAATTGCTGGGAAGCAGGTTTGTGGTGGATATTTCAGCAGATTTTGAGCCAAAAGGTGAGTTATTGCATGATAAATTAACGGATACTGTTAATTACGAGCATTTGTATGAATTGACTTACGCTCAAATGCAGAAGCCTCGCAAATTGATCGAAAGTTTGTGCCAGGCCATTATCGACGATGTAGTACACCATTACAGTTTTGTTGAAAAAGTAACGGTGACCATCAAAAAATTATACCCGCCACTGCCGGGCAAAGTAGCACATTCAAGTGTTACCATAACCTACCAAAAGCACTGAAATGGAATACAATACTATAAATGCTGAGCTGCTTGCTGAGATCCGCACAATTGTTGGGGAGGATGCGCTGATAACCAATACCCTTGACCTGGAGCCCTATAGTCACGATGAGACTGAAGATCTTCATTTTTACCCGGAAGTTGTCGCTAAACCCGGTACTGTCGAGCAAGTCTCGGCCCTGTTGAGCTTGTGTAATGAGAATAGTATACCGGTTACGGCCAGAGGAGCAGGAACGGGGTTGAGCGGTGGCGCACTACCTATTAAAGGCGGCCTGCTGATCGCGATGGAGCGGTTTAACCACATTTTGGAAATTGATGAGCAGAATTTGCAGGCAACTGTCGAGCCTGGCGTGATCACCGAAGTGTTTATGAATGCAGTGGCCGAAAAAGGTCTGCTTTACCCGGTCGACCCGGCCAGCAAGGGCAGTTGTTTTATAGGCGGTAACGTTTCGCATGGTTCGGGTGGCCCCAGGGTCGTAAAATATGGTACCATTCGCGAATATATACTCAATCTGCAGGTGGTTTTGCCAAACGGTGAGGTTATCTGGACCGGTGCCAATACCCTTAAATACGCTTCCGGATATAATTTAACCCAGTTGATGATCGGCTCCGAAGGTACGCTGGGCATCATTACTAAAATAGTAACCAAACTGATACCCCGGCCAACCCAGGATGCCTTGTTACTGGCATCGTTTGGTAACAATGAAAGTGCCTGTGGGGCGGTATCTGCCATTTTCAGGGCCGGTGTTATTCCTTCGGCGCTGGAGTTCATGGAACGGCGCGGTGTGGAATGGGTAAAAGAGCACGATGGTATTAGTTTCGATCTGAAGGAAGGTATTGGAGCATTTTTGCTGATAGAAGTGGATGGTAATAATCAGGATACCATTTTCGCGGATTGCGAGAAGATCAATACGGTACTGGAAGAATTTGACTGTAAAGAAGTGCTTTTTGCGGATACTGCTGCCCAGAAGGAAGAACTTTGGCGCCTTCGCCGGACGATGGCAGTTTCTGTTAAATCAAATACGGTTTATAAAGAGGAAGATACTGTTGTGCCACGGGCGGCATTGCCACAACTGATCAAAGGTATCAAAGCAACCGGCGCAAAATATGGCTTTGAGTCGGTTTGCTATGGTCACGCCGGTGACGGTAATGTGCATGTCAACATCATCAAAGCTGGTATGAGTGATGAGGACTGGAACAACAACCTGAAAGCTGGCATCCGCGAGATATTTGAACTCACCGTTTCGCTTGGTGGTACTTTATCCGGCGAACACGGTATCGGCCTTGTTCAAAAAGAATTCATGCCGATAAAATACTCCGAGGTGCATTTCGAATTATGGCGCGGTATCAAAAAAGTATTTGACCCGAACGGCATTTTAAATCCGGGAAAAATATTCTAAACAAGGACACGATTTTGGGATTTTAGGGATTTGATTGATGAAAGCCAGATCTTAAAAATCAAAAAATCAATCAATCGTGTCTGATGAGGCTTATCAGTTCGTGTTCAATATTAGTCCCGGCCTATCATAGGCTATCATTCTTTCGCGCTGCTCTTTTGGTATTTTAACTGGCTTGTGTACGCTGTAGTCATAGCTGATGCAAACTGTTTTGCCGGTCGTGCAAATTTCCTCGCCATCATCCGTAACTTTTACCAGTACATGCATTACATCAAAACTACTGTTACCGATCCGGGTTGTGCGCACATAACACGCGATCTGGTCGTTGCGGGTGATCGGCTTCAGGTAATTCACTTCCGATCGGGCCAGGATGATGCCGTTATGGTTCCAATCCCATTGAACAACTTCACGCCAATAATCAGAGCGGGCGATCTCGAAATAGGTTAAATAGACGGCATTATTGACGTGCCCATAGAAATCAAGGTCCGAAAAACGGATCGGAACCGGGGTTCTAAACTTATAATCTGCTATATTTTCACTCATTTTGTGTCATTTTGTCTGTATAGATGCAATAGAAAGCGACATTATGTCCTTAAATACCAAATTTTGAGCCTTGGTATAACTGTTGATCTATCCCCTGCGAAGTTAATAAACTAAAAAATAATAAACTCTGGAGGATATCAATATGACACTCGTAAAATTTAACAACGGACAAAAAAGCGTAGTTAACCCATGGTTCAACGATGTATTCGATTCTATCGTTAACGATTCGTTCTTTAACGACAGGTTTGTAAGCAAGGTGCCTGCTGTAAATATTGCAGAAACCGAAAACGAATTTCACATCGAACTGGCAGCACCGGGCCTGAAGAAGGATGATTTCAAGATCAGCCTGGAAAAGAATGTGTTGAGCGTTGCCGCTGAAAAGAAAACTGAAAATGTGGAAGAAGGCAAGAAATACAGCAAACGCGAATACAGCTACAACTCATTTGTCAGGTCGTTCACTTTACCTGAAACTGCCGATCATACCAAAATTGAAGCAGAATACAACGATGGCATTTTAAAGCTGAACGTGGCTAAAAAAGAAGAAGCCAAAATTCAATCACGCGAAATAAGCGTAAAATAATTTGACCGGGTGCCGGAGGCAGTGAGATTAATGTTGTGATTTGTTGAGAGCCCGAGGCCCCGGAAGAAAAAAACCAGTTGCGCTGGTTTGAACAATGCAAAAGAATGTTTTCATAATATTTGTTGGTTTAGTTTGATGTGAGCTCTCCGGATATTTTCGGGGAGCTTTCTTTTTATGTACTCTTGTTGCTTTTTAAGCTGCTTCATCGGATAAAGCTGATCTTCCATCACTATTTGCCGGGTTTTTATCGATTCTTTTTGCCTAATCGGTTCTATATACATACCTTTAGTTTGTGTCTTTTTCACACAATCAATTAAAAACCCATTATCCCTTTTGTTATGAATATTTTCAACTTCCGGAATGCCGTTTATTTTATCGGCTCACTCTCGATGCTGCTTTTCGCTGTCACCATCTGTAGCAGTAAAAACGACCAGATACGCTGGACTGCCAGTGATGAAGGCGATGGCATTATACTCGTTAAAAATCAAAATGGTCCTACGCTCGGTTATTCAAGCAGTTCGGGTGTTAAAATACTCACCGTTGATGGACTTGCTTTTAAGGACCTGAACAAGAATGGCAAACTGGATAAATATGAAGATTGGCGTTTACCCGTTGCAGAGCGTGCCAAGGACCTGGCCTCGCAACTCTCTGTAAATGAGATCGCCGGATTGATGCTTTACAGTATACATCAGGCCATTCCGGCCATGTCGGGCGGTCCTTTTGGTGCAGGTACTTACAATGGTAAAAAATTCAATGAAGGTGGTATCGATCCATCGGATGTGACCGACCAGCAAAAAGATTTTTTGTTGAAAGATAACCTGAGACACGTATTGATCACTTCGGTACAAAGTCCGGAAGTTGCAGCAAAATGGAACAACAAAGTACAGGCCCTGGTTGAAGCGAGCACATTCGGAATTCCTGCCAATAACAGCTCGGATCCGCGCCACGGCACCAATTCCGGCGTTGAATATACAGCTGGTGCAGGTGGAAAAATATCGCAATGGCCTGATCAGCTGGGTCTTGCAGCCACTTTCGATCCTGATGTGGTATTGCAATTTGGCAACATAGCAGCGCAGGAATACCGGGCTTTGGGTATTGCTACGGCTTTGTCGCCTCAGATCGACCTTGGTTCTGAACCTCGCTGGGTACGTATCAATGGTACTTTTGGTGAAGATCCTCAACTGGATGCAGATATGGCACGTGCTTATGTCGACGGTTTTCAAACCTCTACAGGTGATAGCGAGATCAAAGATGGTTGGGGATACCATAGTGTGAATGCCATGATGAAACATTGGCCCGGTGGTGGTCCCGAAGAAGCTGGTCGCGATGCGCATTTTGCCTATGGTAAATTTGCGGTGTACCCGGGTAATAATTTTGATGAACACCTTGTTTCATTTGTAGATGGCGCATTAAAACTAAAAGGGAAGACAGGTATGTCGGCGGCTGTTATGCCTTATTATACCATATCCTACGGAAGAGATACCAAAGACAAGGAAAATGAAGGAAACAGCTATAATAAATATTTGATCACCGATTTGCTGCGCACAAAATATCATTATGATGGTGTGGTTTGTACCGACTGGCTGGTAACAGCCGATGAAGGCAAAAAACCGGATGAATTTATGGGTAAATCCTGGGGGATGGAAAACAAGACCGTTGCCGAAAGACATTATAAAGTATTAATGGCCGGGGTAGATCAGTTTGGGGGCAATAACGTAGCCGGCCCGGTATTGGAAGCTTATCATATGGGTGTGAAAGAGCATGGTGAAGCATTTATGCGTGCCAGGTTCGAGCAATCTGCTGTGCGCTTGCTGACCAATATTTTCAGAACAGGTTTGTTTGAAAACCCTTATTTAAATGTTGCCAATTCAGTTGCTACTGTAGGTAAGCCAGATTTTATGACCGCAGGTTACAATGCGCAATTAAAATCAATAGTGCTGCTAAAAAACAGTAAACAGGTTTTGCCTTTGAAAAAAGGATTGACCATTTTTCTGCCTAAAAAATATACACCTTCGGTTAAAGGGTTTTTCGGACCGCCGTCTAAAGAACATTGGGATGATGCTGTTAGTCCAGCTTTATTCAGCAAATATTTTAATGCGACCGATGATCCCTCAAAAGCGGATGCAGCTATTGTATTTGTGAGCAGCCCGAGCGGTGGTTCGGGGTATGATGGTGCTGATACGGTTAAAGGCGGCAATGGTTATGTACCGATCACCTTACAATATGGCGAATACAAAGCTACCTATGCGCGTGCCCATAGCATTGCAGCCGGAGATCCTTCAGAACCTAAAGTGCACGACCGTACCTACAAAGACAAAACTATTACAGCTGCAAATTATAACGACCTGAAAACCATATTGGAAACCAAAAAGGCTATGAATGGTAAACCGGTTATTGTAATACTAACAATGACCAAGCCGACCATCCCGGCTGAGTTTGAGAAAGATGCCAATGCGATCGTGGGCGATTTTGGTGTACAAAACCAGGCGATACTCGACGTTTTGACCGGTGCTTACGAGCCTTCGGGTTTATTGCCATTTCAGATGCCGGCCAATATGAAGACGGTGGAGTTGCAGGATGAAGATATACCTCATGATATGATCCCCTATACCGATGCTGACCACCATTCTTACGATTTCGGATTTGGTATGAATTGGAAAGGGGTGATCCACGATGCAAGGACTGCTCAATATGTTGATATTGTTAAGCGGCCTGCCATCCATTTGAAAAACCAGCAAGTAACATTAATTAGTCCAACGCCCGGTGCTAGGATCTATTATAGTACCGATGATTCGACACCATCATTTACTGTAGCTCATGAATACACCAAACCATTTATCGCTAAAAAGGGAACTGTTGTAAAAGCGATAGCCAAAATTTATGGCAGGGATAATAGTGGCCTGGCGGTGTTTGAAGTAAAGTAAAATTTTCTCTGTGCCCTCCGTAGACAAACCTCTGAGCGCTTTGTGGTTAAATGAAAACCACAGAGGTCACAGAGGTTTAACGAAGAGCACAGAGAATTTTTTTAATGTTTTATCCAAACCTCAATATCCGAAGCGCTCTGCCCGGCTTCAGCGAATGGTACCAAAATTACTTTTTGTGATTTACCAGCAACTGTCATTGGGAGCGAATAGGCTTCTTTCCAGGTCCAGCTTTCCGGTAATGATTTTTGTTCGTCAGTAAGTACATCCAGTTTGGTGTACTTAATTTGTGCAAGAGAATCTACACCATGATTTAAACCTTTATCAATTGCAAAAACCTGTGGACCGCGTTTGATCGCTACGGCATTGGGATAGGAGAGACCGCCCGGTATCACTTGCACCGGCATATTGAATGTGATCACCACCTGATCGCCCGGAGTCCATTTTCTTTCTATTCGCAACAGATTTCCTTTTTTACCGCTATAGGTTTGACCACCTACTATAGCTGTGAAATTCTCAGACCATGCCGGAACCCTAAAATTCAGCGCGAATGCCGCTGATTTTGAGGGATCGACCGAATAAGTGATTTTACCTTCCTGCGGAAAAGTGGTCGTGCTATTAACTTTCAATAAAATATTTGAACCATCGTTGGCTTTGATCTTTTGAGTTGATTCTCCATTCTCATACAACAAAACACTATAAGTTCCCTTTATTTTCCCGGCAATCATTTCAGGAATCAGTGATATCCCGCGGGGTACACTTGAAAGACAACAGGAAAAACCCTGGTCGCAGCGATAGGGTTTGGGCCCGTCAAGCGCGGTATAATAACTTACGCAGCCGGTTTGTGGATTCTCGGCAGCAAACAAATGGTTGTAAACTGAGCGTTCCAATTCTTCGGCATATTTTGTTTCACCCGTAATTTGCAACAATTGTAAGTTAAATTGTATCCAGGTTACCGTAACACAGCCTTCGCCCATTTCATTATCATTTTCGGCTCCCAGATCACCAGCAGGTCTGAATATCTCGTGGTCGCTTGAAGTGCCGGTAATGTACAAACGGTGACTGGTAATATCGGTCCAGGCTGTCTGCAACAAATGCAGGTATTTAGCTTCGCCGGTCAGTTTATAATATTTAAGGATGCCCAGGAAACAGCTTAGCATTTCATAGGCTTTAGCATCGCCCACTTTCGTCACATCCCCATATTTCTGTAATTGCGAGATCAGTTTAGGACCGTCAGGCTGTTCAAAAGCTCGAAGTATATATTTGGAAAACGCCAGGTATTTCGCATCGCCGGTATACCGGTACAGGTCGAGCATCGGTTCAAGTATACTGCCAGGAGCAAGGCCAACGTGTTCGCCGGAAACCATCAGATCGCGTTGTCCCGGGTTTTCGCCAAATGTGCGGCAAATAAGATCAGCAGCTCTTTTTGCTGTTTCGAGGGCCGGTTTATAACCTGTGATCGAATAATAATTCAAAAGGCCAATGATGGCATATTTATGTGCCCAAACATCCCATTCTGTCCAGCGATCTTTCAACAAATAAGTACCCAGGTAACCATCTGGCATCTGGCAGGCGATATACTTGCGTACCATTTCGTCCATCAAATGTTTGATCCGGGGATCATGTGTATAGGCATAGGTTTTTGAGGCCGAGAATAAGAATTTACCTACATGCTCGCCGATCCAGGTTTGAGAGCCCGGTCGCTTTTTAAACCCGGATAAAAGTATACCGGAATCAATTTGCAGCAGCCGCTTTTCCAGGTTTACTTGCATACGGTAGCCAAGCAATCCACCAACATTTTGTTCATAAGCAGAAACATATTCGTCTTTGATCTTGTTCGGGACTATCGGTCCGTAAGATTTAGGGCCCGACTGACCATAGGCATGAACATAACCGAGACTAACACAAAATAAGAGGAGCAATAATTTTTTCATCGTATAATTGGTTCCGAAGAACCAAGATACGATTTACCTGATGGTTAAAAAAATCGTTTCAGGAAGCGCTTTGATTTAATTTGGCAATCTTTTTCAAAATTACTTTCCTGTCAGCAGCCGACCTCGTAAGATTAGCAGCAAGCACAAGGTGTTCAATTGCCTTTTTATTGTCGGTTAGTGCGAATAATTCGCCCATTAAACTTTGATACAAATGGTTGTCATCCAGGGATAGTTTTTGCGCCTCTAAAATAGCCGCTTCATTACCATAGACTTTTGCCAAAGCATAGGTGCGGTTAAGTGCCGCTATGGGCGAATATTCGATGATGAGCAATTTATTATAGAGGCTCAGTATATTTTCCCATTTTTCATTGCTGTCAATTTCAATCGTATGCCAATAAGCTATTGCAGCTTCAAGATGATATTTGGAAAGTGAGTTCCCGGTAGCCCCCTTATTTAAAAAGTATTTTCCGTTCAATATCAACTCTTTATTCCATAATGATCTATCTTGCTCATCATAAAGTACCAGTTCGCCATCAGGTTTTATTCTGGCTTCAAACCGGGAAGCATGAAAACACATCAGAGAAAGTAAAGCACAAACTTCGGGTTTGTTGGTTCCTCTGTTTTCAATCAGCATATAGGCAAGTCGCATCGCTTCCAGGCAAAGATCTTTTCTGATCATAGAATTTCGGCCAGCTGAAAAATAACCTTCATTGAATAAAAGATAAAGCGTAGTCAGTACGTTGTCGATCCGGCTGCCGATCTCTTGTTCATGAGGCATTTCGATCTTAACTTTCAACTGTTTTAATTTTTCCTTTGCCCGGTATAAACGCTTGTTAATAGTTTCTTTTTTAGTTAAAAATGCGTCGGCTATTTCGTCGATACTGAATCCACACAGAATACGCAGAGCCAGCCCAACCTGTGACTCTGGTGGAATACCGGGGTTACAAATGGTGAACATCATTTGTAATTGACTGTCAACTATGTTTGTATTTGACAGATCTATTTCAAATTCGTTTTTTACGTTAGCTGTCTGTTGTATTGCCGGCGAGACTTTTTCATTGTAGATCTCGTTACGTCGCAGAAAGTCTTTTGCCTTATTTTTGGCTACGGTGTATAACCACGCCACCGGATTTTCAGGAATACCTTTTAGTCCCCAGGTTTCTGCTGCAAGCAGGAATGTGTCGCTTACAATATCTTCGGCAATGGTGATATGCTCGATCCCGAACAAGCGGCAAAGTACCGCAGCCATTTTTCTGAACTCGTTCCTGTATAGTTGTGGTATAAGTTCCTTTTGCTGCATAAAAGAAAAAGCTTCCTCCCGTAAATGTAAAGGGAGGAAGTTTAATATTCAATTTAATTCCTCTTATTGAAAATAGGCATTCAGGCTGGCCTGTATAAATGAGATAGTCTGAACTATCAATTATTCATGGGGATGATCTCCCTAACTTCGACGCTACCCCCGATAGAGAGAATAGGACAGTCGTTCGCAATTTCGGTTGCCTCGTCTAAAGTGTTAGTTTTAATAACATGAAAACCGCTTAGTATCTGATTGATTTCTGCATAGGGCCGCTGAACTACATTGTCGCCCGGCTGAACCACACGGCCATTAAATCCTAGCCGGCTACCCGGTGATACCAGTTTCCCCTGGGCTGCTATACCACCAACCCAATGCTGCCAATTGGATGACATTGATTCCATTTGTTGTGGCGTAATCTCTGACCCAACATTGGATTCGTTCCTGAATAATAATGCAAATTCTTTCATGACTTTTGGTTTAAAGGTTCATCGGGATTATATCTCTGACTTCTACATTGCCGCCCACCATTAAAATTGGGCAACCCTTGGCGATTTCCGCCGCATCATCAATATCTGCGGCCTTTATCACAATATAACCACTTATGATCTCTTTTATCTCGACAAAAGGGCCATCGGTGACTACATTGTTTGGCTTAACAGTATTGCCGTTACTGCTTAAACGGTTCCCTCCGTTAGCCAATAGACCTTTCGCAGCAATTCCGCCCATCCAGTCTTGCCATTGCTGCATAATAGCCTGCATCTCGTCAGGCGAAAACTTTGCTTCCGGAAGAAAATCATTCCTGAAGATCAATACAAATTCGTTCATGGTTTTTGATTTATGGTTTTTTAAGAATGACGACCGGGATATGGATTATTGGACAAGTTATCTGATTTATTTTAAATTTTTTTTAGAAGATGGACATTGCTGATGTCTATAGAGGACTACTCAATCGAAATATAGCAATGCGTGATTGATCCCGGTATTATTTCTTTATGAGGTATAAACACATATATATCATAAATTTAGAGTTTAAACAGAATGCGATGAGAAGATGCCTACCCATGTTGGTCATACTATTAATAGGTCAACAGCCACTATCGGCACAAATAATAAAAAAGGCGGACGCCACTTTAAGTGTCATGAACAAGGTTGCCGGCTGGCAATTAAAAGCCTGGAAACAAAACGGCACACCTCATCCAAAATCAGACTGGACCATGGGCGCCTGTTATGCAGGTTATATGGATCTGGCGGAAGTAGCCACCTACTCAACCTATCTGAACGAGATGAAAGCGATAGGTGATAGCCTTCGCTGGAAAACAGGCTCGAGGCATACCATGGCAGATGATTATTGCGTGGCCCAAATGTTTTGCCAAATGTATATGGTTTACAATAAACCTGACATGATCGCGCAATGGAAACAGCAGGCAGATAGCATCATCGCCTTACCTCATACAGAATCGCTGGAATGGAAAAACAACATTGCCGAACGCGAATGGGCCTGGTGCGATGCGCTATTTATGGGTCCGCCTGCCTTGGCTTATCTGTCTACTGCGACAGGCGATCATAAATATCTGGATGCAGCCTGCAAATTATGGTGGAAGACCACGGCTTACCTTTATGATAAGGAAGAGCATTTGTATTATCGCGATAGTCGGTTTTTTACACAAAAAGAAGCCAATGGTAAAAAGGTATTCTGGTCGCGGGGTAATGGGTGGGTATTGGCTGGCCTGGTCAGGATGCTTAAAAATATGCCTGACGATTACCCGGAACGCACGGATTTTGTAAAATTATATCAGGAAATGGCCCGAAAAATTGCTACCCTGCAGGATGCCGATGGTACCTGGCATGCAGCACTGTTGGATCCGGCTGCTTATCCGGTAAAAGAAGCCAGCGGCACGGGTTTTTACTGTTATGCCCTGGCCTATGGTATCAATAATGGCTTATTACCTTATCGCCAATATCGCCTGATCGTAGAAAAAGCATGGTCGGCCTTAAAGGGCTGTGTGCAGGAAAATGGCAAATTGGGTTATGTGCAACAGATAGGAGAGAAGCCCGAAAAAGTAAGTGAAAATGATTCCGAAGTTTATGGTGTTGGTGCCTTCCTGTTAGCCGGATCGGAAGTTTACCGGATGCTGGAAAAACATTAAAGCTTATAATTTCTTCCTCAGATATTCAAAAACAAGGTATCCGATGATTGCAGCAACGATGGCGATCTCGAAATTAGTGGTAGTAAAAACATCTTCGATCCCCCATATCAGGCTTCGGCCGTGAGCATTACCTGTTCGTGTATAATCGCCCATTAGCAAATTAGCGTAAAACAGAAAAATGATGAAACCAGCTTCAATTAATCCCCTGAAAACTTGTTCTTTAATTTTTTTGGTTGCCATGAGTCCGATCAGTCGATTTTATGGCTTAAAATAACAAAAATTACGTCGAATTGCACTAAATCCCGGCATAGGTTAAATCAAAAACTTATTTATTACTTTAACCGAACCAAAACTTAAATAAATATGAAGGCTTTATTGAAAAGCGCTGTCATCGCTGCTGCATTGTTGATTTCGGGCTTCTCTGGCTTCAAGACCTTTGCAGTTGAAAAAACAAAGCACTTCAACGTGATCGCATTTTTTCGTAATTACCCCGATCCGGCACACATCAGTTTTGTTAAGGACGCGAATAAGTTTTTCCCGGAGGCAGCAAAAAAATATAATTTCAGCTATGATACGACCAGCGATTGGCATAACCTGAATGCGCAATTTCTGGCCCGGTACCAGGTAGTTTTGTTTTTAGATTCACGCCCGCAACTGCCTCAGGAGCGTGCAGCATTTGAAACCTATATGAAGGGCGGTGGAGGCTGGCTCGGATTTCATTTTGCTGCTTTTGCTTTAACGCCTTCGGATTTTAATGCCGACTGGGATTGGTACCACAACGAGTTTTTAGGTTCGGGCCAATATGTAAGCAATACCTGGCACCCAACATCGGCCATATTACGCAATGAAGCCGGAGATCACCCGGTTGCTAAAGGCATTCCGCCAACCTTTAAAACATCACCCAATGAGTGGTACCGCTGGGAAAAAGACTTGCGGACAAACCCTGATATCAAAATTTTATTTTCGATCGATTCCAGCAGTTTCCCGCTGGGCAACGGCCCTAAGCAATCCGAAATATGGCATAGCGGCTATTACCCGGTGGTTTGGACAAACAAAAACTATAAAATGGTTTATTTTAATATGGGCCATAATGATATGGATTATGACGGGCATACCAACGCAACCTTATCGCATACGTTTGATAGCAAGATGGAGGCAAAGCTCATCATCAACGCGCTCCTATGGGCAGGTACCGGGCAGCTTGTGCGATAAATGTATGTGAAACACTTTTTTTACAAATAGAATTGCAAATTATGCCCTGCAACAACTAACTTGGTAAACTAGTTACGCAAACCTTTATATAAACCAATTATGAAACAAGAAGATATTTCGCGGCGCCGCTTCAGTGGCAGCGCTGCCCTGGCGGCTGCAGGTATGGCTTTTGCCTCCAAAACCGCTTTTGCGGGAGCGCTTTTCGATGGCAAGCCTAATTCAAAGATCAATGGCGTGCAGATCGGCGTTATTACCTACTCTTACCGGAGTATGCCGGGCAGTGCCGAGCAATTGTTACAATATATATTACAATGTAATATCAGCGCGATCGAATTGATGGGTGATGCTGCCGAAGCTTATGCCGGTGCACCTCAAAAAGCTGCCGGGGAAGACTGGGCCAGCTATTCAAAAAAAGTGGCTGAATGGCGCGAAAATGCATCCATCGATAAATTTAAGGAATTGCGGAAAATGTATAACGATGCTGGCGTAAACATCTACGCCTGGAAACCGAATGCACTTGGTCCGAAAAATACCGATGCGGAGGTTGATTACGCCTTCAAAGCAGGGAAAGCACTTGGTGTTACCCACGTAACCGTTGAACTGCCTACCGACCCTGAGCAAACCAAACGCCTGGGCGAATTTGCAGCAAAGCACAAATTATATGTTGGGTATCATGCCCATACACAGGCAACGCCAACGCTTTGGGATACTGCCCTCAGCCAGAGCGAATACAATGCCATCAATCTGGATATTGGTCACTATACCGCAGGTACCAGCAGCAGTCCGATCGATTTTATTTTGAAGCATCACGATAAAATAAAAAGTATCCACCTGAAGGACCGTAAGTTTCATAATGGCCCGAATCAGCCATGGGGGCAGGGCGATACACCTATTGCAGAAGTACTGAAGCTGATCAAAACCAATAAATATAAATTTCCGGCAACGATCGAGTTCGAATATGATATTCCGAAAGATTCGGACGCTGTAAAGGAAGTGATCAAGTGCCGTGAGTTTGCAGCCAATGCACTGGCTTGATCTTAGTGTTTTTAAGGATCAAAATTTTAATCATCAATAACAAAAATCTTTTAGTAAAAGATGTCAGCAACTACAACAAATACTTATGACGCGATCGTAATCGGGTCGGGAATTAGCGGGGGATGGGCGGCTAAAGAGCTGACCCAAAAGGGACTGAAAACCATCATGCTGGAGCGTGGCCGTGACATAGTGCACGTTAAAGATTATGTCAATGCCACTAAAGCGCCATGGGAATACCCGCATAGGGGAGGGCATACCACCCAGATGGCAAAGGACTACCCGGTGCTTAAACGCGATTACCCGCTTAACGAGACCAATCTGGATTACTGGGTCGACGAAAAAGAAAGCCCTTATGTAGAGGTGCAGCGTTTCGACTGGTTCAGGGGGTATCATGTTGGTGGCCGTTCGCTGATGTGGGGCAGACAAAGCTACCGCTGGGCGGAATCGGATTTTGAAGCAAATTTAAAGGATGGCATTGGTGTCGACTGGCCGATCAGGTATAAAGACCTGGAGCCATGGTATAGTTATGTTGAAGGCTTTGC